>ERZ791914.279-NODE-279-length-56264-cov-4.217225_pt1 | contig 56264 bp, 45 predicted proteins | sample MGYA00510140_ERZ791914 | MGnify/ENA primary metagenome ERZ791914 (study PRJEB30046, sample SAMN00792079) | human gut metagenome | study: EMG produced TPA metagenomics assembly of the A metagenome-wide association study of gut microbiota in type 2... | reverse complement strand
TTGCTCAAACCCGTAGGGTTCAGTCCGAACAGGTGCGCGATCTGCGATACGTTGTATTCGATATATGCCGCATCGCCGCAGGCCGCGATCGCGTCGCCGTACTTGGCACGGGCCGACACGGTCTGGCCCCGGCGCCCCCGCAGGCGCGTATGTGCGGCGTCCGACACCGGAGGGACCACAACGCCATGGCGCGACAGCAGCAGGTCGCGGCGGTACTTGTACAGATAGCTCCGGAAACCCGCATATGAAACACCGCACCGGGCGCAGATCGCACGAACGCTCAGCGCCGTAGAACCGTACAGCCCGACAGCCTCGCGGTACTTTTCCTTCGTTTGCGATAAGGTTTTTTGAATACGGTCACACATATTATATTATCCGCAGAATCCATCCTCTCGTAAATATGTCTTATCGAACAACCTGTTTTCGATCTGCTCTACGGAAGCATCCCTGAGATGCCCCATTTTGTTTGGCCCCCAAAGGTAGAGGGCAGGGATGCCCGAAATATCGCATCGAACCGGCATCGACTGCCCCCTTGCTATTCCTGTTCTTGAACAGGACGCACGGAACAGCTGTAGGCTAAATTAGTGCTGTTCTTCGGGTTTACTAAAGGGGAAGGCTCTTTGGCTATATACAAATTTTCTCCTCCGTTAAGAGATGAGCCAGTAGAATAGTGAGTCAGCGCAGTCCAATAGATACCTTTGCTCATAACGAAAGACAACGCACCGGTTGCACCATCGCGAGTTCCTGCAGTTGGAAACCAGATTTTAGGCCCGGTTTTATTCTTACCGGAGTAGAAGTTTAGTCCTTTATTAATTGTACTTGACAAGACATTCCAGTAAGAAGAAATATTAGTACCATTACCAATAGTGGTAAACCCCGTAAACGCATTGGACGGCGGGACATGGAAGCCCGGCGGACAAGGGTCGTACACAGTCTTGATCACCAGCTGGTCCGCTTTCTCATGGGACACGTTATCTCTCGTATTCTTAGCGCTCCACATATTATAAAGCTTAGTATCGATGGCACTAATTGCAGGGAAGAGCACCGTCGGATTCTGAATATACATTCCGGGAGTGGGCTTAGTCGATACCTTACTCCATTTCCGTCCGAAGCACGTCTTATCGGCATTCTGGGTAGTTCCGTCACTGGGCAGAAATGGATCTTTGCGCCCCCACTGGTAGTAAGGACTATTGCCGTTGGTGGAAGTTGTTGCATAAAAGTAGGGAGTCTGAGTAAGGGCGAAGGTCCGGCTATGTCCTGAAGCCGCCTGCGTTATTTCAACCATACAATTCCGTTTATAATAGGAGGTCAGCGTACACGCTCCTGTCGAGTTCCAACCCAGATTTACGGGCATCATATAATTGACCTCGTCCATGTAGTTGGTAACGCCTATGGGAGTCAGGTCCTCATCCGTCACCCAGATGTGCCAACTCCAGAGCGTGGTAGTGCCCGACCTCACCGCAATCACGGCATTTCCCTGCTTGATATTGCCTTTCGGCATCTCGAAAACGATGTATTGGAGTGATTTGTCGGCTCCGTCGATCGTGGCCGTATAGGTGGAAAGCACGGGATTAACAGCTACAAAATCTGCATTGGCATCGTTCCAGACCATTGTAGCGGCGTCCGCCATGATACCGTTGTCGGCAATGCACGGAGCTGTGATCGGCTGGTCATCGTGTCTGACAAACGTATCGGTGCTGTAGACAAAATTGATGTTCGGATTATAGGCATCCTCATTCGTTACACCGTTCTTGACAGCGTTGCCGTACACCAACGGAATGCGGTACCAGCCCGGAGAGCGCACCACGTAGCAGTTGGCTGTGGTCATGCCGCTTTGTGGGTTTCCGTAGATGTCGAACATCGAAAGGTCATAGGGGTTATCCTGTGTGCCTTTCGGCGATGCTTCTTGTAAAACTATGTCGTGAGAACTAGCGCTGCTTTTGAAGGCTTCTTGTTCAGCGATTGTAGCCGTGTATTTCTCTCCCATCATGCTACCGGCACCGGAAGCGACAAAAGCCGAAACCCAGCCGGGACAGGTCGTTGTCCATGTTTGGCCGCCGTCAAACGAGAAGCGTGCCGTCCAAGCCACCTCTTCTTTTACTCCACTCGAATTGCTTCTGTAACTTGTGACCGTATAGTCGGTATTACCCCCCAGATAGGAAACATCGGCAGGTGGAGTGACTTCCAACGTATAATTCCAATTAATCGAAGTCGTGGAGATCCGGTAAGTTACGGTTGTGGCCTGTGCCCAGTTCACACCGCCAATATCGGCCGTGAGCGTATGATCCGTCGTACCGTTGTTGAAAACTACTTCGATTTGCGCTCCGTCGGACAAAGTCTGAGGTAGCATCATAAAAGTAGCTTCTCCCTCGGTGATCGCGCTATCCGGCGTGCCGTCAGTTGTCTTATCGGGATTCTGACCGAACTCGGCAGGGGTTTGCAGACCACTCCATGCAGAGGTCCCGAAATTGAACGTACCCTCGGAATAGACCCCTTTGAGCTTAATACTCTTAACGGTTCCTATTCCCATATCGTCCCCGCAGGAAAACTTCACGGCCGTCAGGACATGTTTAAATGGCAACTCCACGGCTGCGGAGACGTTTCCCTCCGTTTCGTCGGGAGCGGCCACCAGCAGGTCGTTTTGGCTGGCGACGGCTGCCGGAACCGTATACGTGATCGTGGGCATTCCGGCCTTCGTCTTGGCCGAAAGGACGATGCCGCTCCCGCCGTAGGGAGCATAGGCGAAGAACCGGACTTTCCGGCCGCCGGTCGGCCAGAAATAGTTCGTCGTCCAGCCGGATGCCTTCGTTACTTCGACATTATACATATAGTCCGGCAGGCAGGAAGTTTCGCTCCACGATCCGGTATAGGCCGATGCCAGCACGCCGAACGATTCGTAGAAAGTATCCTCTTCGACGGGCGTGGCACGGGTCTGCGGCACTTCCGCGTCCGACCGGTCCGATTCGATGCCGTCGGTAACCGTCGCATGCAGGAAGAGCGTGTCGGCAGCCGGAAATTCCCCCCCCCCTCGCAAAATGAAAATATCCGGGTGCAGGAGCGTCGTGCTGTCCGTTGCGTCCCCGGCAGAGCGGCTCTGCGACGGGGTCTGCCAGCCGTGCCTATCGACGACCTCGAAGCGCAGCATCGGGCCCGCAAGGGCGTTGTCCGCCGTCGGGTCTTCGGAACAGGCGGAGGACAGAAGCAGGACTGTTGCCGTGGCCGCAGCAAGAAGATTATTGAATGAAAAGATGGAATTTTGCGATTTCATAATAGGTCGTTTGTATGCGTGAAGAACTTATTCCCCGACGGGACGTACCCCGCAGGCGGCGGCTCCTTCGCCTGCGGGGCGATCCGGCAGTCATGTCGGGCTCTCAGGGCATCGTAACCGGCGCCTAAAGCGTCAAAAAGTTAAGGCTGCCATCCGGGCCGCTATAAATCCCGGATACAGCGCACACGGGAGTTAGCAATCTTAGGGTATTTGCCGCCCGTTTCGCCACTGCCAAAAACCACATACCACGCGTTGCTGCTGTCGGAACTGGACTCGGTAGCCGACCAGTAGCCGGTGCTCATGGCGGAGAGATCGAAGGTACCCAACTCGTTGCGATAGACATATATCAACCGAAGCTCCCGGATCGTAGGCAGCCGCCAGCCGGAAGGACACAGATTGACGGCGTCATCCCACGTTGCCGAAGTATCGACATCGGAAGCGGCCACCTCGAATTTGGCGGCGAAACGGTTATTGGCTGCGTCCAACTCGTTATGGGAGGGCGTGCTGTCCCAATTAGGATGGATCAGGCTGGACTTTACACCGTCCGCACCCTCCCGGCAAACAATGATCTTACCGTCCTGAAGGTAAGGATATTGTTTCTTTTGGGCATGGCCCGCACTGGCAGTCATCAGAAGCGCGGCAAAAAGCCACCCGCGCAGCGAGAGATTCAGTATATTTTTCATTGCTATCATTGATTTCATTATTTTAAGTCGCGCTTCGCATCCAAACTCCCCTCCGGACCGCTATATCCCCCTGACACAGCGCACAAAGAGGGTGCTACTTTTAGCGATGTAGGTGTCTGTCGAGACGCCGTCGCTAAAAGACACGTACCACGCATTGCTGCTGTCATACTCAGTAGTCGACCAGTAATAGTTGTCGTAAAAACCGTTACTTGCAACTTCCCACGTATCGCGCATGCAGTAGATGATCTCCAGTTCGGCCATGGTCGGCAGCCGCCACCCCGGAGTCTTGGCACATTCGAGCAAGGCATCCTGCCATGACATGAGCATTGTGCTCGCATTGGTCTTGGCATAGACGAACCATCCGGTCCGGTTGTCGGTGTAATCGTAGAAATCGGACGAAGAGGTCAGCGTCTCGGTTCCGACCGTGACGCGGGCGTCCATTTCGTTCAGCCCTTTGATGGTAGCCGTAACGGTATAGTGCGTGTTCCGCAACACGTTATAGTCTTTGACAGCATCGCTGCCCAAGTAGATGCGGTATATGTTCCCGGTATATTTATACCCCAAGTCGGAGGTATAATCGCCGACGATCTCTATGTAGGTGGCGTAATTGCCCTGACCCTCGGCGCCGCCCAGAGCCGTTGCGGCAGTCTTCTGCGTTTGGTCGGTGGCCGAACCTGTGCCGCGCCCGTTCTCAGGCAGGTAACACCATCCGCACTCCTTGGCCGTGGCGGTGAGCGTCTTGTCTTCCGGGGTCAGATCGGCGAATTCACCGATAAACCCCACCGAAGTAGCGGGATAACAATCCGCTTCCGATGCCCCTGGACCGAGCTTGGAATCGTCACGGAAGGGTTGCAGCGCCATGGGTACGTTATAGACCTTGACGCTCGTTGGCACGAAGCTGCCGCCGGGAATATCGGCGGCCAGTTTGAAGGTCACTTTTGCCACGGCACGTTTCATGGCAACGTTTGACACAGAGGCCGAGGGAGTGCCTGTATAACAGCCGCACATGGGCAGCGCATTTCCCGGAGCGAGGCTGGCTTCGTTCGTGACCGCCAAGGTCTTCGATTCCACGTCGGCCAAAGTCGTGACATCGCTATAAAGCGTACTGTTTCCCGTATTCGCGATAAAGCAGAGACGGCTGTCCGAGGTTTTGATGATCTTCGCCCTGACCTTATAGGAGGTTCCCCAACTGGTAACCGTCGTAATATACTGCGGCGTTTGCAGGAGTTCCGTACCGTCGGTATTGAATTGGATCACCCACAGGTCCTTTATCCTGGTTTCGTCCACACCGCTCACAGCGCGCGTATCCATCGCCACCTCGCCCATAGACTCAGGCGAGAGGGTGATCTCCATGGGCTGACCGTCTGTCGGACCGCCCATCCCCTCTGTCGGCTCCTTGGAGCAACCGCCAAGAAGCAGGACCGCAGAGAGCAGCCATGTCCCCACCACGAGGCAGGCCCGCATTCCCTTGTTTTTTATTCTTGTCTTTTCCATATCTCGCTTTTTATCTGTTCCATATGTCCGTCTCCGAATCCGGCCCTCTGCGTATCCGCCCCCGGCGCCCACGTAAAGGACCGAGAGGGCAAGGCGCCCCACAGGGCCGCTAAAGGTCCCTGACGCAGCGCACATTGCAGCGGTCGTACTTGAAGTCGTAGCCAAAGGAAGAGACGGTGGAGGTGGAGCCTAATTGTATGTTACACCCCCGAAGCTCATTGCTGGCGTAGCCGGTAGCCGACCAGTACTTTCCGGCTGGTAAATTGACGGCGGTAAGTTTTTTTTGGAATCTCATATCTGAGATCACGTTCAGTTCACTTATAGTCGGCAGCCGCCACGTACCCATGTCGCTTTGGTCCGGTTCTTCACTATATTGGGAGCAAGCCGAGTAGCCGTCAGGGTTGTAGGAGGTACCCGTCGTACCCTCAGCCTCGTACCAAGTCATGGCCGCCAGATTGCCGTCCTTGTTTTTGGCATTGGCATTGGCCACCATGAACTTCTGACCGCAAGTATTCAAGCCCGAATTATTGAGATTAAAACTGCTTTCCGCATGGGCCGGAGTCCGCGTCCACGGCCCGTGCAGGGAATACCCCTGCGCAAAGCCGTAGCGGTCCTGCATGACGATCGTATTACCGTCGGATACATAGGGATAATGACCGCCAAAGTCGGGTTTGTTGCCATTCGCGGCGTCCCATTCGGACAAGGTAATTTCCATGATTTCCGCAAAGGTCGCGGTGATCGTATAGGCTTTGCCTTTTTCGAGGGTGCAAGACAACATGCCGTTAAAGGGCGGTTTCAACTGAATACCGTCCACTATGAGATCGATCTGCAGAGATAGCGCCGCACCGCTCAGGGGCAGGACGACCGAAGGAGTCTTCTGGGTAGCTGTCGTTCCACTGACGGCAAAGTCACCGCCCCTAAGTTCGAGGCTCTGCGTTCCGGACGAGGCGGGAGCTATGTCCCCGCCTACCGTCACGCCGCTCTTGGCCGCAGCCAGCCCCTTCACCTTTAAGGACACGACATCCATGCTGGTCGAACTTACGTAGTCCTCTTTGCGAATCACGAAAGTCAACTGGGAGCATTTGCGCTGAAGCTCGTTCAGCGTAATCGCATAAGGGGTGGTTTGGATAGGGATCGTCCCGGTCGTCTTGTCCGAGGCAGCATAGTCCACTCCGTTGGCGATGGCGGTCGCGAGCTTCGTCTTGTCCGCAGCCAGCGGCAGGGCGGGTGATACGGCATAAAAGTCGTAGGTGCCGGGGAGGAGCGTCATAGCCCAATCGGGCAGATCGGCGGTCTTGTTGCCGTTGGCGTCTACCATGCACGGTACGAGCTTTGTACCGTCCCAGTAGTAGGCGCATTCGTTCGCGTAGTTTTCCGTCGCGGGGTTCGAATCACCGCTTTTGTAGGCGATCACCCGCACGGTAGCGCCCGAAGCGAGGGCGGCTCTGGTGACGGGCAACACCTTCTCGATACCCTCTACCGAGAAGTCGAGGGCGACCTGCCCCGAAGGGCCGCCCATACCCTCTGTCGGCTCCTTGGAGCAACCGCCAAGAAGCATGGCCGCTGCGAGCAGCCATGTACCCGCCTCGCGGCGGGCCCGCATTCCCTTGTTCTTTATTCTTGTCTTTTCCATTATATCCTTTGTTTATCTCTCCTTTGTTGCGTATTCCGTCATTCCTTTCGGCATCCCGCCCTCGTGCGGCCGCTACCGGGCAGGTGCGCTAAAGGTCCCTGATACAGCGAACACTGTTGTTGGCGTTCTTGGAGTATTTGGTCCTGCTGCCGGTGTCAAGCCTCATCTCCCACGCATTGTCGCTGTCGTCGCCCTCGGTAGCCGCCCAGTAATAGCCGTATCCGATGTCGCTCACGGCCGTAAGGTCGCCTATCTTACTATATATCAGCCCCAGCTCCCTTACGGTAGGCAGACGCCAAGTACCGGCATCATCCGAAGCCTGACTGTATGCTTTGCAGTTGATTTGGGCGTTCTTCCATGTTGATGCCGGGGCTTTTTTCGAAGCGACCTCGAACTTCCGACTGTAGGTATTCAATCCCGAAGCGTTGGAATCCCATGCGTCTTCCGCATGAGCGGGAGTTGCGGTCCACGCCTCGTGGGTAGGATACCGTTTCGGGTCGGCCTCGCCGAGGTCATCCGAAACCACGATCGTATTGCCGTTTATAACTTTCGGATAGGTATTCAACTCTCCATCCGTCACCCAGTCGGCGATTGTGACGGTAGGATCTACCTCCACGGCTAACGGCGAGAACCTGACATATAATCTGACCGCTTCGCCGGCCAAATAGGCCCGGCCGGGTGCAAAAGCTTGTTTGGGCCTGTGCGCTCCGGCAGATAGCTGGAGCTTCAGTTGGTAGTTCTTGCTGTCCTGCGGGACGATCATCACCGGATCGCCGAATGCGACCGCATTGTCTTTACCTTCGGGAATCTCCAGCGGAGTGGCATTGGCCATGGTGAACGGCGTTTTGCCGCCGTCCGTGCCGCCAACGGGCGCCGACGCTTCGGTCACACCGGACAGTTTCAGCGTACAAACGGCGTTCTGGTCGAGCAGCTGTACGGACCTCAATTGTCCCCACTGTGCCGATATTCCGGGGTCGGCATAGACGTACACCTGCACTTGCGCGAGGGCATGGCCGAACTCAATAACCGGCATAGCCTCCGTCTTGCTGCCTGTTCCCAGCGGTGCGGTGAGGATGTCCCGGCTGCCGTCGATGCTCCAGCTCACAGTCCCGGCTGCGGCATCGTAAAAGCCCTTTCCCGATGCGTCGCCGGCCGCCGTCGCCCCGCCGGGATACCAGCCCGCCATGCGGGTTTTAAGGCCGTTGGTCTGGTAATACTGACTGGGATCGAACGTCAGCGGTTGTTCCCCGCTGCCGCCCGTGCGGACGGCTTTCAAGGCTGCTGTACCGTAAGCGCCCCACACACCTGCGCTGCGCTCGTCCGAGCGCGCGAACCACATATCCATCTCCTGCAAAGGATCGGCAGTCGAGCGCGTGAGTGTTCCCTGCGCGGAAACCGAGACCGGAAGCCCGCTCCGGGGCGTAATCTCCACCCGGCAGCCGTCCGTGCCTTCGTCGGCGGACTCCTTGGAGCAACCGCCAAGAAGCAGGGCCGCAGAGAGCAGCCATGTGCCTGCCGCGAGGCGAGCCCGCATTCCCTTGTTCCTTATTCCTGTCTTTTTCATATATCTGTATTCATCTCGCTTTTTATCCGTTCCATATATTCGTCTCCGAATCCGGCCCTCTGCGTATGGCCGCCGCCAAAGGGTTAAAGGACCGAAGGGTTAAGGCGACCCGCAGGGCCGCTAAAGGTCCCTGACGCAGCGCGTGAGGTTGTCTTTCATGCTCCAGCCGTTGACATTGTTAGCGAACCCGGTGGAGAAGGACACGCAAAACGCCATGTTTTTGCTTACAGAGTACTCGGTGGCCGAGCAATGCGTCTTAGCGGGTATGACAACGGTAAGCTCGGCTTGCATATCGTAGATCAATATCAGTTCCCTTTGGGTCGGCAGCCGCCACGTACCCTTGTCGCTCTGGTCGGAAGCCTCGCTGTATTGGGCGCAGGCCGAGTAACCGTTGGGGTTGTGGGTGGCATGCGTCGTACCCGAAGCCTCGTACCAGGTAATGGATGTCGCACTGCCTCCCTTGCCTTTGGCATCGGCCTTGGCCACCATGAACATCTGACTGCAGGTATTCAAGCCCGAATCGTTACCATCAAAGTTTCTCTCCGCATGGGAGGGAGTTACGGTCCACGGCTCGTGGGTGGGGTACAGGACGGGGTCGGCGTTGCCATAGGCATCCACTAGCACGATGGTATTGCCGTTGATGCCGTAAGGGTAAGTTATGGGCTTTGTCTCCATATCGGTTTCACCTCCGTCTTTCCATTCGGCTACTACCGAGGCCGTGGCCGTGATCTCCTCCCGATGGAAGGTCAGCGTCACCTTGCAGCTCTGCCCTGCCTGTCCGGCATCATCGCCCGAAAGCGTTATCCGGACATCCGAGAAGACAGCTCCCCCGGCGGCGGCCTCCACCGTGAAGGTCTGCCCCGGTTCGAACATCACGGGATCGCCGGCTTGTGCCGCCGTTTCGGTCATCGTCATCGAACCGTCGAAAACAGGGATTTCGCCCGAACCGCCGAATACCGCATCGCCCGTATTCAGGTCCAGCACGGCCGTGGTTTTGGCCCCGGTGACCTTCAGCGAGGTGAGCGCATCGCCGGCCGGAAAATCCCGGTCCCTTTTCACGAAGAACCGGACTTGCTTGCACTTGTGAGTAAAGGTGAAGGCGGGCTGCGGCTGGGCTCCGGTAGAGGCTTTGCCTAAGCCGGTCACCTCTTTGGCCCACATGATGTCCTGCTGTCCGTCGATGGTCCACGTAACGGTCGGGGCGGCGCTTGCCGTTCCTGCCGCATAGCCGCCGGCGCTGACCGGACTGTAAGCGTAGAAATAGAGTTTCTCCGCACCGGGCGGGTAATATCGGGGAGCCGAGAAGCTCAGGACACCTGCGTTATCGGACCTGACCGCCGCGTTGTCGAAGTAAGCGCCGCTGTAATCCGTGGTCGGGGCTGCAGCGCCCTTGTATGCGGTTACGGCGAACAGGTCTTCCGTACCGTTCGGGAATTTGTCTCCCGTGACGGGACCGCTCAGTGCACGGCTCATGGAAGAGGCGCCGACGCTCAGGATCGCCGTGGGCACGATGGCCGTCCGCGTGCCGTCCGGAGCAGGTCCTTGCTTCGGAAGGTCCGGAGACCCGTCCTTACCGCACGAGGCCAGCAAGGCCAGCATAAGGATGAAAGGTGTGATTTTCGTTTTCATCTTGTCGTAATTTTCATAAACCGTGTCACAGAATATCGACATCCGTATCACCGCCATCGGTCCACGGGGTAATGCTTGGCGTGTCCAACAGAATACCGTCGCTGCCGCCCACGGTAAAACGGTAATGGTATTTATACCCGGCCACCCATCCTGCCGCGAGCGATGCCGCGGAAAGCGGAGCCTGCACCACATAGAGGTTCTCCGCCGCAGTTTGGTATCGGTAGCCGATTTCGAGCACGAAATCTTCCGTGACGGGCTGAGGCATCATAAGCAGCATATCGTCCGAAGTCACGAAATCGTACGACTGGCTCGCCGCCAGAGCAACGAACCCCGAACCTTGCAGGGACACCGGCACGGCATAGGGGTTCGTCTCCGTCGAGACGTCGGAGGAAGGGGTCCACGTGCCGGCCGCACCCGAACCGGCCCCCGACCAACTGCCCTTGCGGCTCATGCCGTAAATTTTCAGGCTTTCGATCACGACGCGCTCGGAAGCGTCCAGAGCCGCATCCGCCGTTCCCGTTATCGCAATGCCGCAGAGCAGGTGGCGGAATGCGAGGTTCACCGTACGGACCTCGGCACCGTTCACCGTAGGCCATTTGGCGCCGGGGACGCAGACATGAGGCTCGGTCGAGGCCGCCAGCAGGTCGACGCCCTGCGTCAGGTCGAACTCGGAAATCTCAAGGTGCATCGCATCGCCCTTGTCGAGATCCTGCACCTCGACAGCGACGGGCGCTCCGTCGATCTCGGCTGGGAAGAAAGCCCGGAAGTTATGGGTGAAGCCCGGTCTCCAATATTGTACCCCCTCGTAGCTCCACCCGTTATCGGCGGTGTGATAGGTAACCGGCATTCGGTCGAAGAGCGTAACGTATCTCGTCTTGTCGCCCGAAGTCGGGTACATGGCGCACCACACGGCGAAAGCCGCGCCGTCCTGCTGCAAGGATTCCTTGTCGTAAAGCGTGGCGCGCGAACTTATCTCCGTCGTTCCGAAGCGCATGGCGGCCGCATCGGTCATCGCCCCCGAAAGGGCGTTGTTCGCCGCCGGGTCTTCCGAGCAGGCAGAGGGCAGAAGAATGGCCACCGCTGCGACCGCGGCAAGGAAATTATCGAATGAAAATCTTCTCATAACTCGAATCTTGGTTTCGTTTGAATCGGCTTTGCGGAACGCACTCCGTTCCGTCTTCAGCGATCGGGAGGGGACAGAAGATGCTTCCTGCGTCCTCCCCGCACGCACCCGCACATTACGCCTCTCAATGTACGTGGTGCTCCTGCGGTCCAACCCCACCCGATCCGTTTGTTCGGCCGCATGCAGCCGAACGGTTCGCTACATTTCGATATCCTCCGCAGCGTCTATCCAATCGTTTACGGTAACCGTAAACTTGATGGCTCCTCCGAAAATATCCCCGCCCGGATTGTCCGGATCGGTAGGATCGGTGGGTTCGGGTTTTTCAGGATCGACCTTACCGGCGCCGTTGGTGAAATCGAGCGTATAAATGTATTTCTTGCCGGCATCCCACTTCGTACCGATAGCGACAGCTACCCAGTCGTATTCGCCGGCAGCTTCCGCCGGAAAGACACGGTAGCCGTCCTTGGTCGTAATCTGTACCTTCACGGCGAGGTATGCGCCTTCGGCGTCGTTCGTTTTGTCATTTTCCGAATCCCATGCGGTCAACTCCTGCGGCAGAAGCATGGCATTGTCGCCATCCTTGGCCATGATCGAAACGGCCGTTGCGGTCAGCGTCTTTTCGCTTCCTTCGTAAGTCACCGCACAATTGGTCTTGTCCGTTCCCAGCGTCCATGCGGAGGTTCCGAAATCGAACGTACCCTTCGAAACGGGCTTGCCGATGCGCACACCCTGCACCTTGAACACATATCCCTCGTTGGCATTCTTGGCTTTGAGCTCGATCTGGGCGAGTTGGTGTGCGAAAGTCAGCGCTACGCCGCTCGATTCATTGCTCTTGCTGCCGGTGGCTGCGGCGGTGATAAAATCTTTCTGGTCGGCAATAGCTGCTGCGGGCGAGAAATCGACGAGCGTCTTGCTGTCTTTGCTAAGCGTCAAAGTGCCGCCCAGCTCATCTTTCGACGGCGAGTAAGCGACGAACGAGAGTTCGCTGCCGTCGCTGGGCCAGTAATAGGACGGCGTCGAGGTAAAAAAGGAGCCGTCTTTGGTGAACTCCGCATCGGAGAAATAGTTAGCGCCGTTCTTGTCAAACGCCGTAACAAAGAATTTAGCAATGTTGGCCGTCGTCGTTGCCGTGGCACGGGTCTGCATGGCAGCACGGAAATCGATCGCATTGCCGTTGTTCGTGCTCACCGGTTCGTCCTTCGAGCACGATGCCAGAGCAAGAGCGGCTCCGGCAATCAAAAACATGGATTTTTTCATGATGTTAAAAATTAAAAAAAGGTTATGTTGATTTTTGCTTCCGCCAAGCGGGAAGGATTTTTACATCTCTATATCGACATTTACCGATTGCCAACCGTCGACATCGGGCTGGAAACCGCCGCCGTTGACGATAGGTTTGGGCAGCGGAAGTCCGTCCAGAACGATATGTACGTCGCGCCGATCCGGCGCGGAGTGAATCTGATCCGTCACGTCGTAGGTGTAATACCATTTGCTCTCGTCGGACAGCACCGCGTAGACGGTCAGCGTGTGGGTCTTCCGCGCCGAGGGGCATCCGAAAGCGAACAGCTCGCCCGTAACGGTGCTCTTGTCGGCCGATACGGCCGCATCGAAAGGGATTGTTGCGCCCGTCTTGCAGGTCGCGTCGCAGCCCACGCCCGGATACAGGCTCTCGGCCATGCTCGACAGCGAACCGCTGATGCCCGACACGTATTTCAGGTTCGCGGCGTTGCGAATCTCGACCGTATAGCGGCAGATCGACATCTCCGGACTGAGCGTCACGGTCGGTATCCCGACCGTCGGTTTCAACTCGACGCTCTCCGCGCAATCGCTCCAAAGCATGTCGGGAGGCAAAATCACCCGTTCACTCTCCGTACCGTCGACACGGGGCACGCCGTCGGAGAGCACGCCTAAAACGGAGAGCCCCGACAGCAGATCGGCGGTGCGCGTGGTCACCTCGAAGGTTTCCCGGCGCTCCGCATTGCGATAGGTGACGTTTTCCGTGTCGCTGTTCAGGCACAGGGCTTCGTAACCCCCGACCGGAACGCGGATCATACCGCCCCGGCAGTCGGTGAACTCATAGCGCAGAGCCTCGCCGCCGCCGGCCGGGAACAGGTAGAGCGACATGGATTCGGGAGAGGCATCCGGAGCGTTGCACCAGTCGAAGACCACCTCCACATCGACCGCATCCGAGTGGTCGTAGCACAGTTCCTTATGTTCGCAGGATGTCGCGGCGGCCAGAACAGCGGCGGCCGCTGCCGCATGGAATATCTTTTTCATCGTTTGCCTCCTTTCCGGTTGAAGTTGCCGCTGCCGATCAGCCATACGAGCGAGACCTCGGCTTTCGTGGGACCGAACCAATGCCGATGTTTCGTCGCCTGCCATACGTAGTGGTTGTCGACGGGCTTATACTCCCAATACTCGCCGCCCAGATAGCCGACGCCGATACCGAAGTCGAGGTTCAGACGACGGCCGATCGGCAGCGCATAGCCGTATTCGAGTCCCACGCCCCAACTCATCTTGTCCCAGAGCGTGCCGCCCGGCTTGCCGCCCAGACAGCCTTTGCCGCCCCGCTCGAAGTCGTAGGTCAGCATTTGGCCGTAAAGGCCGACATGGTGTCCCGTAAGCGGCTTTTCCGCGGCACGGCGGCCGAAGTATCTGCGCACGTCGAGCTCGCCGCCGTAGATGCGCCAATAGTTATGACGCCGGTCATTCTTCCACCATGCATACATCCAGCTGCCGCCGAGCGACCACCCGCGGCCCACGTAGAATTCCGCACCGAGGTTGGGCACCAGCGCCGCGTCGTAAAGCAAATTGGTTTTCAAAGACATGTAGAAGGGTTTGCCCTCCGGGACCACAAGCTGTGCGGCAATCTCCGCGGCAGGTTCCGGAGCGGGGGTCTGCCCGACGACGGGGTCAGAGGTCTGGACAGATTCGCAACCCGGCTCCTCTGCAAGCGCCGATTCCGGCTGCGGTTCCGACACTGGTTCCGGCTCCGGCTGCGGGAGAATGCGCCGCTCGATTTCGCAGCTCAGGTGCATGCCGCCGCTCCACAATTGCGGGAAGAAGTGTTCAGCCATGTACCACCACGCACGGCCCCCGCGCAGCAGCCCCAACTGGCGTTTGCGACCGTCGACGACCCTGCCGTCTCGGATAATCCATTCGGGCATATTGTACAGAATGTTCAGCACCTCGTCGCGGTAAGGCATCTCCGAGGTTTCGACCAAGGCCGTCAGTCCGGCCCAGTCGATGCCCTCGGCATGCGCGTCGAAAGAGACTCCCGGAAATGAAAAACGCTCTTCGAACCATGCGATGATGTTCTTCGCACGATTCTCCGACAAACGCTCGTTCGAGCGGGAGGTACCGTCCGGAGAAGCCGTGCCGGTGACACGGATGCTTTTCACTCGGACCAGCGTGTCCCGCTGCAAAGATTCGACATGCGCGGCAAAAGCAGCCAAACGCACCCCGTTGTCCCGATAGGAAGGCTCCAGAAGCGAATACCCCTGCCGGAAATAAACCTTAACGCCGAGGGTATCGGTATGCGGAGACTCCTGAGCCAGAAGAGCCCCGAAGAACAACACCGATATTAAAAACAAGACAGTCTTTTTCATCTGCATCAACTTATTTTACATATGTCGTGTCAATACACTATCATTCGGAAACTTATGACGGTATTGCCGTTATGCGACCTCCGATTTTTCCGCAATGCTCTATTCGCAATAGAGCATCGGCTGTATTTTCAGAAGGAAATGCAGTGATTTACAAGCAGATGAATAGCATACGATGTTTCAGAGTATGCCGCAATGCATTTTATATCGGATTTGAAACGGTATCGATCTTATTCAGATATCATTAAGATGCAGGATTCTGAAACATTGCCGGAACAAAAGCCATAAAAAGCGTCATTTATGGATAATAAATTGTTGCGTCACGATTTATTGCATAGTAACGAAAACCTTGTCACCCCGCGTTGCTGCGAAGACGCGGGGGCATTCGTCGGCAGGAGTCTCAAAAACAGTCGCCCGGTGATATTCTCGCAGAACGAGGATTTCGACATCGCGCACCATTCTATCATACAATACTTTAAGCACATAATCTCCCCGCCGCCCGGAGGGGGGGGGATTTTCGTGACTCCGCCGGTTTCGCAGCGCTGCGCATCGACATGAGTTGCGTCCCTTCGCATAAAAGGAAACGACGGAAGCGGTTGCTGAAACAAATCGGCAGGAACATTGCCGGCAGCCTCCCGATTTCGGCGGAAACCTATGCAAACATAAGTATCGGTACGGCAGTATCCCCCTGTGCAACCGTCAGCCGGGAAACAGATCCCGGCCCCCGTTCGGACGACAGCGCAAAAGGATTCGCCGCTCGCCGAAAACATGTGCAAGTTATTGCGGATGTGCCGGATATACAAAAAAAGCGGCTGTTTCCGAAAGGAAACATACCGCTCGACACACAGCCGGAGAATCACGGCGAAAGGCCGGTTTTCTCTACCTGTTTTATTGATTGAAATGACTTGGGATGAAACAGAGTATCACAAGGCTATGTAATGCTCTATTGCGAATAGGGAATCGTACGGCAAAGATAGGAATTGGGAAATTATTTTGCAAATTTTCCTCCCTGAAAATGGGCTTCACCGCAGGTCCGGGACCTACAGCGAAGAGACCGTTTTGTTGACCTGATCGACGACCCGACGGTCAAACTCTTTCAGATAGATTTGCGTCGTCTTTTCCGACGTGTGCCCCAGTCCCTCACTGATGACCGAAATCGCGGCCCCGGTCTCCTTGGCCAGCGTCGCCCAGCTATGACGGGCTACATACGCCGTCAGGACGGTGTCGAGACCGCACAACTCCCCGACCCGTTTCAGATTGCGGTTCTCCCGCTCAAGGGCTACACGATAAAGCCGGTACTGCGTCTGTTTGTCCTTCGCATCTTTCAGAACCGGAAAGACCCACTCGGATTCATTGCCATATTTCTCCATCAGACCGGCCAGCTGGGGCGTCACCTCCACATGCAGCCATTGGTTGGTCTTGTGACGGCGATAGCTGATAACACCCCCGTTGACTGCGCTTTTCTTCAGAAAAACAATGTCTACGAACGGCATGCCCCGGCTGAAGAAACTGAACATGAACAGATCGCGGGCCATATCCAGATGGGGATAGTCCGAAAGGTCTACGTCGGCGATACGGCGCATGGCCTCACGCCCCAAGGCCCGTTTGACGGTATGCTGCGGCTTGGAATGCAGAAAGCGAAACGGATGGTTTGCGGACATCGGGTAGCCGTCGAGCACGGCTTGGTTATAGACCGAGCGCAGATTGCGCATATAATAACAGACGGTATTATAGCACACGCCCCGGCGCAGCAGCCACTCCTCGTAATCACGGATGAAAGCGCCGTTCACATCCGAAAGGCCCACTATTCTCAGGCCGATGAACGACGAGACGGACGACCGTGTGTTGCGCAAGGCCGCGACCGAGCCGAATCGGGACAGACGCTCCCGGTAGGCGATCTGCAGGTCCATATAATGCAGCAGGCTCAGACTGTCGTGCTCGACCTTGTAGCGGAACACCACGTCCGCAACGCTGTAAGTCTCGCGGCGCTGCTCCAAGGTCTCGATATGCCGGCCGATACTTTTCCACTGCTGTCTGATTTCGCGGTTCATGCGCCGCACGTCACGCTCCTGCCGTCGTTCCTCGGACACGAAACGCACCTTGCCGTGCTGTTCGTCGAACTCATCCTCATAAAGCTTGAACGGGCTGTAAATAAGTTTTTTCTGCCTTCGGTGGATCAGCTGAAACACCAGCGGATAGGTTCCGTCGCATCGCACACGATCTTTGTTCAGTTTCAATTTTACGCTTGTCATATACTCCATTCTTTTTTCAATACGGCCGCAAAAATACCGTAAATGAGGATTCGGCCGCCCGGACAGCGGACAAATCGAGGCAACGACATGCCATTAATATTCAATAAATTATACAAACACCAAGCCGAAGACGAACAGCGAACAATCACTCAGGCCGGATATTCGGAATCGGGCACCTCTCCGCAGGCATGTCAGTCCGGACTCCGGGATATAAACACCCCCGCTTATTCGAAAACATGAAAAGACATGGAGGACACACGGTTAACAACGTGCATCCTCCATGCAAAAAACAGTATTCCATCATAGCCGACGCTTCCGCCGCCGTCGCTGGATTCTTTGCTGTTCCTCGAAAGCCCGCGCATCGGCCAAGTCCAACAGCGTGTCGACAACTCCTGAGACAGGATTTGCAGTATGATTTTGCGGCTCGTGTTTGCGCTCCGCGTGTTGATCTTCTTTTTGGGAGGTCGGGAACAGCTCGTTGAAAACACCGGCCGAGAATTCTTTTCCCAGCACCGAACCGTTAGCGACAATGCCATTGGTGTGGTCGATAAACGTTACGCCGTAGATTCTGCCCACGGGGTTGATACGGAATACCGTGTCGATACCGTCCGCCTTGAGCTGTTGCCGGAACTCGTCCCGTGTATTGTGCGAACTCATGGCGTCTTTGACCGTATGGCGCAAATGGTCGAGCGCTCCCGGCTCTTTCAGTCTTTTCTTTGATTTTGCATAATACGTTTGCAGGGCTTTATAACCTACGTCTTTCCCTATTTTACTCGACTTGAAGGGCGTGCCTGTTCCATAACCGTCGTCGGTCAAGGCACCGTAGACAATACCCGCATAATTTCTGCCTTCGATCGTTCCCGTGCGTTCCTCGACCGAGACGTTGAACAGTTCCAGCAGCGTGCGGAACTCGCCGTAGGACGAGCAGTTGTAATTCCGCAGGCACGACCTGACGACGGATGAGATCTGTTGTTTGACGTTTCCCGCCTTATAGTTTACTTTCCGAAGATCGGGGGTGTCCCTCCGTTCCTGACTTTTGACCGCCGGATGAAGGTTGTACTTATGTTCCAAATCGCGGGTAATTTCCGCAGAACGACGGGCTTCGAAATCGTGTGGTAGTTTACAGCCTTTCTCATCGACGCGCAACGATACGATGTGGAGATGCTGCCGGTCAATGTCCTTATGCTTGAAGACGATATAAGGCTGGTTGCCGTAACCCATACGTTCCATGTATTCCTGCGCGATGTCCCGGAGCTGCTCGTCGGTCAGCCTGTCTTCCGGCGAGGGGTTCAGCGAAGCGTGGAAGACCGTATTGGTCGTCCGGCGGTTGGCTTCAAGGTACGGCCAAAAGCTATCCATGCAGGCATCGACATCCATTCGTCCGTGTTTGTCGAACGGTTCCAACATCCTCTGCCAGAAGAGCACCTCGGCTTCATCCTTATCCACTTTCTCCTTGTTATAATGCAAAGCTCCGCCGGGTGAGGAGCCCGACCTTATATTCGCAACCATTCCTTAGCTTGTTTGGCAAAGCTCAGAATCTCGATACTCAGGGCTTTGAACTCACGTGTTCGTTGTTCCAGCATGGCGATCTGATGCGGGATTGCAATGTTGGAGAAGTGTGCATTGATGACCTTTACGACCTGATTGTAGTTGTTGGCGAGTTTCTGAAACTGGAAATAAAAGTCGTTCAGCCGGACGACGAACTGCGTCTTCGACGGATCGCGTCTGATGATTATGAATTCCTCGCTGAAGAGTCGTTTGACAATAAATCGGCTGCGGTTATGCTCCGATCCAGCTTTGCAGAGCAGCTCGTTGAAGCGGATGTTTTGTTCTTCATTAAGCCGGAAAGAGTATTTATAACTCGGCGTTCGGGGCTTCTTGTCGGTCTTGTCTGTCTGTTTTCGGTTGGTATCCATATATAGCTAAAAAAAGGGGCGCGACTTGGGAGCGGCCCCGGCCTCGCAGAGCGAGGACCTTTGTCGGACAAAACACAGTTTGTCGGACAAAGGTACACCTCGCTCCCATCTGGCGATGGGAAAAATTCGCGCCGGAGAATTGCTGCCGAAAGTTTCGGAGGTTCTCCATAACGGGTCCTGAGGCCGGGTCGGTTCCCGGTGCAATATTACAACCACCCGGCACGAAAAAAAAGCCCGCCGAACGGACTGGGGCGGACTGGGACGGACATAAAACCCGAAATGCTAAAGACGATTATATCTTGCATCACGAACAAAATCTTTCACTATCAAAAGATGAAACGCAATACTCAAAACCCTCTTTCCTGCATTCCTTTCACAAATCATTCATGGAATCGATATGGCAGACAGGAACGCCTCTCATCTCCACTGCATAAAAGAAGTCGTTCACGAATGAATGCAGTCGTGAATCTCCGAAATCACAAATTCATGAACGCAAGAATTCTTTAATTTATCGCTTATGAAAAACTTTCAATCTCGCATTGCCGTCTGCAATCAAAAAGGCGGCGTCGGAAAATCGACTTCCACGGATTATTTGCCGGCTATCGGCATAAATATCCCGATCGTGGATTATGGCTATTTGAAGGTCTGATATACGCATAGTAAAGCAGCTCAGTTGGGTAGCGTCCATGTCGCAGAATGTCGCCTATTCCGACGGTAGCGACCAGCAAAACACCGGGGATAAAAATCCGCAAGGCTCGTCCTCGGACGATTCGCATGGCCTTGCGGATTTTTATCTCCGGCGTTTAATTCCCTGCCGGCGGAAACAAGTGACGGAGATATTAGATATATATGATATTCCGGGATTGCGTCGGATTACTGTGCGACCTTGAAGATACCGTTCAATTTCTCGCTCAATGCCGTCATATCTTGTCCGATCTTGTCGTTGGTGATGCGGGCATAGATTTGGGGCGTGGTAATACGTTTTTGTCCGAGCATCTTGCTGACCGTTTCCAAAGGTGCGCCCTACGCAAGCGCAACCGTCATAGCGAAGGTATGACGCCTTGTGTGGAATGAGAATCATTTGTCGATACCGGTCGCTTTTGTCCAAGGTTTAAAAAGCGCATTTATCACCGTTAGACTCGGTAAGTCGAATACATGGTTCTGCATGGATACAGCCAAGCGGTATTTTCCCCTATCTACAAAAACGTCTTTCCATTTCAGCCCAACAATGTCGCTTGTCCGCAGTCCGCAAAAGCAGGAGAACAAATAAGTCTGCTTTACGGCCTCATTCTTCATCGAAGTCGCGATCAATACCCGAACCTCGTCGATGGTCCTAGACAACCGTTTTTTCTCCGGCAAACGTATCTTGTCCGAGTTATTATCTTAGTAACAAGATTGACCTTTATGACCTCAGCTCGCACGGTAGCATTCCATGCTCCGTTCAAGATGCAGTAGTAGGTATGATGCGTAAAATTTGATTCCTGCTTGCCCTTTGGGCGATACTCCGTCAGCAGTTAGTCGATATATTCTTGGTAGAACGTCTTGTCTATTTGATCCATTGTTAGCGGTTCTCCGGCAAAATCTCTCAGAATACGGATAGTCAATCTGGTCTCCGTCCTTTTTACCTCGCTTTGCCTGATTCTCTTGGTAGGTTTCCATCAAGTCCAAGAGAAAAACCTTTTCCCTGTTTTCGATTCCGGCTTCTCCGCTAGTCATTTGAATAATCCGCTTCGACTTGATGGCATTTGCAACGGCCATTGAGTTTGGTTCTGACCACGGGCATTATGGTTTCGGGATGCACTGTTTAGTTCTTATTCATTCTACATAGTTACTATATAAATCTGGAAAATTTACTTAAATTTCTACGGGAGTATAAGTTAACTATTGCCCAAAGTACGCAGGAGCAAGCCGAAAAATTCGGGCAATCTGTACTTGATAAGTTCCTTTGCCAAATTCAAGACAAATGGGATGAAACTGAACAGAAAATCCGTAAGGTTGACTGTTATATTTTCATACCATATACCGCATTTTACATCTTGATTATCATACTGGTCGTACTATCTTCTTTTCTCGCTGGCATTATAATAGCTAATGCAGAGGTTTTTGGATAGAGGTAAATAAACGAAAAGTCTCAACTGGATAAGATTGCTATCGGTTGAAACTTTACTTTGTATTGTGTCAAAAGACTGCTATTTACTCTCCTTGCTCTAACACCCATCTGATTTGCTTATCAAAATCAGAATCAATTGGTTGAGTATGATTAAAAATATCATATTCATGTTCCGCCTTAGCTTTTGCTTGAGCAGCAGAAATACGCCCTTTATCTGGCAAAATTTGATAATCCATAAATGAAAGGGACTTTGTTACATTACAGAGAATTGCTCCATATCAAAAGTGTTCCTACGTTTAATAAGGGTTTCAATATAATCAAAGAATGCTGATACGGCAAGTTCCAATTCCTTTATTTTTTTCTCTGGCAGATAGTTCTTTGCAATAGAGACATCAGATTTCAAAACACGTCCATTGGGAGAGTTTTTCCAAGTTGTCAAGCCCATATGCTCTTTGGTATGCTCCGCATTGTGATACACAATTTCGGCTGCAGTCTGTCCTGTAATTGCATAATGAAACCGATTCTGAATCATCGCATAAAAATCGTGTGTCGTTGGCGAGTTCTTGTCATAATCAATGCTACACTCTGCATATATATCCGTAATCTTCTGCCAAATCCGACGTTCACTGGCACGGATGGAACGTATCCGTTCAAGCAACTCTTGAAAATAATCCTGCCCAAATACAGTCTCTCCCTGCTTCAAACGGTCATCATTAAGAACAAACCCTTTTTTAATGTATTCATTCAGGATTTTCGCAGCCCATTGACGGAAGCGAGTGGCTTGTAGTGAATTTACACGATACCCAACCGAGATAACAGCATCAAGGTTATAAAATTGGGTGTTATATATCTTGCCATCCTCGGCAGTATGTGCAAATTTTGCACATACTGAATCCTGCTACAACTCAGACGATTCAGATATATTTTTGAGATGCTTGGAAACAACTGTCCTATCCACGCCGAAAAGTTGAGCCATCGCCTTTTGGGTACACCACAATGTTTCATCCCTAATGATTACCTGCACCTTGCCTTCCTTTTCCGGAAGATTGTATAATATGAATTGAATATCTTTGGGCATATACTTATGCTTTAGCCTTCACAATTACTAATATTTTGCAAAATTCTAATATTATAAAAACTACAGATGTATCTTCCGAAAGTATTCTCCAGTTTACACATTACATTCTAATCTAACGACTCCGGTTCATCATCAGCGGAGTCAGTTGTACTTGCATCAAAAGTTAAAAATACTTCAAGAAAAGCCGTTTCTCTATAAAAGTAATTCGGATTATCAATCAATTTATCTTCCATAAAATGGAATCCCCAGTTGGCATACTCTTCCATTGTCTGCATTAAAGCATCAACCGCTTTACGAGGTGTTACTAAACCTTTATCAAGAGCAATGAAATCAAAATCGGTTTTAGCGACCAGTGCTGTAAAAATAAATTCCCTTAATTTGGGATAAGCTTTACGACCTTTTACGGAATCTATATTACCCCAATATTGAATCGGCTGTCCCAAAGATTTGATTTTTGTACTGTCATCAATGAGTTTTCGTCTTTGATCATAATATAAACCAATAAAGAATGCTATGATGAAAATCTCATAACCAGCACCAAACAACTTTCCTTTGGCATCCCCCAGATTAGTAACGCCTTTCCCATAATCGCTGAAATTTTTGATTATAGACTCCTCATAACGTTTCTCCCAGTTAGGATTACGTCTTGCCCACACATCATATAGTTTCTCTGCCATAGCTTTATTTAATTCTTTCAGTTAATGTTTGAATTGTCGACAAATCTTCTTCATCGTAACCAAAAGCTTTCTGAATGCGATATACAGAACATGATAGTTGATTTATCTTATCAAAATCCAACTTACGAGTCTGTGTTTCTCGATCAAATTTCAACAGGTCTTTTGTAAATATAATACATTGTTTATCAATATCATCAATTATATTATAGAAAATATCCTCTTTAAAATCTCCGAACGAAGATGTCGGAGCATCGAAAATCAAAGGATAATCTTCATCTCTCTTTAGCGTAGTGATATTAGAAATGGCAAAAAGAACAGACATATACATTGTCGTTTTTTGTGCGCCACCCGGATTAGCTATTATAGTATCATTTGAGCTATAAAGATTTATTTTAGCAGATCCGTCAGCTGTCCTCTTTATTTTAATAACACCACGGAAATCATCTGCGTTAAGTTTTTTTAGATATATATTAGCCTGTTCTTCGAGGGTCCTAATAAATTCTTCTACATTTCTATCCTTTGCCGCCTCAAATGCCTTCATTATTCGCTCAAGCGTAATATGGACCTTCTGATAGACTCTTACAATTCCATTAGACGGAACAATTTGATTCTGCTTATCTTTTAACTCCTGTTTCTGTATCTCGAGTTCTTCAAGTCTGCGTTTAAGGTCTTGAAGGTCTAATGACGCTCTTTTACTACTGTCAGATAGCCCTTTGAAATCCTTAAAGTTTTTGATAAGCATTTCCTCTGTTAAATCAGGAGTTTGAATAAGCAGCTGCATTTTTGAGTCTTCAGCCTCTGTCAAGTCTTTATTTACTTTCTCCAAGTCCTGCTTTCTGGTTTGTACAAAAGATAGTCTGTCGGCAATAACAGTTGCTAACTTAGATAATTCTTGTTCAGTATCACCACTTAATTGAATGCTCCGAGTATGAAGTTCATTTATATATGTGTTTTCAAAAAGTGGTTTTATCGGGGCTTCTTGTTGTTGCGCAGATTCCGATTCTTTACGAATATGCTCCAGATATTCATTAAGTTTGTTGACCATAAAGTTATAGGCCTCGCTCCCTTTTTCTGCTGGACGACCACAAACTTTGCATATCTCATCATCAATCATCTCCTGCATCGTTTCTTTATCAGGGAGATTCCATGGAAGAGGAGTCGCATTATTGGCTAATTTTTGTATCTCTTTAATTGCTTCCAACTTCCCTTTTTCAATAGCAATTCGTTCATCTTCTGCCTTCTGCAATTTGCGTTTCTCTCGGCTAAGAGCCGATACTTTTTTCTGATATTCACTTAAAACAGAAGGATATGCACGAAGAATCCACATATCATCAAGCAACATGGCATTATAATCCAAATTAATATAGCCCAGTAGTCTACGTTGCTCATTTTTTTTCTGTTCAATTCGGGCATTTATATCTTGTAGGTTCTCACAAGCATCTTGGTTCTCCTCCAAAATTTTCAAACGAGTTTCATAGTCTGATACAGCTTTCTCTTTTGTACTAATATCATGTCGCACATCAGAAATCTCTGACTGCACTTTACCCAAATCAAATTCAAGCTGTTTAATAATTGCCTCTTGTTTTTTGTCTTTTCTTAGTTCTTTAGTAACCAAATTATCAGACTGTTGCTCAAAGTATGAGGTCATCTCGACAAGATTATCGAATTGCTTGATTCCAGAGAATGTATCAACAAGTGTTTTGAGTGCCGTATTATTATCGAACACATTTAATTCACGTTCTCCTTTAAAAAGGCAATAACGACGAACAACTGTATCAAAACATGATTCCAATAATATCTTTCCATCTCGATTATGTCTTTCCGAACCAACTATCTCATAGCCAACGAAAGAAAAATCTCTTGTTTTTAGGAGGTTATCGGATGTTTTTTCAAAAATGAATTTTTTACAAATTTCTTTTTCTCCTCCATGTTCAAATGTCATAGTGACAGAAACTTCATCACTCTCTCCAATTCCCATTTCCGCTTTACGCATTTCGGAAATATTACTTTCACTTTTATTGTCTTTGCTGGTATCAAACAACCATTCCAATGCCTCGAAAAAGGTTGTTTTGCCATCACCATTATCTCCAATGACAAGTGTAAGACCGTCCGATAGTTCAAAACTGTTTTCTCCGTAATAACTGCGGAAATTCTTAATAATAATCTTATTTAGTTTCATATATTCGAGGTCAAGAAGTTCGATACTTGAGTGTATATTTCTTTTTGAGTATATTGATTTTCATTGCCATCAATAATCATTGCAACAGCTCGTATTATAGCATTTTCTGAATCGAGAGCATCTGCAATAGTCTCGTTTCCAGTTAGTGTATACTCTCCTAACTCGGCCAGTTTGGGGTCGGCCAATACTGCTTGCAGTATTCTGTCTTCATTTGTATAATGAGTAGCCATAATGATATTAATTAAATATTGAGATCTGATATTGGTTTAATACATCATCTAATGTATTCAATGCGTCGTTACAATTTTCAGCAAGTAACGCAAAATCTCGAACACGGTTTATTTCAGCTAAAACTAAACTCTTCTCCAACTCATAGCAATCTGGGTCAAAGTTTATCTGTGGAATCACTACCAAATCGTGAATAATAGCAAACCGTTTGTCGTTATGTGTTCGCAGTACACGCCCCCGACGTTGAATAAATTGTCTGGGATTTCCAGTACTTGCACAGAAGATCGCTAACTCGCTTCGCGGAACGTCAACACCTTCATCCAAACATTTCATAGAAGTTAATACATCGATATTGCCCTTTGCAAAATCAGCCAACATTGCATCACGGTCGATGGATTCCGAGGTAAACTGACGTACAACAATATGCGAATCAACATCTCTTACGATTCGGGTATATTCGTTAATAAGATGAATAGTATCTTCGTCATCTTTGATTCGGTCTGTCGTATCAAAAATATCTGCACCTTGATCATCGGGTTGATTCCCTTCCGGGACATATACTAACGTATATTTTAATGAACCTGTTTTCTCTCGATGTTCTTTTAAAATATCTTCAAATATGCTCTTTTTATTTTCTGCTTTATGTATAATCTGCTTCCGTTTAAGCAAAAGCCGTTTTAATATCTCGCGGCTATCATCATTTTCTCGATTGATTATTTTTGCAATCTTCTTCGATAATTCAATGTATTGAATCATCTCCTCATTTGTCAGTTCAACTAAATGTGGATAGTAATAATATTTGCACAATGCTTTATTCCTAATAGCCTCCGCCATTGAGTATTCGAAAGTATATATTCCATTGCAACCAAAGAAATCCATTAAGCGAGCATTACCTTCTTCGTCAAACTGACGTTCTGGAGTTGCAGACAAACCAATTCTTCGTGAATACTTTATATCGTTAAGACGTTTGGCAATGAGTCCGGCTCCCATATTATGGGCTTCATCAGCGATGAACAATAATTTGTTCTTCGGGAACTGATTTAATTCTATGAAATTAGCCGGTCGAATAAAGGATGCATATGTAGAAATTATCACATAAGATTGCTTATTGCCTGGATTTGAAAGCTCCAACATCTTTATATTTGCCAATGAGGTTTGCCATCCACTATATTTAGAGCAGACTTTAATTACATTGGTAAAGTTAAATTTTGCACACTCTTTTTCCCATTGGTCTACAAGGGTGATTGTTGGAACCAGTATAAGGGCTTTATAATAGCCTAATCTTTTATAAATTTCAAGTAGGCAGTTTAATGAGGTAATGGTTTTACCAGTACCAGTTGCCATTGCAAACAGGCCTTTCTGTTTGTTGGCTTTCCAATTCTCAAAAGCCTGAATTTGATAATCTCTTGGACCAGATGCATATGGAAATTGCGGTTCATTGCTCCGTATAACAGCAGCCCTATATTCAATCTCTTTGAGCTTATCCAGAATGATCTCCAAACGCTCTTTGGAATTATCCAATGCTTTGATTATGTGTTTGGAAATACTCTGCTGACGATGGTTTCTTAATATATTGTATTCCGCTTCAAGCAATTCAGACATTGACTTATCAGGAAAGCTATCTGTAATTCTAGTCTGAACCTTATCTACTGATAAATAAACAACATTGTCATCCTTTTCTCGGAATACGTTTTCAAAATCTTTTCTAATCGCTTCAACCTTCGCAACCTCAATATTCCCATCCCAATCACATGAGACAGTCAAGCTTTCGATATTATCTACGAGTGCTGTTCGTGAGAAATTACACGAACCATCAAATCCAACTTTGTTAATACCATCGTAGAAAATGCCAGATTTAGTATGAGAAATCCCTATACCGCTTTTAGGAGCAATGATTTTAACTTCAAAGCGGTTATGACGTATAAGCCAAGCTAAACAATCAAAAAAATGTCGATCCCTTTCTGATAATATGTTTTTAATCTTTTGAATATCAAATATGTCAAAAAATGGCATTTCAATATCACCGGTTCCTGCTGCAACGGCGTTTTTATCTTCATCTGTCAAAATATCATTGACAATGAGCCGCATTTTGCCCCCATTATACAGGAATACAGCAAACCCATTTGCGAGTACGCTTATTGCCGATGAAGAAAAGAATCCAAGCATAAGGTCAAAATGCGTTGCGTTACATAGACAATCAGAGAAGAAGCCTATTGGTTCCCACCCTGTACGCGACTTATAACGCCGATGTTCAGGCCATATGATACCTGATTTAAGCATTGTTATGCGATTTTAAATAATTTATATTGCGTCAAAGTATGCTGGATCTTATTAGCTTTTTTAATTAAATATGAAGATGATGGATGTGGGCGATTTTTTCGAATAATTTGACGAATACCTTTATCGTTATAACTTTCTAATTTTTCTATTGCACGGTATAACTTAATATTATCACCACTGCGATACCCATATATAATATCATCCAGTATTGATATTATATTCTTATTTGATTTATTATTAGTAATATTAGCACGGTATTCTTCAATCTCCTTAACAAAGACACGTTCACTTATATTATATTCAGACTTTAAATTGTCAAGAAACCTATTAAGATCTACTTCCGATATCTTATCACTATGACAAAACATATATATGATTAAATCTATTGAATCCCCTAATAAACCAAGTTGTTGGAATACAAAATATTCGCTAAATTGATCTGTTGCAGGTTTATCATCTGTATATAGATTTATCTGAGTCATCTCATATCTACTTAAATATAGAGATAATAATAGAGAATAGAACTCTCCGTCCTCTTTATCATGAAGCGTAAATGCCTTTATTTCTTCACAAAGCTTGTTACTAATGTTCGCTTTAATAGTTTTATTTTGCTCAATATATGAAGAAAGTGTGGTCCGATACCTGTTTATTCTATCGCGCAATTCTGCAGTATATCCATTTTTGAATATATTAGCATTGAATTCCTGATAGACAGTTTCAGCAATCTTGATATTAAAGGATGTCAAATGATCGTACAAAATCTCATCTTGGTCAATTCTTAGTAGATTGATCAAGGTACATGCATCTAATATGAATAGTCGTTTATTCATTAACAATTAATTATCTCATCTTTGATAGATTTAAAGTAGTCAAGATCGATTATTTCCTTTTTATCTGATAATGCGTACTCTAATAATAAGGAGAAAATCTCATTATACCGTCTAAGAGATGCCCCCCTTTCGTCATTAATAATGGAATTGATGAGTTCAACAGTAAAGGGATCGTATCCTGATTTCCCACAATTGTTTATCCTATACACGGGGTTATTCAGTAATTCCTCCAAATATTCTTTTAACGCCGCATCGTCTGGGATACTGAGTTCTATGTGTGCCTTAATCCTAGATTTAAGAGCTCCCAAAAGGTATTCTCCTAAATCTTCTCTATCCATTGTAGCCGTTTGGGTTAAATTTAGAAATAGTAATAAATTATTGGGAGTAAAGTCCAACAATGAACGTATAAAGTTATTAACATTACTTATGTTTGTGCCAGTTTGTAATGAAATATCTTCAAATTCATCAATCCAAATAATAATGCAGGAACATGCTGATTTTTGGTAAGTGATAAAGGAGAACAATGCCCCAAGGAATTCGATATAGTCATTATCAGTCGATAATTTACGGGATACTCCTGCATTGATTAGAGTTTCAGATATCTTATAATTACCATATAGATAAGTTTTAAGTATTTTGTCAGACACAAAATCATCAAAAAATAATTTTATAAGATTTCGGATGAATGCGTTATCTGTAATGTCATTTAAAACATCATCCGAAACTTGAAGGTATCCGTTATGCGCAAGTCCTCTAATGTTATTGATGTCAAGTTTATCTATTAATTGAGTATATATATCTTTTACAGGTTCCTTACTTTTCGGGAAACTTATGTAAAAAGAAATAGGAGTCTTATTGGTTTCAGCAAGTCCTCTTAAAACTTCCTCTTTATTAAAAAATCTTGCGGCATGAGTCTTACCACTACCATATTCTCCCCAATTTAAAACTAACGTTGATGGAGGTATGGAGATTGATCTGCTGATTCGTTTTTCAATCTTATCTCTTGTTTCTTTAAAGCCTGCCCAAATGAGTTCATTTGGATTGGTTGCAGGCGTAACCCTAAATGGATTAGTTGTTAATCCGTATTTTTCAAAACTACTCATGATTACTTCAATTTTTGAATATATCCATCACTATATTGTTCTTGATATCTATATCTGTATCCAATATTATTTGGATTGGAAAACATACTTTTGATAACTCCAGTATCTATTACTTGTTTTTCCTGGAAGTATAACATATATTTAGTATAATATGTCATCATAGAGAATGTAACCCTATTGGGCGCCAATGTTCTGAATAATAAAAAACAATCATTTAGATACTTATTAAATGTTTCTTTGCCCCATGTCTGATAATTTTTATTACCCTCAATAGAATTCATTATTTGCATATAATGGTTATCGCAGAAACTATCAGAGTTTATTACCTTATGTTTAATAATATCATTCCATGTTGATAAATGGTAATACAACAACTCACCCTTTTTAGTCAATCTAAAAGAAGCTTTTGAAATGTCGACAATATCCAAATCATATAGCCAATGCAATCTAGGCATAATAACATGTTCAATGTATGTTGCTGTTTGTTTCCACTCTGAAATTCTTCTTCTGATTATTTTTATGGGAATAATTTTCATAGAATTATATTCAGTCAGTTCTTTCAAACAACTGTCAATATATCTTAATAGTTCAGTGTGATAAGTTCTTTTTAGAGTACTATACTGAGCATCTTGATGTATAAATAATTGTTCAATAAGTACATATACATATACATAATCATTTCTTAATAATAACTCTAAAAAGAATGTCTTATCAAATATTGATAATTCGAACAAATTTTCTGAATTAGCTAGAGAAGATTGGAGAGCATAAAATACCTTTCCTATTTTGCCAATACGACACTTCTCATTGGTTCTATGAATCATACCTAACTGTTCTGCCAGTTCTATATATGGTTTAGCAGAAGTACCTGTCTTAGTTATAATAACCTCTCCTTTGCTATTTTTATACTCATGTAAATACTTTTTAAATCCTTGACAATATAGCTCAAATGATTTATAAATGGTGTTACCCGAAAGATATGGCTGTTCCTGTAGCATCTTTAATAGTACTTTCAAATAACCTAATCGTCGCGTTTTAGTATTTGATGGTAATATATTGAAGTTAAGGCTATCTTTATAAATTTGTCCTTCATTGTAAATTATGCCATTATCACTGTCCGAAATACAACTATTTACAAGATCAAATATTTCAATATTATTCCAATAATGTCGATTTACAATAAACTGGGCTCCATACTCCCATGCCTCTGGGCATCCCATATTTACACAACTTTCTTCAGATAAACAACGATAACCAATATTAAAAGAAACAAAAATAGAATTGCAAGAATTACTATATTGAGTTTTTATCATACGATTTATCTTTGATACAATATATGTAATTGGCATATAGTAATCTTGTGGATGAATTTCATACTCAACATCAATTGGAAAACCAAAACATATCGTCATCGAAACTACATCTTGTTCTTTTATGTTTGTAATGATATCCACATCAATTTCATCAATACTAAAAAAATCATCTAACTTATCAGTTATTATATTTTCAAATGACGATAATTCAAGAATTACACATAATCTTCCAATGAAAAACCATAATTCTCCCTCAGACTCTCTGATGTGAGATTCATAAGAACAATTGTCGTATAAATATTGTAGAACTTCTTTCATAACCAATTTATATAAAACAATTAGCACAAGGTATTTCATCATCTTCATCAAACATATCGACAAGCAAGCCACTTACTGTTTTTGCCTTCAAATTCTCTTGCTTTTTGATATAGTCTAATTTTATCTGACGAACTCGTTCTGGACGACTTAATTCTGCAAGAGTCTCTCCTTGAATCCAAGTATAGCCATCCTTCTCATACTCCATAGACTTTTTGTACAACTCTGGATGCTGCTCTAGAAGCCAAATCCACTCTATACGTTGTTGAAAAAAGCAAAAATAACAACCAGAACGGCTACGGCAATACTCTCCTTTCTCACCATCAACCTCAAATTCTATTGGGTTGTAGTACGCTGGAACTCCGACACCACTTTCCTCCAAGATTCTGAATATATCATCCTTGACTAGGATATCCTCATTGTCAATTAAAGGAAACTCTTCAAGTTTACCTACAGGGTAATCAGTTGTCTTCAAGTATTCAAACACCACTCGATTAAAAGTCTTTACGCTCAAATCTAGCAGGGCATTCAACTTCCGGCTATAAAAGAACGACTTGTTTATCAGAGTTGAGGCGATCTCAATAGCTTCTTCTTTAATGTTCTCTGGAGCCCACTGTTTGTAAAGATCAGTAATTAACTCCATGTTTTCATTGTGTAAAGCCTTGTGTATAACATCAAGGCTCCAAATATTCCTTCTAAATGGAAATACAGCCTGTATATTCGGTTTGGTCGAAACATAACCTTCTCGGTCTTCGTCTCCTCGAATACCAACATAAGATACTGTAGGCTCATCACCAACGAACTTCTCAAATTCAGCTAACTTCATTTTTTGTGTACACCAACGAGCCTGTGGCGATGGTAAATAGCCACCACTAATCTTTAAAAAGTGGTCAAATGGTGTTGGCTCAGGACTACCTTCAGCAGCCTTCAATCGCTCGACCTTACCTAGGAATGACTCTAGATTATCGACCAATTTCTCGGTCTCTTCCAACTCGCATCCAGTGTCTGAGTTGTAGTATTCCACCTTCAGTGTTGGGTACTTCTGCTTCATATAGATGGCTAAAGCCGCACTATCCTTTCCACCAGAAATTCCAAGAACATGTCTTACCTTAGTCATCGTTCAATCTCTTTTTAATTATACTTAAAAGTGCATAAGCATTGATGTCACTATCACTTGATAATAATTTATCAATCTTTGCTTCAAGTTTTTTTGCTTGCTCTGTCTTTGTTGCATTCAACTGAACAATTTGCTGTGAGGTTGTGCCATCACTTGAAATCATCTCAAAACAGAAGAAGTTATCCCCACTTGCCAGTCCCTTGTTACTAATCTCAACGTACTTTAAAAGCTCTTTAAACAAGTGTACGAGGTTATCAACCAAGTATGCTTCTTCCTCATCTATCAAAGCCTCCAACTGCTTATCTAAAACCACATACGCCAAAGATTGATACCAAGCTGCCCTGTCTGTATTCTTAGTCAATATACGAGTTAAGAAGGTTTTTTGTCTTTCGGTTAGCAAGTATGTTTTGATAGATGCATATCGTTGTTCTAATTCTGCTTTATATAAAGAGAATTCTTTACTCTTCAAACCAAGTTCGTCAACAAGTACACCCTCCAATCGATTAATTAGATTTGAATAGCACATACGGAGCTCTCTAATAGCCTTCTGGAGCAACTCTACATATCGCTTAAGAACATCTGCATTACTTGCTATCTCTGCATCCTTGAATCCTAATGCACGCGGGAGATCCTCAAAAAAGGTTTTCTCTGGGTCTTTTGCAGATGCCAATACAGCTCGGAACTGTACAGTAGATTTCTGAAGACGTTTGGTCTGTTTTGTGTATTTATTGAGTTTCTTGTAAAAAAGCAGGAACGGTTTGATTGTCTCGATAAGACTATCAGCCGTGAACTCTGCATCCTGCATTAAGCCTAATGCCTCACGATACTTGTTGAATAAGTCTAGTTTAACCCCATCAACATTGAAAGCTTTAATGGAGAATCCTGCAGGGGATTTCTGCATAATGTCCAATACCTCACGAGTAATCGTAGGTATATATATCCCAGCATCATTATACAGCGAGTAATCATTCTTTTTAATGATCAAGAATGCCGGCAGCCACATGTCTATCACTCCTTGCTTCAACTTGAAGGGGCGAGAGCGTAATATCTTTACAAGATCTCCTAATTTACGAGGTTTTTCTTTACTAGTATCAAGGAACTCCTCGCAGGCCCTCCACAAAGGCATGAAACTTTCTTCGTTGGGAGCATCAAGAAAATACTCTTTGCCGATATGTTTATGGATGCCCGTGTTATGAAGTAGCGTCAGATAGATAGTTTTTTCAGGAGGAAACTTACCATCCTCAAAGCCTAAATTGGGCTCTGAACTATTATACAGTAAATGAGTAAGGAAGTTAACGCGAGCCATTGATATTGCACTACTGGGCTTATGCTTGTTGACCATCTCATTGATATACACTGGAGTGTCACAATACACCCGGTCACATATCATTGATAGCCACTTGTTAAATAGGGTTTTCGAAGAGATGTCAAGGATATCTCCTCGATATACCCAAATGACATCTGAGTTATAGCTGAAAAGGGTATTTAATACACTGGAGGTTAGCAAACTTTGCTCATGTGCAATAAGAGCATTGAGCTCTTTCTGAGCCACATTATCTTTATTGTCAACATCATTCTGGACATAAGCTAGTTTATCAAGCTGCCATACGTGATCTATAATTTGGTCTGCTTTCTTGAAGTATGCATACAAAATAGCTTCTTCAACTCCTGCAGAGTATTGTTTCAATGCATCTACTGTGAGATCTTCATTAAATATGAGATTGATGTAGCCATCGATTTCATTCTGAGGCTGTAAAATAATCGGATGGTCTGTAATCTCATATTTAAAGTATCGAGGTGTACCCTTGCGGTAATAAGAGGCGTTAGCAAACTCAATAGGAAAATTGAAGTTTGTGATGAGCTTCTCCACAATATCTTTAGAGCGGGGAACAATACCTGCAGCCTTCAATAATTCGCCTTCGATATTGACATCCGTTCCTTCAAACAATATATATTGAGACTTGTAGGTCGCATATCGAATAATCTTATGTTGCGTAAGCAATTCAATAACAGACACCGGGTTGTCGATACCTAAAGCAAATTTTGCATATTCGGTAAGCTTCTCTTTGTTAAATTGCACTCCTGCCTTACCAAAGAGATTGAACATACCAATCGTCTTAATAAGCTTCATGGCATCTGTAGCTGTTTCACCCTCAAATAAACTCTCAACGCGCTCTAAACTTACGCGTATGGCAGTCCATGCAGTAGAGTCTGCATTTACTTCCGACAAGTAAGAGTAAAAGTTGTATATATCATAGTCATAGACATCGGCTAAGCTATATGTTGTATTCCCGTTTTCCTTAAAATGATGAAGAGAGCCTTGTCCTGTAGCTTCAAGAAAAGAGAATAGAGTCCTTTCGTTCTGACCGTACCTCTGAATGGACAGGGTCAATGCTTGTGCAGCAAAAATGTCCAACGGATACAAACTTACTGCAGTATCATAAGCAATAGATGAACTGGCAAACTTACTTGCAATGGCTAAATTGTAAATCTGTTTAAAATGCTGATTCACAATATCTCGTTTTGTTCTTTCTATACGTTTAGATGCGAGATAAAGTAGCTGTTCTATAGGCTCATTAAAAACAATCTCCTGAAAACGACCCTTTACCTTTGTCCATTCATTGCGCTGGCTCTCTGTTAATGTACGAGAATACGAATTAAAATTCTGGTGTAATGTTGTAAGTAAAATGGCATTACGTCGTTCATCATTGATGAACTCCGTAAACTTCTGAAATAAGTACAACTCCTTTTCAGGGTTATTTTTTGCTGCATACTCTAGTAATTTGCCAAACTCATCGATTACGAGAATTACAAACTCCTCACGTTTCTCTGCCCTCTTGAAATAGCTTTTCAGATTTTCAAAAAGATTGTCCGAAGCCTCTGTCGGAAAGAGATTCTCAGTGAGAACTCTTTGAAGAGAGGCATAATCGCCTACAATTTTCTCGAACCTGAATCGGACAAAACCATTAAACTGCCCCTTGTTGGTAATGAGAATCTTACTATTATTTTTTAAGCTATCCTCAAGAGCCAGAATGAAATTGGATTTACCAGTTCCATATGAGCCGATAATATTAAATGAGTGTACGCCCGCATTAAATGAATTCACAATGTTGCCAATGACCTTTATAGCATTCTGAGTCACAATATAGCTATTGGAGTCAAAGGTAGTTTGAGCGATATTTATTGATGGAGTATATTTCATATTAGTTCTCCTCGTAATATTTGTTTAGTACCTCTATAGGTGCAGGCGATGTCTTGAATTGCAACTCTTTAATACCTGCGACATCTGAAAATACAATCTCCGATGGATATTGAAGACAAAGCCGTTTGATAAGATCTATAACGTCATTGTTAGTCAAACAAAAAATCAAAGCTAGCTCGGCAATATCATCAAAGGAAACACTATTTTGACCCTTACACCTAATTATCAATGCGTAAAGAAATACCAAACTAGGTACTTTGCTACGAGCATCATAGTTGAATATATAGCTATCTTTTTCTGCTTCATTTATCAAATTCAGAGGAGCCAACAAACAGTTGCTATCCTCCAAATTGGTATTGCTTTTGCTACAATAGTTGTGAAACATTACACCAATATCTCGCTTGACAGTATTGTCATTATACAAGTTTTTATACTGTGTTCCTTCAAAGCAAGTATGCTTAATGTAGTTTTGCAGTCTGCTCTTTTCTATGATATTTCGTTGGCGATGATATTCGATAAATGTCGTTTTGTAGATTGTAGCATACTCTGTATTGATCAGCATAAAATGCAGCAACCACAGAGTTCCAATATCTTCAAGGTAGGGATCTTTACCACTCGCATCATCGAAAATGTAGCCAGCTATTGGCGCAAGACCATCTTCCTGCAATAATCCAAACGCTTTTAGCCAAAATCTGATTGAAGCTACCATATTCTTACCAACGCCAAGATGTACAACAGCCTCATCATCGTTGAAATTATTTCCAGCGTTGACAAAATCATATCCTCGCTTAAGCCAATGAGACTTGCACGCGAATGACTCATGTCCAGAGAATATTGGTTTTGAAATATTTATAATCATTATCTTATTCTTTTTAGATTGTTATGCCACATTCTACAAAGCATTATCATCTTATATTCTTAGCTCTAGTTCATTAACTTGATAACATCTTCCGGCAACATTGCATTCCCAGCATCATCTTTCGGAGCGTTCTTAAGGAACAGCACTGGAACGACAGTGTAGCTCTTGGCAAACGGCAGCAAATTAGCTTTACGGAGAAGTTCGGCTGTTAACTGTTTCCCATTCTCTTGAGTTGTCCATTTGCATTCGCCAACCAGCAGATACTTTTTATCAAGCGATTCGGCCATTACATCGAACTCGACCTGTTCCGGCTTCTTATCCTCATTGAGAACAGAACCCCACCAGCGTTTTGCTTTGCCATAAACTACTCCATTGACAATATTTCCTGTAACGGCATCCCGACACAGTTTTTCCCATTGCATACTCACATACTCAGAGAAATGAGCAGTCAAAGCCTGTTCTATGGGGAAACGACGGCCAAGCTCAATAAACGAGCGATTAGGAACGACAAACTGATAGTAAAATGCCATAAACGGATCGGCAATCTTGTAGAGGCTCTTTTTTGCATTTTTTTCATCAATACCGAACGGAACATCTTTTTCCAAAAAACCGAGATCGATAAGTTTCTTCAATGGACGCGACAGATTGGTTGCCGGCTCATTGCATCGTGCAGCAATCTCAGAAAGGCGATTCGCCCCAGTACCGATATAAGACATTATCGTCGAAGTCTTGACAATATCCTTAACATCATCCTGAAAGAGTTTTACCGGTTCTTCGTAAAGTGTTCCATTCACAGAAAGGATATTGCGCCACAGGGCATCATCAAGCGAACTTCTGTTTTCCCTCAATTCCCAATAACGCGGCACACCGCCCCATACGGCATACTCTTCAATAGCATTCATCGCATTAAGACTCAAAGCCTCTTGAATATACGGCAAACGTATCGGTGCAAGCCTCATTATCTCATCAGCACGCCCATATAGAGGTGCAGTAGAATCAAGGAACAACCCATACATCATATTTTGTGATGAACCGCAAAGCACAAGGTTATACTTCAACTGCTTCTCATCAACAAGTTTCTGCAATACAGACGGCAACTCAGAAGATTGCTCTACAAGATACGGAAATTCATCCAAGCATAAAGTAAAACGTTTGTCTGTCCGATAATTGACCGCACGAAATATAGATTCCCAATCCGGATATGTCAGTTTGTCGAAATCCAGGAACATTTGTGCTATTACTTTTGCAAGCAATACTCTCTGATATTGCCCTTCAGAACGATCAGCAAGGAAGTAAACATCATTTTCTGACAACACCCTTTTAATGAGCGTTGACTTACCCAGCCGTCTGCGACCGTACATCACGACTAATGAAGACTTCTCTCTCGCAAGAGCGTCCTTCAAACGTGCTGCTTCATCTATTCTATCAACGAATTTCATACGCCTTATTTATTATGTAATGCGAACATAATGTTTTTGCAGCACAACACAAAATTTTGAGCCATGTTTTTTATTCCAACAGAACAAATTACCACTTTTGTATAGGAGAACATGCACTCTATTCCTTTTTTGAAGCTCGCCTCCTTGCCTTCAGACTCAAATCCTGCAAAGCTTTTCCCAACTTGTCTTCCTTTGCCAGCCACAGAATATCATCGTCAAGTTGCAAAGCATACAACACTCGCAAGTAGATTCCAATTGCTACTGTTGGTATGCCTTTCTCTATTCGGGATACAGTCAATGGAGAGCAAGTTGCACGTTCTGCAATCTGAGCCACACTTAGATTCCTGCGCAAACGAGCCAGTTTAATCTGCTCTCCTACAATTGACATCTTCTGCACCAATTTTCGAGGCAGTTTGGTTCCCATTGTATTCTTTGTCATATTCAACACATCATATAATATGTAAATTTATAACTTTTCATTTATTTAATGATGTGTTGCAGGTAAAAAATCACAAGATTAGGAGAAACGCTTGACCAAGTACAATATAACGGTTAAACACTTTTTCAAACGAATCCTATGTTTATAAAAGTTGCAGCAGCTTCCGACAACCATCTTGGGGAAAGTGTGTAAAACAAGATAATTTTGCTTTGGAGAAATATAAACGCTATTATATTGTTTATAAGCGCCAATATATCCACACAACAACAATATGTTATTTGTAGACAAAACACATACGATTCCTCCACACAACATATATTCAAGATTAGTTTGGCTATTCAAATGAAAAACAACTTTACTTTATCCCCGTATTCATATATACGTGCATTAAAGTAAAGCTAACAGAGGGAGAAAAAGAGATGGCTTCGCCATGACTGAGTCAAACCAGACCTACAGACATTCTCTTTTGGCTGCGAAAAATAGAAATAACCTAAACCAAAGACAGAGCAAAACACAATTCCGACCAAGGCACAAAATGATGACAAAAGCCAATCCGAAAATCCGTGAGTCTACCTTCTATTTTGCAGCCCCAATCGGCGAAATTATCACCGATATACCTTATCTTTGCAAAGCAGAGATTTCGGAGCAAACGAGGGCTATTTTTCTCTTTTCCCCTTTGTTTGAAGACTAACTAAGGTTAAAAACGTTAAATCTTCGATTTTTGACGAAAAACAAGTAAATTTTCGAGGCTTCTATCTTTTAAGCCATAAACTACTGATAATCAACTGGAATAATATACTGCATCGAACAATTGCACAATCTGCGCCTGCGTCAGCCACACGCTGTCGTTCTCCATGCGAACATCCAAGCGGGTCTCGCCGTCGGCCGTCTGGTATATGATAATTTCTCCTCTGTCCATACGAACAAATATAGAAAAATCCGCCCGCATCTCCAAAAGTCTTCGCATTTGGATTTTTCGCCGAAAATCGCTATATTTGTACTGTCATGCAAGGAGATACGGCGACGGCGCAGGCGAAACGGGCAGGCGGGCGCAAGACCGTGCAAAAAGACGGTAGGCGACGCGGGAATAAAGCATAGAAAACCGTTGCAAACCGTTGATATACATTAGGCTTACAAATGTGCAGGAGCACCTTTATCCGCACAAAGGAGCCTTTTTCCGAGGCTCCTTTTTTGTTGCCTGTCCGGCGCAAAAAGAGGAAAATCGACTGTATATCATCATTTTGCAAAAACTTCGGCCGACTCCCCGAACCGAAAACGAAAAGACCGCACGAAAATACCGGGGCTGCCCGAATTGTTCGGACAGCCCCTCTCTTCATTCATAAGTTGCGTCACTTCATCCCGACGGATGATCTTTCTTCCAGATAAAGCGTCATATACGTCAGTAACTTGTCGGCGTCTATGCAGCAGCCCGGCTCCCGTCGCCGGATACAGCGAAAAGCCTTGTCGATCGAATCCCAGAGCATCAGGCTGAATCGATTCGCCTCGGCGGGAACCATGTACTTGGTCTGTACTGTCGGAAGCCACAGCGAAAACTCGACGCTGGCCGACTGCGGAAACAGTTCCAGCAGCTCGTCCGGTTCATGACGGTAGTCGAGAAACGTGTTCTCGCACATCCCGAATTTGGGCCGGATGACCGTTTCATAGATTTTCGCGTGGGTTCTGCGATGATCGTATCGGTCGAAAAACCACCGATCGATCTTTTTGACGCTTACGACACGATAGTAACGATAGGGACTCTCGTTATCCTTTTTCATAACCGCTAAAGTTTTAAGCAGGACGACATTATCCTTATCCTATTTTACGCATTTCGGCATACGTGAGATTCACCCTATAATCCCGAAATTCGGAGCGTTTCGCCAGTCGGCAATAACGGCAACCGACGGCAAGGGGCCGCCACATCGCAAAATGCCGATAATCCCCCGTATCCGATTCGAGCACGACATTCCTCTTCCGCAAGACGATCACGCTCCATAGCGAGGAGCGGCCCTGACACCGGGAATTCGTCTCAGGAAAAAGATAGACATCCCCGCAGTTCAGTATTTCGCAAGGTCGTACAGACATGGTCGGAAAGCCGTTTTTTTCGTTTGCGCGGCAAAGGTCCGGAATCCGGGGAAGCTTTCCAAGCCGATATGGAACGCTTCCACACCAATATTCGGGACGGGCATGAAAAAGCAGTCCGGTTTTGCCGCGGGCAGCCTTTTGTCTTCGAATGCAAAGGGAGAAGATATATGGGTCCGGCGGATACGATAGCCGCCGGCCGGGAACCACACCCAGCGGCCAACCGGTCGTCAGAGAATCCCCGTCGGCCGATTGCAAAAGGGAAACCTATCCGGACGCGGCGGTCCGACCGGTGAACCATGCGCCATATCGGCACGGAGCGCGACGCACTGCTGCGCCAGAAACAGCTCACGGGACTAACCGGCTTTTTCGCCGACGAGGAGTTCAGCCCCGGCAACGCCGACGAAGAAGCGGCCGAAAACGGACCGCAACCGCCGTCTTACTCCGGAACAGCGATCCGTTCCACGGGCTGTTCCCGTTTCGGATCCAGCGGATGGGACTGATAGGCCGTTTTCCCGAAGTCGATCCCCGCGAGGTCGATACAGCGGATCGTATTGTTGTAGGCGGTCTTGTAATAGACCCGGCGGTTGGTCAGGTCGATGGCCGAGGTCCACTGCGTGGCGCTCGGAATGTCCGGACACTCGCCTTCGGGATGTTCGATGCCGATGGGAATGTCGAAATTGTTGAGCAGGTGGAAGCATTGCTGTACGGTCTCGAACCCGGTGGCGCGCTGCGGAGCCGTGGCGCGGTAGAAGGCGGCCCTCACGAAGCGCGATGGCGGCGTGGCGTCGCCCGGAAGGCCGAGGAACCCCGAATTGCCGCCCGTAGGCCGCAGCGTTACGCCGTCCAGCCGGCGGACGGGGGCGTCGCCCGGATAGAGGTTCACGTAATTGTTCAGGTTGGTGAGCTGCCACTCGAAACCGGGGGCGTTGGTGAGCACACCGACCTCGTTTTCGTAAAAATGCGGCACTCCGCCGACGATTTCCAGCACGACCTGCCGTCCGGACGGTTCTCCGATGCGCCAGTGTACGACCGACGTCTTTTCCAACGCGACGATGCGCACGCCTCCGACGGCGGCTTTGACCTCGTCGACGGTCGAAAATTGCGTCAGCACCCATGCCACGAATTGCAGATCGGCGAGCGTGCGGTCGTTCTGCGCCGGTTCGTAGGGTTCATACCCTCCGTATTGCGGAAAGAAGAAGAGTCCGGCCGACAGCCCCGCTTCGTTGATCCCCTCGGCGATGAACTCCTTCTGCACCACGGACAGCCCCACGACGCCGTATTTGGCCGTGAAGGTCATGCCGTCGGCTCCCAAGGGTGTGAAGGAGCGGAGCCGCTGACCGCGCGGGATGACGACGTATTCGCTCTGCAAAACGCCGCGGGCCCACTCGATGGTGCGCGACTGCACATAACTGCCGTCAGCAGCCGTGAGCGCGATGCCCGTGCAGGCGACCGCCTGAAAGGAACCGCCGCAGACAGCGGCCATACCCAGCAACAAATTTTTTGTTTTCATAATCGTCCGGTTTACGGTGAATACCTTTGCACCCGCCCCAAATTCCGTGCAAATTCACGTCGGAGACGATATCCGGCAGCGGGCCGCCCTATGGTATGACCTTTGCACGCGGAACAAAAAAAGAATTCGAATTATGAAACGACCTGCATACGACAAGGAAGCTCTGCGGGAAAACAAGGGCGGAATGCAAGTGGGACAGCCTTCCGCCGATCCGCAGCAGACTCAGGAAACCACGCGCACCCAGATCACGCCGGACGACATTTCCGACGACGGCCCCATCGCCCCCGCATCCGCAAACGGAACTCCCTCCCGGCAGCAGATCGAACAGGACGTCGTGGCGGTCAACCCCTCGGTAGACAGCATGGAGAGCCGGGGCTAAGCCCAGAAGCCGGGCAACGCCGCCGAACTTCACCGCACACGAACGATCGGCCGGACGTCGCCGGACACAACAAAAAAAACACACCGCAAAAGCGGTGTGTTTCAGTTTCCGGCCGACGGACAAGTCTCAGAAATTGCGCCCCGTGTCCCACCACAGGCGGGTGCCGCCGTGATCGGGACCTCCAAGCTCTTTCAGAAGCATTTCGTATTGTTCGGGGTCCGAGGTTTCGAGCGTCGCGGGATAGGGCAAACGGCGGATCATCGTCTCGGTGTCGATGCTCTGGCCCTTGCTATGGTTGAAGCGCACCGGAAACAGACGCGGATAACCCGTCCGCCGCTGCTCGGCCCAAGCTTCGCAGCCTTCGGGATACATGGCGATCCACTTCTGGGTGATGATCCGTTCGAGTTTGATCTCGGCGGCCGCCGACTCGTCCCAGCGGGGCGACACGCGGCACCGGGCCGCAATATCGTTCTCCGGGGCAATCGGGTCACGGTAATCGGCCGCGGAAGCGTCGTTTTCCAGATACTGCTCCGCACCCGACACCTGCCATTGGGCAAACGATATGGAGACACCGGCGCGGTAGCACGTTCCGGCGTCTTCATCGGTCCATCCCCGCAAGGCGGCTTCGGCGCGCAGAAACCACACTTCGGCCGCAGACATCAGCACGACTTCGGTCGTCGGCTCGACGGTGAGCCGCGAAAAGGCGGCGTAATAGTTATGCGAAAAGGCGGTTCCCTGACGGATGCCGTGATATTGCCCTTTCAACGGAACGGAAACGGATTCCCCGCCGTCGTCCGTAATAACGAGATCGTCGGCGCAGGGTTCGAAAAACTTCGCGATACGCGGATCGCCGAACCCGGTCAGCACGGACTCCATCGAGGCGTTCATGACGGCTTCGTTCCAGCTCCGGTTGATCGCACCGAGCGGATTCGAGTAGATTCCCGAAGTCTCGACCGCCGCATTGTTCGTATTGACCTCGATCACCCCGTACGGGTCGGCGGCCGCCTTCCGGAACTCCGCGCGGGCCTTCTCCGGCGCGACTGACGCAAGACGCACGGCCAGACGCATGCGCAGGGAGTTGGCGAAGCGGAGCCATGCGGCATAGCTGCCGTCGAGCAGCAGGTCGAATTTCGCAAATTCGCCGGCCGTCGGACGCTCCGCGACATAATCCGACAAGATTTCCGAAGCTTGATCCAGATCGTCGAAGAAGCGCATGTAGACCTCCCGTTGGCCGTCGGGCATGTACTCGGCGCCCTGCGCGCCAAAACGGGTATAAATCACCGGACCGTAATAGTCGGTCACCCGCTGCATGGCCAGCACCTTGAGTATCTTCGCAATGGCATAGAAGGGCGGCATCAGCTCAGCGGCGGTCTGCTCCAGCCGGTAGATTTCGGGCATCACATAGGAGTAGGTGAACTGCCACATGGCGCTGTTCCAGCCGTCCTGCAGGTTATAGTCGGAGTTGTGGCTCCCGCCCTGCAGGGGTTTCGGGTCGTGCATGTAGCCCGAAAACATGTCCGCATTGAGATTCTGCGTGAGCTGGAAAGGCCAGTTCTTGCCCTTGCCGAAATCGTAATTGAAATAGACCCCCTGCTGGATAATGCCCAGACGGTATCCCAAGCCGTTGTTGTCGGCTTCCAGCTCGCCGTCCGTAATGCCGGAGAGGTCGTCGTTTATGTCGCGGAAATTACCCGTGCACGCGCCGAGAAGCAGCGCACAAAGTCCCGCGAAAAGATATGTATGCCGGCATTTCATGCTTAAAATTCCAGTTTGATATTAAATCCCACGCTGCGCACGGTGGGCATGCCGTACACTTCGATTCCCTGATTGTCGTTGCCCGTCGAAAGGATGAGATCGGGATCGAACGGCGCGGCGTTGTAAATAAAGAAGAGGTTGCGCGCGACCAGCGACACGGTTACGCCGCTCAGCACCCGCGTGCGGCGGACCAACTTCTGCGGCAGCGCATAGGAGACCGACAATTCGCGAAGCCGGATATTCGTGGCGTCGTACATGTAATATTCCGTCACTCCGGCGCGTCCGCCGACCAGTTTGTAGAATCCCTTCACGTCGTCGATCCGCCGCCCTTCGAGCGTCACGTAACCGCGGTCGCGGGCGTCGGCCGTTGCGGCCGAGACACCGTAGGAATCCATATCGGCCATGGTCTGCGACAGCAACCGGCCCCCGTAGCGGCAATCCAGCATCAGCGACAACGACGCGCCTTTGTACGAAAACGTATTGTTCCACGACAGCGCGAACACGGGATTCGCATTGCCCACCTTGACGGTATTGCCGTCGCCCGCGGTGCGGGGCAGACCGGCGTAATCGCCTTCGGTTTCGTAAACGATATTCCCGTCGGCGTCGCGCTCGAACGCCCGGCCGTAGATGTCGCCGATCGCCCCGCCCTCGACCAGTTTCATGGCGTAGGACGACGAGAAGCTCGACGGACCGTAGGCATATTCGCGCAGTTCGTCGTGCAGTTTTATCACCCGGTTCCTGTTATGCGCGAAGTTCACGACCGACTGCCACGTCAGACCGCTGCCGTAAACCGGATAGGCGCTCAGCGACACCTCGACGCCCTCGTTCTCGATGTTGCCGGCATTTTCGTACCGGAAAGCATAGGCTTCGCCCGACAGGGCCGGCAGCTTGAAGAACTGGTTGTGGGTGTTGGTCTTGTAGTAAGTGGCGTTGATTCCCAGCCGGTCGCCGAAGAAACGCCATTCGAAACCCGCTTCGAGCGCATTGGTCATTTCGGGCTTGAGGTCGGTGCCCGGAGCAGCATCGGCGGCGTTGATGCCCCCGCCGGCCGTAATGTGGGCCTTCGGGTTGGTGATGAACATCGGAATGTCGTTGCCCACGCGGCTCCACGTCAGGCGCACCTTGGCAAACGACATCCATTCGGGCAGTTTGAACATCTTGCCGACGACCCACGACGCGCCGAACGAACAGTAGAAAAACCCGCTGCCCTCGTGCGAGGTGTAGGCCAGCGTCGAAGCCCAGTCGTTGCGCCCCGTGACTTCGAGGTTGAGACTCTCGGCGTATTTGACCGAAGCCGTGGCGAAGAGCGACTGTATCTGGCGGCGGGCGTCGATCTGCTCGTCGACGTAGGCCGAGCTGTTCATGACGATATTGGCCACGTTGAACACATTGGGGTAATAGAGCGACGCGGTCTTCGAATCAATGCGTAGCGAATTCACCGTGCGGTCGTTCAGGGAAGCGCCGACCGTAGCGCTGAACGTCCAGTCGGGCGTGAACCGCCTGTCAAAGAGGGCCAGCACCTCGCCGTTGAAAAGGGTCTCCGAATAACCGCTTTCGATGTAACGGCCGTTGTTCCCGGCCAGCGCCGGAGCCGTCGAGGCGTAGAACCTCTGGCGGACCTTGTCGTCGATATAGTCGACGTTGCCGCGGGCGCGGATGCGCAGCCAGCCGTTCACCTTCCAGTCGGCGGAGAGGGAGGCCATGACCCGGTTGCGCAGGCTCTTGCTGCGGATGCGGTTGGTGATCCAATAGGGATTCTGTTCGAAATCGTCGCTCGGAGCGATCCAGTTCTGCACGCTGAGTTTGCGGTCCGGGTCATAGACTTCGAAATGCTCGCGGTAGGGAGTCATATCGACGCCGCGCGGAAAACGGTAAAGCCCGACCAGCGGGTTCATGTAGAATCCGCCCGGCACCGGTTTGTCCTTCACGACCTGACGCATGAAACTGATGTTGCCGTCGAGCTTGATCCGGTCCCGGAACAGCCCGGTCGTCGCCCGCAGGTTGAAGTTATGCCGCATCAGGCGGTTCGAGCCCGTGATTCCGCGCTCGGCGGTATTGGCGTAGGAGAAGTAGGTCTGCATCTGCTCGGTGCCCGAAGAGACCGACAGCGAGTTCATCGCCGTAACGCCCGTCCGGAAAAAATCCCCGGCGTTGTCGTAAGCCTTCATCGCGGCGCGCGCACCCCAGCTTTCGACGCCGCCGCTCACCCCGTAACGGTTCTGGAAGTCCGGCAGGCGGAAAGGGCTTTGGAACGTAAGGTTCGAAGTGAAGGTCACGGGCTGCCGTTTCGCGGCGCTGCCCTTCTTGGTCGTGATCAGGATCACGCCGTTGGCGGCCTGACTGCCGTACAGCGCGGCCGCCGGGGCGCCCTTGAGGATCGAGACGCTCTCGATGTCCTCGGCATTGAGGTTCGAGATGCCGTCGCCGCCGTCGCGGTTGCCCGCATCGGCGACACCCCCGATGGCCGTATAGGCCTGCTCAGGCGAAGAGTTGAGAATCGGCATGCCATCGACCACGTACAGCGGCTGATTGTCGCTGGCCACCGAGCGGACGCCGCGGATGCTGACCTTGGAGGAGGCGCCCGCACCCGAAGAGCTTTCGTTCACCTGCACGCCGGCCGACTTGCCCGCGAGCGAGAGAATCATGTTCGAAGACTTGACGTTCGTGAGCTGCGTTCCCTTGATCTTGTCGGCCGAATAGGTCAGGTCGGCATAGTTGCGTTCCAGTCCCAGAGCCGTCACGATCACGTCGGCGATAGCTTTCACGTCCTCCTCCAGCGTGATATCCAACCCGGTGCGGTTTTCGGTCGGGACACTGCGGGGCACATAGCCCACGCACGAGACGTCGAGCACGGCGCCGGGAGCGACGCCGATGGAGAATTCGCCTCCGGAGAGGGTCGCCACACCGTTCGAAGTCCCGTGTTCCACGACGGTAACCCCGACAAGGGGCGTTCCCGCCTCATCGGTAACGCGGCCGCGGACCACAAACTTCCGTTGCGCGGACTGCGCCCGGACTTCGAATCCGGAGAGCAGGCACAAACAGAACGTCAAGACCAGAGTGCGGAATAAAATCCGGCAACCGGGTCCCGGTAATTTTTCAGAGTAAGACGTATAAGGCATCACATTGCAGAAACAATCCGTCACAAAAATATAAAACTTTGGCATTAAATCATAATAAATAGAACAAATCAGCCGAATCGTCGGTCAAAACAGCCCGGAACAGCATGCAATATATGTTAAATCAATCCGTTTTATCGTATCGGAGGCCGTTGCCGGAGACATTTCCGGAATAATGGTAGCCCGAACCGCAATCCGTATACGCACCGTCTCGGAAGAAACGGTAAATTTGCACCATACAAACCTGAAAAATCATGTCGGGCAAGCAAAAAAGAGGCAAAATGATAATACTGTCAAGCATCCTGCTCGCGGCGCTGGCCGCCGCATTCGTCATCGTCCGTCTGCCGAGTTTCGGGCGTCTGCCCCAAGGCGAACGGCTCGAACGCATCCGGCAGTCGCCGAACTACCGCGACGGCCGGTTCCGCAATACGGAAGCCGGTCCGATGATGACGGGCGACAAGAGCCGTTTGCGCGGCATACTGGAATTTCTCTTCCGCAAACAGGAGGGACTGCGACCCGACGATGCGGTGCCGGCGATCCGCACCGACCTGCGGGCGCTCGATCCCAAAAGCAACCTGCTGGTCTGGTTCGGGCACTCGTCCTACCTGATTCAGGCCGAAGGGCGCCGGACGCTCGTCGATCCGGTTTTCCGCAGCGCGGCGCCGCTCTCGCTGCTCAACCGTCCGTTCAAAGGCACCGACATCTACCGCCCCGAAGAGATGCCCGACATCGACTACCTCATCGTCACGCACGACCACTGGGATCATCTCGACTACCGCACGGTCCGCGAGCTGAAAGAGCGCATCGGCCGGATCATCTGTCCGCTGGGCGTGGGCGAGCACTTCGAGTACTGGGGCTTCGACCCGGCGAAGATCGTCGAGCTGGACTGGCACGAACAACAGACGCTCGGCGACGGATTCACCGTCCGCTGTCTCCCCTCGCGCCACTTCTCCGGCCGCGGGCTGTCGTCCAATCAGACGTTGTGGGGATCGTTCCTGCTGCAAACGCCAGCGCGGAAAATCTACATGGGCGGCGACGGCGGATACGGACGCCATTTCGCCGAGATCGGAGAAGAGTTTCCGGACATAGACCTCGCCGTCCTCGAAAACGGCCAGTACGACGAAGCGTGGAAATACATCCACACGATGCCCGACCAACTGGCCAAAGCTGCAAAAGAGCTGGGTGCAAGGCGGATCATGACCGTCCACCATTCGAAATACGCCCTCGCCAAACACCGCTGGGACGAGCCGCTGGCGACCGAGGCGGCATTGGCCGCGGACTCCGCGCTGCACCTCCTGCGGCCCGAAATCGGCGAGGTGATTCCGCTGGAAACTCCGCAACCGGAGCGTGCGCAGGCCGACGATCCGACGGGATTATAGCGCATCGGACAGGGTCGGGCTTCAACGCGGCTATCCCGGTTCCGGCCGGCTCATTCCGCCGGAAGCCCGCGATCCGCACCGAAACATCCCGCACTGAAGCGACCTACGGCGAAGCGACGCGACCCGCGCCGAAACATCTTCGCCGAAGCGATCTCTGCCGAAACATCTGCGGCGGCAGTGAGGCGCCGACCTACGGCCACGGAAACCCGCATCCGACACCCGCGGAAAAACGGCCTTTACCACGCATACTCAGGACTTGAGCGTTCCGGCTCTGGTATGCAATTTGCTCCGGAGGGAGGAAAATCCATATGCTATGAACAATTTTTCCTCACTGATCGAAAATTCGAAGCGGGCCGTACGTTACTGGTGGCTGCTCCTGATCATCGGCATCGCCCTGTTCGTCGTGGGCATCCTGATATTCGTCTACCCCACCCAGAGCTATCTGGGCATGTCGCTCGTCTTCGGCTGGCTGATGCTCTTTTCGGGCATTCTCGAAGTCGTGCTTTCGTCGGCCAACAAACACTTCATCACGGGCCGCGGCTGGATGCTGGCCGGGGGCATCATCGAAATCATCCTCGGCATCATCCTGATCTTCAACGTCGCGCTTTCGGCCGCCACACTCCCGATTTTCCTCGGTTTCTGGCTCATGCTGCGCGGATTCAGCGCCATCGGTCTGGGCGGCGACATGAACGCCATGGAGATTCCCGGATCGGGCTGGACCGTTTTCAGCGGCATCCTGCTGGTGCTCTGCTCGTTGTGGATTCTGTTCCAACCGCTGGTATTCGGCACCACGGCCGTCGTGATCTGGGTCGGCATTTCGCTGCTCTTCGCCGGCATCGCCGCCTGTTCGCTTTCGATCCAGCTGCGGCAGGCGCACCGCTGTCTCGGCAACCGCTGATATTTCCGCACGCCGTCAAGTCTGCCTCACCGTACAAGCCCCTCGCAGCGAGGGGCTTTTTTTGTTCTCCGCCGCCGCACCGGGAACTCTGCCGTCCCCAAACAGCGACTGCCACACAAAAAAAGTTTCACACGGCAAGTCCCTCTTCAGAGGGCCTTGCCCTTTCCCGCACACACCACGGCACACCACCCCTCCCGGCGGCGAAACCGATGAAACCGGAAACGGCACAAGCCCCGAAAACACGAAACCGGACGGCCGAAGCGAACCGCCCATCACACCGGTCAGGCGTGCGCGATCTCCGTCACGGCGTGTTCGAGAAATTCCTGCAGGACGAGCGCATGATTCTCGGCCGCATTTTTCGATGCGTACAGCAGCGTAACGGTCTCATTTCCGGCGATGCGGCGGACAAACTCCCGCACGGCCTGCGAGCCGCGCAGCTCTTCGAGATACCGGCGCCGGAACTCCGGCCAGCGGGTCTGCGGATCGGCGTGATACCATGTGCGCAGTTCGGGGCTGGGCGTGATCTCCTTGGCCCACACGTCGTAATGCAGGGCATCCTTGCGCACGCCGCGCGGCCACAGTTTATCGACCAGCACGCGGCAGCCGTCGTCCGGAGCGGCGGGTTCGTAAACGCGTTTGATTCGTATGCGTGTCATAAGTTCGCTGCCAAAGGCGTAAAAAGTTCGATCAGATTTTCTTCGGGGTCCCTCAGATGCACGACCCGCATTCCCCAGCCGGGCATGTCGGTCGGACGGTTGACAAACTCCACGCCCCTCGCAGAGAGCGTTTCGAAGGCTTCGTCCACATTGTCGACTTCAAACGACACCATCATCTTATCCCTGCAGCCGGCCGGCAGCTCCTTGTCTGCATTGCCGGCGACAGGCGCCATGAGGTCGGACGTAAATATCGCCAACCCCTCGATGCCTTCGGCCACCTTGAAACTGCCGTAACAGCCTTCGATATCGAACGCCGCCTCCAAACCGAGTTTTTCCGTATAGAACCGGAAGCACTTTTCATAGTCCCTGACCAATAATCTCACATTGCTGAATTTCATAATCGTCCAATTAAAAAAGAGATGCGCAAACGGGCCGTATCCCCTAAAATGAAGGGCGCCTCCCGGCGCCCTTCCCCATCAAAAATTAACCCTTAAAAATTATCCCCATTCCGAAAAACTTCCGAGAGGTAGTGGTGAAGGTAGTAAAGATCCGCATCACCCTGAATCACCTCCCGATGCAGAAGTTCTTCTTCATCGGAGATGCCGTCGTCCGAAACTTCGTTTTTGTCAATATCCTCCATAGGCATCTTGTAATTTTGCTTTGTACTAACTAAACGCCGCGCCTTTGGAAATATTGTGTGCCGGTCAGCACAAAATCATATTTTTTTCCTTGATCATCCGCCGCAGGTTGATAAGCGCATAGCGCATCCGGCCCAACGCGGTGTTTATACTCACGTCGGTCTGCTCGGCGATATCCTTGAAACTGAGACCGGCGAAATAACGCATCATCACCACCTCGCGCTGCTCGGCAGGGAGCAGCTCGACCAATGCGCGCACGTCGCGCTCGATCTGTTCGCTGACCATGGCGTCCTCCACGTTCCGCTCGGCGAAACGCAGCGATCCCAATACATCGTATCCGGCTTCGGCTTCGGTGACGGCCTTGTTCTGCCGCTGGGCGCGGAAATAGTCGATCACCTGATTGTGCGCGATGCGCAAAACCCACGAGAGAAACTTCCCGTTGTCCGTATAGCGGCCGTCGTCGATTACACGCACGGCTTTGATAAATGTCTCTTGGAAGATATCTTCTGCAACATCGCGGTCCTTCACCATCATATTGATGTAGTCGCGCACACGGCGGCTATGGCGTTCGATGAGCTTGGATATGGCACTTTGGTCACCTGAGAGGTAGTGATTAAGCAATACCTGGTCACTTAATACTTGCACGTTCATACTCTTGTCTCCTAAATGTAGTTAAGAGTAGACTTTTCCCGATAGGCAATCCTTTTTAAGTTGTGTATGTCGATAATTTCATCGTTCGGGCTTTCGGAAACCCGGAGTTTCCGGAGCCTTGACAGCGGCAAGATAAACACTTTTTTCCGAAAATCCAAATTTCTTTCTACTCCGGCGGGAATGTCCCGGCCTGTTTATTCGGATTGCAGAAACAGCAAAATCCGTGCCGGAACAGCGCCGAAAGGCATTTTATTCGGAATCAGCGGTCAAGGCGAAACGGTCGAAGAGGCGGGTGAACCGGCACGCCGTTTTTCGCGGGAATCCGCCCCGCCACCCGGCATCACTCCGCACGGCACGCCGCCTTGAGCGGCTCGACATGAATGGCGATCATCGTGCCTTCGCCGAACCGGGCGCGCAGGCGGCGTTCGATGTCCTCGGTCAGCTCGTGCGAGCGGCAGACGCTCATCGCGCCGTCCACGCGCACATGCACCTCGACGGCGATCGACGCGCCGATACGGCGCGTGCGCAGGTTGTGCGGCTCCCGCACTTCGGGATTCGCCGCAACGACACGCAGGATTTCCTCTTCCACATCCTCCGGAAGCGAACGTTCCAAAAGTTCGTCGAGTCCGGTGCGGATCAGATCGAACGCGATCTTGAAAATGAAAACCGCCACGACGAGCGCCGCGATCGGGTCGGCGATGCGCCACTTATCGCCCAGAAAATAGGCGCACCCGATGCCGGCCAGCGTTCCCAGCGACGAAAGGGCGTCGCTGCGGTGATGCCATGCGTTGGCGATCATGCTCGGACTCGACACCCGGCGGCCTTCGCGCACCGTATAGCGGTAAAGAATCTCCTTGACGACGATGGAGACCGCGGCGGCCAGCAGCGCCACGGTGCCGGGACGGGGCAGCAGCCCTCCGTCCACGACGACGCGGATCGCACCGATGCTGTTCACCAGAATCCCCGTGCCTACAGCGGCCAGCGCAAGGCTGATGATGATCGTGGCGAGCGTCTCGTATTTGCCGTGGCCGTAGTCGTGGCCCTCGTCCTTGGGTTTGGCCGAAATCTTGGCAAAGGCGATCACCACCACGTCGGTCGCCATGTCGGAGAACGAGTGTACGGCGTCGGCGACCATGGCGCCGCTTCGGCCCAGAATACCCGCCGCGAGTTTGATCCCGGCGAGCAGGAGATTGACCGCGAAACCGATAAAGGTCACACGGTATATTTTCTTTTTGCGGATTTCAGCCTCACCGGACATAACGCACGTTTTTACGACAATGAACAAAAATAGTGAAATTTACGGAAACACAAGACCGGCGATCGCTTTTCCGGCCGGATTACCCCATCCCGAAACTCTCCGCACGGCCGGCACCACCCGACACAACGGGCCGAAAAATCCCCGGCGGATATTCGCCGGGGATATTCCATCCGATCGCGCGGCATCGCGCACGCCGCAGACTAATAACTGCGGGCGAACAGCACGCGGCGGTGCGACGGCTTGCCGGAGAAGACGCATACGCCCTCCTCGTCGGGCGCGTCGATCGGAATGCAGCGGATCGTGGCCTTCGTGGCCTCCTTGATCGCCACCTCGGTCTCGACCGTGCCGTCCCAGTGCGCGAGCAGGAAGCCGCCCTTGTCGTCGAGCACCTGCTTGAACTCCTCCCACGTATCGACCTTGGTAATCATCGACTCGCGGTAGTTGAGCGCCTTCCGGTAGATGTTCTCCTGAATTTCGGTCATCAGGCCCTCGATACGCTCCACGAGTCCCTCCTGCGAAACGGTCTGTTTTTCGAGCGTGTCGCGGCGGACGAGTTCGATCGTGCCGTTTTCCATGTCACGAGGTCCCATCGCCAGACGCACCGGAACGCCCTTGAGTTCGTATTCGGCGAACTTGAAGCCCGAACGCACGTTGTCGCGGTCGTCGATCTTCACGCTGATGCCTTTGGCCTTGAGCTGCGCGGCAATGGCCTCGAAGCGCGTGCGGATCTCGGCCAGCTGGTCGTCGCCCTTGTAAATGGGAATCATCACCACCTGAATCGGCGCCAGTTTCGGCGGCAGCACCAGACCGTTGTTGTCCGAATGCGCCATGATAAGCGCGCCCATCAGGCGGGTCGAAACGCCCCACGAGGTAGCCCACACGTATTCGAGCTTGCCCTCCTTGTTGACGTACTGCACGTCGAACGCCTTGGCGAAATTCTGGCCGAGGAAGTGCGACGTGCCGCTCTGCAACGCCTTGCCGTCCTGCATCAGCGCCTCGATCGTAAGCGTATCTTCGGCTCCGGCGAAACGCTCGTTGGGCGACTTGTGGCCCACCACCACCGGCAGCGACATCCACTCTTCGGCGAACCGTTGGTAGACATGAATCATCTTTTCGGCCTCCTCGACAGCCTCCTCGCGCGTGGCGTGCGCCGTGTGGCCCTCCTGCCACAGGAATTCGGCGGTACGCAGGAACAGGCGCGTACGCATCTCCCAGCGCACGACGTTGGCCCACTGGTTGCACAAGATCGGCAGGTCGCGGTACGACTGAATCCAGTTCTTATAGGTATTCCAGATGATCGTCTCCGAGGTCGGACGCACGATCAGCTCCTCTTCGAGCTTGGCGTCGGGATCGACGACGACGCCCTTGCCTTCGGGATCGTTCTTCAGACGGTAGTGCGTTACCACGGCGCACTCCTTGGCAAAGCCCTCGACGTGGTGGGCCTCCTTCGAGAAGAACGACTTGGGGATGAACAGCGGGAAATAGGCGTTCTGATGCCCCGTATCCTTAAACATCTTGTCCAGCGCGTCGTGCATCTTCTCCCAGATGGCATAGCCATAGGGTTTGATGACCATACAACCGCGTACGGCCGAATTCTCGGCCAGCCCCGCCTTCACGACCAGATCGTTGTACCACTGCGAGTAGTTCTCGTCCGACTTGGTGAGGTCCTTGAGTTCCTTTGCCATATATCTTTATTTTTGATTTTGTTTCAGCCTGCAAATATAATAAAAAAATAAAGGTCCGTCACCGGGACGGACCTTTATATTGACGAAACGGCCGCATCAGAAACGGAAGCTGAGCGTCGCGGCCAGATAGTGACGTTTCAGAGAGGTGTCGTACAGACCGCTCCACGTCTCCATGTCGCCGCCGTTTTCGGGCCTGCTGAAGAAGAGCTGGTACTGCGTCTGCTTGTTGGTGACATACTGATAGGCCAGATCCAGCGTCGTGTTGCGTCCGAGGTTCACGCCGGCGCCGGCCGAGAAATAGTAACTCTCATAGGTCGTCGGCATGCTGGTATAGGCGTCGTTCACATAGAAATCCCGCTCCTTGAGCATCGAATCGGTATAACCGCCGCCCACGCGCAGGGCCAGAATCGGCAGCGGCTTGACCTCGACGCCCGCACGGATCGAGTTCGTGCCTTGGAAATTATGCTTGAACTCCGCCTTGTAGTCCTCTTCGGAGAAGTAGTTATACTGCGGAACGTTCTTCACGCGGATCCCGTTGTACCAGTCGCGCTCGTAATCGATCGACACGATGGCGAAAGTGCCGAACGTATACGAAGCGCCGAACATCAGGCGCGCCGGCGAGGTGAAATCCCAGCTGTTGCCGCCGCTGTTGTTGGCCCGTGGCGTGGCGTTTCCCACCGTAGCCACCTTGTTGTCGGCATTATTCCTGATATCCGAAAAGATATCGGCCCGATAGGAATAGTCGAGCGAATAGTAGGTCGGCGTATGGAAAGCCACGCCGACACGCAGGCCGGTCAGGGGCCGTGCGGTGAAGCCCAGCTTGAAATTCACGCCGCTGCCGTTCATCTCCATCTCCTGATAGAGATTCATCACGTCGAGCTGCTCGGCGAGCGCATTGCCGCTGCCGTCGTGTCCGATGCCGTCCGTATTGAAATAGCCGTATTCCTCCTGATAGGTCACGCCCAGTTTCTTATGTACGCTCTGAATGCCGATCGACGCGCCGAAGTAGAGGATATTGTTGATATTGCCGCCCATTGAAATCGTGAACTCGTTGATCGAACCCGAATTCACCACATCCATCGAATGCAGCACCGAGGCGTTGCGGCCGATACGCTCCACCGCCCAGATCGGGTCCTTCACCGTTCCGTAGTTCCCCAGCATATAGGCGTCGTAGGCCAATATGGCCGGCCAGACATTGGGATTCCACGCATCGACGGGAACCGGTCCGTTCGGGCCTCCGCCCTCGGCCTCGCGGTCGGGCCTTACACCGAAATTATTCATCTGCTGCGAAAAGATATCGGCGATCGTCGGCATCAGCCGGTCGGGCCGGTCGGGATCGTAGCGCGATTCCGACGAAAACGAGTAGCGGCTGTTGAAATCCGCGATGCGGTTCATGCCGATACCGAGCGTCAGGCTGGTCAGGGAGCTTCTCGAACTCTCGAAGACGTTCAGGGCGACGCCCACGTTAGCGAATGCGAACTGCGATTTGCTGTTTCCCTTCCACGAGGCCGTTCCCGCGGTCGATGCCTTCGCCATGGGCACGAGCGGCGTGAGCGAAATCTCGTTGCGGCGGTACATGCCCAGTCCCGCCGGGTTGAGCGACATCGACGACAAGTCGGCGCCCAGCGAGGTGAAAGCCCCGCCCATACCCATCACGCGGGCCGTGCCGAAAACGTGCGTCTGCGAAAGCTGCGCCAGATCGGTAGCCCACAACATGTCGTGGTTCAGCACCGAACCGCCGAATTCGAGACCCGTATTTTGCGCCTGCAAAGGCGCCGCAGCAACGAAGGCCGCGCACAATGCCACTATTTTCATGCTTTTCATAATTCTCTCCGTTTTAGTTGCTACCGACTGCCATAACCGCGTCCTCCGCCGCCCGAACTGCCGCCGCGCGAGCCGCCGCCGCTGTAACCGCCCCCGGAGC
>ERZ791914.242-NODE-242-length-60404-cov-7.742365_pt1 | contig 60404 bp, 42 predicted proteins | sample MGYA00510140_ERZ791914 | MGnify/ENA primary metagenome ERZ791914 (study PRJEB30046, sample SAMN00792079) | human gut metagenome | study: EMG produced TPA metagenomics assembly of the A metagenome-wide association study of gut microbiota in type 2... | reverse complement strand
ATCGGTCGAGGGCTTGACCTGAATGGTTGTGTTCACAAAATGGAATGATAGATGTGTAGTGTATGCGGTTTTGAAGGTATATCAAATATCTTCAATTAAATAATCCTCGATAGCTCAATGGTAGAGCATTCGGCTGTTAACCGAAGGGTTGTTGGTTCGAGCCCAACTCGGGGAGTGAATGCGACCTGTAAGAGTTTCTTACAGGTCAGTTCTTTCAAAAAGTAAATATGGCTCCGTGGTCAAGCGGTTAAGACATCGCCCTTTCACGGCGGTAACACGGGTTCGATTCCCGTCGGAGTCACTGAATATAAAATATTTGTTATGTATGCCGATGTGGCTCAATTGGCAGAGCAGCTGATTTGTAATCAGCAGGTTATCGGTTCGAGTCCGATCATCGGCTCTTTGGACCTTTAGCTCAGTTGGTTAGAGCAACCGGCTCATAACCGGTCGGTCCCGGGTTCGAGTCCCTGAAGGTCCACTTTAGTTCTATATTTTATATTCTGTATATGTCTGGCCCGGTGGCTCAGCTGGTTAGAGCGCCGCCCTGTCACGGCGGAGGTCGTCGGTTCGATCCCGATCCGGGTCGCTTTAAAAAGTCTGCGGAAGCAGGCTTTTTTCGTGTATAAAATTTCTTCCAGCTATAAAAGATGCCGTATTCCAGACATAGAAAAAAGTCTGAAATACGGCATCTTGCTTAACAGATAAATTAACGGATAAAGTTTGTGCCGACGCGCGGTTCCTTTTCCGGAAGACCAAAGGATTCTTTTCCGAGCTGGATGCTCTTCATCAGAAAACTCATATTCCGTGCAAGGGTACGCATGATCTGCAGGCCTTCGAGATCTTGCTGTGCCTCGTCCGCATTATTTCCATGGATACTGTTCCAATACTGGCCGGAAGCAACCGGCATGCCGGAGATGGTGAAGTATTTGTTCAGCTCATCAAAGGTAGCGGAAAGACCGCCGCGGCGTGCAGAGACAACCGAAGCGCCGACTTTCATGGTCTTGTCAAAGTGTGTGCTGTAGAACAGCCGGTCAAGAAAAGCAATAAGTGTTGCATTTGCAGATGCATAATAAACCGGACTTCCGACAACAAGGCCGTCAGCCTCTTCAAATTTCGGAGCAACCTCATTTACCATATCGGAAAAAGCACATTTTCCGAGCTTGGAACAGGCACCGCAGGCAACACAGCCGCGGATATCTTTATTTCCGATATGTACGATTTCCGCCTCAATACCATTTTCTGTAAAGACTTTTTCCATTTCGTGCAGGGCAGTATAAGTGCTGCCTTTTGCGTGAGGACTTCCGTTGATTAATAATACTTTCATTTGATGGTACCTCTCTTTCGTAATTTTCTTTATTATAACACCGGAAAAGATGCAAATAAAGACGCTTTTTTGGGCAAAAACTGATCTTAACAGAAATAGCTGCTGGACGGTATAATACAATCAGCAAAGAAGGCAAAACTTGCAATGGGAGGTTACCAAATGAAGATAGAGAGAATTCTGATTGAAGATCAGATGGCACCGATCGGGCTGGATGAGAAAAAACCGGCATTTTCCTGGCTGCTGACGGCAGAAGAAGGAGAACAGAATCTGATGCAGAGCGCATGCCGGATCGTTGTGCGCACCGGAGAAGATACTGTGTGGGACAGCGGAAAAATGGAAACCGGCGTATCAACAGGGATTGGTTATGAAGGAGAAGCACTGCAGCCCTGTACCAAATATGAGGTAAAAGCAGAGGTGTGGGATAACCACGGCGGAAAAGCAGAAGCAGAAAGTTCCTTCGAGACAGGCCTTATGGATTCTTTGTATGCAGCATGGGAGGGAGCTGAGTGGATCGGCGCACCGCATGCGACGGTATGCGCGGAAAACCGCGGTGTTTTTACGATCGAGAGTGAATTTCGGATGGAAGGCGGGAAGGGAGAAGCGGGTATCGTCTTTGGAGCCAATGACTTCCGTCTGAACGATCATACGAAAAATGAGCTTGGCATGGAAGGGGAGAACTATATCCGTTATGCTGTGTGCCTTGAGGAGGGAGATGCACGCCTCGAAATTTACCGCGTGGGCTATGCGCCGGAGGATACAGCGGAAAAACCGTTTGCCGTTACGAAACTGGTCAACTGGAAAGAGAAAACACAGGAAATCCTGACACCAGAGAATGCCAATGCCTTTCATAAGCTGACCGTAGAGGTTGACGGCAATGTGGCATACGCCTATGTCGACGGCATTCTCGTGGATGCCATTGAAGAGCATGGATTTTTTGGAACGAAAGTATCAGGCCGCCAGCTGAATCCGAGAGGAAATAACGATGTGCTGCCGTATCCGAGACTGAATGAGATCGGATTTTATGCAGGAAAAGGGACGACAGGATATTTTAAGAATCTGACCGTAAGAAACGTAAGAAAACCATCCGCGGAAATTGTTCGTGAGACGCCGGAAGGACGGCTGGATGGGGGAAAAAGTATCTTTGCGGATCAGATTCCGGTGGAAAACGGATACTTTAAAGTAGAAGACAGCCAGATTACGGCAGATCCGTCCCATCATTCAATTCCAATGCTGCGGTCGTGTATTTCCTGCCAGAAAGAGAAAAAACTGGCATCGGCACGCCTTTATATTACTGCGCGCGGTATCTACGACTGCCGGATCAACGGACAGGAGATCACGGAAGATCTGCTGCGTCCGGGTCTGACACAGTATGACCACAGAATGAACTATCAGACATACGATATCACAGGGCTGATGAAACCGGGCCGAAACGGAATCGGCGTGACGCTGGCATCGGGCTGGTGGAGCGAGGCACAGACCTTTGTGGTGAAGAACTTCAATTACTTTGGAGACAAGGAGAGTCTGCTTGCCAAGGTTGTCATGAAGTACGAGGACGGCAGCCGCGAGGTCTTTGGAACAAATACCGAGGATTGGAAGTATTTCGGAGAAGGTCCTTACCTGTTTTCCAGCTACTTTGCCGGAGAGCAGTACGATGCGCGCCGGGCAGAGGTTTACGAAACTTATTCTCTGCCGGAGTTTGATGACAGCACCTGGGAAAAGCCAGTTGTTGTGGATACCGTCATGATCGAAGAGTTCTGCACGATGCCGGGCTTTGGACGGTCCTGGCCGGCGGTTCATGAGCAGAAGCCGGAATATATCGGTGAGTACGATGCGCCGGTGCGGATTGTGGACCGGAGAACGGCAAAGACGAGAAAAGAGCTGTTCCCGGGTGTGTATCTCTACGATCTGGAACAGGAGATGGCCGGTGTACCGCGGATTACACTGCATGAGAAGGCGGGCACAAAGATCATCATCCGCTATGCGGAGGTGCTTTATCCGGATCTGCCGGAGTATGCCGGAAAAGAAGGCACGATGATGCTGGAAAATTACCGGGATGCGACGAGTACGGATGTTTATATCTGCCGCGGCGGGGAAGAGGTGTTCCAGCCGAAGTTTACCTTCCACGGCTACCGCTATATTGAGATCAGCGGTGTGGAGCATGCGCCGGAGCTGGAAGAAGTAGAGAGTCTTCAGTATTCTTCTGTGACGGAATTCCATGGAAGCCTTACGAGTAGCCATAAACTGCTGAACCGGTTTGCCGAGAATGTTTCCTGGTCACAGAAATGCAACTTTATCAACATTCCGACCGACTGCCCGCAGAGAAATGAGCGCATGGGCTGGGCGGGCGATACGCATATTTTCTGCCATACGGCGCTCAACAACAGCAGCCTGAAGAAATTCTATGAGCGGAACCTGCAGGCGATGTGTGATCTGCAGACACCGGAAGGCCAGTACCCGGAGATTGCACCGGTGGGCGGCGGATTCGGCGGCATTACGTATGAGTGTGCGAGTATTTTTATGGCGTGGGAACTGTATGAGCAGTATGGGGATATCCGCACACTGGAGAAATTTTATCCTGGCATGCAGAAATATATGGACTATATGAAGGATAAGGGTCTGCCGGGAACGAAGGTAAATCCGGCGATCGGACCGCTTGGCGACTGGCTGGCACCGGAAGAGACGGATCTGCTGCTTTTATGGAATGCATTCTATTATAAAGAAGCCGATCTGATGAGCCGGATTGCCGGTGCGCTCGGAAGAACAGAGGAGCAGCATCAGTATGAGGCGCTTGCTGCGAAGGTGAAGAAATTCTGGAATGAGACATTTGTACTTCCGGATTCCGGAAAGACCTGCAATGCGGAGGGAACGCTGTGTGATACGCAGTGCTCGTATGCAATTGCACTGTCTTATGGTGTGGCAGAAGACAGAAAGAGAATAGGAGAGCATCTGATCCGAAAGACGAGAGCGATCGGCCATACGGTCGGAACGGGATTCTTTGGAACGGGTATTCTGAACCAGATGCTGACCGAGCAGGGCGCTGTGGAGGATGCCTGGAAGATGATGCTGCAGACGGCATTCCCGTCGTGGCTGTATCCGGTGACCCAGGGAGCGACGACGATCTGGGAGCACTGGGATTCCTACACGAAGGAAAAAGGCTTCGGCGGACAGAATGCGATGAACTCGTTCAATCATTATTCTCTCGGAAGCGTTCTTTCCTGGCTGTATCACACGGGACTTGGTATCCAGAGAGACGAGACAAAACCGGGTTATCAGCACATTCTGCTGAAACCGCAGCCGGGCCCGCTCGAGTTTATGAAAGGTTCCGTAGACAGCCCGTACGGCGTGATTTCTGCCGGATGGGAGCGGAAAGGTGGCAAAATATGGTATCAGGTTACGATTCCGGTCAATACAACGGCAACCCTGTTTAAAAACACGGAGGATCCGGCGGATACTGTGGAACTGGGAAGCGGAACGTATACTTTTATGCTGTAAAAAGAAAACCCGAAAGGCTCCGGCAAAGAAATGGGAGACTTTCGGGCGGAAAGTGAAACGCTGTCGGAGAGAAGAGAACTCCGGCAGCGTTTTTTTTGTCATGCTTATTTTTCGGCAGTCATGTGCAGATGACGTTTGATCGCTTCAAAGCTTTCCTGACTGATGACATGCTCGATGCGGCAGGCATCTTCCGTGGCGGTCTGCTCATCAACACCAAGGCTCATCAGGCCGCGGGAGAGGAGCTGGTGGCGCTCATAGATCATCTCTGCGATCGCGCGTCCGCTGTCGGTCAGGTAGATGTAGCCTTCCGGTGTTACGCGGATCTGCTCTTTTTCTCTTAAGTTTTTCATGGCAACGCTGACACTTGATTTTTTAAAGCCAAGTTCTTCTGCAATATCAACACCGCGTACAACGGGTTTTTTCTGACTTAAGACTAAAATAGTTTCCAAATAATTTTCTGCGGATTCGTTCGTTTTCAGCAAGATGTTCACCTCGTTTTTCTAAATAGCTGAAGATTCATAAATATATATACATATAGAATAGCATATTTTTCGGAATAGGGCAATGATGGTTTTTGATGGTTTTTCTTAATTTCAGAAAAGTTGTAAGATTTCAGAAAAAAAGACAATGAGGATAGAAGAAGAAAAGCAAGATAAAAGATGACAGGGGGCAAAAAGAGAGGTAAAATAGGAAAAAACAATGAAATTTAGATGGAGGTTAGAGCATACCATGGAACAGGTGATAAAGAAAAGACTGCAGCAGGTGATGGATGCATCCGTTGCAAAAGGAGAGACACCGGGCTGTCTTCTGATGGTGATCAAAGACGGAGAAGAGCAGGTTTATCTGGAGAGCGGATATGCGGATATCGAAGCGAAAAAGCCGGTTTCCCGCGATAATATTTTCCGTCTCTACTCCATGAGCAAACCGATTACCGCGACGGCCATGATGATTCTGGTAGAGCGCGGAATCGTCGATCTGGCGGATCCGGTCAGCAAGTATCTGCCGGGCTTCCGGAACCCGGTTGTATGTACAGCGGATGGGAAGATAGAAAAAGCGGAGAGGGAGATCCTTCTGGAGGATATTATGAATATGACATCCGGGCTGACGTACGGCGGAACGGATGAGACGGGACGGCAGACCGATGCACTTTTTCAGGAGGTGATCCACGGACTTAAGGAAGAAAACGGCGGAACGATCAGTACAGTAGAATTTGCAAACCGTCTTGGAAAAGTCCCGCTTCTGTATCAGCCGGGCCAGTCCTGGAGTTATGGAACGTCGGCGGATGCCGTAGGTGCGGTGATTGAGGTGGCAAGCGGCATGCGCTTTGGGGATTTTCTGAAAAAAGAAATTTTCGAGCCGCTCGGCATGAACGATACCGATTTCTGGGTTCCGGCAGAAAAGCAGGATCGTCTGGCGAAGGTGTATGACTGCAGGGAGGGACAGCCGTCCGTCCGTTATCTGGACAATAACCTTGGCATTCAGAACGATATGGCGTACCGCCCGGCATATGAGGCAGGCGGAGCAGGCCTTGCATCTACCATCGACGATTATGCGAAATTTACGCAGATGCTGCTGAACGGCGGCACCTACAACGGTGTACAGATTCTCCGTCCGGCGACGGTAAAATTTCTGGGAGGCCACACATTAAGCGCGGTACAGCAGGCAGGCTTTGATAACTGGATCGGTCTGGAAGGATTTTCCTACGGAAATCTGATGCGTGTTCTGGTAGATCCGACGCGTGCGGTAACGCTGGGAAGCAAGGGTGAGTTCGGCTGGGACGGCTGGCTTGGATGCTACATGGAAGTCGTGCCGGAGCAGAATATGACATTTCTGATGATGACCCAGAAAAAAGATGCCGGAACGTACACCCTGTCCCGGAAGATCCGAAATATTATTTTCAGCGAATAACTTTTCATGAGAGTGATTCTCAAGTAAGGCCTTCCGGCCCGTCAGATCAGACGAAAAAAGTGCCGGAAAAGAAACAACTTAACGAATCAGACGGAACATATGAGCAAATTGCTGTAAAACTACGTCGAATTTTGTCTAAAACGGATATTTGCAGTGAGACAGATGTATGCTATTTTAGTGTCAGTCGAAAATGAAGGCGATTTCACTACTACTTTCAGAAAAAACAGCAAAAAAGGAATATCGTGTAAGCTTTTGACCGATTTTGAAGGAAATAAAAGAAAGAATTCAAAATCATGAAAAAAAGACCAAAAAGCAGAAAGGATGCAGAAAATATGATTTCGTTACCGTTAAAGTTTGATGAAGTAGAGAGTGTAGAAGAATTTGTAAATATGGTGAAACGCCTGGATTACGACGTTGACGTAAAAATAGGACGATGCGTCTTTGATGCGAAATCCCTGATGAGTGTCCTGATGATCGCCGGAAACCCGGATGCGGTTGTGGAAGCCCATACGAACGATATCGAAGCATTTAAAAAGAAATTTAAGGATTACCTTCAGTAAGAAAAAAAGTCGGAAAGGCACTGTGTGTAAGATGCATGGTGTCTTTTTTGATGCACGAAAAAGCGGGTGAAGTATCTTGCCGGGGAGACGTGTACATGGTAAAATAAAGTCTATTGGGATGGAAATAAGAGAATCAAAAGAACGGGCTGATGTAGAAGAAGTTTTTCGTAAAAAAGGAGGTACAAAGTGGAAGAAGAGAAACTGGAAAGAAGCATCAGAAAATCAGAGATTCCCGGACTTACGAGGGAAGAGGAGGAAGCACAGCTTGCGAAGGTGATCGGGATTGCCGAGCAGAATCTGGAACAGGCGAAGGCGGATATCCGGCTGGCGAATGAGGACCTGGCGGATCTGATGGAGACGTACGACGCAAAAGAGGCGGAAGGCCTGGCGCTCTGGAACAACGCGACGGCGAAGCTGAATGCGTACCAGCACGGCATGGCGCGGCTGGAAAAAGCGAGAAAGAAGCCGTATTTCGGGCGGATTGATTTTCAGGATCCGCGGCTTTCGTTTTTAGAGTCCTATTACATCGGGCGCGTCGGCATTTCCGATGAGAAGGCGGAGCCAGTTGTGCTGGACTGGCGGGCGCCGATTTCCTCCGTCTATTATGAGAACAGCACCGGGCCGTGCAGCTATACGGTGAGTTCAGAGGGTACTTTTTCGATTGATCTGAAAAGAAAGCGGACGTATGAGATTGAAAATGACCATCTGAAAGACTTTTTTGATTCCGATGTGGTAGCGAACGATGAGCTGCTGACAAAGTATCTGGCGAAGAACAAAAAAGCGGTGCTCGGTGAGATCATTGCGACGATCCAGCAGGAGCAGAACCTCATTATCCGCAGATCCCCGAAGACGAATCTGATCGTACAGGGCGTGGCTGGCTCCGGAAAGACGACGGTGGCGATGCACAGGATTTCGTACATCCTCTATAATTACGAGGAGGACTTCCGGCCGGAGGATTTCTATATCATTGGAAGCAACCGCATTCTGCTGAACTACATTACCAGCGTTCTGCCGGAACTCGATGTGTACGGCATCCGTCAGATGACGATGGAGCAGCTTTTCATCCGGCTTCTGTATGAGGACTGGGACGAAGAAAAGTACATGGTACACACCATCGACCGCGCGGATGAGAAAAACAGCATAAAGGGCGGAAGCGGCTGGTTTTTCGATCTGGAAAATTTCTGCCGTACGTACGAGGCAGAGCAGATTCCGCGGGAGCCGGTGCGGCTGGAAAAAACGGGAACATTGCTTCTGGACGCCGAGTATATTGATAACTATTGCAGGGAGCAGTCCACACTTTCCATGGAAGGAAAGATGTGCATGCTGAACGAGATCCTGCTGGCAAAATTTGAGAATGAGGTTTCGGGAAAAGAAGTGACGTTTCCGGCGCGCGAAAAAAAGGCGCTGAAGCGGAAATACGAGAAATATTTTGGAGATGGAAAATGGCGGGGATCCATTTTTGATCTCTATTTACAGTTTCTGGAGCAGCAGGCGGAGAAAGGAAAAGCGGTGGAAGTGCCGGAAAACTCCTTTGATGTCTATGATCTGACGGCGCTGGCATACCTCTATAAGCGGATCAAGGAAAACGATCCCGTGCGCGAGGCGAGCCATGTGGTCATCGACGAGGCGCAGGATTTCGGGATGATGGCGTACCAGGTGCTTCATTACTGTCTGCGTGACTGTACGTATACCATTATGGGAGATACGTCGCAGAATATCCATTTTTCCTACGGCCTGAACGACTGGGAGGAGTTGAAAAAGCTGATTCTGACCGGCACGTACGATGCGTTCGGCGTTCTGCGGAAGAGTTACCGGAATACGGTGGAGATCTCCGATTTTGCAAATGAAATCCTGCGGCACGGGGATTTTGCAATTTATCCGGTGGAGCCGGTGCTGCGGCATGGAACGGCGGTGCAAAAGGAAGCGTTTGCGGATGAGGCTGCGCTTCTGGCAGCTGGAGTGCAGAAGATCAAAGCGTGGCAGGAGCAGGGATATGAGACAATTGCCGTTGTATGCCGGGATGAGGCAGAAGCGGCTGCGACGGCGCGGAAGCTGAAAAAATATGTGCCGGTTGTGGAGGAGGATCTCGAGACGGCAGAATTTGGCGAGGGCGTGATGGTGCTTCCGGTTGCGTATACGAAGGGACTCGAGTTTGACGCGGTGCTGCTTCTTGATCCGACAGAAGAAAAATATCCGGAGAATGACGGACAGGTAAAGCTGCTTTATGTAGCGGGAACGCGTGCGCTGCATGAGCTGGCAGTGCTGTATACGGGAAAACTCACAGGAATCCTTGCAAAGAAAGCGCCAAAGGGCCGTCACAACCAGGAATTTGCCATGGAGACGCTGACGAAGGCGAAGGAGTATGAGAAGGTTTCGCTGACGCAAAAAGAGACGCGTGAGGAGAACCGCGCGATCGGCATCCAGGAGATGGACGAGCGGAACAGCCACGGACCAAAAAGGATTGTGATTAAGCCGGAGCAGATACCGGGAAGGGCGCCTGGAAATACAAGCACGACGGGAACAGCGGTGATGCCAAAAAGCAGTACGGGTATGCGGAAAGCAGCGGCAGAAACAGGAAAAGAAATTGCCGCAAAGACGATGCAGCAGCGTGCGCCGGAAGGAGTTTCTGCTGTCTTTGCCGGTGCCGCCTACCGTGGAAAGACAGGCGGCAAAGCACCGGGCAGCAGACCGGCGACTGCAGGAATACAGTCAGAAAAAGCTGAACAGCCAGAGCACATGAATACATCGCCCTACGCTTTTGGGGCAATTCCGGAAAATGAACTGCTGCGCATGAAGGGGCATTCGAAGATCAAGTGCGCGGTGAAATGGGCAAAGAAAGGAAAAGCAGCGGTTGAGATGGCGAGCATGTACGGCATTCTGCGCATCACGCCGATTGCGCCGGAGGTCATCCGCATCAGCTTCGTAAAAGGTGTGACGGCAAAAGTCCAGGACACGTACTGGAAGCCAAAGGCGGATACCTTGTTCCCCTGGAGTGCAAAGGAATCGAAGACGGCGGTTCTTGTCGAGACAGAGAAGCTGCGTGTCATGGTGGAAAAAAAGGACGGCGCGGTGCAGTTCTTTACGCCGGATCACAAACTGGTTCTTTCCGAGAAACGAGACGAGCCGCGCATGATCGACGGCGGCATGACATGGACATTTTTTGACTGGAGCGGTTCCGAAAAGCTGAAAGCCAAGGGCATTCTCTCGACAGAGTGGCTGGATCTGACCGCGAAGGCGCGCTACGTCTCGTTTGGCGGAAAGCAGGCGCGGATGCCGCTTGTCGTCTCAAACCGCGGCTATGGTATTGCAGCCGCCGCTTCCAGAACGGCACTGCTGTGCAATGTGCGGACGTTTGGAACGTATCTTCATACCGCCGGGGACGGACAGATCGATTATTACTTTATTCTCGGAAAAGACCGGGATGAAATTATAAAACAGTATAAAGAGCTATAAAAGGAGCAGACATTTCATGAAAACTCTGGTAATTGCAGAAAAACCATCTGTGGCACGCGATATTGCACGCGTGCTCGGATGTGCGAAAAAAGAAAACGGAGCACTGGAAGGAAACCAGTATATTGTGACCTGGGCGCTCGGCCACCTCGTGACCTTAAAAGACCCGGAGGACTATGATAAAAAGTATAAGGAATGGAATATGGCAGTTCTGCCGATGATGCCGGAGAAACTGCAGATCAAGGTCATTCCGCAGACGGGAAAACAGTATCACGCTGTGACGACACAGCTTGCGCGGAAAGATGTCGGTGAGGTGGTCATTGCGACAGATGCCGGCCGTGAAGGCGAGCTGGTGGCGCGGTGGATTCTTGACAAGGCGCACAATCAGAAGCCGTGTAAGCGTCTCTGGATTTCGTCCGTTACCGACAAGGCAATCCGTGAGGGATTTGCCAGCCTGAAAGATGCGAAAGAGTACGATAATCTCTACCGGGCTGCTGTTTCCCGTGCAGAGGCGGACTGGCTTGTCGGCATTAACGCAACGCGGGCACTGACATGCAAATACAATGCACAGCTTTCCTGCGGCCGTGTGCAGACACCGACGCTCGCCATGATTGCACAGCGCGAGCAGGAAATCCGAGAATTTGTCCCGAAGCCGTACTACACCGTAACGGCAGCAGCAGGCGGCGCAGTATACACCTGGAAGGATGAAAAATCGGGCGGAACACGGATTTCTGATCCGGAAAAGGCAAAGCAGATCGCAGAAAAAGCAAAACGGTATCCGCTTGTCCTGCAAAAAGTAGAAAAGAAGAAAAAACAGAAAGAGGCGCCGCTGCTCTACGATCTGACGGAGCTGCAGCGCGATGCCAGTGCACGGTTCGGTTATTCGGCAAAACAGACCCTGAATCTGATGCAGAGCCTCTATGAGACGCACAAAGTCCTCACGTATCCGCGGACGGATTCGCGGTATCTGACAAAGGATATTGTACCGACTTTAAAAGAGCGCCTCGATGCCGTGAGTATCGGGCCGTACAAGACGCTGGCACAGCAGGCGAAGCGCCGTCCGCTGAAGGAAAAGCCAGGTTTTGTGAATGATGCAAAGGTTTCCGACCACCACGCCATTATCCCGACGGAGCAGTATGTGCAGCTTTCTGCACTTTCCAATGAGGAACGCCGCATTTATGATCTCGTGGTGCGCCGTTTTCTTGCAGTGCTGCTGCCGCCCTGCGTATACGAGGAGACTGTGATCCAGGCTTCCATCGAAAAAGAATGCTTTACGGCGCGTGGAAAGCGCATGGTCGAGAAAGGCTGGCAGGAGGCGTACGAGGATAACCGTTATGACGACGAGGACGAGGCGAAAGAAGAGGTGCGGGAGCAGAATCTGCCGCTTTTGCAGGCAGGCATGAAGTTCGACCAGTCAAAGATCAGCCTCCGGGAGGGAAAGACAAAGCCGCCGGCACGCTTTACGGAAGGAACGCTGCTTTCCGCGATGGAGAATCCGGTCCGTTACATGGAAAATCGCGACAGCAGTCTTGTGAAAACGATCGGCGAGGCGGGCGGCCTTGGAACGGTTGCGACCCGCGCAGATATCATCGAGAAGCTGTTCCGCAGCTTTCTGCTGGAGAAAAAGGGGAATGAGATCTATCTGACCTCGAAAGCACGCCAGCTTCTGAAGCTGGTGCCGGCGGATCTCAAAAAGCCGGAGCTGACGGCAAGCTGGGAGATGCAGTTAAACGAAATCGCAAAGGGAAAGAAGCGGCGCGATGCCTTTATGAAAGAGATCCGGAGCTACACGGTGGAACTGATTGAGGAGATCAAAACGGAAGAGGGAACATTCCGCCACGATAACCTGACAAACAAGAAGTGCCCGAACTGCGGAAAACGGCTGCTGGCAGTCAATGGAAAGAATGCAAAGATGCTCGTTTGCCAGGACAGAGAGTGCGGCTACCGTGAAACGGTTTCCCGTACGACGAATGCGAGATGTCCGGTCTGTCATAAGCGCATGGAGATGATCGGAAAAGGCGAGGATGCGATGTTTGTCTGCTCCTGCGGGCACAAGGAGCGCATGACAAAATTCCAGGAGCGCCGCAAAAAAGAGGGCGGCGGCGTGACGAAGCGGGATGTGGCAGCCTACCTGAAAAAACAGAAAAAAGAGGCCGAAGAGCCGGTAAACAATGCATTTGCCGCGGCATTAAAAGGAATCAAATTATAAAAAACGGAGCGTGTCTGCCAGAATGTGGAAAGCGATGGCAGGCGCGCTTCTTTTGTTAAAATCGTAGAGAAAAGAGTCAAAAAAATAGATTGTTTTATGCAGAGTTATACCGTAAAATAGAAACAAATGGGATAGAAAACCAAAAATTCTGAAAATAAAAAACAGGAGGTTTTTCAATGAAACAGACAGATTTGGAAAAGCTGCTGGCGGATATGTCGCTGAAAGAGAAAGTGGACCAGATGCTTCAGTTAAGCGGAGCATTTTATCTGGGAGATGAAAACAGCGTCCTGACCGGTCCGGCAAACGATATGGGAATCGGAAAAGAGGATCTGGAGATGGCAGGCTCCATTCTGGGAGCAGCAGGCGCCGATACGATGAAAAAACTGCAGGACGACTATATGGCAAAACAGCCGCATCACATCCCGATGCTGTTTATGATGGATGTAATTCACGGCATGAAGACGATTTTCCCGGCGCCGCTGGCGCAGGGGGCCACCTTTGATCCGGAACTCTCCGGCGAATGCGCATCCGCAGCTGCAAAAGAAGCATCCGCAGCCGGACTTCACGTTACCTTTTCCCCGATGGTGGATCTTGTGCGCGATGCAAGATGGGGCCGTGTCGTGGAATCCACAGGCGAAGATCCATACCTGAACAGCCGCTTTTCCGAGGCGATCGTAAAAGGCTTCCAGGGCGATGATTTAAAAACACCGGGAAAAGTTGCCTCCTGCATCAAACACTTTGCAGGCTACGGCGGAGCAGTCGCAGGAAGAGATTACAACACCGTAGAGCTCTCAGAGCATACCTTCCGTGAATTCTATCTTCCGGCATACAAAGCAGGCATTGATGCGGGCGCAGCGATGGTGATGACATCATTTAACACGATCAACGGCGTTCCGGCGAGCACCAACAAATGGCTGATGCGCGATATCCTGCGCGGCGAGATGGGATTTGACGGCGTGCTGATTTCTGACTTTGCAGCCATTCTGGAAACCGTTGCCCACAGAAGCTCGAAAGATGCCGCCGATGCAGCGAAAAAAGCGCTGGAGGCAGGCGTGGATATTGATATGATGACATCCGTTTACGCCGCAAACCTCTGCCGTCTCGTAGAAGAAGGTGAAGTGGACGAGCATCTGATTGACGAGTGCTGCCTGCGGATTCTGGAGCTGAAAAACAAACTGGGACTGTTTGAAAATCCATATAAAGATGCGGATGCCGAGAAAGAGAAAGCATACAACCTCTGCCCGGAGCATCGTGCACTGGCGAAAAAAGCAGCGGAGGAATCCTTCGTCCTGCTGAAAAACGACGGTGTACTGCCGCTCGACACTGCGAAAAAGATCGCATTTATCGGCCCGTATACCAACAATCATGAAATCAAGAGCAGCTGGTCCTTCACCGGCGACAGCAAGGACTGCGTGACGATTCAGGAAGCAGCCGAGAAAGTATTCGACGCATCACGCACCACGTATGCAGAAGGATGCCCGGTTATCGGAAACGATGTGGAGCTGATCGGATTTACCGAGACGACACCGAAAAAATACAGTGAGGAAGAGCTTGCTGCCATGGAGCAGAGCGCACTACAGGCAGCAAAAGAGGCCGATCTCGTGGTCATGCCGATGGGTGAGCATTATCTGCAGAGCGGCGAGGCGACCAGCCGTGCCATGATCGATGTGCCAGAGATCCAGATGGAGCTGTTCCACAAAGTGCTGGCCGTCAACCCGAATGTGGTTGTCGTTCTGTTCAACGGCCGCCCGCTGGATCTGCGGGAAATTAGCGTTAAAGCAAAAGCCATTCTCGAGGTATGGTTCCCGGGAACCGAGGGCGGAAGCGCTGTTGTGGATGTTCTGACCGGAAAGAAAAATCCGTCCGGCCATCTGCCGATGAGCTTCCCGTACTGCGTGGGCCAGGCACCGGTCAGCTACAACGAGTATTCCACCGGAAGACCGAATCTGCCGGGCATGAAAGAGCGGTTCCGCTCCAAATATCTCGATATTCCGAACGCACCGCTGTATCCGTTTGGTTACGGACTTTCCTATACCACGTTTGATATTTCCGCGGTAACACTGGATCAGAACGAGATGGATAAAAACGGCAGAATTGCAGCGCATGTGACCGTGAAAAATACAGGTGATACGGCTGGCTGTGATGTTGTACAGCTGTACATCCGTGATGATTATTCCGATGTGGTTCGTCCGGTGCGAGAGCTGAAAGGCTTCCGAAGAGTAGAGCTTGCTCCGGGCAAAGAGCAGGAAGTGACCTTCTATATTACCGAAGAAGATCTGCGCTACTACCGTCTCGACGGAACTTTTGGAAGCGAGCCTGGAACGTTTACCGTATTTGTCGGTGACAGCAGCACGACGGAAAACAGTGCGGTATTTACACTGAAATAAATGCAGCAGGAAAAAGGAGAAAACTTATGGAGAAAACAACGAAAAACGGAATCCACCGCATCACACAGGCAGACGGAAAAACGATTGCCTGGGCAGAGGAGTCCGGAGTTAAGGTATTGGAAAAAGATGGATATTACTTTAAAGATCTTGCAAAAACCGGTGAACTGCTGCCGTATGAGAACTGGCGCCTCTCCGATGAGGAGAGAGCCGCAGACCTTGCGGGCCGTCTTTCCATCGAGGAGATCGCTGGCCTTATGTTGTACTCACCGCACCAGGCCGTACCGCCGATGCCGGGCGGTCCGTTCCAGGGAACGTTTGACGGAAAAACGTATCTGGAATCCGGCAAAGAACCGTATGCGATTTCCGATCAGCAGAAAGAATTTCTGGAGGACGAGCATATCCGCCATATCCTGCTGACGAACGTGGAAAGCCCGGAGATTTCCGCAAAATGGAGCAATGAGCTGCAGAAACGGGCAGAGACACTGCCGTATGGTATTCCGATCAACCTCTCCTCTGATCCGCGGAATGGAGCAAAGGATTCTGGCGCAGAGTTCAAGAGCGGCGGAAGCGAGATCAGCAAATGGCCGGAGGGTGTCGGCTTTGCAGCATGCTTTGACCCGGAAGTAGCCGGACAGTTTGCAAAGGATGCCTCCCGTGAATACCGGGCACTCGGCATCACAACGGCACTCGGACCGCAGATCGACCTCTGCACCGAGCCGAGATGGATGCGTTTTGTCGATACGTTAGGCGAAGAAGTGGAGATGTCCAAAAAGCTTACCAAAGCGTACTGTGACGGTATGCAGACAACGGAAGGGGAAGCAGACGGCTGGGGAAAAGACAGCGTCAACACGATGGTCAAACACTGGCCGGGCGGCGGCACCGGAGAGGCCGGACGCGATGCACACTATGCATTCGGACAGTTTGCCGTTTATCCGACCGGAAATTTTGAGGAGCATTTAAAACCGTTTACCGAGGCAGCCTTCCACCTGGACGGACCGACCGACTGCGCATCCGCGGTTATGCCGTACTACACCGTATCCTACGGCGTGGATAAGAAAAACGGCAAGAACGTCGGAAACTCCTACAGCGAGTACCTGATCAAGGATCTGCTGCGCGGAAAATATGAATTCAAAGGCATTGTCTGCACCGACTGGGGCATCACCCAGGATCCGGAGAAGACGATTGAGGGATTTGGAAGCCGCTGCTACGGCGTGCAGGATATGACCGAGGCAGAACGGTGTCTGCTGGCGATCACAAACGGCGTTGACCAGTTCGGCGGAAACAGCGAGTCCGGTCCGATTGTCGAGGCATATAAGATCGGCTGTGAGAAATACGGCGAGAAAGCGATGCGTGAGCGCATGGAGCTGTCCGCCAAACGTCTTCTGATCAACATTTTCCACTGCGGCTTGTTTGAGGACCCGTATCTTGATCCGGAAGAATCCGCAAAGATTGTAGGATGCGAAGAGTTCTGCCGCCATGGCTATGAGGCACAGCAGAAATCCATCGTCCTGCTGAAAAACAGTGCGAAACGTGCACCGGAAGGACAGAAGGGTGTGCTGCCGCTGAAGAAAGGTTTGAAGGTTTATATTCCGGAGAGAAAGATCGGACCGTCCAAAGCGTTCTTCCGCATCGATCTGCCGGCAAAAACCGAAGATCCGCTGCCGGATGGACTGCCGTCCAAGTACGGTACACGCGTGGCATCACCGGAGGAGGCCGATGTGGCGCTGGTATTTATCGAAAGCCCGGCATGCAACCCGTATTCCACCGAAGATCTTGCGAACGGCGGCAACGGCTATCTGCCGATTACACTGCAGTACCGCCCGTATACGGCGAAAAAAGCGCGTGAGGTGAGCATTGCCGGCGGTGATTTCCGCGAGAATTTCACGAACCGCAGCTATCTTGGAAAGACAAACACTGCCTACAACGAGGCTGATCTCGACAATATTCTCGAATGCCGCCGCGCGATGGGCGACAAGCCGGTGATCGTCTGCGCAACCGTCAACAACCCGATGGTGATGCATGAATTTGAAGCCGAAGCCGATGCGATCATCGCAGAGTTCGGTGTTTCGAGAGCCGCTGTGCTCGACGTTGTCTTCGGCGGTTACAACCCGACCGGCCGTCTGCCGATCCAGATGCCGAAGGATATGGATGCGGTTGAGGAGCAGAGTGAGGACCGTGCGTTGGATATGGAAACCTATATTGACAGCGAAGGACATAACTATGACTACGGTTATGGCATGAATTACGAAGGCGTTCTTCCTGCATGGAAAAAGTAAAAGAATAACAGAAAACCTGATCGGCACCGGGACTGCGTGTGTTTCGGTGCCGATATTGGAAACAAAAGACAGAATAAGGAGGACTTAAAAAGAGATGATTGTTCCAAAATATTTCGAAGATTTCGATCACCTGCATGTGAATACCATGCCGAACCGTGCCTACTACATTCCGGCATCCCGCCGCATGGAGGATCTGGTGGAGAACCGGGAGGCGTCGGACCGCTTTTTCCTGCTTTCCGGCGACTGGAAATTCCGCTATTTTACCAGTGTTTACGATGTAAAAGAGGAGTTTTTCGCAGAAGGATACGACACTTCTGCATTCGAGACGATTCCGGTGCCGTCCGTCTGGCAGAATTATGGCCATGACCACCATCAGTATACGAATGTCCGCTACCCGTTCCCGGTGGATCCGCCGTATGTGCCGTATGAGAACCCGTGCGGTGCGTACGTGAGAACGTTCGAGTGGAAAAAACAGGAGGAAGCACCGAGGGAATTCCTGAATTTTGAGGGCGTGGATTCCTGTTTCTACGTGTGGATGAACGGCAGCTTCGTCGGCTACAGCCAGGTGTCTCATTCTACGAGTGAATTTGATGTAACAGACTTCTTAAAAGATGGCACCAACACCATCGCCGTACTGGTGCTGAAATGGTGCGATGGAAGCTATCTCGAGGATCAGGACAAATTCCGCATGAGCGGCATTTTCCGCGATGTCTATCTGCTTGCAAGACCAGAAAAAGGCATCCGCGATTACTTTGTAAAGGCAGCGCCGGACGCATCGTACCAGAATGGAGAAGTTTCGATTGCGATTACCTGGAATGACGGGGAACCGCAGGAAGGAACAGCAAAGCTGTTTGATGCAGAAAATCATCTTGTGGCAGAGGCAGCGTTTGGCGGCGATACGGTTCAGATGCATGTAAAAGATGCACATCTGTGGAATGCCGAGGAGCCGTATCTGTATACGCTGGTGCTGGAGACGGCGGGTGAGGTGATCACGGATCATGTCGGCATCCGTGAGATCCACGCGAAGGACGGTGTGCTGTACCTGAACGGCGTGAAGATCAAATTCCACGGAACAAACCGCCACGACAGCGATCCGGTGACGGGATTTGCAATCAGCCTTGCACAGATCAAAAAAGATCTGAAGGTAATGAAAGAGCACAACATCAATGCGATCCGGACCAGCCATTACCCGAATGCGCCGTACTGTTATCAGCTTTATGACCGTCTCGGTTTTTATGTCATCGATGAGGCGGACAATGAGAGCCACGGCACAGAGGCAATTTATGCGGATTACACGAGCTGGGAAGAGTATGCGAAGAAATGGAATAAACTAATTGCGAACAATCCGGTATTTACCGAGGCAACCGTAGACCGCACACAGCGTTGCGTGGAGCGCGATAAAAACCGCCCGAGCGTTGTCATCTGGTCGATGGGAAATGAGTGCGCATACGGCTGTACCTTCGAGGCGGCCTTAAAGTGGACGAAGGAATTTGATTCGACGCGTCTGACGCACTATGAGTCGGCACGGTATGTGGATGATCCGAAGAAATACGATTACAGCAACCTCGACCTCTACAGCCGCATGTATCCATCACTCGAGGAGATCAAAAAAGAGCTGGTGGAGTACGGGGATAAGCCGTATATCATGTGCGAATACTGCCATGCGATGGGCAACGGCCCGGGAGATCTTGAAGACTACTTTGAACTGATCCACAGCGAGGAGAAGATGTGCGGCGGCTTTATCTGGGAGTGGTGCGACCACGCGATTGATATGGGAAAAACGATCGAGGGAAAGAAGATGTACGCGTACGGCGGCGACCACAACGAGTATCCGCACGATGGCAACTTCTGCATGGACGGACTTGTTTATCCGGACCGCACACCGCATACGGGACTGATGGAATTTAAAAACGTGTATCGTCCGGTGCGCGTGATGGGATATGATGCCGAAAAGGGTACACTGACCATCAAAAACTATATGAATTTTGTGAATCTGAAAGATTACGCTGTGCTCGGCTATGAGGTGCTTGTGGACGGCGAAGTGACGGAGAGCGGCAAGATTACAGATGAAGCACTGCTGGAGCTTGCGGCAGGCTGTGAGAAGACGATTCCGCTTGTCATTTCCGTGCCGGAGCAGGGAAAATGTGCGCTGAAGGTTACCTGGTATCAGAAACAGGCCACTGAGGTGCTGCCGGAGCAATTCGAACTGGGATTTGAAGAAGTTCCGGTGAAAACGAAAGACAATCAGAACCAGAAGGCAAAAGAGATGATGAAGCGCCCGGAGGGAACGGCTTCGTTTGGATGGAAAGAGGACGATCATTATCTGACGGTATCGACGGAACAGTTCAGCTATACCTATAATAAATTCACCGGCCTGTTCGAGGAAATGTGCTATGCCAACCAGAATCTGCTCGACCGCCCGATGGAGCTGAACATCTGGCGTGCGCCGACAGACAATGACCGCAATATCAAGAATACCTGGATGCGTGCTCAGTATGACCGCACCGTGACGCGGGCGTATGAGACAACGGCAAAAGAAGAAAACGGCTGCGTGGAGATCGAGACAAGCTATTCGATTTCGTCTCCGGCTCTGCAGCGGATCCTTGCAGGTGTGATCAAATGGACAATTTACAGCGACGGAACGACCGATGTCCATGTAGAAGCAAAGAAAGACCCGGTATTCCCGGTTCTGCCGCGTTTTGGCCTGCGCCTGTTTCTGCCGAAATCGTTTGCAAAACTGACCTACTGCGGTCTCGGTCCGGTGGAGAGCTATGTGGATAAGCACCAGGCAAGCTATCACGGCGTTTTCCACAGCACACCGGCAGAACAGCAGGAGGACTATATCCGCCCACAGGAGAACGGCAGCCACTACGACTGCGATTATGCAAGTCTTGCCAGTGATCGTGCGGTATTGACGGCAGTGGGCGAGAAAACCTTCTCATTCCAGGCATCTATTTACACGCAGGAGGAGCTGACCGCGAAAGCCCACAACTATGAGCTTCGGCCGTGCGGAAGCACTGTTTTCTGCATCGACTACCGCCAGGCCGGGATCGGATCGGCAAGCTGCGGACCGATGCTGCTGGAAAAATATCAGCTGAAAGAAACCGAAATCAGCTTCGATGTGCGGCTGAAACCGGAACTTCTGTAAAGTGTAGAATTTGAAAAATAAGAAAAGCGCTGTGCCCTCTCTCTGAAAGGTGAGGGAACGGCGCCTTTTTAAATACAGGATTATAATGGACGAAATTATAATTCAAATCCAATCCAGGTGATTCTGGAAAGAGAAAAGGGAAGGAGAAAATTAAGCATGAGTGAAATTACAAGAGATGAGGCATTTACTTTATTAAAAAAATACAACAAAGATCCCTTCCATATTCAGCATGCGCTTACCGTAGAGGCCGTGATGAAATGGTATGCAAGAGAGCTTGGCTATGGGGCAGAAGAGGAGCACTGGGGTATTGTCGGACTGCTGCATGACATTGATTTTGAGCTGTATCCGGCAGAGCACTGCCTGAAAGCACCGGAGCTTCTGCGGGAAGGCGGCGTGTCGGAAGATATCATTCATGGTGTCGTTTCCCATGGCTGCGGCATTACCATTGAGTGTGGCGTCACACTGGATGTGGAGCCGGTGCATGAGATGGAAAAAGTTCTGTTTGCAGCAGATGAGCTGACGGGACTGATCTGGGCAGCTGCGCTGATGCGGCCTTCGAAGAGCACAAAAGACATGGAACTGAAATCCTTAAAGAAGAAATATAAGAGCAAAGGCTTTGCAGCAGGATGTTCGAGAGAGGTCATTGAGAGGGGCGCCGATCAGCTTGGCTGGCCGCTGGAAAAACTGCTGACTATGACAATGCAGGCCATGGCTGACAGCGAGGATGAGATCAACCGGGAAGTAGAAGCGGAACAGAACGCATAAAAAAGAGAAGGACGGTTCAGTGCGCGGAAATCAACATGGAACCATTGCATCAATGTTGGCAGGAAAACTGCCCGAGTTTCAGTACAAAAACTGGAATTCGGGCAGTTTCTGCGTTGCCAAGCATATCAATAATTGGTCCAGAGGAAAGAAACAGTTTAGCAGATTATGCATGGCGCATTTTTTTCCAGACGTTACCATATTTTGGGGGGTCAGACGGTAAAATTCCACATGATTTCCAATAAATTTCTGAACCAGAGCAACGGTTCGTCCTGTTATAAAGGCACAGAAGAAAGTACCGATGCCGATTCCATAAAGATGATGAAGGATCAAAAGGGAAAGAAGTACGGTCGTTGTCAGACAGGTGAGGTCGAACGTTGTCTTGATCTGGTGGTACTTTTTGTGTAGCAGTTCAGACAGATCGCGCGGAAAAATATCGGTCGGGACAATCGGCATCGTGGAAAACGGCTTCGGCATTTCCATCCTCCCCTACATGGACATCGTCCGCCTCCATCACATCACTGCAATCCCGGTGCAGACCTCAAGCTGGAAATCAAAATTCTACATTGCAAGAAGAAAATACGGCATCCGCACCGGGCAGGAAGAGGCGTTTTTTCAGCATTGGAGGAAGTGATGAAATTTTACGGGATTCAGAAAACATTTGTGGTTAGAAGAAAGAACCGTTATAATAAAGTCGTGAGCTACATGAGAAAGCAGGAGAAGATATGAATAAAGCAGAAATTAGAAAGTTAATTTCAAAATATCAAGATAAGCAATTAAGAGAATTGATCTGTCTGTTGGTTGAAAAAATATAATGGCACAGAAGGCATTTCTTGAATATTGCAAAAAATGAGAAGCAGGCGCTGAAGCTGGCAAAAGAAGGACTTGAAAAGGGACAGGGATGCCAGGATGAAAATTTCAGTTTCATTGCAGGATATACGGCAGGAGGGTTTCTATATGGTACGCCATGGGAAGAATCAGATATGGAGCTAGAAGAAGAGGATATTTTCTAAATATATGAAAAAATAAAGAGGAATGAAAAATGATTAGTGAAAAAATTTTTGAATTAATTCTCAAAAACGGCATGACGCAGAAGGAATTCTCTGAAGAAACCGGAATCTCCCAGAGCACCATCAGCGACTGGAAAAGAAAGGGCACGAATCCGTCGGCGGATAAAATATTAAAAATCTGCGAAGTGCTGAAGGTTACGCCGTATGAACTTCTGGGAGAGAGCGAAACAGAACAAAACGCGGTAGATCTGGAACTGCGCGCATTAAACTCCGAGGAAAAAGTAATTCTGGAAGGCTTCCGCAATCTGCCGGGCAGACAGAAAGAGAGAGTTCTGGGGTATCTGGCGGCGTTGCAGGAAGAAAAATAAAGCAGGTAGAAATCGTATGTCAGAATGGGATAAAATGATTGCACGTATCTGTGGATTATCAAAGGATCTACGATTTGATGAACTGCGAAAAGTGTATGTGGAAATGGTAAGACAGGTGATAGAACGTGAGGAAAAGAAACATGAAAACGTTGAATGATTATATGAAAATGTCCTATCGTATGGAGATTGTAGAAGATCAGGATGAAGGCGGATTTGTAGTGTCTTATCCGGATTTGCCAGGCTGTATTACCTGCGGGGAGACCATAGAAAGTGCAGTGGCAAATGCGGTGGATGCAAAAAAGGCATGGCTGGAGGCAGCTTTGGAGGAAGGAATCGAAATCTCCGAGCCGGATGGTCTGGAAGCGTATTCCGGCCAATTTAAGCTGAGAGTGCCGCGAAGTCTGCACAGAGCACTGGCAGAACATTCGAAACGGGAAGGCATCAGTATGAATCAGTATTGCGTGTATCTTCTTTCAAAAAATGACGTAATGTTTTCAGAAAAAAATTAAGGGGGCGAAACACGATGCAGAAACCATCGTATATACCGAAGAAATATATCTACGTCGCCCGCACCGGAAATCTGAAGGCAGAGGCGGTTGGAGTTGTGAAAGGGGAGAAGCATTTTCCGGTTTTCGAGGGGACTGTTGTTTTCAAACCGCTCACAAAATCGAAACCGCTGTCTACGCCGCTTTTTGCTTATGCGGAAGTTTTCTGGTCGTGGGTGATTGGGGCGTATTTTATGCCGGCACCGCAGTATCGGCTTGCGTTTTGTGAAGGGTATGAGGCGGAGGTGGAAAAGTATTATGACTATGGAACCGTTTCGCCGATGATTTATAACAAGGGAGAGCATCTGCTGAATCTGTTGGAATTTTTTCGAAAATATCCAGATCCCAAAGTTCACATCGATGATTACGTCAATTACTGCCAGATGTTCTACGATTATACCGAAATCCTCGAATCGGACTACTTCCAGAACAACACGGCGATGGCGGAGGAGTTGGTAATGCAGATTCTGGTTTCGATTTTGAAAGGGGATCAAAATTATCACTATGAAAATATTGCGTTTGTCTGCGATGAGGATGACAAGATTCTGCGTCTGGCGCCGATGATCGATCACGAGTTTTCTACGTATTTCATGTTCCCGGACAGCATGCCGCGGCAGATGTACTGGTTCGAACAGCTTGCGCGGTCCATTCAGGGGGATGAAGTGCAGCGGGGGGAATTTGACTATCTGACAAAAGAAACAGAGCGTCATCTGATGGAAAAAAGTGCGACATGTCTGCACAAAAATCTGGTATACATCAGAGAACATTATCCGAAGGTCTGCGCCGCATTTCTGGAAGACTTAAGCAGACTGGAAAATGATCTGAAAGAAGAGAAAGAGCTGTTTGAACTGGAAAAAGGCCCAGGCTATCCCGATACGGCCAATTCAGATGCCTATCTGATCGGCAAAGCACGGTACAAAGACCATGACGAAGAAAGAGCCAGAGAGTATGAAGCGAAATACAGTGGAAAAGAAAAGCAGATCAATTTTGAAGTCGTAAACAGCGTATCGGTTTATGAAATCAAAAAAATTATACAGCAGATGCGGGAAATCCTCGAAAAATAAGCATCCGCAACCGCCCGCGCCGCCGAGATGGCAGGAATCGGAGCCGAAACCGGAACGATCGAGCCGGGAAAATGTGCAGACTTCATCGTCACCGCAAAGAATCCGCTCGAAGATCTCCGTGCTCTGCGCCAGATCGAAATGGTTGTCGCGAAGGGAAGAAAAATCGACCATCCGCAGGTAAAACGTAATCCGGTCGTGACGGCGGAGCTGGATAAATTTCTGGTGGATTAAAAACAGGATGGAGAAGACAAACAAGATGGAAGAAACGAAAGAAACACAGGAAAGCTTACAGCGAAAAAGAGAACAGGCCCTGCAGCGGCTCCGCAAGGAGCGGACAGAAGAAGCCCTATGGGACTGTGTTACTGCGTATCAGGATTTTGAGTTCCATACGTATTCCGGTCTGCCGTATTCCTACCATATGAAATACGGCAGAAGCGGCACCTATACAAAAGAGCTCTGGATCAACCGCAGAGAAAAAAGCAAAAGTCTTGTCTGGAGCTCCGTCCGGAGTGCATATCAGAAAGTGCTGGAATTACAGCAGGAGAGCGAAAGACCGGTTGTCGAGCGCCCGAAAGCGCTGGGCGATATCCGTGGAATCACGTATATTTACGGCATCTTTTACGAGTTTGCCCTGCTGGAAATGCCGGAAAAAGCAAAAGAAAAAATTGCTCTGCAGACAGCAGGACAAAAATCGCCGGAAAAATAAATTTTTCGCCCATGCAGGTCTTGACAACCACGCATTGGGTGATATAATCTAAAACTATCGGGAGCCAAAAAGCACCGAACACAAAAAAACAAAGCGTAGAAGAGACGAGTAAATCACAGCGAATGTGACAGAGAGAAACCCCGTTTTGTGGTGCAAGGGTTTTAACAGGAACGTGATCGAAGACCAGCTCTGAGCGGCCCCAATCCGGCCCGGTGATTCCGTTATCGTCAAATGAAGTGGTTTGAAAAAACAAAATGGGTGGAACCGCGGTGAATGAAAATACATCGTCCCTTTTGACAGCATAAGCGTGTCAGAAGGGACTTTTTTGTTGCTGTAAAAAGTATAAAAATTCTGAAACACGCTTGCGAAAAATATACAAAGAAAGAGGTAAAGCAAATGATCATCACACTGAAAGATGGAAGTACCAAAGAGTACTCCGAACCGAAATCCATCATTGAGATCGCAGCAGACATCAGCGAAGGCCTTGCAAGAATGGCCTGTGCAGGTGAAGTAAACGGTGAAGTAGAAGACCTTCGTACCGTCATCGACAAGGACTGCAATCTTTCCATTCTGACCTTCAACGATGAAGGCGGAAAAGCAGCATTCCGTCACACCACATCCCATATCATGGCACAGGCAATCAAGAGACTGTACCCGGAGACCAAGCTTGCAATCGGACCGTCCATCGCAGACGGATTCTACTACGATGTAGACAGAGATACTCCACTCACCAGCGAAGACCTTGAAAAAATCGAAGCAGAAATGAAGAAAATTGTAAAAGAGGATCTGAAACTGGAGCGTTTTGAGCTGCCGAGAGCAGAAGCCATCGCCTTCATGAAAGAAAAAGAAGAGCCATATAAAGTAGAACTGATCGAAGATCTGCCGGAAGACGCAGTCATCAGCTTCTATCGCCAGGGTGAATTCACGGACCTGTGCGCAGGCCCTCATCTGATGAGCACAAAGCCGGTCAAAGCCTTCAAACTGACCAGCCTTGCAGGTGCATACTGGAGAGGCAGCGAGAAAAACAAGATGCTGCAGAGAATCTACGGAACTGCATTCACAAAGAAAGCAGAGCTCGAAGAGTACCTCCACATGATCGAGGAAGCAAAGAAACGTGACCACAGAAAACTCGGAAAAGAGCTCGGCCTGTTTATGATGAGTGAGGACGGCCCGGGATTCCCGTTCTTCCTTCCAAAAGGAATGGATCTGAAAAATGCACTGATGGATTACTGGCGTGAAATCCACAGAAAAGCAGGATACGTAGAAATCTCCACCCCGATCATCCTGAACCGTCGCCTGTGGGAGACCTCCGGCCACTGGGATCATTACAAAGAAAACATGTATACCACCGTCATCGACGATGAAGATTATGCAATCAAACCGATGAACTGCCCGGGCGGTGTTCTCGTGTACAAATCCGAGCCTCGTTCCTACCGTGATCTGCCGCTGCGTCTGGCAGAGGTTGGCCTGGTACATCGTCATGAGAAATCCGGCCAGCTGCACGGCCTGATGCGTGTACGCTGCTTCAACCAGGACGATGCCCATATCTTCATGACACCGGAGCAGATCAAAGATGAAATCAAAGGCGTTGCAAACCTGATTGACCAGGTTTACAAACTGTTCGGATTCAAATATCACGTAGAGCTGTCCACCCGTCCGGAAGACAGCATGGGAAGCGATGAGGACTGGGAGGTAGCAACCGAAGGCCTCCGCGGTGCACTCGATGACCTTGGCCTTGACTATGTAGTCAACGAAGGCGACGGCGCATTCTATGGCCCGAAGATCGACTTCCATCTGGAAGACTCCATCGGAAGAACGTGGCAGTGCGGTACCATCCAGCTTGACTTCCAGCTGCCGCAGAGATTCGAACTGGAATACACAGGAGCAGACGGCGAGAAACATCGTCCGATTATGATCCACCGTGTTGTTTACGGTTCTGTTGAGCGTTTCATCGGTATCCTGATCGAGCACTTTGCAGGTGCATTCCCAACCTGGCTTGCACCGGTACAGGTAAAGGTTCTGCCAATCTCCGACAAATACGCAGATTACGGCAAGAAGGTTCTGGACGCCCTTCACGAGGCAGGCATCCGCGCAGAGATGGATACCCGTTCCGAGAAGATTGGATATAAGATCCGTGAGGCACAGGGACAGAAGATTCCATACATGCTGATCGCCGGAGCAAAAGAGGAAGAGGCAGGTCTTGTATCTGTCAGAAGCCGTTTTGCAGGTGATGAAGGCCAGAGAAGCCTGGAGCAGTTTATCGCAGATATCAAAGAAGAAATCGCAAGCCGCGTTAACCGCCCGGTTACTGTTGAAACAAAAGAAAATAAATAAGGTAGGTGTCAAAAAAATTGACACCTATGATACCAGATTGCTCCGTACTTCGTACTCCCGCAATCTTCAAAACATTCGTACTCCGCTCATTTTTCTTCGAAAAATGGCTACTTACTCATGTTTTGGCGTGTCCAAAATTTAAAAATCCTCGTGCAAGCTTTGCTTGCGTCGGATTTCCAAACTTTGGACACTGGTATTATCAAATAAATAAGGCATAAAAAATTACCTCTTGGAAATAATGGTTTCTATGCGGGCGAAACCGCAGAAAACTAAATTTCAGGAGGTAATTTATTATGCCAGCATTAAGTTGTTCCGCTATGACCTGTGTTTACAACCAGAACGAGCTCTGTTCCAAAGGAGATATCCGCGTAGGCGGAAGCGGAGCCAAAAGCTCCATGGAAACGTGCTGCGAGAGCTTCAAGGAGCGCGGTGAGGGCACGATGTCCAACTCCACCGGCTGCGGCTGTACGAAAATCGGTGTCGACTGCAAGGCGCAGAACTGTACCTTTAACGACAACTGTAAATGCGAAGCCGGAGATATCCATATCGCCGGAGACAGCGCATGCAGCTGCCAGGAAACCGAGTGCAGCTCCTTCCGCTGTGGCTGCGGGAAATAAATACGAAAAAATGCGAAAATCAGTATTGACAACAGGATGGGAGAATGCTATACTGCAATAGTCTGAGAAAAAGAAAGTAGAGTATCCACTCTCACCCTAGCGCAAACACGCGACTACGGTCCAATATTGATCTTAAGTTCTCTTTGTGTAGAGATTTATGTACAATGTTAAGTGGATAGTCTGTCTATCCACTTTTCTTGCGTTGCATATCAAAATTGGTCCGGTGAGCCAATTTTGATTTATGTTAAGCCGCGAAAGTGCGGGAACACAGTCTTTTATAATGATGGAGGTGCACTACAATTAGCGAATTAATGATTAATGAGCAGATCAGAGACAGAGAAATTCGTCTGATCGGTCAGAACGGAGAACAGCTTGGAATTATGTCTGCCAGAGATGCGTACCTGAAAGCACAGGAAGCAGGTCTGGATCTTGTGAAAATTGCTCCGACAGCGAAACCGCCGGTTTGCAAAATTATCGACTACGGAAAGTACAGATATGAACTGGCCCGCAAGGAAAAAGAAGCAAAGAAAAAACAGAAAACAATTGAAATCAAGGAAGTTCGCCTTTCTCCAAACATTGACACCAATGATCTTAATACCAAAGTAGGTGCAGCCCGCAAGTTCATTACAAAGGGAGACAAAGTAAAAGTAACACTTCGTTTCCGCGGCCGTGAGATGGCACATATGAACAGTAGCAAATGCATCCTCGATGAATTTGCAGAGAGTCTGTCCGATATTGCAACGGTTGACAAAGCGCCGAAGGTGGAAGGCAGAAGCATGACCATGTTTTTGACGGCTAAACGTTAAAATACATTTGAATCAATATCAAGGAGGAAATTAAAATGCCAAAGGTAAAAACAAGCAGAGCAGCTGCAAAGCGTTTTAAAACAACAGGAACAGGAAAATTAGTAAGAAATAAAGCTTACAAGAGCCATATCTTAACCAAGAAATCTCAGAAGAGAAAAAGAAACCTGAGAAAACAGACTACTGTTGATGCAACAAACGTAAAGAACATGAAGAAAATCTTACCTTACATGTAATTTTTGCAAGGTAGAGTTACGCCCAACAGATCAAGGAGGAAAATAAGAAATGGCAAGAATTAAAGGCGGCATGAACGCTAAGAAAAAACATAACAGAGTATTAAAACTGGCTAAAGGTTACAGAGGAGCCAGAAGCAAACAGTATAGAGTAGCAAAACAGTCCGTAATGCGCGCACTGACCAGCTCCTACGCAGGAAGAAAACAGAAAAAACGTCAGTTCCGTCAGCTGTGGATCGCTCGTATCAACGCAGCAGCAAGAATGAACGGTCTGTCCTACAGCAAATTTATGTATGGTCTGAAACTGGCAGGCGTTGAGCTGAACCGTAAAGTTCTGGCTGACATGGCAGTTAACGATGCAGAAGGATTTGCAACACTGGCTGAGCTTGCAAAAAGCAAAGTAGCATAAGTAAAAACATATTCTGTGTGAATATACGAAGAAGCTGTGAGAACCGGTAAGGGGATCGCAGCTTCTTTTGAAATATAGAAAAACATGAGGTGAATATGGAAAAAAGCAAAGTGGCAGTGGTTGCCTGTCCCGACTATGAGCCGGCGCGCGTAAAGGAAAGCCTGCAAAAGGGATTGGAAGCAATTGGCGGCCTGGAATCGCTGATCGGAAAAGAAGAGAATATCTTATTAAAACCAAACCTCGTCCGCTCCGCAAAACGCGAACGTGCCGTCGTGACCGACCCGGAAGTCATGGATGCCCTGATCACGATTTTGCAGGAAAATGGCTATGAGAATATTTCCTGCGGAGATTCCTGCGGCCTTGGCACCCCGGAGGGCATTGCAAAAGAAGCCGGGCTGAAAGAGGTGCTGGAAAAACACAACGTTCCGCTGAAGGATTTCCTTACGAGCGAGCGCGTAGAAACCGCCGATGGCAAATTTCTGATGATTGCGAAAGATGCACTCGACTGCGACGCCCTCATCAGCGTCAGCAAAATGAAAACCCACGCGCTGGAACGCATCACCGGAGCTGTCAAGAACCAGTACGGCTGCATCAGCGGCGTCTACAAAAAACTCGGCCACACGCAGTATCCGAATGCTGAGAGCTTCGCACACATGCTGATCGAGCTGAACCAGAAAGTCGCCCCGCGCCTCTATATCTGCGACGGCATCGTAGCAATGGAAGGCAATGGTCCGACTTCCGGCGACCCGGTTTCGATGGGAGTTCTTCTTATGTCCACCGATCCGATCGCACTGGATACCGTGTTCTGCCATCTGGTGAACCTTGATCCGTCGTATGTGCCGACAAATCTCTACGGGGAAACGCTCGGCCTTGGAACGTGGCACGACGACCGCATCGAAATCGTGACAGCGGATGGCACCATATCCGAGGAAGAACTGAAAAGAAAGTACGGAAATCCAAACTTCAACGTCGACCGCCGTAAAGCCCGCAAAAAAGGAGCCCTCGACCTGCTCGAGATCCTCGGGGTCTTCCAGAGCCGCCCCTATATCATAGAAGAAAAATGTAAAAAATGCGGCGTCTGCGTCGAGAGCTGCCCGGTGGAAGGGAAAGCCGTCCGCTTTGATAACGGCCGCAGAAATCCGCCGGTCTATGATTATAAAAAGTGCATCCGCTGTTTCTGCTGTCAGGAAATGTGCCCGCATCAGGCAATCCAGGTAAAGAAACACCGTCTGCCGTGGGGAAAATAAGGGAGCTATCCTACAAAGTGACTGGAAAAGCAAAAAGAGAAGTGTTATACTTGAAACCGGACAAAATTTAGTACAGGAGGAACAACACCATGGAATTAGAAACTTTAAGAAGTGATATGATAGCAGCAATGAAAGCCAAAGACAAAGCGAGAAAAGAGGCCATCTCTTCCCTGATCTCCGCAGCAAAGAAAGTAGCCATCGACGAGGGCTGCCGCGATGACATCAAACCGGAGCTGGTAGACCGCGTCATCTTAAAAGAGCTGAAGACCGTAAAAGAGCAGATCGATACCTGCCCGGCATCCCGTGAGGACTTAAAAGCAGAGTATCAGTTCCGCTATGACGTCATCAGCGAGTATGCACCGAAACAGATGAGTGCAGACGAAGTCAAAGCCTACATCCAGGAGAAATTCGCAGACGTTCTGGCAACCAAGAACAAAGGTGCCATCATGAAGGCCGTTATGGCAGATATGAAAGGTAAAGCAGACGGAAAAGTCATCAACCAGACCGTTGCAGAACTGTGCAAATGAATATCATCAACATCGAACACATCAGCAAACTGTTCGGCGATAAACTGATTTTTGACGATGCTTCCTTCGGCCTGCAGGAGGGCGACAAGGTCGGCATCGTCGGAATCAACGGAACCGGAAAATCCACGCTGCTGCGCATGGTAGCAGGAGAGGAGACCCCGGATTCCGGCCAGATTATCCGCCAGAACAACCTCAAAATGGCCTATCTTCCGCAGACACCGGAATTTCCAAAGGATGCCACCGTGCTGTCCTACGCCCTTTCCGGCGATGAGGAGGAATGGCAGGTGCAGAGCAACCTTGTACAGCTCGGTATCACTGAATACGACGCAAAACTCGACACCCTCTCGGGCGGCCAGCGCCGCAAGGTTGCCCTGGCAAAAGTGCTTGCGTCCGATTTTGACGTCCTGATCCTCGACGAGCCGACAAACCATCTCGACAATGCGATGCTCTCCTGGCTCGAGGATTACCTGAAAAATTACCGCGGAACCGTCTTTATGGTCACCCATGACCGTTATTTCCTGGATAAAGTGTCGAACCGCATCCTCGAAATCAGCCACGGAAAAATGTACAGCTACGATTCCAACTATTCCCGTTTTCTGGAACTGAAAGCTGAGCGCGAGGAGATGGAGCTCGCCTCTGAACGGAAACGCCAGAGCATCCTGCGCATGGAACTCGAATGGGCGAAACGCGGCTGCCGCGCAAGAAGCACAAAACAGCGCGCCAGACTCGAACGTCTCGAAGTACTCAAAAATGGCACGGCACCGACCGCAGACGCTGTCGTGGAGATGGATGCTGTCGAGACCCGCATGGGAAAGAAAACGATTGAATTCCATAACGTCAGCAAAGCCTTCGGCGATAAAACGCTGATGAAAGATTTCGAATACATCTTCCTGCGGAACCAGAGTGTCGGCATCATTGGCCCGAACGGCTGCGGAAAATCCACAATGCTGCGGATGATCACCGGAGAAGTCCTGCCGGATGCGGGAACCATCGAAATCGGCGACACGATCCGCATCGGCTATCTGGCACAGGAAGAGCCGGACATGGATACGAATCAGCGCGTGATCGACTACGTGAAAGATATCGCTGAGTATGTCCAGACCCGTGACGGCCGCATCAGCGCATCGCAGATGCTCGAACGCTTCCTGTTCACACCGGATATGCAGTACACCCCGATTTCCAAACTCTCCGGAGGCGAAAAACGGAGACTGTATCTCTTATCCGTCCTGGTGAGCGGCGCCAATGTTCTGATCCTCGACGAGCCGTCCAACAACGTTGATATCCCGACCCTGACCGTGCTTGAGGATTTCCTGAACACGTTCGTCGGCATCGTCATCACCGTTTCCCACGACCGCTATTTCCTGGATAACGTCGTGGACCGCATCTTTGAATTCGACGGAAACGGAAATCTTCTGCAGTACGAGGGCGGCTACACCGATTACCTCGAAGCAAAAGAACGCCGTTTCGGCGGAAGTGCGGAAGAAACGGCAAAAGCAGCGCCGTCCAAAACGTCCGCGGACGAACCTGCAAAGTCAAAGAACAATGACTGGAAGCAGAACCGTCCGACCCGCCTGAAATTTACGTTCAAAGAACAGCGCGAGTACGAGACCATCGATGACGATATCGCCGCACTCGAGGAAAAGATTGCATCGCTTGACGATCAGATGCTCAAAAACGCCACCAACTCTGCAAAGCTCGCCGAACTGATGGCGGAAAAAGAGAGGACCGAAGCTGCTCTGGAAGAAAAAACCGAGAGATGGGTTTATCTCACCGACCTCGCAGAACAGATTGAGGCGCAGAATCAGAAATAAAAGAAGTAAAGGAACTGTCCGCAGAAGAGAAAAAATATGCGGGCCGTTCCTTCTTTTTTTTATCGAGAAATTCGACGCGGAATTACCAGAAGTTGTAAAAAACTTGTATTTTTCCCTGAACACCCACAGAAAATCTGGACAGAATGCCCAATCGGTGTTATAATTCAAATACTGGACATAGTGGCATTGCCATGCCCTTATCCGGGTTTTTCGAAGCGCGGAGGCAACCGAAACCCGGCAGAACACCAACCTGAGAAAAGCCAAAGTAATTTTTGGTCATCATTTTTTAAGGAGGATAAAATCAAATGGCTAGAAAGATGAAAACCATGGATGGTAACCAGGCTGCAGCACATGCGTCTTATGCGTATACCGACGTAGCAGCTATTTACCCAATTACCCCTTCATCCGTTATGGCGGAGCATACCGATGAGTGGGCAACCCAGGGAAGAAAGAACATTTTCGGACAGGAAGTTCAGGTAACTGAGATGCAGTCTGAGGCAGGAGCAGCAGGTGCAGTACACGGATCACTGGCAGCCGGAGCTCTTACCACAACCTACACCGCATCCCAGGGACTTCTTCTTATGATCCCGAACCTTTATAAAATTGCCGGCGAGCAGCTCCCGGGCGTATTCAACGTATCCGCTCGTGCCCTTGCAAGCCACGCACTTTCCATCTTCGGAGATCATTCAGACGTTTACGCCTGTCGTCAGACCGGAGTCGCAATGCTCTGCGAATCCAGCGTACAGGAGGTTATGGACCTGACACCGGTTGCACACTGTGCAGCACTGAAAGGCAAAGTTCCATTCATCAACTTCTTCGACGGATTCCGTACCTCCCACGAGATTCAGAAAATCGAGACATGGGATTACGAAGATCTGAAAGACATGGTAGATATGGATGCAGTAGATGCATTCCGTAAACATGCCCTGAACCCGAACCATCCGTGCCAGAGAGGATCCGCACAGAACCCGGACATCTTCTTCCAGGCAAGAGAAGCATGTAACCCGTACTATGATGCTCTTCCGGCAATCGTACAGGAGTACATGGACAAAGTAAACGAGAAAATCGGAACCGATTACAAACTGTTCAACTATTATGGAGCAGCAGACGCTGAGCACGTAATCATCGCTATGGGTTCTGTCTGCGATACCATCGAGGAGACCATCGATTACCTCGTAGCAGCAGGCAAGAAAGTCGGCGTTGTAAAGGTACGTCTGTACCGTCCGTTCTCCGCAGAAGCACTCATCAATGCAATTCCGGAGACTGTAAAACAGATTTCCGTTCTGGACAGAACAAAAGAGCCGGGATCTCTTGGCGAGCCTCTGTACCTGGACGTAGTAGCAGCATTAAAAGGCAGCAAATTCGAGAGCACACCGGTATTCACAGGTCGTTACGGACTTGGTTCCAAGGACACCACACCGGCTCAGATCGTTGCTGTATATGAAAATACAGAGAAACAGAGATTTACCATTGGTATCGTAGACGATGTTACCAATCTGTCTCTGCCGGTTGGCGCTCCTCTGGTAACAACTCCGGAAGGAACCATCAACTGCAAATTCTGGGGACTTGGCGCAGACGGTACCGTAGGTGCAAACAAGAACTCCATCAAGATCATCGGTGACAACACAGACATGTACGCACAGGCTTACTTCGACTATGACTCCAAAAAGTCCGGCGGTGTAACCATGTCTCACCTGCGTTTCGGAAAGAAACCGATCAAATCTACATATCTGATCCACAAAGCAAACTTTGTTGCATGCCACAATCCTTCCTATGTGAACAAATATCACATGGTAGAGGAGCTGGTAGACGGAGGAACCTTCCTTCTGAACTGTCCATGGGATGAAGCAGGACTGGAAGAGCATCTGCCAGGTCAGGTAAAAGCATTCATCGCAAACCATAACATCAAATTCTATGTGATTGACGGCGTTAAGATCGGTATCGAGACCGGCATGGGACCGACCCGTATCAACACCATTCTTCAGTCTGCATTCTTCAAGCTTGCGAAGATCATTCCGGAAGAAAAAGCCATCGAACTCATGAAAGCAGCAGCAAAAGCTACCTATGGCCGTAAAGGTGATGATGTCGTAGCAAAGAACTGGGCAGCAATCGATGAGGGTGCAAAACAGATCAAAGAAGTTGCAGTTCCGGAAAGCTGGAAAAATGCAGCAGACGAAGGTCTGACCACAACTCATGCAGAGAGCGGCCGCGCTGACGCTGTTAAATTCGTAAATACCATCCAGGCAAAAGTAACTTCCCAGGAAGGAAACAACCTGCCTGTATCCGCATTTGCAGACTACGTAGACGGAACAACTCCGTCCGGCACATCCGCATACGAGAAACGTGGTATCGCCGTAAACGTACCTGTATGGAATCCGGAAAACTGTATCCAGTGTAACAGATGTTCCTTCGTCTGCCCGCACGCTGTTATCCGTCCGGTTGCCATGACCGCAGAAGAAGCAGCAGCAGCTCCGGAAGGCATCCAGACCATGCCGATGACCGGTATGCCGGACTACACCTTCACAATGGCTATTTCCCAGCTTGACTGTACCGGATGTGGTTCCTGTGCAAACGTATGCCCGGGCAAGAAGGGTGTGAAAGCACTGGCTATGGAAAGCCTTGCAGCACACGAAGCAGAGCAGAAATACTTCGATTATGCAGCAGCTCTTCCAGAGAAGACAGACGTTGTAGCAAAATTCAAAGAGAATACCGTAAAGGGCAGCCAGTTCAAGAAACCGCTGCTTGAGTTCTCCGGCGCATGCGCAGGCTGCGGCGAGACTCCTTACGCAAAATTGATCACCCAGCTGTTCGGTGACAGAATGTACATCGCAAACGCAACAGGATGCTCCTCTATCTGGGGTAACTCCTCACCGTCCACTCCTTACACTGTAAACGAGAAAGGACAGGGCCCGGCATGGTCCAACTCCCTGTTCGAGGATAACGCAGAGTTCGGTTATGGTATGCTTCTCGCTCAGAAAGCAATCCGCGGCGGCCTGAAAGCCAAAGTTGAGGATGTTATGAATTCCGAGAAAGCTCCGGAAGAAGTAAAAGCAGCATGCAAAGAGTATCTGGATACCTTTGACTGCGGCGCTACCAACGGAACTGCAACCGAGAAACTTGTAGAAGCAATCAAAGACGCTGACTGCGACGTTTGCAGAGACATCGTTAAGAACAAAGACTTCCTCGCTAAGAAATCCCAGTGGATCTTCGGTGGTGACGGATGGGCTTACGATATCGGATTCGGCGGCGTAGACCACGTACTTGCCAGCGGAAAAGATATCAACGTAATGGTATTCGATACCGAGGTTTACTCCAACACAGGCGGACAGTCCTCCAAAGCTACTCCGACCGGTGCAGTTGCACAGTTCGCAGCAGGCGGTAAAGAAACCAAGAAGAAAGATATGGCAAGCATCGCAATGAGCTATGGCTATGTATACGTAGCACAGATCGCTATGGGCGCTGATTACAATCAGGCAGTCAAAGCAATCGCAGAGGCAGAGGCATATCCGGGACCATCCCTCATTATCGCTTACGCTCCATGTATCAACCATGGTATCAAGAAAGGTATGAGCAAAGCACAGACCGAGGAGCAGCTCGCTGTTCAGACCGGATACTGGCATTGCTTCCGCTTCAACCCGGCACTCGCTGCAGAAGGCAAGAGCGCATTCACACTGGATTCCAAGGCTCCGTCAGGAGATTATCAGGAATTCCTGAACGGCGAGGTACGTTACAACTCTCTGAAACGTGCAAACCCGGCGAAAGCAGAAAGACTGTTCGGCAAGAACGAGCAGGAAGCAAAAGACCGTTACACTTACCTGAACAAACTCGTAAAACTGTACGGCTCAGAAGAGTAATTCTTTCGTTCAGATTACTCCGAACCTGTAACATAAACGCTCAGGCGGTACGTATTGCCGCCGCCTGAGAAAAGAAAGAGGCCATGCCCCAAAAGGGTGTGGCTTCTTTTTGTGAACTTTTCCTTTTTCCATTGAAAAGGTTCTGCTTTTGCATGTTCTATGCTATAATGTCATAAAAACGGGGTTACAAGCCCGATATGAACAAAGAAAAGGAGATTTTGATGAACTACACAATCTACGACTACCTCGGGCTGTTCTTCCTTTATGCCTTTCTTGGATGGCTTCTGGAAACGACAGTGGCGGCTGTTCGGAAAAAACACATGGTAAACAGAGGCTTTCTGAATGGCCCGCTGTGTGCCATCTACGGAATCACGGCTGTTTTCATGACCCGCTACCTGTACGAACTGCAGTCCAGCCCGGTCTTTCTGTTTCTCGGCTGTATGATCATCGCCACCGCCGCCGAATGGATCGCAGGCCACGTCCTGGAACGGATCGGCCACGGCAAATGGTGGGATTATTCCAACAAAAAATGGAACATGGATGGCTACATCTGCCTCCAGTATTCCGTTCTCTGGGGAATCCTTGGTGTCCTTGCCCTGAAATTCGGCAACATCCTTGGCCTTACCCTCCTCCATCTTGCCCCAAACGGCGTAATGCACATCACCCTGTGGATCCTGTTCGGAATCCTCGTCGTCGATGCCATCGGTTCTTACGCCGTCCTGCGCCACATCACCAAAAAGATGCCGCGCATCGCTGCCATGAACGACCAGATCGACGCCTTCACCAAACGGCTTTCCGTCCGCCTGTACCGCTACCTGGAAGCCCGTGTCGAGCGCGCCTACCCGTCGGTGCAGCCGATTCCGAAGCAGAAAGAAAAATCGAAAGTATTTGCCGATGGATGCAGCTTTTATAAAATCGTCCTTCTGTTCATCATCGGCGCCTTCTTAGGTGATATCGTAGAAACCATCTTCTGCCGCATCACCGCCGGTGTCTGGATGAGCCGCAGCAGCCTTGTCTGGGGCCCGTTCAGCATCGTCTGGGGCCTCGCCATCGCCCTCGCCACCTGGTTCCTCTATAATTACAGAAACCGCTCCGATGGCTTTTTATTCGCCTTCGGAACCTTCCTCGGCGGTGCCTACGAATACATCTGCAGCGTTTTCACCGAAATCGTCTTCGGAAAAGTTTTCTGGGACTACAGCGACATTCCCTTCAACCTTGGCGGCCGCATCAACCTCCTGTACTGCTTCTTCTGGGGAATCGCCGCCGTCGTATGGCTGAAAAAACTCTACCCCCTGTTCTCCAAATGGATCGAAAAAATCCCCCTGAAACAGGGCCCCATCATCACCTGGATACTGATCATCTTCATGCTCGCCAACATCCTCGTCTCCACCCTGGCCCTCACCCGCTACGACCAGCGTGCCCACAACGAGCCAGCAGCAAACGCCATAGAGCAGCTCATTGATGAACGTTTTCCGGACAGCCGGATGGAAAAAATCTATCCGAACGCAAAAATGGCGAGCTGAAGCAATAAACCTTTGGCAACCCATCAAAAGTATGATATAATGTCACATAGATATTTTGAGGATAAACCGTCCTCTAAGAGCGAAGAAAGGACTCAACCACAAATGACAGTAGACAACAGCTTCACCATGAAGAAATTCCAGAGCATGGAAATCATCTATGTGACCTTTTCCCAGATCACAAAACTCCCATACGTAGAGTGCGATCCGGAAACCTTTGATGATCAGGTATACATGTTTACCGAAGAAGAAGCAGCCAAGGAGTTTGCAAAATCCTATGTAGAAAAGAACACCCCGCTGCTCACCGTAAAAGTCCTGCGCAAGCAGATGCCGAACTTCTATATGGGCCTCTACGCCGAAGGCGTCAATATGGTCATCTTCCACGAAGGCGATCAGACCCGCCGCATCGAGCTTGAGCAGATCTTCCCGAAACCAGACATGGAGAAAATGAACAAACAGCACCTCCCGGTTCTGAACCCGGGCGTACAGCTCACCGTCGTATACTTTCTGCAGGAACTCAGAAAACCAAACCAGAGAAGAGACGATGCCGAGCGCATGCAGCACCTGCGTGAACTCGAAGAAGAAATGCTTGTCAACCTGATGCGAAGCAAATTCATCCTTGCCATCGACATCTCCCAGGTACAGGGCGAATTCGATCCGGCAAACCCGGGACCAGACGTGCGCATCCCGTACATCAAAAATCAGAACGAAGACATCTTCCAGCCGCTGTTTTCCGATATCGGTGAATTTCAGAAATTCCGTCCGGATCCGCAGGCAAAACTCCGTCTGGCAGCCATCCCGTTCCAGCACCTTCTGCCGTACCTGATGAAACAGGCCAAAGGCTTCGTCATCAATCCGTCCGGCTTCAACCTTCTGTTGACCAGAGAACAGCTCCAGAGAATCATGGGAGCCCAGGCACAGAGCGTCCGCCCGAACCTTGAGGCAATGATGGCACAGGCCGCTGCAGCACAGGCACAGAAAAATGCACAGAACAACGCTGTAAACGACGAAGTAAAAGAACACGTCGACGAGACAGAGAACACCGCAGCAGAAACCGACAACGAAGAATAAAACCGACAGGGCCGCAGAAAATCCCAGCAAACGGGCGCTGCGGTCCGTTTTTGACTGCATAAAATCGGAAATAATAAAGAAAAACAAGAAAGGATATACAAAAATGAACGCAGAACATTGCAAAGCCTATACCCTGCTGCAGGAACAGCAGATTGACGATATCCATGCACACGGCTACCTCCTCCGCCACAACAAGAGCGGTGCCCGCGTGCTCCTTCTCGAAAACGAAGATGACAACAAAGTCTTCAACATCGCGTTCCGTACCCCGCCGGCCGACAGCACCGGCGTAGCCCACATCCTCGAGCACAGCGTCCTCTGCGGCTCCCGCGAATTCCCGTTAAAGGATCCATTCGTAGAACTCGTCAAAGGATCCCTGAACACGTTCTTAAATGCTATGACCTACCCGGATAAAACCATGTACCCGGTAGCCAGCACCAACGATGCCGACTTCCAGAACCTGATGCATGTCTACATGGACGCCGTATTCTACCCGAACATTTACAAACACGACGAAATCTTCCGGCAGGAAGGCTGGAGCTATCATCTGGAAAGCGAAGACGGCCCGCTGACCTACAACGGTGTTGTATACAACGAGATGAAAGGAGCCTTCTCCTCCGCAGACGATGTCCTGGAGCGTGAAACCTTCAACACCCTGTTCCCGGACACTCCGTACGGCGTAGAATCCGGCGGAGATCCGTCCTGCATCCCGAACCTGACCTACGAAAACTTCCTGAATTTCCATCAGACCTATTACCATCCGTCCAACAGCTATATCTACCTGTACGGAAACATGGATATGGAAGAAAAACTGGCATGGATGGATGAAAAATACCTGTCCCATTTTAATGCAAAAGAAGTAAAATCCGAAATTCCGTATCAGAAACCATTTGCAGAGACCCTCGACATTGTACACGAGTACCCGGTACTCGACGGCGATCCGCTTGAAAACAATGCGTACCTGTCCTACAACATGGTCATCGGCAGCGGTCTGGATGTAAAATTAAACGTGGCATTTTCTGTTCTGGAGTATGCACTCCTTGACGCACCGGGAGCCCCGGTCAAACAGGCACTCCTTGACGCACACATCGGAAAAGATGTTTACGGCTCCTACGAGGACGGCATCCTGCAGCCATTCTTCTCCATCGTAGCCAAGAACGCCGATGAAAATGAGAAAGAAAAATTCCTGTCCATCATCCGCGGCACCCTCGAGGATATCGTGAAAAACGGCATGGATCAGAAAGCCATCGAGGCAGGCATCAACTATTTCGAATTCCGTTTCCGTGAGGCGGACTTCTCCAGCTTCCCGAAGGGCCTGATGTACGGCATTGACGTCTTCGACAGCTGGCTGTACGACGAGAACAAACCGTTCGCCTACCTGCAGCAGCTTGCAATCTACGATGAGCTGAAAAAACTGGCAAAAGAAGGCTATTTCGAAAACCTGATCCAGACGTATCTGCTGGACAACACCCATGCCTCCATCGTGACCCTCATTCCAAAGACCGGTCTTGCCGCAGAAAATGATGCAAAGACCGCAGAAAAACTGCAGAAATACAAAGAGAGCCTGTCAAAAGAAGAGATCGAGAAAATCATTGCTGACACCAAAGAGCTGGCAGCATATCAGGAAGAAGAGGAGAGCGAGGAAGTACTCGAGACGATTCCGCTCCTGAAACGAAGCGATATCAAACGTGAGTCTGTCAAACTTTACAATGACGAGCATGAAGTCGATGGAACGACAGTGCTTCATCACAACGTATTCACGAACGGCATCGGTTACTTAAGCTTGTTGTTTGATACGAAAAATGTGCCGAACGATCTGATCCCGTACATGGGCGTATTAAAATCCGTTCTCGGCTATGTGGACACCGAACACTACACCTACGGCGAACTGTTCAACGAGATCAATGCACAGACCGGCGGCATCAACTGCGGACTGCAGGTATTCCGCATTTCGGAAAATGATGACGACTGCCGCAGAATGTTCGGCATCCGCGCGAAATTCCTGTACGACAAACTGGATTTCGTCATGAAAATGATCGAGGAAATCCTGAACACCTCCCGCCTGGATGACGAGAAACGTCTTCACGAGATCATCTCCAGCATGAAATCCGGCCTGCAGAACCGCCTGTCTTCCGCCGGAAATGCAACGGCTGTGATGCGTGCAGCTTCCTATTACTCCCCGATGAGCAATTTCCAGGACCGCATCGCAGGCATCGGCTTCTACCAGCTCTTAAAAGATCTGGACGAGAACTTCGATGAGAAAAAAGCAGAACTGATTAAAAATCTGCAGACCCTGATGAAATACATCTTCCGCAAAGAGAATCTGACCGTCTCCTATACAGCAGACGAGACAGGCTACGCACCGCTGGAAGAAAAAATCGCAGCATTCAAAGAGAATCTGTACACCGACGAAGTGGAGCCGGGCAGCATTGTGTATGACTTTGAACAGAAAAACGAAGCCTTCCAGACCTCCGGCCAGGTACAGTACGTGGCACTCTGTGGAAACTTCGAGCGCGAAGGCTACGGCTACACAGGAGCCCTGCGCATCCTGCGTGTCATGCTGAGCTATGACTATCTGTGGATCAACATCCGTGTCAAAGGCGGCGCTTACGGCTGCGGCGGAGCTTTCGGAAGAGGCGGAAACGCGTGCATTTCTTCCTACCGTGACCCGAACGTCGGAAGAACCCTTGAAGTATACCGCGGTATCGGCGATTACGTGCGCAATTTCGAAGCAGACGAGCGCCAGATGACCAAATACATCATCGGAACGATCAGCGAACTCGACGTCCCGATGAACCCGTCCGCAAAAGGTCAGACCTCCGAGAGCGCATGGTTCAACGGCATCACCGAAGCAGACTTCCAGCAGGAGAGAGATCAGATCCTCGATGCAACCCTGGACGACATTCATGCACTGGCAGACCTTGTAGATGCAGCCTTAAAACAGAACAACATCTGCGTTGTCGGAAGCGAAGCAGCCATTCAGAAAGAGAAAGAACTGTTTAAGAACGTAGAGAACTTATAAATGAGGAGAAGAGACAGCAATGGAAAACAATGCAAATTATAAATCCGGCTTTGTAGCCCTGATCGGCCGTCCGAACGTGGGAAAATCCACGCTGATGAACCACCTGATCGGACAGAAGATTGCGATTACATCCAAGAAACCGCAGACCACCCGCAACCGCATCCAGACCGTTTATACGTGTGACGAGGGACAGATCGTGTTCCTCGACACACCGGGTATCCACAAGGCGAAAAATAAGCTCGGCGAGTACATGGTCGATGTAGCCGAGAAAACGTTAAAAGAAGTCGATGTGATTCTCTGGCTGGTAGAGCCGAGCAACTTCATCGGAGCAGGAGAGCGCCATATCGCAGAGATCCTGGAGAAAGTCAATGCGCCGGTCATCCTCATTATCAACAAGACCGATACCGTGGAGAAAGATAAAATCCTGGAATTCATCGATACGTACCGCAAGCTGTTCCAGTTTGCCGAGATCATTCCGTGCTCGGCACTCCGCCATCAGAACACCGATGACATCATTCCGAGCATCTTCAAATATCTGCCGTACGGCCCGCAGTTCTACGATGAGGACACCATCACCGATCAGCCGATGCGCCAGATCGTGGCTGAGATCATCCGCGAGAAAGCACTGTACGCCTTAAACGAAGAGATCCCGCACGGCATCGCCGTTGTGATCGACCAGATGAAAGACCGCCCGAACGGAAAAATCGTTGATATTGATGCGACCATCATCTGCGAGCGCGATTCCCACAAGGGCATCATCATCGGAAAACAGGGCGCGATGCTCAAGAAGATCGGAAGCAACGCGCGGTATGAGCTGGAGCAGATGCTGGAGCAGAAGGTCAACCTGAAGCTCTGGGTAAAAGTTAAAAAAGATTGGAGAGACAGCGATTTCCTGGTGAAGAACTTTGGGTATGATAAGAAAAAGCTGGAGCTCTAGGATCTTGATTTCAAAACGCTTTCAAATACGTGCAGCGAGTGAATTTCAGAAAAAACAGTAAAAGCAGTAAAAAAACAACGGAAGAAGGGGGAGAGAAGGCATGCGGGAGCCGATTATAGTCAGTGGAATGGTATTAGCCGCCTCGCCGGTCGGAGAGTATGACAAGCGCGTCGTGATCCTGACCCGTGAGCTTGGGAAAATCACCGCCTTCGCGCGCGGTGCCCGCCGCATGAAAAGCCCACTGATGGCTGTCTCCAACCCATTCGTCTTTGGTGAATTTCAGGTTTACGAGGGACGGGACAGCTACACCCTTTCCGGCGCAAACGTCAAAGAATACTTTCTCGACCTCGCCCAGATGCAGCCCGGTGTCTACTACGGTTTCTATTTCCTTGAGCTGGCAGAATATTTCAGCCAGGAAGGAAACGATGAAACCCAGATGCTGAATCTTCTGTACGTGACCATGAACGCCATACGCCGGGGCAGGCAGGATCTCCGCCTGATCCGGTGTATTTTTGAACTGCGCACGATCACAATCAATGGAGAAGCGCCGCAGATGTTCTCCTGCATGGAGTGCGGCACAAAAGAAAACCTGACCGTTTTCTCACTGCGAGACAGCGCCATCTACTGTCCGAACTGCGGAAAAACCATCAAAGATCCGTGGCCGCTGCAGCCCGCTACTGTGCTGGCATGCCGCTATATCATCGCATCACCGACGGAAAAGCTGTATGGATTCACAGTAAACGAGGATATTCTGGACGAGCTGGAGCGGCTGCTGCGCGCTTATCTGCATCGCTATGTGGAAAAGAAAATGAAAACCCTTCAAATCCTGGATGTTATGAAATAATGCGGTAATATAGAAAGATGTTTGGGTCAAAAGGTTTTTTGAGCTTTTGACTCTGGTAATATATAAACAAAATATGAAAAAAATATATACAAAATTGTTGCAACCCCCTTTACAAACAAATGGAGATGAACTAAAATATTTAAGATAAAGAAATTATCTCGTATTTATCACAGATAAGTAACTGCCAATGCATGGAAGCCAAATACAGAACTGATTTTTGACAGAATGGTAACATAAAAACAAATAATCAATACAGAAATTACAAAAAATGATAACGATTCAGAGCCATGCGAAATGAAAGAAAAATTGCGAATCATGTTTGCACGAAGGAGCGGTTTTTCAGGAATTTTATATGGCGAGAAGCAACATTGAGATGCTGCGTAAGCAGAATCGAGATTGGGTTCTGAGTACTTACAAAAACAATAACAGCAAATGACGGAAATGGTAACACAGACATAAAGAAAAACCATGTAAACGGACATAAAGTTACGAAATGAAAAAGAAATACGACAGGAGAGAAAGGTATGTACAAAAAACTATCCACAGGATGGCTGAAGCATCTGGATTTCATGATTCTTGACATGATCTGTCTTCAGCTTGCTTTTGCTATGGGCTATTTTCTGAGACATCACAGTCTGAATCCGTATGAAAATGCCATTTACCGAAACGAAGCCATCGTATTCGCGCTGATCCAGGTGGTGATCATGCTCTTTGATGATTCCTTCAAGAACGTTCTGAAGCGCGGTTATCTGGCAGAAAGCGGAAAAACAATTAAAAACATGGTATACATCATCGTTCTTGGTGTGTTCTATTTGTTTCTCATCCAGGAAGGGGATCAGTTTTCCAGAGCGACGATTATTCTGACCGGCTTGCTTTATGGCATCATTTCCTATCTGATGCGTGCAGTATGGAAAGCAGTTCTGAAAAAACGTGGCGAAGGAGAACATAGCGGCCGCTCCCTGCTGATCCTGACGACCGAAAAACAGTCACAGTCTGTTGTAAAGAACATGCTGGATTTTGAATACAGCGGTGTTCACCCAAAGGGCATTGTCCTTGTGGATCAGGACGGAACCGGACGCAGCGTTCACGGAGTGCCGGTTGTATCCAGCCTTTCAGATGTAGCCGAATACGTCTGCCGTGAGTGGTTCGACGAAGTGCTGATTGTCCTGCCTGCAGGCAGAGAAATTCCGCAAAAAATCTTTGATGCCTTTACCGAAATGGGAATTACCATCCATGTGAAAATTGCAGACGTGAACGAGATGCAGGGCAAAAACCAGACCGTAGAGCATATGGGCAATTACACCGTGATCACAACCTGCATCAACATGGCAAGTGCCGGTCAGCTGGTGCTGAAACGAATCATGGATATTTGCGGCGGCCTTGTAGGCTGCCTCATGACAGGAATCATCTTCCTGTTTGTTGCCCCGGCAATCTATATCAAATCTCCGGGCCCGATCTTCTTTTCTCAGTACCGTGTCGGAAAGAACGGAAGAAAATTTAAGATTTACAAGTTCCGAAGCATGTATATGGATGCAGAGGAACGCAAAAAAGAACTGATGAAACAGAACCGTGTCAGCGATGGTCTCATGTTCAAAATGGAGAATGACCCACGTGTCATCGGCAGCGAAAAAGGTCCCGGCAAGGGAATCGGAAATTTCATCCGCAAAACCTCTCTGGACGAATTCCCGCAGTTCTTCAATGTGTTAAAAGGTGATATGAGTCTCATCGGAACACGTCCGCCGACAGTGGATGAGTGGGAAAAATATGAACTTCACCACAGAGCAAGACTGGCAATTAAACCAGGTCTGACAGGTATGTGGCAGGTGAGCGGTCGAAGTGAGATTACGGACTTCGAAGAGGTTGTAAAGCTGGATACCAAGTATATCTCGGAATGGTCGTTTTTGCTGGATATCAGGATTCTGTTCAAGACCGTACTGATTGTATTAGGACAGAAGGGGTCTATGTAAAAAGATACCGGTCCAAAAAGACTATATGAAACTATTTACTCTATTGAAAAAAGCAGATGTATTGCAGGTAGAGGAATGGTATGGTTGAATGGGTAAGAATTAGAAAGATCGACGAAAAGATGAGAAATGATAGTAAAAGCAGGAGAAAAGAAAATGAATATTATTTTACTTTCTGGCGGATCAGGTAAACGTCTCTGGCCTCTTTCGAATGATGTGCGTAGTAAACAGTTCATCAAACTATTTAAAAATGATAACGAGTATGAGTCTATGGTACAGCGTGTATATCGTCAGATTACCGAGACAGATCCCGATGCAACAGTTACTATTGCAACGAGCAAATCTCAGGCAAGTGCTATAAAAAATCAGCTGGGTGAAAAAGCTTCTATTTGTGTGGAACCATGCCGTCGCGATACTTTTCCGGCGATTGCATTAGCAGCGGCCTACCTTCACGATGAATTAGGTGTTGACGAGAATGAAGCGGTTGTTGTATGCCCAGTTGATCCTTATGTAGACAATACTTACTATGAAGCCGTCAAAGTTTTGCAGGAACTCGCAGAACAACACGGTGCGAATTTGACTTTAATGGGTATTGAACCGACCTATCCTAGTGAGAAGTATGGTTATATCATTCCGGAAAACGGAGAGGATGTCAGCAAGGTCAAAGAGTTTAAAGAAAAACCGGATGTAGAAACAGCAAAAAAATATCTAGCCCAAAATGCATTGTGGAATGCAGGAATTTTTGCATTTAAACTGGGATATTTGATAGAAAAAACTCACGCCATGATTGAATTTGACAATTATAGTGATCTGTTTAGCAAATATGATACGTTGCCTAAGATCAGCTTTGACTATGCTGTAGTTGAAAATGAATCCAGTATCCAAGTTCTGCGTTACAGCGGGGCTTGGAAAGATGTCGGTACATGGAACATGATGGCTGAAGTTATGGAAGATAAAACTAAGGGAACAGCTGTATTAGATGAAACTTGCGAAAACACGAATGTGGTAAATGAGTTGAATATCCCTATCCTCTGTATGGGATGCAAAGATATGATTGTCGCAGCCAGCGGCGATGGTATTTTTGTTGCCGATAAAGAGCGTAGTGGCTATATGAAGCCGTATGTCGAAAAAATTGAAACCGAAGCAATGTATGCAGAAAAATCCTGGGGAACTTATACCGTTATTGATGTACAGCCGGGTTCTATGACAGTTAAGATTTCCATGAAAGCAGGCGAACATATGACCTATCACATGCATAATTATCGTGAAGAGGTTTGGACAGTCGTTTCAGGAACAGGTAAAGCAATTGTAGATGGCACTGAGCAAATTATTCAAACAGGCGATGTTATTACCATAGTTGCCGGATGCAAACATACCGTTGAAGCAATCACTGTGCTGGATATCATTGAAGTTCAACTTGGCAATGAAATCAGCGTTTCAGATAAGATTAAATTTTCAATGGAATAAGTAATAAGTCTTCATCAGTGTAGATGCAAAAATTAAAATACACTGCTATATGTAGATGTATATAAAATGAAAGAATAGGAGTATATATAATGAAAAAAGCGTTAATTACAGGTGTTACAGGACAAGACGGATCTTATTTAGCGGAGTTCCTTTTAGAAAAAGGATATGAAGTACATGGCATTATTCGCCGTGCTTCCGTTTCGACAACTGCACGTATCGATCATATCATGGATAAATTGATTATTCATGAAGGTGATCTCTCTGATTCCTCTAGTATTATTCGTATTGTATTGCAGGTAAAACCTGATGAAATCTATAATCTTGCTGCACAGTCTCATGTGCAAGTTTCTTTTGATGCGGCAGAATATACAGGTGATGTAGATGCCTTGGGTGTCCTTCGCATTCTTGAAGCCGTACATACCGCTGGACTTGATAAAACTTGCCGTGTATATCAGGCATCTACTTCTGAACTTTACGGAAAAGTTGAAGAAGTACCACAGTCTGAAACGACTCCGTTTCATCCATATAGCCCTTATGCAGTAGCAAAACAGTATGGTTTCTGGATGATCAAAGAATACAGAGAAGCTTATGGTATTTTTGCCTGCAACGGTATTCTGTTCAATCATGAGTCCGAACGCCGTGGTGATAATTTTGTTACACGTAAAATTACTCTTGCCGCTGGTCGTATCGCATGCGGTCTACAGGATCATTTGGAACTTGGAAATCTTGACTCTCTGCGTGACTGGGGCTATGCGAAAGACTATGTTGAGTGTATGTGGTTGATCCTTCAGCAGGATGAGCCAGATGATTATGTCATTGCAACAGGTGTTCAGCATACTGTTCGTGAATTTACTACTCTTGCATTTGCAAATGATGGTATTGAGATTGAATGGAAAGGCGTGGGTATGAATGAAAAAGGTTATGACAAAAAAACTGGCAAGATGCTGGTATGTGTAAATCCAAAATGGTACCGTCCGACAGATGTTGTAAATCTTTGGGGGGATCCAACAAAGGCAAAAACTAAATTAGGCTGGAATCCTCAGAAAACAAGTTATGAAGAGCTTTGTGCAATTATGGCTGAACATGATTTACAGTTAGCGAAAAAAGAAGCTGGAATTCAGTAATTAAAAAGGACAGGCAGATGTGATCATAACGTAGAAAGTCTGCCTGTCTATTTTATTTTATATAAACGGAGTAGATGACATGAAAAGAGTATTGATTTTTGGGGCAAGTGGCTTTGTTGGAAGTTACCTTTCTCAAGAGTTTATTGATAATGGATATAAGGTTGTTGGAACCGATAAGGTAAATGGTCCTATGCTTCCAACGGAAGTTGAATTCTATGAAACTGACTTAATGAAGAACTCAGAGGTAGAAAATCTAATCAATAATGTTGCTCCGGATATTATTGTAAACCTTGCTGCAATCAGTAGTGTTGGATCCTCATGGAATATTCCACAAATAACAGTTCAGATAAATGTTATCGGTGCTTTAAACATTATGGAAGCTGCAAGAAAAAGTGAAAAGAAACCTAAAATTTTGTTTGTTGGCTCAAGTGAAGAATATGTAATTTCAAATACATTAATAGATGAGAGTACAGAATTAAATGCAAGCAATCCATATGGAATTTCGAAAGTAACACAGGAACAGTTTGCAAAACTTTACAGAGATCAGTATGGTCTGAAAGTATATTGCGTTAGACCGTTTAATCATACTGGTGTTGGTCAAAGAGAATCTTTTGTTTTGCCGAGTTTTTGCAAACAGGTCGCTGAAATTGAAAAAAGTGGAACATCCGGTGTTATTAAAGTCGGTAATTTACAAGTAAAACGAGATTTTAGTCATGTAAAAGATATTGTTCGTGCATATCGAATGATTGTTGAAAGTAATGATTGCGAAAAAATCTATAACATTGGATCTGGTAAAGCATATAGTTTGAACGAAATGCTTAATTACATCGTAGGCTTAAGCAATCAGAAAATTACTGTAGAAATTGATCCAGAACGTTTTCGTCCGACAGACCAGCCTGTTGTTTGCTGTAATAATGACCTGATTAGAAAAAATTTGGGATGGGAGCCTCAATATACGGTTTTTGATGCATTGAAGGAAATATATCAAAATGAATTAAACAATTAAAAACGGAGAAACATGAATGAAAAAATTAATTTTGCTAAGTGAAAGATTACCGTTTCCCCCTACATCAGGGACTAAAAATTTATTATTCAATTACTGTAAAATTTTGCACGAAAAATTGGATATTGAAATTATAAATATATCTTTTTTAGAGCAGGATGAAAATGTTGAAGCAAAACCTGCGTTTATCTCTAAAACATATATTTTGCCAAATCCATCTACTGTAAGTAAATTAAAAAATATTGTGTGGAAAACATTCCTTAAACATGAATATCCATTACAAGTTTCATTGTTCTGGGATCCTAAAATCAAAAAGAAAATTGATGAGGTCATACAAAAAGAGAAACCTGATTTTGTGATTTCTGATTTTATTCGTACAACAGAATATCTAAAAGACTTCAATGGATATAAGATTGCTGATCTTCAGGATCTACTCTCGCTACGATATGAGCGGCAGCTAAAAGTTGCATTAAGTGATATTAATCCATATGGCGCATATTTGTTCCGATTTCCGCGTGCCATCCAAAATATATTAACCCTCTCATGTGTAAAAAGAGCTGTTATGAATATGGAAATCAGTTTGTTGCAGAAATTTGAGATGAACGTTGGAAAAACGTATGATCGTGTGATGTTCGTGGCTAAAAGCGAAGGGGAAAAATTTGATAAAATGTTAGGGGAAAAGAAATCATTGATTGCACCATTGGGAGTTAATTATGACTTTTTCTCTGAAAATCTTGGCGTTAAAAAAAAGAAAAATTCCATTGTATTTATGGGAGCCTTAAATGTGGCACATAATGAGAATGGGATTCTTCACTTTATTGAAAAGTGCATGCCAGCAATACAAAAATATATCCCCGATACCACTCTTTATATCGTGGGTGGTGGAGTAACTGAAAGTTTGAAAAAATATGAATCAAAACACATTGTGTTTACAGGTAGGGTTCCAGATGTAAGAGTTGCTATTGGTGAATGTGAAGTATTTATTTGCCCATTGCAGTTTGGAAGTGGAATAAAAACCAAGAATCTGGAAGCAATGGCAATGGGAATGCCTGTAGTAACAACACCGATTGGTGCAGAAAATATTGACGCTAAAAACAAGCAAGACTGGCTTGTGGCTCGTTCAGATGGAGAATTCGTTAACTATGTCTTAGATTTACTTAAACTGGACCAAGGTAGCAGAGGTCAAATTGGAAAAAACGCTCAAGAATTTGTAAAGAAAAATTTCACATGGGATAAAACAGAACAAGCGTTTAGGAGAGTGCTGATTGATGAAAAAGAAAATATTGTTGATTTCAGACAATAAAATATTAGGATTTGGAGGCGGCAGTTTAGAAGAACGTAAATATTATGACGGGCTAAATAATTATGTAGAAACGCATGGTTATGATTTAAAAGTGATTTCTCCTGATAATAATTTAAAAAACACACTGATTGATGGCGTAACTAAAAGTCGTAAATGGGATATACTGTCACGGGTATGTGGACATTCGACATATATGTTTTTTAATTGGAAAAAGTATCGAGCAAATGTGCTGGCATATAATCCAGATATAATTGTAATTGGACGATCTCGATTTGGATTTATTGCCAAAGATGTAAAACACAACTTACCACAATGTAAAGTGATTTGCAATATGGAAAACATCGAATACGATTATGTAACAGGATATTTTGCGAATAAAACAAGTAAAATCAAAAAACTATATGTAGCGCTTGAAAAATATTGTGTAAAACGAGATGAGACAAATGCAATAAAGTATGCAGACGCATTGGACTATCTGACTCAGCGTGATTACAAACGTGCACATGACTTATACACGGTAGAAAATAAACGTGAAATGATTCTTCCTATATGCATTGAGAAAGAAACCAATCTGAGCAAAAAAGCAAATAAAAAAACAATTGTATTTATAGGAAGTTTGAATTATGGTTCAAATGTGGATGCTTTACTGAAATTTATTCAGGAGATTTGGATACCATTTTTTTTAATGAACAATGATTTAGAATTTGTTATTGGTGGAAGCAATCCAAATGAGTCCCTCAAACAACTTGTAACTCAAATACCAAACTGTGTGCTCTATGAAAACTTTGCAAATCTAGAAAGCATTGTGCCAGTACAAGCGATGGTTATAGCCCCAATTCAAAAAGGAGCTGGCATGAAGGTTAAAGTTGCTGAAACATTAAGTATGGGATTGATGATTGCTGCAAGCGATGAGGCCTTGGTTGGTTACGAAAAGGCTCTGGAATTAGATAAACTAGGCGCTATTATTCGTGCAAACACAACAGCCGAATATAAAAATGCAATTATAGATTACTGCAATAAATCCCAGAATGAAATGGAACAAATTTCTACACAAAATAAGAAATTATATTATATGCAATATAGTTATAATGTTTCACGTCAAAAGATCGCAGAACTTTGTGAAGAAATTTTAATGCATTGAAGTATTGACAAGAATTATGAATAAAAGCAACGCAAAAAAGCTGGCAGAGATGTTTTTTGCAGGCTAATGATTGGCGCTAGATCAGAAGCAATAATAGGATATATGATTGCAAAGAAGTTTTCTAAAAAAATCGGAATAGCAATGCATAATCGATAGAAAGGTAATTATGGCTGGAAAAAGTGTTTATGTAATTTTAGTTAATTACAATGGATTAAACGATACAGAAGAATGCATAAGAAGTCTCAAACAAAATTCTTATGATAATTATAAAATTATCGTGGTGGATAATTGCTCTCCTGATGATAATATTTATGACCTCAAAGATAAGTGGAATGATTTAATAATTGTTAGTAGCCTAGCAAATGAAGGATTTGCCAAAGCTAATAATCATGGAATTGATATTGCATTACAAAATGGCGCAGATTATGTGTTGCTTTTAAACAATGATACTATTGTTGAAAAAGACTTCTTAGAAAATATGGTTGTTACAGCACAAAAACTTGCTGCAGATGTGTTAACGTGCAAAATTATGTATAACTACGATCGAACCAAACTTTGGTACGGCGGTGGAAAAATAGATTGGAAAAAAGGGTATGGAATTCATTACGTTAGTAATGAATTAAAAGATATTACAGAAATTGAATTTGTGACTGGTTGTTGCATGTTACTAAAAAAGAACGTTGTAGAGACATTAAAACTTCCGGAAGACTACTTTATGTATTTTGAAGATGTAGATTATTGTGTTAAGTTAAGAGAACATGGATTTTCTATTTTTTATTCTCCTTATATTAAATTGTATCATAAAGTAAGTGCCAGTGCGGGCATTGAATCACCATTTTTTGTATATTATTGGAATCGTAATCGGTTGATTTTTATGAAAAAATATCGCTATAGAGTTGGAACGCTATCATATTACATGAGAGTTTCTTTTTTCTTGCTTACGAGGTTATTTAAAACAATAGGTTATATTTTGCATGGTGATTTTGAAAAAAATCAAAAAATGTTTGAAGGAGTTAAAGCAGGAATTAGCTATAAAATAAAGACTAACTATTAAATGTCGAGTCTGGAAATGCCAGTATCCTATCGTTTTCATTCCAAAATATAAAAAGAAAGTTTTATATGGAAAAATAAGAGAAGATGTACGGGAAATCATCAGTACGCTGTGTAAGTATAAAGGCGTAGATATTATAGCAAGTGCAGTATGCATAGATCGTGTGCATTTAAGTGTGACAATTCCATCCAAGCTTAGTGTAGCGAATTTTATGGGATACTTAAAAGGAAAAAGTACGTTAATGATTTATGACAGGTATCCCGAACTGCAAAGTAAGTGGGATAAAGCATTTTGGGCAAGAGGCTATTATGTAGAAAACATTGGTAATATTACCTATGAAGCAGTCGGAAATATATCGAAGGCAAGCAGAAGAATCAAGAAAAGAAGATTCAAGAAGCACCGCTTTATAAGTAGACCAGTAACAATACTTGAGACACAGCCTTTCGGGGCGAGCAGCAACATAGCTCTTTGGAGGACTAATAATAAACCACCAGTAATAAAGCACTAGTTGAACTGATGATTGCTAACTGATCAAGAGGCGCGAAATGCTTTATTTTTAGAAAAAATGTCAAGGATTAAAAAGGTAGAGAAAGTTTGAAACAAATAAGTAGAGGACATCCAAAGAACAAAGGGTATAACAAATAAACCATCAAATGTAGTGGTTTTGAAAAGTAAATATAGATACAACACCTAATCAGAAAACGGAAGAAAGATCATCTTTGATGACATATTCTCGTTGTCTGAGCAGATTAAGTGCCTGTGAAAAGGTTAGTACTTTCGAAATGCTCAGGATCTACGACAGATGGCAATGATAGCTTTTTGGTGACCACGGCGTGCCTTTATTCGTCGATAACGGGTGGAAAATTCAGAATTTTTCTTCGATTTGATTAAAGTATTTGCAGTTTTTGCCAAAACTGGTTTAAAATAAGAGACAGCACGGGAAATACGAGAGGATTTGATTTTGCGATCGATTTTATTGTTACGAGGGCAACATCCAGCCCATGAGACGAGGTTTTTAGTTTTGGGGGAAAACAGACATGTCACCTCCGATTTCAGAAAGCACTTGGATGGTAGTTATTGGATTCTTATCGAATCCTGGTACGGTTCGGATAAGATTTAGGATGTTTTCGTATTTATCACGGAGACGAAAGATTTTCCGTTCTATTTCTGTCTTGTGCATTTCTAATTCATCGATGTGGTTTAAGGATTGTCTGATCTTCACAGCCTGTTCAGGAGAGATGACATCAGCAACAGCAGACTTATTTCTTCTATTGGAGTTTTACATTTGTGGTCAATAAAAGGTGTTACATCAAAGAATTCCCCAGGGTGTTGTAAAATCGGTTCTGTGATAGAACGGGAAGATTTCCCAAATATATCAGAAAAGATATCGTCCAACTTAAGTTTGATACAGTAAGACAATTAAGGACACGGTTCTTCTCACTGGTAATTATGCAGGTGAGCTTGAAACGGTATTTTATGAGATCTCTTAATTCACGGATGTCAGCGGGTGAAATAAAGGAAGGTTTGAACATTCCACGCGTGTATAAATCGCAGATTCATTTTACATCTTTGTGGTTAGTCTTGTTCCCTTTCTGAGGTTTCGTATATTTTGGATGGGAAAGAGTAACCCAGATGTTATTTTTCTAAAGAATATTGAAAACGGGAATCCAGTACTTGTCGGCAGATTACATACAAACATCGTTACAGTTATATTTCACAAGTCAGTTACACAGTTCTTGCAGCCCTTTTGGAAAGAAAAGCGAGTTTGTTTATATTTGATACGATTGCTGGTGTCGGTAATACAGATACAGGCAAAGATCCATGTTTTAAAAGACGCAAAAAACTTCCAGCTGATTTATAAAGATAAAACTGACATTGACGGGTCATCCGGCAAAATCGAGTCGATTTTGGAAGAGATAGGTTTACAGGCTACGGAAATGCGCCAATTATTGATGCATTAAACGGATGACTGACAACAAATAAAAATGCGAGGTCGCCGCTATACAGCCCCACCAATCACATATCACATCCACGTGTTCTGTAGTGGGTCAGTCTTATAGGTAAATCATATCGGAGAAAAGAGAAATAGGAAATAGAAAGCGAAGGCCAGCCAACGTGTTTCATGACATATTGGTACTTTTAGCAGAAAGGTGGACTATAAAAATGAAAATAGAATCTCAGAAGTCGGAGAAATATGAGCTTAGAGATTCCGAGAGACTATATATAATGAAGGGAGTAAGGTAATGAAAATTAAAAGAAAAATAATAAAAAACTATTGGATTGTATGGCTAACAATATTCAGCTTTATTGTGTTACAAAAAGTAGCAGTTAGTTTTTCGGGTATACAATTTTCTATTGCTTTTTTTTCGTATTTTTGTTTTTTATTTATAATGCGGATAAATAAGAATGCAGCCTTTAATTGGCAACGCATGATTTGGTATCTGCTAATGGTGCTAGCGGCGACCATTGCATTGCTTATAAATCCTGAGAAAAGTTCATTATCATCGTTTATATTATTTTTGATCATTTATTCAACATTTACTATAGATTTATTTATACCCTATCTATTAAAATGTAAGGCCAAAAATATTTTTGAACAACTTTTACTGTTAGGGGCAATTTTGGGAATTGCACAATTTTTGGTACAATTGAAAGGTGGTACTTATTTTGAGCTATCTGATTTTTTGCCGTCTTCTTTGAAGTTGGCAGGGTTTAATACATATTATCCACTTACGTATGGCTCTGAAATTAATAAATCAAATGGATTCTTTTTTATGGAACCATCTTTTTTTTCACAATTTATGGCATTAGGCATAATAATTGAGATGCTAAATCAAAAACGTATACTACGATTGGTTATATTGGGGTTAGGATTATTAAGTTCTTTTTCTGGAACGGGTATTATACTTTTAGTGATTTTTTTAATGCCACTATTAGCAAAAATGAAACCGTTTGTACGGAATTTCTTATTATTTTGTGGATGTATTATACTTTTTATGTTTATGAAAACGGAGTATGCGGAAGTAATAACTTCACGAATTTTTGAAATTAAGTCTTCCGATTCTAGTGCAGCAATTAGATTTGTTAATCCGATACGTGCTATTTTTGAAAGACCTTTTTTGAGCATACTTTTTGGTAGTGGCGCAGGTACTTGTAATATGATTTATGATCAATCAATTGCTAACTTTAGCGCGATACCCAAGGTGCTTTTTGAATATGGTGTAATAACAACCGTACTATACATGGGATTGATATTTAAAGGCTTTTTTAGAAAAAAAGGAGACATTTTTTCAATTGCTGTAGTGGTAATGTATCTATTTCTAGGTGGAAATTTGTTACAGCCAGTGGTCGCTTTTTTTGCATATTTTATTATAGAAATTTATAGAGAATATCCAGTAGCAGAAATTAGTTATTCAAATCCCCAAAAAAGATGATAGAACGCGAATAGCAAATGGCGTTCAGCACCTTACGGCTTTTTTGGGGGGAGATTTATATTATAGAAGAGACTATGAAAGGAAAAATAGATGAGGATTTGTTTTGTATTACCTAGATTTTCAAGAGGAGCACAAGGCGGATATAAAATGGTTTATGAATATGCCAATAGGTTAATAAATCGGGGACATATAATAGACATTTTATATTTAAATGATACAGTAATGCAGCGTTTTGCAGTTCCTTGGTTTATAAAAAAAGCATATGCCAATTATTTAACTAAACGTGGACCAAAATGGTTTCCGTTAGATAGTGAAGTTGACAATGTATCAAGTTTAAAAAAAGATTATGAGAAAACTGTAAAAAAAGCAGATGTTGTTATTGCAACTGCAATTGAGACAGTTTCCATTGTAAAAAATTCAAGCTGTTCCAGAAAAGTATATTTTATTCAAGATTTTGAAAATTGGAATTGCTCAGATCAAATAGTATATGAAAGTTATGGAGCTGGATTTCGAAATATTGTTATTTCCAGCTGGCTAAAAGAAAAAGTTGATATGTATTCTCAACAACCTGCAATTTTGATTAAAAATCCTGTTGACGTCACAGCATACAAAATGATATGTCCGTTGGAAAAAAGGTATCGACATAGTATTTCACTTCTATATCATCAAAAGCCTCATAAAGGATTTAAGTATGCTTTTGAGGCTATATTGGAACTCAAGAAAAGATATACTGATTTAAAAGTAAAAGTGTTTGGAGTTTATTCTAGACCCAAAGAATTTCCGGAGTTCATTGAATACACTCGTTCAGCAACTGCGGAGCAGACGATCGAAATTTACAATAGTTCAGCAGTATTCCTTTGTGCAACAGTTGCTGAGGGATATGGCCTTACTGGCCTAGAAGCAATGGCTTGTGGCGCAGCGCTTGTGTCAACGGACTATCAAGGTGTACACGAATATGCGGTAGATGGAGTAAATGCGCTTCTGTCACCAGTAAAAGATGTGGATGCGCTTGTGTCTAATGTGTCAAAACTTTTTGATAATGATGAGTTGAGATACCAGCTCGCGGAAGCTGGTATTAAATCAGTACAGGAAAATTTTAATTGGGACATCGCAGTAAATAAGTTTGAAAAAGCAATAAGAAAATGATAATAGAAAAATCGCAATCCCAGCATTCTATTTCTATAAGTGTGGTAATATTTTGCGAGTGTATCTGGTGATGAATGTAGTTACGAGGATATTAGGTAACACAAATAAGCTGGCTAAAGTCTAATCATAATAAAAACAAAAAAATCTGTAGCATATATATATTAAGGCAAAACATAGAAAATAGTTCGGATAGTACACGGTATATAGAACACGGATTTAAGTTGGTAAAAAATAGGAAGGAGTATAAAGCTATTTGGAAGAAAATATTAAGATACGTAGTGTGAAATATAATTTAATAATGAATATTATTTTGAAAATTTCGTCGTTCATATTTCCGCTTATAACATTGCCATATATAACAAGAACGTTGGGAGCCATTGGAAACGGAAAAGTAGCATTTGCAACATCTGTTGTAAATTATTTTGCAATGTTTGCACAATTAGGTATTCCAACATATGGGGTAAGAGCATGTGCAAAGTGCAGAGATAATAAGGATAAACTGACGCAAACAGTTCAAGAACTTCTTCTGATTAATATGGTAGCTGTAGTACTTTCTTATTTTGCATTGATAGTAGGAATGTTACTGATACCAAAACTTCAAGAGGAACCTGAATTGATGTTAATTAGTTCAATAACAATTATCTTAAATATGGCTGGAATGGAATGGCTATATCAATCAATTGAACAGTATCAATATATCACAATCCGTAATATTATTTTTAAGATCATTTCGATTGTATTGATGTTTTTGTGCGTGCATAATTCAGCAGACTATATTATTTACGGTGCATTGACTGTTTTTTCAGCAGGCGGATCAAATATTTTGAACTTGATTAACTGTCGTAAATTTCTTGCACATAAAACTTATTTTGGAAGATATAATTTTCGGCAGCATCTAAAAGCGATATTTGTTTTTTTTGCACTTTCAGTGGCAGTATCTATATATACTAGTATGGATACTGTTATGTTGGGATTTATGTCAAGTGATAAAGAAGTGGCATACTATGCCTTAGCAACTAAAGTAAAAATGGTTCTTGCTACAACGGTATCAGCATTGGGACCGGTTCTTTTGCCTAGGATGACATATTGCTTAAATAATGATCAATATGAGAAGTTTAAAAGTTATATTGAAAAATCGCTTCATTTTGTAATATTGTCCGCAGTTCCAGTTGTGGTTTTTTTTACAGTTATGACACCAGAGGTAATAGAAATTTTGGGTGGAGCAGAGTATCGACCAGCAATATTGTGCATGCAGATTATCACATTGGCTGTTATTCCACTTGGAATTGGAAATGTTGCATGCGCTCAAATTTTAACTCCTTTAGGAAAAGAAAAGTTAACAATGTATTCAACAGTTTGTGGAGCAGTGATAAATTTTATTGCGAATGCTATTTTCATTCCTAAAATGGGTGCTGTAGGAGCAGCGCTGGCTACTGTATTAGCTGAAAGCGTTGTAGCAATTATTCAAATATATTATGCGTGGAATGAAATGAAGGAAGCGTTTGCTAAAATTGAATATTTTAAATTGATACTGACTAATGTTGTAACAGGAGCCTTTCTAATAATAGTAAGAAATAAACTTTTGGGGATTCAACCTATAATTGTATTAATGATATCATGCTGTGCGTTCTTTTTTGTTTATGGAGTCATGTTACTTATATTAAAAGATTCTCTAGTGGAAAAGTATGTAATACCAGTGATGAAACGATTAAAAAGATAGTGAATGACAAGAGCATTACCTGGGGGCTGATTCTACGAACAAAAAAGTTGAAATGCAAATAAATCAGAATTCATAGCTTTTTTTTATAGTTTCATGGTATGATTATTTTAGTGTAAGCGCTTAAATTTCCGGTATCTATAGAAAAATATCCGACCGCTGAAAAGCGGTCGGAGTACCTTGACAATTCACATAAATTTGATTATTCTGCAGAGCTTTCCGTCCGGCGTTTGATTTCCGTTTTTACATCTTCGTTCCACGGAGCCAGCTGTTCCAGCTCTTCGTCGGGAGAGCCGAGGAGCGTATTTGATGGGTAAGCGCTTTATATTCTAGCGTCAGATAAAACAAATACTTGCGCCATTGCTAGACGCAAGTATTTTACTACATTTATTATTTCTGGCAACTCACTTTCACACTGTCACTCCACGGTGCCAATTCGGATAACTGTTCATCCGTCATTTTGGCATTGGGCCGATGTTCCAGCAGATATTCCAGGTAGCGGTAAACATTCAAACCATTAGCTTTTGCCATCTCTACCATTGTGTAGGTAAGAGCGCTCGCTTCAGCGTAAACGGTAGAATACGAGTACCTTGACAAATAGCAGACCGCTTTTGCGGTC
>ERZ791914.211-NODE-211-length-64198-cov-6.367928_pt1 | contig 64198 bp, 60 predicted proteins | sample MGYA00510140_ERZ791914 | MGnify/ENA primary metagenome ERZ791914 (study PRJEB30046, sample SAMN00792079) | human gut metagenome | study: EMG produced TPA metagenomics assembly of the A metagenome-wide association study of gut microbiota in type 2... | reverse complement strand
CCGACACTTATACCCGGAGCTTTAAGCGAAAATATTATTGTTACAAGGTACTAGATCCAAAACAGATCAGATGGCAACGGCCCACTTAACGGATACGAGAAGATCGACAAAATTAGAGGACGATCTTTAATATAACGGAACGAAACTAAAGAAAAAGCTTCTTAATTAGTTGGAAACATTTGGGAAAATAAGTCCCAACAAGCAATCGAACCGTTTTTTATATCTGAAAAGAGGAATACCTCGAACAACTAAAATTTGTAATTAGTTTATTCGACGTCCGAATAATAGATTCTTAATTATACATAATATTTACAAATCTCACAATAATAGCTTGACTTTGTAAAGGGTACTTCCGCACACTTGTGGTGCTGGTTGGATATAAGAGTTAAGGGGAAGTCTTGGCATTCTAATGCCAGACTCATGTTGTTTATTATCCGATTGAAATGAACTCAATGTTGGGTTTTAATCTCGAAGAATTTGTTGACCTAAATCTGTCGGAGTTCAAACGGACTTATTTTGGTAGTTACACGTCCCCGATTTTTCCAAAAGTAATAAGAAAGTGCTTAATCTTTTCTGCTCCTTTGCCTTGAGCTGAAAGGTTTAGTGAACTATCGTTCCGGTTTTTGTGAACCTTTTTTCAGCCTTTTACGCATGGCTTGCATCCGCTTGATTTGCTGTTGTTTTGCCTCGTTAAGCTGACGCAGTGTTTTCTGCTCGGCGCTCTCAACAGGTTCGAGCTTTGAGTAGTAATTCTGCATTTTTCTGCCGAGATGCTGGTCCTCGGAATAAGGAGAATCAAGAAGTTTTCTCGACGCTTGCTTGGCCAAATAAGCTACGGTCCTTCGTGTTTTTTTGGTTTTTTGAATGGACGGAGAGTCCCGTATGGCTTTTCCTTCTTTGAAGGCAGAATGAATCTTTTCGACCTGAGCTTGCTGCCGTTTCAAAAGCTCTCGTTTTTTGGCGATTGCATAGACTCGGGCTCGATCTTGTTCAGACATCCGGCGATTATTTAAAACATGATGTTCTGCTTGAGAAATTCCCTGCTGCGTTTGTCCTCTTGACCACCTCCGGGTTGCATTGGCCTCGATGCCGCACTTGAGGAGACAAGCGGCAAAATGCTCACGCATTGCCGACAGCTCATCGTTTGCCAGATGAATTCTTTTGCCCTCTCGATTTTTTGTCCTAAGAAGGATGTGACAGTGGGGCTGAGTCGTTTTTCTATCATTCCCGGGTAAATGGAAAGCCAGCAGATAATCGTATCCGTCAAGCATATCCTTGGCCCATTGGCTGCAAGCTGCTTTGAATTTATCTTCGTCTGTTCCTGCGGGCATAGAAAGTATGACTCTTCTTGCGTGGCCTCTTTTGGACGTTCCTTCGCCCATTTCTGAAAGCAGCTTCCATTCATAGAGGACTTTTCGATATTCCGCTTTACCCTGCAAACTGTTTCCGCTCTGATCGATCAGCTCAATATCTCCGTTTCGCGCTATGTAATCGGCTGCTTTGATTGTGTGAAGATAGCTTTTTATGTTTGCCTGTCCGAACCGAAACATAACCTCGGCGCGCTTATCGACAACACCTTCGGCTTTAACTTTTGAGCTGAGAGCAGAAAATCTGAAGGCCGCAGTGTTTGAAACGTTCTCATATCCTTTGAAAATGCGTGCTTTTCGGGCACGCATCGGATCGGGAAAAAGATCGTCAAGAAACGGGTTCTTATTGGAGGCCATTATTGATTGCCTTTGCCTTATTGATTTCCTGCAAAATGAATTTTTGCTGGCTCTCAATAAAGGAACTCAAAGTGCTTTTGCCGGACTCAACGTCCCTAAGTTTTCTTTCAAAGACAGCAGTAAGGATCGGGTTGCGGACGAGTTCCGGCACGAGCTTCAGCAATTCAATCCCGTCAGAAGATGCGCAGATTTTTTTGCCTTTCGTCTCCAAATAACCTTTTCTTTTCAGTTCGCTGATAATCGCTGCTCTGGTTGCCGGTGTGCCGATCCCGTCACCTTCCTTCAGATATTTTTTATATTCCGGGTTGTCCACTACGGTATGAATTTTCTCCATAGCCGCAATCAGCGTGCCTTCGGTGAAATACGCGGGCGGCTTGGTAAGTTCGTTTTTCGTTTCAGTCTTTAGGACTTTTAAAATATCGCCGCTTTTTGCTGAAGGAAGAATCTGGTCGGACTCGGTTTTATCGGAATCCGGGTCGGTTTGGTGTTCGTAAACAATCTTCCAACCGAGTGAGGTGACCGTCTTTCCTTTGCCGACAAACAGCTCGCTTCCTAGATCTAAGTCAATTGAACATGAATTAAATTGATGAACCGGGAAAAATTGAGCCAAATATCGGCGTCCGATCAGTTCATAAATCTTTTGTTCCTTATCGTTTAAAGCTGCCCAATCAACCGGCAGCTGCGTCGGGATGATTCCGTGGTGCGCAGTGATCTTCTTATCGTTCCAAGTTTGAGACTTAATGGTCGGATCGGCTTTTAAGACCAACTCCCTGAGCTTGGGGCAAGTTTTCGCTATTGCTGCAAGGACTTTAGGCGCGTCATTAAACTGAGATTCCGGAAGGTATTGACAATCGCTTCTAGGGTAGCTTGCGGCTTTATGGATTTCATACAAACTTTGACAGGTGTCAAGAGTTTCTTGAGCAGAAAAACCATATTTGTTGCTTGCTTCAAGCTGAATGTCCGCGAGCGAAAAGGCCCGGGGTTGTGCCAGCTTTTTTGCCACGGTTTCCGTTGTTCTGACTACTGCCGTTTTTGTCGGTTTAAGCTTGTCTGACAAACTCTTTGCGACTGCCGAATTCACTAGACGGCCTTCAGAGTCCAAACCCTCCTGTTGGTCGGAAGGTTTCCAGAGCGCAGTAAAACTACCGCGACCGCCGGATACTTCAGCTTTTATAACAAAATAAGGGACAGCCTTAAAGTTTTTGATCGTTCTGTCTCGTTCGGCAACTAGAGCTAGAGTAGGGGTTTGAACGCGGCCTACTGCTATGAGTTTTCTTTCCTTGGCACCGTGGGTAAGTGTCAAAGCTCTGGTCAGATTCATTCCCAGCAGCCAATCGGCTCTGGATCGGCCCAGAGCTGCAAGCTTCATTCCTTGAAATTGGCTGTTTGGTTTAAGAGATTTCAAGCCTTTTTTAATAGACGCGGGATCTTGTGCAGACACCCAAAAACGACTGACGGGTTTTCGGCATTTATAAAACTCCAAAATCTCATCAACAAGGAGCTGTCCTTCTCTATCCGGGTCGCCGCAATTGACGATACTATCGGCCTTAGTAAGCAGCGTTTTGATGGTTCTGAGCTGGGTTTTGACGCCTCTGTCCGGTTTGACGTTGAGTTTCCACACCGACGGGAAAATCGGCAAATCCTGCATTCGCCAGATTTTCCCGCCTTTCTTGGTGACAGGAACATCATCAGGTGTGTAGGCATCAGGCCCCGCCTGCTCCAAAAGGTGACCAAAGCACCAAGTAACGGTGTTGCCGCCCTTGCATTCGTTAAAACCGGCTCCCTTCTTTACAATTCCCAACTCTGCGCAAATAGCTTTGGCAACAGAGGGTTTTTCCGCAATCCATAATTGCATGACGACTACCTTTCAATATCAATGACTCGGGATTTTTGTGATGGTTTTTGAAATTGGTACGGATTGGATAACGGCTGCGTCAGAAAATTCAGCATCGAACTCTGAATATATTTCTGTTGATAATTGGGCAACTCCTTGTAGGTTTGTAGTGCCGATGTCTGAAGGGCGGCCTTTGCTTCTTTGTTGTCCGGGCTTTTGTCTTTCTTAGCCGGAGGCTCCGCCGTTAATCCCAGAGATTTGTCTATCCCGAATAAATAATCCTTAATTTTTTCGGCGTCCGCACACGCCCGGAATAATTCTTTAGGATCTTTTTTGAGAACCTCGATCCAGTTGTTCACGTATGCGGCGCTGTTTTGAGCTTTGCGTTTGATGCCCAGACCGCTGCAGACCATCATCGAAGATATTTCAGCGCGAAGTTCCTCTCTTGCGTAGTCAGGGGTACCAAACTTATTCAGTATCGGCCTGTTAAGGCGGGAACTGTGCCCGGTCCAGTGACCGAGTTCGTGCAGCGCCGTTGCATAAAAACCTTCAGCATCTTTAAATTGAGTTCTCAGAGGAAGAACGATCTTGTCCAAAGCCGGAACATAGTAAGACTGGTTTTGTTCTATCTCTTCGATCTTGGCGCCTGACTTGTCAAGAATGCGTTCGGCAGCCTCCAACGGAGTCCATTCGTGCTCAGGCGTCTCAAATTTCTTGAGTTTCAGATTTTCACATTGCTCGGAATTAAAAACGACAAACGGACAGGGAATGAGGCGTTCTACCGTTTTGTCCTCATCTTTTTCGTCCTTTTCCACTAAGTGCTTCCAAAAGATGCACTTGGTGCCGTGTTCTCCCTTTTTTACTTTCCCGCCGAGCTCCTGAACCTGACGAAAAGTGAGCCAACGGTTATCTCCGTAACCTTGGCTCATTCGGACAGCCATCAGCAAAAGAGCATTGGTGCCTCGGTAAGGGGCATCGGTAACGGCACTGACCGGCACGACATTGGCTGCGTTATCCCAGTCTTGCTGCCACGGTGCCGTTCCTTTTTTCATCTCTTCAATGAAGTAGTCGGCAACGGAGCGAACGTATGCATTGTATTTTTCGTTCATAGCCGTTCCCCGTTATTGGAAAAGCTCGGACGGGTAAAACAATCCAGTGCAAAATCTTCAAAGAGTTTGTCTCTATCTTCTTCGCGCAAAGAAGTCTCTTCGCAAGCGCCGTAGTCCTCGGCTTCCTTTTTACTCATGGAAAAGTTTTTGGCGGCTTTGTCTTCGCAAAATTTTCTAATGAGAATATTTACGGTTAGTTTTATGGTTTCTCGGTTGGTTGTTTTCATGAGTGATCCTCGGTACCGTCCGCAAGCGCGGACGGTCTGTCATGTTTGAAGCTTTTAACGTTCAGCTTCCGGCTCTTTTGCTTTGGGACGACAATAATCAATCGTCAAGCCGGGTTGATTTAAGGAAACCGCCAGTCCCTTTGCAGTCAGGACATTCTCCTGCATTTGTTTTCTGTTCTTGCCGGTAAATTCACGAGTTGATACGTCCCCACGCACTTCGAGCATCATTCCTTCTTTGATGCCAGCAGCCATTCTTTTGGCCGAGCTTTCTTTGCCGTAGTAACGGACACTGAAGAACTCGGTTCCGTCTTTGTCCTGTTGAAAGGAGCCGTCTTTTTGCTTCACGAAATGAGGCTTATAGGCTTTGAACTCCAAGACGGAAGTTTCTTTACCGGCATTAGGGCCGGATTTGGGAACGATTTGCGAAATCGTCGGTTCTTTGAAAACAACGACGGTATTGCTGAAGGCTTTGTATTCAGTCATTTTTTCTCCTTTAAGAGTTGCTGCCCGCTTTTGTTAGGAAATTTTTCTTCGCGAAGCAAGCGGATTCTTCGCGACTTTCCGATAAGCGTTCCTGATTCTTTGAACGTGTCTGAAATATTCTTTTTGTTTGTCACCTTCGTCCGTGGACGTCGGAGTCTCACTGCCGGAGGTCTCGTCTTTTTGTTCTGCCTCAATAGATTCCTGCGCTGTCGTTTCGGGTATCTTTTGTTCCTTCAGCTTCAGCTTGATTTGTGAAATCAAAGAGGCTGCAAAATCCGCACAGCGTTTTTCGTCCCAGTCGGCAGTGACATCGGCTGTGATGTTGGCAGTAATGTCTGTAACGTTTTGCGCCGCCGCAGACGTCTCTTCCGGCTCCGTGTCCGGCTCGGTTATTTCACTTAAATGCGTTTCTTCTATATCCGCGTGAATGGCAATGGATTCAACCTTGTTTTCCGAATCGGACTCATCGGAAAATTCTTCAAGGGAAGCCAAAAGTGCGGAATCCGATTCTTCCGAGTTTTGTGAGGTTTTGTCTTCCGTGTTGCTTTCCGGGTTGGGGCTGATGTCTGCTTCTTCTTCCGCTAAGTCAGACAAAATCTGTCGGGCGTTTTCGGTGCCGGGTGCCGCTGCGGCATCATTCATTTGGCGCAAAACGTCGGTTTGTGCCGAGACAGAAGCAGCGCTGATTCCTTCCAGCGCATCAAAATTGGATATCGACTTTTTGACAATCTCGTTGGAGATCAGATTTTCAATGTAACAATTAACCTGATCTTCGGACCATTGGTTGTCAGGAACCGATTTCATGTCGTCCGGAAGTTCGGTATTACCGGTGACAATACGGCTTGCTGCATCCGTTTCATTTAAGTCTGAAGCTGAAGCAGTTTTTATCCGCTGCTCCATCTGTGCAACGAAAAGTTCAACGTCCTGCTGCGGAATATCTGGAACCGCCCAATTCGCTCTTTCCCTAAAAGCGGGATCGAGGTAATACTTAATTTTCTGACAGAAAATGGGCTTCGTATTTTCGAGCGTTACTATTTCATTGTTTTTGCCGAGCTCCCGGATTTCCTGCGGAAGCATCAGAGCACGTTTCTGATCGGATTCACTGGTGGAATTGCCGCCCTTGCTGTGAGACTTGGACTTCGATTTGACTGTCTCATATCCCAGCATTTCAGAGTATTCATTGGCATCCGATTGAGTGGCCGGACTAGGGGCGTACATAATCATCAAAGCATGGTTCGAAAGAAGCGTTACGGCTCCGGCTTTGCCGTACACGTCTTCCAACTGCGACTTGTTCTGAATGATGGTCAAGAGTCTCATGTTGTAACCGGCCATATAAGAAACGGCCTGTTTAATCATGTTCACCGTGCCGATGGACGTCATCTCGTCCAAAAGAACAAGACATTGGTACTTGAGCGTTTTGTCCTGAGACGGCAGTTTGCGCGTATTAAGGTTTAAGAGCTGATCGAAGAAGAGGTTGATGAGCACCCGGGCATCTTTAAGTTTCGTAGGCTCGATCTTGAAGTAAATGCTCATCCTCTTGCGGCGGACTTCTCTTAAATCGAAGTCTGAGGCGCTCGTTGCCAAATCCACCTTCGGATTCTGGAAGGATAAAAGCGCGGTATTGAACGTTGCGATAATACCGGCAAGGGTATTGTCCGAGTTGCTCAAGACTCGGTTGAGCGCATCAACGCAGTTGTTTGAGTAGGGATGCCCGGCATCCTGAGCTTCTTTTAATTTTCCTAAGAGGTGTTCTTTTACCGGTTTTCCTTTACCGGAAGCCTGTCTGAGAATTTCTCCCAGCGTATGGGGCAGTCCCGGTGTTTCAAGAACGAAAAGAGTTACGCCGCGAAAGAAGTCTTTGGCATTTTCACTCCAAAACTTGTCGTTGTTGTTTTCACCCGAATACAGTGCCTGACCGATGGCATCAATGTCGCCCAGCCGTTCGGCAGGGCTGCTGCTGATGTAATCCAGCGGGTTGTAGCGATGAGTTTTTTCGTCATCCGCATAAGGCGAAAACAAATAGACTTCCTGTCCGCACGCTTTTCTGAAACCTGACGTGATGTCAAAGTTTTCACCTTTAATATCGAGAACGACCAGAGAATCGGAATAGTTGAGGCAATTCGGTACCACGATACCGACGCCCTTGCCGCTACGGGTAGGCGCTGCCAGCAGAACAAACTGGTAACCTGCATACGTCAGATAGTTGTTTTTGTACTTTCCGACCAGAATGGTTTTATCAAGACCGCCCGGAGGATCAATCAGGCCAGATTGTTTAACTTCGCCGAGATTGGCAAATCTTGCAGCCCCGTGCAGAGCACGTTTGTCTCGATTAATCACGATTGCAATGCCGACACCGACTAGCGCAATCCACGGCAGAAAAAGACACGCGTGAACGGCGAGGCGCACTGCTTTATCGGGAGCGTGGCGATACATCATAAAGTATTGGATGATCGTCCACGGGCGGCACGCTTCCAACGGAAGATTGAAAATCCGCATGAATACGAAACTGCTGATAAAAAGAATGACCAGCGTGCAAATCAGGGCTGCGAAAACAACAAAGAGGATTTTCAGGAGCGTCTTAGAGGCTTTCATTCTTTTTCTCCTCAGTGTGAGAGTTGTAGAAAAGCTCGGTGATATGACGTCCGTAAGTTCTGTTTCGATGTACGTGAACAATCACGTCGATGACCTGATGCAAAAGCTGCTGAATGACTGGATAAGGAAGCTCGCGTCCCGTTGAGGACTGAAGAACTTTAAGCGCCAAATAGTCAAAAACTTGTCCGCAGCTTCCCGCATGGCAGCTTGTAATTGAACCTGAATGCCCGGAAAGGCACACATTCAGAAAGTCGAAAGTCTCTCCCCCGCGAAGCTCCGCAAGCAAAATTCGGTCGGGTTTCATTCTGAGGCACGAACGCATGAGGCTTGCAGCGGTAACCGTTGATTTATCCGTAGCTTCCGAAGGGTAGAAGAGGTTGACTTGGTTTTCGTGCTTTGGGAGTCCGTAAAGAAGTTCCGGCACGTCCTCAATCGTAATGATTCTCTGATCCGTCGGAATATGCTGCATCAGAGCTTTCATAAACGTGGTTTTGCCGGAACCGGTTTCTCCGGCAATAACTATTGTTTTGCCGGTTTCCACGCAGCGCTTTAAAAATTCTGCCCGGAGAAGGTTAAGAGTGTCCGGTGTTTTATTGGTGTCAAAGGTCCCTTTGTAAAGGGCAGATAATTCCTCATGTATCGGGTCAAGGGAGTCTTTTGGGCGGATATGCGAAAAATATCCGTTCTTAATGTAAGAATCCAGTCCGATAACGTCCTTCGAGATTTTTCTGACCGTAAGGCTGATGGTGCCGTTCTTACACGCCGGAGGCATCACGAACTGGGCACGTTCACCGTCCGGAAGTTCAACGGAGAGCACCGGATGGGCGGAATCGAGTGTTTTGTTTTCTCCTCCGTAAACAGCGCAGACGTTTCCGAGCTTGGCAAGATAATCGTAGGTGAAATTTTTGTCTTCGTATTGTCGCCAGCCGGAGGACTCTTCAACCCACACAAATCCCGGTCGATTTACGGCAATTTCCGTTATATCGCTGCGGTCAAGGTACTTTTGCAATCCTTTTTGGAGTTGGACGCGAACCGTCAGGTCTTTTTCAACGGGAGAACTCATAAAGATTTCTCCATTTCATTATTAGTGCGAGTCTTGGAAAAACTACAAAAAGTTAAAGGAGAAAAACATTTGCATTTCAGTCTTAAAAGACGCTCAAAACTGCCCTTGTTATTTGTGAGTTGTTCTCCGGACTGTGTTATTTGCTGATAATTCTCGTAAATCTTTTTTATCAAGACCTCTGAATTAGCCTGATTTAATGAAAATCCTGCTTTTTTTAATTGAGAGGAGAAGGTTTTGTTAAATTCTTCATAAAAATAACGGACTAAAACAGAGTCTCTAACCTCACTTTTGTATGCTCCGTCGAGACGAAATTCATCAGGGTTAATCTTGTCGAAATATCCTTTCCCGTCCGCCCTTACATATCCCGAAATTAGATCTTTAAAAAGAATTGAAGAGGATAAATTTGGTAAAATATCCTTACGTTCGTTGGTTGGTTGACCGGTTTGACAACATGCTGAACTTTTAGTTCTAGTGATCCCTTGGGCCGGGTGTTCCCAGACGAACGTTTTTATTTTTTCTAATTGAATACCATCAATAGAGTGGATCATTTTGCGGGAATTTTTACTTTCCCAGTAATCCCTTACCGTGAGTTCCAGCCGATAGTAGATCTGGTTTAAAAGTATCGGTACTGCAAATATGTGAATTGCCTGTACGTGTGTATTTCCGTGTTGAATATCAGCATGACTTTCTATGTGTTTGCTTTTGATAGCGATTTCTTTTGCCTTATCCATTACCGCTAAAACAACCGGCGAATTAAGAGCTTTATGAAATAAACTTTTTTTCGCGTCGCTTCTTGATGCTTGGAGAAGAAAGCCAGTCTCTTTATTGATACAGCCTTTTTCAAGCTGAGAGGTCATTACATTTATAGGCTCCCTTCTATCGGTAGGGGCGGAAGTTTTTTCAACAACAATAAATTCACAGGGTTCATTGCTGTTGAACTGCTGAATTCCAAAAAACCAAGATTTCTCGGGAATCTCTTTTATTGAGTGAGATTTATTGGTCGATAAAAGAAAAGACGAGGACGAATCGTCTTCCGCCAAATTGGGATTTGAAGTCATTATGTTGAACCAAGCAAATGTTTTGGCGGGACACTTGCAGACTCACCTACATATTGTAGCAAAAACGGCTATATGGGAACTTTCGTCTGTTGATTCGGGTATGATCTAAAAGTGCATAAGGACTCGTGCGTGTTTTCCGGGTTGGATTCGGTTTGTTTTTTCCAACTGGCTGGGTCAAGAGTTTGATGAAGCCGAGGCATCAAGGTCAGGAGACAATCATGCGCCTGACTCCATATCATCTTTTATGAGATTTTGAAGGACGTTTCCCTTTACGGAAATAGTTCACGCACTCGGCTTTGAACAAAAATGGACTAGAATTCCAACCGTCCTCGTGCGACGTCGCCAGTCGAGCCTCGGTAGTTGTTTTTGTTCGATGTTTCGGTCTAGAAGAGGGTAGATCAACGAGAGGTCTAGGGTCGGGGAAGATGAGCGCGCCCGGCCACACCTTTCAATGAGGCGTCCGTTGGTCGGTTGACCGGTTTTTTGCAAGAGGTTTCTTTTAGAGAACACTTGGGCCGGGGGTTCCCGGACAGACGCCTCAGTCTTATTTATTCTTTTAATCTTTTGACTGTTGATTTTGTAGATGCCGTAAGCCTCCACACAGCAAACCATAGCGAAAAAGTAAAATCATAAATGTGAAATAAAGTCATCAAACAGGGTCTTCTTAGCCGAGCCGTTTGGCTAAGCGGCTAGACCACTTCTGAAAAAATCGAAGCATATAGAAGCAAATATTTAGTCGGGGTTAAAGTTCTAAGGTGTTGAATCAAGAATTTCTTCAATAAACACGTCGCTCAGGCAATTTCGCAAAGAATCCTCGGCTTTTTGGAGCATTTCGGACCAAGCCGTCGCGTACCATTTCATAAAAATGCGTATTTTTGGATCTTTCCATTTATTTTCTGATGTTACGATCCATAGTGGTTCAGAATTCCGGTGCCACCCGTCTAAAATCGGTACCAAATGACCTAGTTTAATTTCTTTTGCGCAGTGTCCTATCGGTAAGTCTACGATTAAGGCCTCCCCTTGAAGGACAATATGCTTAAGAAATAAAACATCAGTCGAAGTAACTGTTTTGCCGTAGGTCACTATTCTTTTTTCTTTGGCTTTCTGTAGGTATTCTGTACGGGCTCTAGAAGCTCCGCAAAAAACAGCACAGAAATGTTTTGAGAGCTCTGAAGGATGACGTGGATAACCAAAATTTTTTATGTAGGAGGGAGAAGCAAGTGCAAAATATTTCGCCCGTCCTCTCGGAATCGCTTCCAATCCGCTTAACTCTAAATTACCGGTGAATGTCGAAACATCGCATGTCCCGTTTAAGACTTTATTGAGATTAGGTCCTATCTCTGTCTGAAATTCGATTCCTTTATGCTGGGTTGAAAATTCCATCAGCAACCGATGGGTATTCTGGCTGCCGAGAGAACCAGCAGCGACTGCAAAACGGATCTGGCCGGAGAGGCTGGAGTGATAATCTTTAGCTGTCTCAAAGCGGTGTTGTAGTTTCCTGTGGCTCTCACATAATGCTCGGATTTCCGGCAAAAAATTGACTGCTGCTGAAGTAAGGCGAATTGGTTTATTCGTCGAAAGCAACTTCACACCCCATGTATTTTCAATGGTACGAATTCTTCGGATGAGCGCAGCAAGACTGATCTTACTCTCATGAGCGATTTGATTGAGTTGCCTGCCTTCCGACAAGCCAAGAAGAGTCTCCCAAGTCTCAATATCATTGAAAGGGTTCACAAGAAATCCAAATTAAGAAAAAACAAAACATATTAATTATTTTCATATTATCCCCACCCAATTTTAAAAAATGAAAATTAGCGACAAGATTTTTTTTTGGATAGTTATATTCAAACTGTTACTTTCAGGAGGAATTATGAAATTAAGAAAATCTTTCGCAATCGTTTTTTGCGCTCTATTTTCATTAGCCGCAAACGCAGCAGAACGAGATGAATTCTTTTGGCTTGGCGAAATGAATAAGGCTACCGCTGTAATTAACAGTGAAGAAGGTTTACTGGATAAAGCCGTCACACCGAAAATAGCCAGAGGCATCGAAGAGGTCATAACAAACGGGAGTAAACCCGGCGCAAAACGTCCGAAGAAAGTTATCGCTTTCGAGCCGCTCCTTATTAAAGCTGCCGGAATGGATGTCACCATGCTTCATATCGGAAGATCGAGCCAAGATATGCACGCTACCTATCGCGCAGCCATTTTAAGAGATGAAGCTCTGGAACTGATGGTTTCTTTGAGCAATACGATGCAGTCTCTGCTTGACCTTGCAGAGAAAAATAAAAATACGATTGTTCCCAATTACACAAATGGCGTTGCGGCTCAACCTAACAGCTACGCACATTATCTTCTTGGTTTGCTTTCTGCCTTCAGAAGAGACGCAGAAAGAATTGAAAATTTTTATGATCGCTTAAATTACTGTGCTATGGGTACTACTGTACTTAACGGCACAAGTTGGCCGCTAAATCGTGAAAGAATGGCTCATTACTTGGGTTTTAAAGCCCCAGTTGAAAATGCCTATGACGCGGGCCAGTTTAAGTCCAACGATGACGCAGTCGAGTTCTCTTCGATTTTAACGAGCATTGCACTTCACGTTGGAACCTTTATACAGGACTTGAGTGTGCAGTACGCTCAGCCTAGGCCGTGGATATTACTGCAAGAGGGTGGAGAGAATACTTATGTTTCATCGGCAATGCCACAGAAACGTAATCCGGGACTGATGATCCGTACCCGTACAAACGCTAGTCGTGTTATTTCGGATGCGCAACAGGCTGTTTGGCTTGCGCACAATATCATTCCGGGTATGAGCGATGCTCGTAATGTTGAAGACACATCCGGCCGCGTGAAAGAAACCCTTGCTATGTTAAGTCAGGTTAGGCGAGTAATCGCAGCTTTAAAAATCAATCCCGAACGTGCTTTGGAAGAGTTAAATTCGGATTGGACTGCTAGTCAGGAAGTAGCTGACGTTTTCATGCGTGACTATAAATTACCTTTTAGAGTAGGCCACCATATCGCAAGTGAAATTGTTAGTTACGCCAAAGCGAACGGTATTAAGCCGGCAGATTTTCCCTATTCTGAGGTAAAACGAATCTATGCTGAAGTAATTAAGAAGGAATACCCGCAAGGTAATCCACTGTGTCCAATGCCCGAAAGTCAATTTAAGGATACGTTGAACCCCGTCAAAATTATTCAAAATCGCAAAACTACAGGGGGTCCGCAACCGGCTGAACTTAATAAGAATCTTGCAAGTATGGAGAAATCCATTCAGTCTCAACTTAATTGGGCAAAAGGCAACGTTGCCACAATATCAAATGCGCTGCAAAAACTAGATGGTGACTTCCAAAAAATTCTCCCAAAAGAGGAAGCTAAAAAAACTGACAGTCATTAGATCTTAATCGATAGGTCAATCACTCTGTTAAAACATCCCCGCAGTGTAGATCCTCGCAGCGGGGATGTTGCATAGAGCCCTTTAGGTCAGCTGTTTTCAGGTGTATGTTTTTTCCCCTATCTCTCAGGTTCTTTTGTCTTTTTCGCTTTCGGCACTTCCGGCAGCGGTTTTCCGCTTTTTTCTAGTTCTGAAAATTTTTTATATAGACGCACAACTTCTTCGGAAGCATCTTTTATCGAAGGGTACTTGGTAGACAACGCCTCTACATGAAGTTTTAAAATCTTCTTTCCATGTTCACTTAATTGAAAAGGAAGGGAGTTTTGAACAATCTGCCTCCTTGTTGCTTCAAATATGGCCACAACGTTCGGAGATAATTTTTGGTAGACAGCTTGGTTTGAAATAATCTTTTCCAAACTTTGTAAATTAGTGGTTAGTCCTTGAGAATTAAGCCAAAAATCATCAGCTGCAATTTCAAAATTTAAAAATAAGAGCTGTCTATTTCTTGTAGAAAGAGGAAACTTGTTTTTCTCCAAAACCTCTTTAAAGTTATTCGCAAATTTTCGAAATAGAAACTGGTTGACGTAAAGTTGTCTTACGCTGCTTTGATATACTCCGTCCAATCCGAATTCTTCTAACGAGACATTATCAAAATATTTTTTTCCATCGGCCCTTATGTACCCAGAAAGAAGCCTATATAAGGGGATAGACTTAATATTTTCGTTTACAATGGAACCGTAGCGTTCGTTGGTTGGTTGACCGGTTTTTTGCAAAGTGCCTTTAGAGGCCACCTCTTGGGCCGGGGGTTCCCAGACGAACGCTTTTTCATATCTCTGGATGCTTATTCCGTCTATGGAATGGACCATTTTTCGTTCGTGATCTCGTTCTACATAATCACGGACTGTCAGTTCAACTCTAAATAAATCTCCTTCAATTATTGCAGGAACCGCGAAAATGTGAATTGCTTGCACTTTCTCGTTTTCATGCAAGAGATCACAGTGGGACTCAATGTGGAGGGAGGAGGAAGCAATCTCTTTTGCATTTTTAAAAATTGCTTTAACAATTGGGGAGTTGAGGTCTTTCCTAAACACGGTTTTTTTTGCGTCACTCCGTGACGCTTGCAGAAGAAAGCCAGTGTCTTGGTTTATTACACCATTTTTTAAATTAGAACTCAGCCTGTCTATTACATCTTTTTTGCTTTCGATGTCACTATCAGGGTTGATGAAGAGAACCTTTACCGTTTCAGTACGGTTTATCCTTTGCGGTCCAAAAAACCAAGGTTTTTCATTTTTGTCAAATTCTGAAGGCATTGATACGTTTTTTAAATGGTAACGGGTTATTTTCTGAAGATCATCCTTAAGAAAGGACACGGACTCTTTAAACCAGAAGCTTGGGAGACTTTTTTATTTTCCAAATTTTTCATCTCTCTGCCTCTTTCTCCTTTGCGGTTGTCTTCGGCACTTCCGGCAGCGGCTTCCCTGCTTGTTCCAGTTCGGCGAATCGCTTGTAAAGTCCCTTGATTTCAGCTTCAGCATCCGAAAGCTTTGAATACTTAGACGACAATGCCTGAACGTGTTTTGCAAGAATCTCGCGGCCCTTCGGACTTAGTTCATACTCCTGCGGCATTTTCGAGATTTCTTTGACGTTCGATTTGGCTATCGTCGCGAAATCGAGCGCTGAGAGCTTGCTGGTATCTCTGACGCCGTGCTCGAGCAGCCAGACATTGACTGTAGATTTAACGTCGTTAAACCATCGGACGACAGCCGGAGCTCGGGCCTGAGCTTTTGCCGCTTCTTCGACAAGATATCCGCAGACTTCTTCCCGGTAATCAAAGGAACTGCGGGAGATTCTGCTTTCCTGAAGACGTTTTTCAACGGTCTTCATCAGAGTGTCTTGAGTTTTTAATCCCGTTTCATAGAGATTTACAGCCGTATCAATCAGCTTCCGGGTCTTTGCTCTTAGAGTGGAATCGGCAGACATGTGAACACCGACCTCATGCAGCATCACCGCGCAAGCCGTCTCCGGGTTGAGGTTGTCGGCAATGAGAAATGTCCGGTGATTTACTTTGTCGTGGAATCCGAGAATCCGTGTCGGATCTTGCGGCAGCGCAATAGTCGAGAATCCCTGTTTTTTCTCCTGTTCTATCGAAGCAACGGTCAGTGCTTCGTACTCCGTTTGCGCCAAGTAAAAGCGGTTGTTGTTGACGAGATTAACGAGACCTTCTTTTCCGAACGCTTTAATTAAGGCCTCTCGGATCTCGGCCTTGGGTGTCTTCGGACTTTCCTGATTGGCCTTGGAAAAAAGAGCCACGCCTTTATCCGTTTCTTTGGTTTTAATAACCTTGAAAATTCTCTTGAATCCGTTCGTTACTTTCTCAACGTCTTTTCCGTCTAAGTACGGATAAAAACCCTCTTTGCCGAGAGCCTTTTCAGTGTAGGCACCGTTTGTAAGGAAGTCGTTTGTTATGCCGATTTCCTTGCAGCGCAGCTCGACAAAACCCTCAAAGCTGCGGGCGGCTTCCTCAGCTTTGGAATGCCAATAGTCGCTCTTGCGCGTCATACGTTTGTGCATATCGCTGTCTCGGATGGCATTGATGGTTTCGGCCCATGCATCATGCAGCGGAAAGCGGATAACATTGTTTTGGCCGACTTCTTTAACGTTAATGTCTTTTCGGGTGAACTCAAACATCATCTTCTTGTTGGCTGAGTTCGAGCGCTCCTGATAATTCACTTCAATGCTGAAGGAATCGGTATCACCTTGAGCGCATTTAATCGCGGCGTCAAAGTTTTTTGAATCGTTTTTGATTAAATACTCCACTTGAGCCGGAATCCATTTTGCAGAACGGTATACCGATTCGGCACGCTTGAAGATATCTCTTTTTGCGTCTTCCGTAAGCTGAACGGTGATCGAAGAGTCTACCTGTTGACTCAAGTAGCGCCTTTCCGGGTCTTGAATTTCTTTGTAATTTGTTCTCATCAAATAGTGATCGAGCGCATGAAACCACTCATGCGCAAGGCTTGAGTAGCCCTTGGTTTTGGTGAGATTGATAACGCGGTTTGCCACTTCATAATGCGCTGAGGCTGCGCCGTGGCCGCGGGAACCGAATGCAAGACCCAAATCTCCGTCCAAAGCCACAGCTTTAGGCGGAATGTCCAAAATCTTTGAGAGATCCATGAGCGAATCGTAGGCATTGTTTAGCATCCACTGGCGCTCTCTGCCGTTTTTGCCTTGTTTGACCCAGTTTCCGAATTCCACGCCCCGGAAGCCGAAAGTGTCTTGGAACATTTCCGGAGTGGCGTCTTTTCCCTGACGGTAATCCGGGCCGACCCGATCTCTGATCGGATTACCGCTTCTCCAATCCTTTTCGCTTCTGGAAAACTCTTCCTTTAATTCTCGGTACCGGTTCTCCAGTTCCTGCTTATGGCCGGAAACATATTTCCAAAAATCATCCTTGGATTCAAAGTGAGCCTTGTCGGTCAGTTGGAATTCAATTGATCCCTGTTTACCGTAAACTTCATATTCACTCTTGCGATTTGCACGTCCGAAAAGTTCAATCGGTTTGGATTCAGTAGTCCGAGAAGCGGCGGTCTTCTGTGGGTTTTCTTCCTCTTTCTTTCGAGTCAGATGCTCTTTTTCGAGCTGGCGATTAATGTTTTCTTTAAATTCCTCCCACGTTTTCCCTCCGACGAGGTTGTAGGGCACACGGGAGCCTCTTGAATTAACCAGATAGAGGTCATAGATTTCAGGATGTTGAGAATAAGGCAGCGTCGTAAGGTAGGCATACTCGTTTAGTTGACGATCGTTGCTTAGCCGATAGTCATTGTATTTGCAAATGTCAGCGACATCTTTGAAGTAGTGGTGTCCGAGCATTGGCCAGTATTTGGGATCAATTGCCGAAAGATATTTATAGTTATCCCGAACCGCGTAGAAACTGTCGAAAGCAGCCGTCTGTACTTCCGGTGCTAATTCTCCGATTGCAGCCTGTCGATGGAGGTCTATGGCTGCCAAAGCGGTTGCTATGTACTTACGATATTTAATTGAATTTTGACGAGGACGCACGTCACCGAGCTGCTGCCGGACAAGCCAAAGACAAGCTCCTGCTTCTGGATTATCTTTAGCCAGCGCCTGAATGGCAGCCTTCGGCCACACTTTTTCAAGAGGTTTTGAGCCGAGCCGTTTCTGAAGGTCACTTTCAGGCAGTTCGAGGAATCGGTCGATATCTGAGTGAGTTCTGCTCCGGCCTTTGCGGGTATTGTTAAGGTCTTCTCCGAAGTCTTCCAGTTTTCGGCTGCCGTCTTTGTTTAATTGAAATTTCAGAATATCTGCATCCTTAAATGCAGCTGATACAGCTATTTTCTCCGGTTTCTTAACTTGTTCCGGGGCAGGAGGCGCAAAAAAATCAAATTCGAGCTGTTCAGGCAATAATCGGGCCATGCTATCTCTCCATACCGGCCTTGATCGGCATGCTAATGTTTGAATCAATGTTTTTTCCTCGGGCTTGAGGACAATTCCTCGGCGCTCCGCATCCACAAAAACATCGGCGAGTTTTGCCCGGAAGATTTCCTTCATGCGGGGATGCTGTTGAAATTCGGGACGCGAAACGTGGGATTCATAGACCTGCTTAAAGGTTTCAGCATTTTCCGAGGACAGCTCCGATAATTTCTCATCGGTTTCTCTCCGCTGCTCTTCTTCTCGGACGGCCTCTTTATTGATAAAAGTGGCCTTAGTCACCGCTGCTTGCATACCGCAGATACGGCATTCACCGAAGTCCGGTGAATCGAGCATTGCCTCCGAACAATCGACATATGACCATTTATCGAGGAAGTCATCAATCTTTTTCAGTTCATCCGCAGACAAACCGTCTGCGCATTCCGGCCCATTGACGATGTAGGGAATGTAGGCCGTGTTGATATAAAAATCGTTGCTGAAGTTGTCAATTTGTTCTTTAAAACTGATTGCCATCTTCTCCTCCTGTTCTTATTGTTTTTCCCGGTCGCGGGCGGGCTGCTTGGCCTGAATGATCGTTTGATTTCTGCTCGGGGCGTCCATTGAATATTCATTAAGGCCGACGGTAATACCTTTTTTCTGGGCCGCTACAAAGACACTGAGAAGTTGTTTTTCCAGCGCCTTTTGCAATCTAGGGTGCTTTTGAAGTTCTTCGGTCGTAACATAAGCTTCAAACAGGACGTCGAATACCTTTCTGTTTTCTGGTGTTAAAACTGCTTTGGACTGGTTGCGCTCGGTCTCAATGGCCTTCCATCGCTCTTCGGCTTTTTCCCGGATGCTCCGCTCCAAAACATCTGCCATGCTGAGATCCTTCTCTTTTATCTGAAGTTTGATTTCTTTTTTCGGTTCTTCAAGCAGCCGCAGCGTTTGTTCTATCGGAGCAGTCACGCTTTCTCTCCAGAAAAGCTCGTCCTCTTTAGCGCCCTGAAAAACTTTCTCCTGAGATAATTTCTCTGGAAGTTCTTCCAGAGCGTCTTTAATGTCTTCCTTGTCATCAACATTCAATTGAGAAAGATCAAAAACACCGCTCCAAGACTTCGTTTGTTCGTTCCAGTTTCCGAATGATTTCACCGAATCTCCGGCTTCGTGGAGGTGAAATCTCAAAGAGCCGTAATAACACACCTCATTCCTGCGAAACTCCGGGGCACAGTAATATTTATCGTCTTCAATTTCTCCGTTTTTCCTATTGAGAAAGGCCCCGAACTTTGTTATCAGGGCTGAGTCCAGCAGATCAATTCTGCCCGAGTCTTCTTTCGGATCAAGCACAAAGGACGTCGGCGTTATCTGAGTCAAATAATCCATTTCCTCTTCATCAAGCGGGTTGGTCCAAGGAATGTTGTCATACTCGATATCAACGCCGAAAAGAGGTTTGACCTCCTTCCCGGACTTACAGTCTTGGAGGTACTCGGTGCGCCATTGGTTCTGTCTGGCTTCGTCCAAATCGTGCTCAAGCGCATCGATCTTTTTGATCGTTTCCTTCTTTACCGCCAGTGCCGTGATGCATTCTGTTTCTTTTTCTCCTCCGAAAGGTTTGCAAATTTGAGTTTCCAGCGGGTTCTCAAATCTCAGCACCTCATACTCGGCGAGAAATATTTCGGCAGCCTCGGCGTTAAGAGGCCGGATATCGGTGTTAAGGTCGATCAGCTGCTGCATGAGTCGCTTTTCAATAACGACCGGTTCCGCATATTCGATTTTTTCTTCGTAGTTCATTTCGATTCTCTGTTTCGTTATAATTTCCTCCTACAATGTAGGAGCGTTAATGCTTTTAACTGTTTGTGAAACCTCTACCTTTTCTCAGCGAGCCAAAGAGATTTGGTCAGATTCCGAACGGGAACAATTTATTGTTTGGATTGCGGCTAACCCTTTGATTGGTGACGTGATTCCCAATACCGGAGGAGTTCGAAAAGTCCGTTGGCAATCGCAGGGTCGAGGGAAAAGGGGTGGAGCGCGAGTTATTTATTACAACGTGCTGGAAGACGGTGAAATTTATCTTCTGATGATTTATACGAAGAATAAGTTTGATGATCTTCCGCTCAAACTTTATAAGATATTGAAGGAGACCATTCATGGATAAGAACTTTCCGGGAACTTTCTCCTCTGATGCGGAAGTAAATGATTTTTGCAACGATCTTATTACTTCAGTTAGGCAAATGAAGGAAAAGAAAGTCTGCCGAACAACAGTTGTAATTCCGATTATTGAGACTCGAAATAAGACCGGTTTAACACAAGAGAAATTTGCCAAAATGCTCGGAGTTTCCGTCAAGACCTTGTCCGCTTGGGAACAAGGTGTTAGAACTCCGTCCGGTGCTGCAAGAACGCTTTTAAAAATTGCAGATAAATATCCGGAAATAGTAAGCGAGGCGGCTTCTTTATGAAAGTTCATAACGCTTTAATCAAAAAATCTTGGCGGGACTTCTTGTGCAGACGTTTACGAACTGATCGTTAAACTTGATCTTGTTAATTATTTCACGTTTTCGAGGGACTTGTTGGAAGAATCGGTTTGCTGCTTAATCTCTGAAACGCACAACAAAGAAGCTGCAACCATAAGCCTGCGGTAGTTCACTTAGATTGAAAAGACTCGGCCTAGGAATGCCTCCTAGGCCGCACCTTTATCAGACGGTGACAAAAGGACTCCGTCTGAAGGATTAGCTATGCTAAACTGCTCGTATCTTTTCAACTCTTAGAGCTTCGTGCGGATCATCGCCCACAACATCAGAACAGGCGCAATCTTGTAATCAAGATTGACCTTGCCTGTCCAGACAACCGTGTTATGGGAAAGAATCTTCCACGAGGGCAAAGCCCGGTCGCACCCGGGCTTTGTCGTATCTGATCCCTTTCGGGGCCCTTTTAAAAAACGCACCAATAGACTCAGTGTAGAGATTGTTTGGAGGTTGATAGTGCGGATAAAATACATATAAAGAAGTAAGTCTGCAACGAGTGTGCAGATCTGGTTATGAGGTGCTTGAGGGTGCTAAGAAGCCTTGAAGCACGGAGCCTTCGGGAAGGGTTCGGTGACGTTACCTCAACTTAGCTAGGCTGAAAGCCGAAATAAAACACCATCAAGGCCCGCACTGTGCGGGTCTTATTTTTAGCGTGATTATGGACCCGCTTTGTCAAATTGCAAATAGTTTTCTGCGTCTGACTCGTTTTTCCTACAGATTTGTATTAGGAAAGAAGGGGTGCAAAGTGAACATAGATCTTCGCTTCGACTGTGGGCATTTTCACCATCTTGCCGGATTCCAGTACCTTCGGGATATTGACTTCATCAGAACAGCAGAAAAAGAGGCTGTGTTTCTTGCAGTTCTGGAAGAAAGAATAACAATGGCTTTGTTGGAAAAGAGTCCGAATTTTCAAAAGATCTTGCCTGACCGTTCTTAATAATTTGGAAAATTACTTGGATAGTGATCAATTGATATTTCGCTACCTTGAAGAAAAAAGCTTTTCAAAAATCAAAGCCGACTATCTTCTGGAGAATCATCTTAACGACTCCGTGTCTTACCTCTTTATTGCAAAAAACAATAATTGCTTTGTGGGGATATCTCTGTTTGAGAAACGCATGATTCGTGTCAGTGACAAAATTTTAGAAAACCTTCGATTAAATTGCGAGGTATTCATATAGGTTAACGTATGGGTAACGTTAGACTCTAGGAAAAGTGATCACTCGTTATTCCTAACCAAATAAACCCTAAAACAAGAAAAGTATTATTTCTCAGGAACTTTATTTAGAGGGAGAATGTAAACGTACTACATAAATAAATCCCGAGGTACGAAATATGCATGATTTAATCCATAAATCGTTATTACGTAGGTGGGGGGTATAAGACCTTAGCCCTCTTACTTATTTGTCCCTTTTCTTACAATACATTAGCTTCTGAACTTATTGGCGATCTAGGAAGTGTCGAAAACCTAGGAGCCGACTACCAAATTATCGGAGATATTTCCTCTTCTATAAGCTTGGGAGAAAAAAATAACAGAACGATGGCTTTGTTCCGTTCTTCATTGGAACAAAATATTTTTTCTACTGTGCCTCAATTGCATATCTCCGCTAAAGGCGGAAAGGTTTTTAAAAGCGCAGGAAAACAAACTATTGCTTTAACAGGCCAAACAATTATCTCATCTGAAACGGGAAATATATTTCATACTGATGGGGTTGGATCTTCTCAAATTGTCACTGGTAATTTTAAAGAACTGATAGCTAATGTTGGAGCCAATAAGCCCTCACGCCCAGGATTTTTGTTATTCGGCTATGGCGTTTCAGGAAGTGATGGAGGCGTTATCTATAATTCGCATGGTGAACAGATTCTTGGAAAATCATCTACCGAACCCGAAGGTGTAATTGAGAAGATTTCAATTAACTGTTCTTTAACAGGAACTCAAAGTTCAACGGGTAGAGGGGTTGCGATCAGAAATTTTGAAGCTGAAGCACGACAGATGATCTATATGCCTATTGAACAGATAGGAGATGAAGAACAACCCTTCACAGTAGGAGTTGAGGATGTATATGGGAAGCAGCAATACATTCATAGAATTGGAACAATCTACGCTACAAATTTTGGAATAGCCGGTGGAACTATTGCAATGACCTCCGATAGAGGGGAACAAAAAATTAATTCTGTCGACAGAATTCTTGTAAGTGACAGAGTTAGTAATATTGCAGGAGGCGCGTGGACTCCCGAGGGAGACTATGTCTCTACGATTTTGCCGGTTGTAGGAATTTACAACTGGAGCGATAGTGGAGCAGCCAGAGGAGACGAACGAGACATTGGAACGCAGTACGTAGGATTAACTGAGGGGATTCGAGTTCAAGCTTCAAAGGTTAATGAAAGCTATGGAATTTACAACCGTGGCGGAGTCCAAACTATAGAGTCCAAACCGACCGGTACAGATTTACGGGAATATGTAGATATACATGTAGAAAATTCCAAAGCAGGCAGCAGAGCTTTTTCTGTATTCGTTAATCCATTAATGGACGGAGATGCATTTGAAAAAGCAGAGACATCAACATGGCTAAAAGGCAATTTTCGCATCTTGAAGGGAGATGTCGTAGTAGCTAATACAATCAAATCTCAAAATATATATCCGAGTAATTCGACCTTATATTTGATAGCGGATGATTCTCACAGGAACCAATTGGTTTTAAGCGATAACGTTAACCTTATCGTAAGAAAGGGCGCAAGAGATGATGAGCTTTCTAAACTAACGACCCAACTAGTGTTGGGAGATGATAGGCAAGAAACAACTGCAACATATAACGTTGCGTTGGGAAAGTACAGCTCTATTAATGATCAAGGTGTATTCCGCGGTAGGGGACTGATTTCGGCTTATTTTGATAAAGATAGTTTCGAGGCAGCTAGAGCAAACGATACTGAAGATGTAAGCGGAGACGGTAATTTAAGATGGAATTTCGTTGGCAAAGGTTACGGAATCATAAGCGGCGGAGTTCTTATGAAGAACGTAGAAAAAACTCTGGCCAATAACAATTCTCATTTAGATGTTCAGATCCCTATATCCGCTGATGAAGTCCCTGATGAGCACTTTGCATACCAGATCATGCGTTCTGCCGTGAACAATCTATTTGTCAATGAGGGCATTGATAATATACGAGAGCGTGTAGATTTAGAAAAATGGGAAGACGAAAAAGGAGTCTACGAAAAATATAAGTACATAGCCGGTAAGGTTTATATTAATGAAGGCAAAATCAATGGCGGATATGAAGAAGAGTATTACTATGAAGATCCCGAAATAGTTGGCAACCAAAACAATATTCGGGACCCTCTGGACTTAGCCACTCTTAAATTGGTTCCCACTGATGGCCGGTTGGTAGACGAAAACGGCAATTTTACTTCTTACACGGCATCCGATAGAAAAGTCACTTTGGCTCTTGAGTCAAATCCTCGCACAAGTTATAACGCTGTATATTTAGAAAGCAAACCCAAAGACCCTGACTCATCCGGAGGATCAACAGAAAAGCCTAGCGATCCTCCCTTAGATACCAACATTGCGGCTGACGGGTCAGCCGATTTGGATAATTCAAACCCAGATGATTCCACCGATGAGGCACCTGCGGCAGGAACCTCTCTGACCTTGTTGGTACAGGACGGTAAACTCGGATATATAAACAAAGCTGGAGATTTCAAAGAAATAACAGTTAATGAGGAAGGTCAGTTCGTGGATGAAAATGGCTTTCCTTTAGATGTCACAGTTACCACCGACAATGCCAAAGCAATTTATGCTTGGGAAGGAGAAATAGGCGAAAAAATCTTTGAAGAGACTGTGCAGGAAAAAGAACCGCCTAAAGATCCTCCTAAAGAACCATCGTCTACTGTCGATGCTATCGACTCTGTAGCTTTGTCAGACTATTACCTTTGGCGCTTAGAAAATGAAACTTTGTACCAGCGAATGGGTGAAGTCCGAGATAGAGCTGATCTTGAAGGTGGGTGGTTCCGAGTATTGGCTGGAAAAAATACATTGGATAAAGGAAATCACTACTTTAAGCATAAATACTATGGTATTCAGCTTGGTTTTGACCATGTTTTTAATAAAGAAGATGGCGGAAGTTGGATATTAGGTGGCGGATTAACTTATACCCATGGAAAAACCGACCTAAGAAATAGTGGTAGCGGTAAAAATTGGCTTGGCTCAGTCTCTCTGTATGGAGTAAAAAAATTTAATAACGATGCCTACTTAGACTTAATTTTTAAAGCAAGCAGAATCCACCATGACTATACAGCGATAAGCAATAAGATGAGATATCTTTCGAAAGGAAAATATCATACATATGCTTATCAGATTGGCGTGGAGTTTGGCAAAAAGTTCATGGTGAATGATGAGTGGTATATTGATCCACAGTTGCAATTAAATTACGGTCATATTAAAGGAACCAAATGCAGAACTAGTTCAGATATAAACGTCAGAACTTCCGGACTCAATAGTCTGATTGGGCGCGCTGGGATTTCAATCGGACGTGAATTTAAAGAAGGAAGTGCTTTCGTAAAAGTTGACGCTCTGAGAGAGTTTTCAGCGAAGTACAAAGGTACTTATGCACTAGATTCAGGAACCAAAAACAAAACCGAAATAAGCCTAAAAGATACATGGGGTGAGATAACTGTCGGCGGTAGTTATAACTTCCGCAAAGATGTGTTTGGTTTTGCTCAGGTAAAACGCTCTTTCGCTTCCGATGTCAAGCAAGAATATCGAGCAGACATAGGTTTGCGTTATGTTTTCTAATTTCAAATAATGTTAAAGGGGTTGGAGTTTAAAACTCCAACCTGAGAATCTTATGAAAAGAAAATTGTACTTTTTATGTCTGATCGCCAGTTTATCTTCTGCAGCTCTGGCTCAAACAAACACTGTCCAAGACGAATTAAAGACCGTTCCGGAAAACAGAATTTTTGTTTCACACTCTCAGAAATCAGGAACCTTCCCATTATATCTAGAGACGGGGGAAGCAACCGGAGAATGCGGAATAGGATTATGGTTAGACGGCCAACTAGCTATGGTTCTTTACCCTCAAGAACGTTCGGTACTTTACCTTTCTTCTGGTTCTCATGAGTTGAGAGCGTCTTTTGAACCGCTTCCTGAAAAGCCTCAAAGTGAAGAGGAGAAGAAGCACTTTAAATACTGTAAGAAGAATAAACCGGAGACCTTAGGGTTCGTTAAAACAATTGAGGGCAAGCCCGGAGAACAGATTCTTGCAAAAGTTCGATCTAATCAGGGTTATCTATATCGCATAAAAACTGTAAGAAAAGACAACCAAGAAAAACTGTGAAATTGATTTTTTCCTTTATCCCACTTTAGCGTTCTGAAGATAGGATTGCGTTGAGATTAATGGAAATAAAAGTTGTTGTTATTGTTTTATTTAGATCATAAAAAATTTGAAAGTTTCCTCGGTTTGTAAAGGGTCTGGGATGTTGCAAAACTGATATCAATTTTGCAACATCCCCTTCTTTTTGAGGCAATATATATTTGAGTTTTATCGGCTTGTAGGCTTCAGCTGATAAACCTTGGAAAAGTCCACGTCTCTTGCAACAAAGATGCCGACACGTTCGCCCTGATTCTTTGTGAGCGTCGGAGGAATGTTGCCTGACTGACGCATAGCTTCCTGAATGATTTGATTCATTCCGTCTTCACTGTTCTGGTAGTAATTTACGCCGCCGTTGTTTTCCGTTTGTTTGGTCATAGCGAAGTCAAAACCGTCCTGAATCAAAGTAAAGAGCAGTGCGTTACCGAAGCGAGCCCACCAATGGAAGTCAATTTCTCCGGCCATACCCGAGCCGCCAAGCGCATCGGTTGCAGGACTGTCGATATTGACACGCACGCCTTTAGGGGTCTGAATCTGCGTCCACAGAACGAAAATTCGGTTCAATCCGTTTTCAACGGCACCTTTGTATTCTCCGATAGCTTTTGAACCGCGCTCAATCAGAAGTACGCGACCGTTTGCGCTGTAAACGTCGCGGGGGATGACGCACGAAGTCATGCCCGGGACGGTCGTATCAAGCTTGGTTTCCAAAACGCAGTCTATGAACGTGCCTTTAGGAAGAAGCAGATTTCTGTCCGGCATCATGATTGCACTGGTCGGAGGAGTCGAAACGCTGGAGAGCAGTCCGCCTAATTTTCCGCCGGAAGATCGCCCGGAACCGGAGTCGTAGCCTTCATCCCGGAGAGTGGCCGCAAATCCCTTTCCCTCACTTTCTTCCACTCCCTTTAAAGCTCCTCCCTCGGCCATCATGGGGGCCATGTTTCTCTTTTCAGCGAGTGTCGGTTCCGGTTTTTCTTTGGCGCTGTTGACCATCGGACTGTTTGCAGCTTGCTGCGTCTGTATTGCCGGAGGCTCCTGAATCAGCCCAGCCTCTTTTTCCGGTTTCGGCTCAGCCGGTTCCTTTATCACCACGGGTGCGGGCGGCGCCTCCGGCGGCTGAATCTGCGATAGAGGAGGAAGCGTGAGCGTGCGCCCGGAAAGCATCGGAGTTGCTTGCTCCTGCTGCTTAGGCTGCACGTTTCTCGAAGAATGCTTCTGATAGAAACCAAAGGCAATGCAAATCAGCATGAGCACGACTAACGCCGCCATCAAGGCCAAGTTTCTGTTTTTTGCCGGGGATGATTTTTTTCCGGCAACGCTCGGGATTCCGATTTCAGTAGGATTGGGGTGAGAACCGGAAATCTGCGGTGTTGTGTTTTCATTCATTTAGTTCACCTCTTTGACAAGTTCTCGTTTCAGTCCGGGCACCGATACACCCGAGTCGTTCGGAGCTCCTCCCCCGCTGTAGGTTTCGTTATAAATGCCGACGACAGCTTGTCCGGCTCTAAGCCTCAGTTCTCGGTAAACACCGTGAACAACGAGCCAGTCCCCCCTGATGTGAGAGTTAAGCAGTGTTTCTTCTTCGTTCTCAGAGACTCTGTAAACCGCCGGGAAGTCTGTGTGCCGATCAAACTTCAGGTACGTGAACCTTCCATTGTCAAACACTTCCAAAGGAGCGATTTCTTTTGAAAGAGGAGAGGAGCCGAAATTTTCGCTGTAAAACTTATTAACTTCAGATCCATTCTCGGAATCGGTCTTATCGGAAATCTCTTTATCGGATTGGTTCAGCAGAGAATCCACGGTTTTCTTGTTTGCGTTCTCCTGAGCTTTGGCTGCCTCTTCCAGCGGATAGCGGAAAGTTAGGCTGTAGGTTGCCTTGGCTCTGGAACCGGGATGCACATCAAAGAGATACGTGTGTTTATCCGTCACAATCACAAGATTGGTCGCTCCGTCGAAGTCTTTGGGCTTCAGGAAGAAATTATTGCCTCGGGCCTGAAACTCCCAAGCGGTTGAATACCCGGAACCGAAATCGCGAATCTTTTCTCCGGGAGAAAATGTGATGGTTGTAATCAGCCCGTTTGCGGCCCGGATCGGATACACCTGACCGGGTTTGTAGTCCGTGTACATCACTCGTGCGTCATATTGACTTGCCGTCGGACGCTCTAAAGCATTAACTGAGAGCCCGCAGCCGAGGAAAGATGCAACCAGCAAAAGACAGCAAAGACTTTTTCTCATGGCGCTGCTCCTTCAATGATCGGGTCAACTCGGTAGCTTGTGACCGTAAAACCAAATGGGTTTACAAGCCTCTGCGCTTCGTCCATCGAATAATTCGGGTTGTATTCATATCCGATGGTGGCACGCCAAGAATTTCTGGCTTCTTCATTGTTGCTGTACGTATCAACAAGGCGTTTGGTAAAGCGGACGGTTGCGATTCCGTTCCCGTTGGGAACAACGGATTCAACATTGCAGATGATCTTCTTTTTGTCTTTCAGAAGGTTCTGAAGGGATTTCTTATTGTCTAATCCGTACTGGTGGTCATAAGGGTTGAATACTTCAGGAACGCTCATCAGGCGGACTCGCGCATGGTCGTTTTCCAGCGTGCGGTAGTCGTAGCTTTCATGGCTCTGCGTGTACAGATTGAGCCAATACTTGTCCATCATCTCATCGACCGGGATATTTTGCGGATCACGGATGTCGATCACCCGGGTAGTGCCGTTGCTCTTATCCAGCTCGACGATAAAGGGATAAGCCTCCTTTTTCACCGCGATCACAATGCAGATAATGCTCACCAGCACTAATAGGCACCCCATGATCTTGGCGGCTGTCCAACCGGCTTTGGCCTGTTTTTCCTTCAGCGCCATACGCTCAACGGTCCAATCCAGAGCTTCGTGATAGGGATAAGCCGGATTGTTCACGGTTTCTTTTGCAGCTGAAGGAGCGGCTTCTGCTTGGGGCGTTGGTTTCTTTTTCTTGAAAAACATATTGTTTCCTATCTGTATAATATTCGTTATCTAAAAATTATCTTTTAGGAGAAAGATATGGCTTCTTTGACATTACGAAGAGTCGGGGGTTCGGTAGTAGCCACATTTCCCAAGGCTTTACTTGAACTTTTGAACGCAACAGAAGGCGACACCGTCGAATATACGTTTGACGACGGCAAGCTGATTATTGAGTCCAAACAAAAGAAGCGCAGAAAACTTCCGAAATATGATCTCAGCCAACTCCTCGAGGAGCACAAACAGATCATGCCCTTGCTGGAAGAAGAGTATGAAATTTGGGGAAAAGATAAACGTAAGGGCACCGAATTATTATGAAAAAGGTACTTCAGCAAGGTGACATCATACGTATTGCTTTCGATCCCTCGCTGGGACAGGAACAGCAAGGCGTTCGTCCGGCGCTTGTAGTCAGCGTTCAGCCGGTGAACGCTCTTTCTAACCGCGTTATTGTTGCGGCCATCAGTAACGGTGCGGGTTTTAATCGGAAGTACGGTCTCGTCGTTCCTCTCATTGGAACGGGACTGCAAACGACCGGTGTCATTATTTGTGATCAGCTTCGCACGATGGACGTCCGAGCAAGGGAAGCTACTTTCATTGAGACCGCTCCTCAGTATGTTGTTGATGAAGTTTTGGGCAAGCTTGCAGCCATTCTCGGAATAGAGGAGTAAGGTTTTCATTGCTCCGTCTCCTCATAACCGAAACTGAAATTACGTGTAGCCCGGTCTTTCCTAAAGTTGAGTTTTGCTTCCTCTTTTTTCTGCATTGCTTCCTTTTGTCTTTGCTGTGCAAATTCAGTTACAGGGACGCGAATGCCGGAAGGTGTCGGCGGTTTAGTGGCGCCGCAGCCGGTTAAAACAAAGGCTGTAAAAGCGCCGGTTAAGATTGAATAGAGAAGTTTTTTTGATTGCATTGTTCACTCTTCTTTACTTCTGTTTTTTTAAGATTTCATTGGCGATTCGTTCGTTTTCCCGGCTTTGTGCTTCATTCACTTGTTCTGAAGACCCTGAACTCTGAGACGACTGAGGAATGTTTTGTTCAGGCGTCGGAGTATTGAATTGAGCTCTTTGGTCAAACTGCGAATGATCCGTAGAGAAATCAAAAGCCTGATCTGTTGAGCCGGAATTGCCGATCGCTGCTGAAGCTGACACTCCTGAAGGAGATGTCGGCTGTGCAACGGAAGCCGGTTGTGCTCCGTATGCAGCACCGAGCGCCGCAGCGTTGGCTGCCGCTACCTTTTCCTGCTGTGGCGTCTGGTTCATGTTTGCCGGGCCCGAAAATGCAGGTGCATAGGCGCCTGAAGAACCGGATGGCGAGCCGGAAGCACTTCCTCCTGACGGACCGGAAGAACCGTCGGAACCAGCGTTTGTCGGAGTTCTTAATTTGTCCGGGTCGGTGAAGAACTGTCTGACTGCACCTGCCGCGTAACCGGCAGTCGCTGCTGCAAATGAACCGGGATTAGTAAGGCCGCCGCTGCCAAGGAGGTGCTGGGCTTGAGACTTCAGAGCATCTCGGTTTTCTTTAGCGTAATCGGTATCCTGAGCATTAGCGCGTCCGTACATACCGCCCGCGTAACCCAGCATAGCACCGCCCGTGACGGCAGCCATCGTTCTGCCGAAACTTTGCAGCATACCTGCTACCGAGGCAGCCTGAAGCGCAACACCTCCGGTAAGACCGGCGGCAAAAGAGGGAATGGATTTCACAACGGTCGCTATGGCGAGAACGACAACGGCAAAAACGCCAAGGTTTACAAGCAAGACACCGTAATCTTTTCCACCCTCAGCTGCCGAGGCAAAATCTGAAACTTGTTGAACACGTTCTAGAAATATTCCGTTAATTAACATGAGGGTTCCAGCCACCGCAACCAGCGTAAATGCCCAGCAAACCACGGCCCTGAGCCATCCGTCGAACCACGTCCGAGTCACAGTGAACATCAATGTGCAAATAAACAGCGGCCCGAAGGCTAATCCCATCACTAGAAAAATTTCGTAGAGCAGCAGGTAGCCGACGGCAAGGAACATGAAGTAGATGCAGACAGCCAGCATGAGAACCATCAATAAAATAATGAAGAGGCTTGTGGCTATGCTTTCACCGATAGACCAAACGCTCCAAGAGCTGTTCGACCAAATGTTGTAAATAGCCTGAAACCCGCTCATAAAAGTTTCCCACGTTTGATCTGCGGCACCCCATGCATTACTGATGCCACCTCCGGTCGTGGCGTGGGATATTGCATTCAAAAGCAGATTTTCGATGCCGTAAACTGCCGGGATGACGTAGGTGACAAAATTCGCGGCATTCAGTCCGAAAAAAGCGACCAATACGATTTTCACGCACTGTGTTATCAGATCGGGGATTGCACCTTCGGCACGTCCTGTTGTGATTTGATAAGCCCGGGCAAAAAAGTAGATCATGATGCCGGTGTAAATAATCGGACTGATGCTCGAGATGATTTCGCCTGAAACCGATTCGGCAAATCCCGCCATCGTGCTTCTGACCTCATTGCCGAACGCTTCAAAAGTACCCGCCATAGGATTCTCCTTTTAGTTTTTCGGCGGACGAATGGCCCGTTGAATATCCGCTTGCGTCATTCTGGGGAACATTTTTTGATGCGCTTCTCTTTCAGCCTGTTGACGTACCAGCTCGTTTTGCTTATTCATCTGAGCCTGTTGGAACTGTGCAGCCAACTGAGAGGATTGAAGCGCAACTTGCTCGGCCTGAATGCGGGCGGAAAGATCGGCAATGGATTTGGCATCCGTTGCGGTGTTGATCCGACTCATTAGCGATTCAATGTTTTGAAGGCGCTGGTTGGCGGTATTGGCTGCTTCTTCCAAAACTGCCTGTTGCTCCGCTTCAAATTCGCGAGCCTTCAGACAGTTTTGCTTGACTTCCCCGTCAAGATTGCTGCACGCGTCTCCGAGCTTAAGCCGGTTAAAAATATCTCGGCCCAAACTGCTGAGTGACGACGTGCCGTTCATTATTCCGTTGAGACGACTGCGGGCGGAGGTTGGTATCAGACTTCTCAGATTCAGGTTGTAATCCACCAGTCCCAATCCGCGAGTTCCGGTGAAGTTTTGCAGCGTGTTGACTGCCGTGTTGTACTGCTGAACCATGTTCGAGTACATCTGCTGCATCTGCGTGAGCTGCTGCACCATTTGTGCAATGGCAGCCGCATCCACGGTAGGGATGCCGGAGGCTAAAGCGGATGTGCCGGAGCACAAACCGGCGGACAACATAAGGGTGGCTATTACTTTTCTATACATAAGTTGTTCCTCTCCATTAAGATTTATTTGTTATTTGCAGAGCATCCAAATGAAAACAATCGGGATCAGGCAGAAAATTCAAGAGGTTTGGCATCGACGGGAAATCAGTAAACTTGAAGATCTTTTTTTCCAAGCGGCGCAAGAGGCCCCTTCCAATCAACTTCTTCTTAGTGAAGAAAATTCCCAAAATCTTCTTTCGTTTCTTGCTTCTTTGAATCTTGTTGGTGTACGTCGGTCGGATGAACCTTTTGATATTTGCGCAATAACTTCCTTGCTTGCCGGTCGTCCACATCCTTTCAATGTGAAAGATGTTGCCTTTGATATCCTCGAAAAGCTTTATTTCGTAAAGCACTTGAAGCAATACGTCGTGGACATAAGACAAGGAGAAATTGAGTGGCAAAAGCTCTCTGCGTACCTCAGGGCAGACGTTAGACCCCATATGCTTGCCGGACACCCGGATATTCAAAAATTTCAGTGGGCCCCTGAACGTGCGGTATGGAGCAATGCTGATGGCTCTCACAGAACATTTAAGTTGCGCTTTCTTAGCAAACTTTTGAATAAAGATTGGAAATTTCAAGCGCATATTTCCTCCTTTTCCATAAACACGGAAAAAGCCCTCGAGTTTTGTCGCGATAACTGGTTTTTGTTACCGGACAACCCAATATTTGCAAGTGAAATTTTTAATTTGATCAGAGAGATAATTGGCCGGAGATTTGAATACCATGATCTTTTTCCGGCTTTAAAACGTCGGTACCCTTCGCGAGATCGTTCATACAATGTTGTTGAGTTGGACTTCGCCTCCGGTTCGTTTACAAGCGAAACCAAGTACTTTGATCTGATGAAACTGCCGAGCGATCTTTTGTTGCCAATTAGGGCCAAAAGACAAGGCTTATTTTTTCTTAATAGCTTCATTACAGAACTCCTTTTACGGCAGCAACAAAACTCTGAGAAGCTTCTTCCTTAGCAACTTGGTCACAGCCGAAGTAGACATCTTTCCCGATGGCTTTTAACTTTTGGAGTTCCGAGACGATTTCGTATCGGTTTGAAATCATCACATCTTCTATTTCTTCATCCAAATGGATAATGACTCCTTGGAATTTGATAAATGACAATTTGTTAAGAAGCTGTGGAAAAAAATTAAGACTTTTGCCGGGTAAAGAATTGGATTGGCTGCCGGAACCAATTTCTAAAACTGTTAACTGGGAGGACCAATTCAGAGAGAATTGCTCTAATTTTTCAAAACACTCTGAAGCTGTTACTGAGCAGGGAATCACAGGAGCATGAAATTCGGCCTGCGCAACCGTTAACGGATAATCGGTGTCATAACTAAATGGTCCGTTCTGGCTGATCCAAAGAAATTTCTGATTGGATTGTTCAATAACTTCCAGAAAGCGCAAACCGACTGAGTACTTATCGCCAATAAGAACGTTTCCTTCTTCACGAGGTTGCTTAAAACGGTAAAGAAGCTTTACGCGCAAAGCCAGTAAGTTGGACAAGTATTTAAATCCGAATGAATCGGACAGGCGCCTCGCTTCTTCGCAATTTTCGCTGATTCTCTCGAGAAGCAGTCTCTTATCACGAGGGAAAATAAAAGGACGGCTGATTATCTTTTTTAACTCGTATATCTCTGCGTCACTGAAAACAGCAGAAACATCCTTGAAAAATGCCGAGATCAGCCGATCCTGACACCTAAAATTTAAAGAATTCATGCCTCCTCCTTTTCGCTAGTCGGAAGGGGTTTGTCCCCGAAGAAATAAGGAATCCAAACTTCAGGGTCGTCTCCCACGAGAGAAAATAGTTTTTCTCCGAACTTGGTGGTTCCGGCAGTCCCGGAAAAAATCTTCAGAGCACGTTTGAAATTTCCGAGATCAAGCCGAATCATCACGGACACAGGCCCCTGCTTAATCAGCATCAGACGGCTTTGTGTATCGAGGCTCTTGATGATCGAAAACTCGTCCTTCGTACACTTGAACCCTTCCGTGTAATCCTTTTCATTCGCGTAGGGATTGGGCAGGTAGATTTTTGTAGCCGTGTTGTCCACAAACGCGGAACCTCTTTCGCTTTTCAGAACGTCTTCAGGGGACTGAGAAGCAAACACAAAAATACCGTTCTGCTTACGAATCGTCTTGAGCTTGTCGAACGCAAACTGAGCCGTAGCCGGGTCGGAGAGATACTTCCAGAACTCATCCATCACAATGATGGTTCGTCTCTTGTCCTTCATTACCTGAGTTTCAATCAGATAAAGGAGAATTTCCGTAATCGGGCCGCGGACATCCTCATTTTCCAAAAAGTCCGTACCGTCAATTCCGAAGTTGGGAAATTCATTGAGATCGAGCGTGTTGATTTCATTGTCAAAGGCCCATGCGAGAGGCCCCGTTTCAATCCACTTAGAAAGGCGCATGGTAAGCGAGTTCTGCGCGTCTTCCACACGGTCGCCCGTCTGAAGGCTTTGCGGCAGCACAGCAAGTCTTCGGTACTTAGCGGGCATGGACATGACCGTCTCAACTGCTGTTGCGATCCGCTGCTCATCCAACGGAGTGATCTGAAGTCCGTCGCGTCCGATCAGCCGCTTTGTCCATCCGATCAAAAACTGGATGTTTTCTGTTGTCGGTTCCAACTGGAAGGGATTGATGCCGGAAGGTTTCCCGTTTTCAATTGCCAAATATCCGCCGCCCATCGCTTTAATGGCTAGCTCGGCACCTTTGTCCTTGTCGAATAAGATGACCGAGAGCTGATGGTCTTTATCGCGATACTTTTGCGCCGAGCACAAAAGGAAATTCAGCAATACCGTCTTGCCCGCGCCGGATGCTCCGAGAATTGCCGTATTCCCAAGCGGCACGTCTCCCAAAGAATCCTTTTCGGGATCGGTGTAATGAAAATTAAAGTAATACGGCTGATCGCTCGGCATTTTCATTAACGCGACGGCTTCGCCCCAAGGGTTTCGGTCGCGTTTTCCGCATGGAAAATTATGAAAACTAGCGAGATGAGCAAAATTCATACTTGAGATTTTTGCGACCCGCGAGCGGTCCTTTCTTCCGGGAAGCTGATGCAGATAAGACGTAACCAGCGCGAGAGTGGACTTGATCGGTAAAAATCCCGCGTCCTGCAATTTTTTTACCGAGTCATTCGCATGGGCAACAACGGTATCTTCGCTGCCGAATACAAGAAGCGAATAGCTGTAGTCGCCGATGACAATCTGACCGTTGGCGACCATATCGCGTGCCAATGACAGCAGCTGCATTTGCGAAACGGCATCGTCTTGAGCCGACCTTAATTGGTTTTGCTGCAACTTCAGAGCCTTGAGTCCCTTGTTTTTGGATAGGGCCGTAAAGGTCTGCGTTTCAATAAAGGGGTATGAACTCTGATCGAAATTAGTGTTGTAGAGCAGTCCGTCAAGCAGCCGGGAATACGTTGCCATCGGATAATCTTTAAGCTCTATCGACTGCACATAGGACTTTCCCAATGCAGTTTGAAATTCAAGGGTATCGGCTCCGCCGAAAACCTGAACGTTCCCCAGTGCTTCGTTTAGCGGCATGAAAGGCACTCGGACTTTCTGCCATTGCCCGGTCAGCAAGTAATTGTAGAAGGAGAGCTGATGGGAAAAAATAATTCCTTGCTCGTCCGAATATTCTCCAAGCACTGCGGGCTCGTAATCCCTAAGTGAACTTACCAGCTGATCGAAGACTTTTCCGAAAACCTCCAAGCGCTCTTTAAGTTCCTCCCGGATTTCCGATTCTTTGTACTTATCCCTCTTCAATGCCGTCGCTTTATGGCTGACCAACGACACATAAAGTTCGGTCGCCATCAGATTGTTTTCCGAGATTTCACGGTTGTAGGCGCGAACAAAGTCTCTGACAAAACGGCTGCTCGAATTCTCGTCCGGCACAGAAAGTTCGTCGTGAACAACGCGCCGAATTCTGTGCACTTTCAGTGACATTTCGTCCGTGGAGGACGCGCTTGCCATTACTTTTAAAAAGTTGTTCTGGCGCTCTGCATCTCTTTGGAGCGCTTCGTTGGAAACCGCCTCAAAAACTTTCCCGGAAATCTTTACTGTCGCAACTAAGTCTCCTTCCCGGCAGATCACCACGCCGGGCGCAATGACTGCCGAATAGGGAATGAACTGCGAGAGGCTTTTCTCGGAATTGTCCAGCGATTTTCTTTGGGCAAACATTGTTTACTCCTTGCTTTTTTCAAAAACGAAAAGCTCTTTTTTTTCTTGTTTGGGACTCAAACTTGTGACGTTTCCCCAAAACTTCCTATTTTTGGTTTGAACGAGATTGATGCGAATGTAGGAGAGCAGCTGTGAGAAAATCTGCTCGTCCTTATCAGCCAGCGTCTTCAGATAAAGATGAGTTATCGGAGCAATCAGCATCAAAGGAATCCAAATCCAGACAGCCAAAAGCGCAATGACTCCGATGTTCAAAACAAAAACCTTGAGCGGAACGCCCCCGACGCAAGCCGGGCGCGTCGCGCCTTTAAACAGCGGGCTTGACGTTTCCATTTAGCCCACCAGCAGATCGGCAAGCCAAGGTGCGGCAGCCACTAAAACGGCTCCTAAGAAAGGACCGGCGACCTGCTGCAAAGTGGCACTTGTAAAAATGATTTTGTAACCGGCCCACACAAGAGCAATGGTCACGACAACAAGAGAGACGCCTTGCAAAGTTGTCAAAATCGTTTGAAACAGAGTATTGATGCTTTGGGTTCCGGCAGCGGCCAAAGCGGGGTCGCACAGCATCAAAGCAGCCAGAAGAGCGGGGAATAAGAAGTTGGATTTATTCATGGTTAAACTCCATAAGTTAGTCGGATTAAAAAATCAATCCGGTTGTTGGCTTGTCGCCTGAAGCGACAAGAGTTGAAGATTCTTTTGTTTGGGCTTCGGCTTCCCGTATGGACGGGACGGTCGGTACATTTACGTTGATCCCTGCATTGATCCGCACTTTATCCACGTAGCCGTGCCGATAGCCGGTCTGGAAATTTCCTGAGTAGTAACAGCTCAAGGCATCGTGCAGAGAATTACTGCCGCTGTTCTTCTGCGCCCTTTGGTAGCATTCGGAAAGAATTTTTGACGCTGCTTTTAGATTGGTACAAGCATCCAATGCCCCGGCTGCATTGATGCCGAGCTTGGAAAAATTCTTTTTATTAATTTGTGCCAAACCGACTGAATAGTTTTTTCCTTCAAGTTCCAGCTGCGCAATGATTGCCATCGCCTCATGGAATGCTTTCGGCTGCCGAGAACCTCTTCCGACAATGCCTATGGCATAAGGATTAAAACTAGATTCGGTTCTGACCAATGCGCGCAGCGTGTCTTCAGAAACTTCCGGTGCGCAGCGTTTGGCCAAATCCCCGAAATCATCGGCTTGAGATGAGAGGGAAAGAGTTGCAAGGATGAAACCGATAATTAACCTTACACGCAGGCCGCGTTGATTAAAATTTGGCTCTAATGAGGATGATTTTTTATGAGCAACGAGAAGCTTAGTTACAAAGGGTATGAAGGTTCCGTGGAAGTTAGTCCGGACGGCCGATTTACGGGCAAAGTTCTTGATATCCGTTGCGGGTTGATTTATGAAGGCCTCACCCTTTTGGAGCTTCAAGATGCTTTTCAAAGCGTCAGTGACGCATATCTTGATTACTGTTCGAGCAAAAGTATTAGGGCTGAAAAACCTTCTTCCTTCCCAGATGTGCTGAGTACAAAACTTTGCAAACCTTATGACCCAGTTGATTTTCTTGAAAGCGAAGAGGACTGCGCTCTGTACCTTCATTTTTGCGCAGAGGAAGACCTCGGAGATGGCTCTTTGAAAAAAGCGGCTGCACTTGATATTGAAAAAGCTAGAGGTAGAAAAAAGGCAAATCAGAAGACCTACAAAGAAATCTTGGAAAGAGACTTCGGCGGATTGGATGAAAAATCCTGAACTCCGCAAAGGATATGATGCGGTCAAAGCAGAGCTTAATCTTTCATTAGTGCTACAATGTAGGCATTCTTTAGAAGGAGATTCTATGAGTACTGCCGACTCTTTTATTCGGGTTCGACTCGACAAAGAATTGAAATTGGAAGCAAGTGAGATTCTTTCGGCTATGGGTCTTTCCATATCCGACTTGGTACGGATGACCTTGATCAAATTGGTCAATGAGAGAGACATTCCCTTTAGTACATACGTCCCAAACAAAGAAACCATCGAAGCGATGAATGAGCTGGAGGCAGGAAAAGGAAAAAAGTTTTCTAATTTCCAAGAATTGCTCTCGGCAGTGGATAAAGAATGCTGAATATCGAGGCTTCGAGTCTTTTTTTGAAAGACGTTAAAAAAATGGAAGCACAAGGAAAGAGGATGGAACTGCTTTCTGAAGCAATTGACATGCTTCTCAAAGAAGTTGAGATTCCGGTTCAATTCAGAGACCATAGTTTGAGCGGCAATTGGAAGGGATATCGCGAACTTCATATCCGCCCCGATTGGCTTCTCATTTATAAAGTTGAATACCCTTTGCTCAGGTTGGCAAGAACCGGAAGTCATTCGGAACTGCTTTCCAAGGTTAAAAGGTAATTTTTTTCTATTGCGCATTTGTTTCTCTTGGGTTGAGACTCATTGGTCAGCGCCCTCTTAGAGCGCTCACCGATGAATCCTTCATTCATCGGGGTTGTGCGAACTCCTTGAGGAGCCCGCGTTTGTTTTTAGATTTGTTTAGAAGCGGTATCTGGCCTCGAACTTGAAGGCGTGGTCTGCTTTGCCTTTGGTGCCGCCCGTGAATCCGTAACGGACACCAAACGTTGCCGGACCTTTATCGGCCTGTACGCCTAAGTTCACGTTTGTGCCGAATTTGCCCGCAAATTCACCGGAGAGCTTGTCGCTGACACCGTTGAAGTTGCTGAGTTTCGTCTTCTGTTCGGTATCCCCGAACTGCGGGATGAGGGTCAGATCAGCTTGCGGACGAACATTCCAACCGGAAGCAGTCATAATGTCGCCACGAACCGCAACGCCGATAGGCAGCTGGAAAGTATTAGTGGCATCAGGTGTGTTGCCCCAAACCTTCTTACCGTCCACCTTGGTGTCGTAGCTGCCGGACTTGGCCCACACATAACGCAGTCCTGCGTGAGGAATTACGTTTGCCTTGCCGACCGGCAGATTGGCTTCGGCTCGAGTGCCGAGACTAAACAGATTTGTCTTGACATCAGCATCGGCCTTGTTGAATCCAGCTGCATTAATCGACTGTGTAATATCAGAGGAGTTGTGCATCCAGCTCAAAGTTCCGATCAGATTGACTCTATCGACGGGAGCGTAAGCGCCGTAAGCGTGCAGACCGAAGCTGTCATACTTGTTCTTGGTCTTCAGCACGTCGCCGGTGGAATCAAGTGAACCGTGGTTGTAACTGAAAGCGCCGCCTAAGATGACGGACTTACCGGCAAACTTGCGGTCATAGCCCATAACAAGACCATAGGCGTTCGTATCGAATCCGGCTTTAGAAATACCGGTGGCACTCAGGCTCTTGTACTTCTGCTTACCTCCGATAACATCGACCCAAAGATCGTTTCCGCGATCCCATTCGCGCATAACACCGTACTCGGTAAAGGCTTCGTTCCGCATGGAAACTCTGCCCTCGATGGAGTCGGCAGCCGTGTTGAGGTCGTTCATGGAAACGCTCATAGCGCCGCCCGCAAAGGCGATATTTGCTACAGAGTTGATGACTTTGGTCTTACCGGCAATATCCAGCTCTTTATCTCGCAGAACGCGGCAAACAAATTCGGCTCCTGCGTCACCGCTCTTGCAGTGCAGCAGATCGTCGTTAGCAATGTTGGGAATGGCGATGTCAGGATAGACAGTGCGGACATCGGCCAGCGTTGCATTGACCCAAATCTTGCTCGGATCGTTGTGCAGCGTCAGAATCCAGTTGATGCCGGAGCCGTCCTGTGGAAGAGCGTAAAGATTGTCGCCGGTCCAGCCGCCCGTCCACATTCCGCCGGATTCATTTCCGCCGGTGATGTAGCCGTTGACGATTGTGTAGTCGCCCACTTCTTCAATATTGCCCAGAACAAGGTTTGCACCCGGTTCGACAGTCACTTTCGCAATATCGCTTGTGGTATTGAATGCGCTCTTACCGTCTGTGAGGATGGAGCTGTCAATAACGGTCAAAGAGTCTTTAGCGAAATACAAATCACCGTTTCCGATCTGGACGTGATTGTCTTTATCCGTCCAAACGTTGGGACCTACGGAAATTCCTCCTCCCGGGCCCGTTGTCACGTTATTGGTAATAACCAATCGGCTCGGTGTGCCGCTGGGCACCGTCGGAGATCCGATAGAGTCGGCCCAATCAAGACCGCCTTTGGGTCCCAAGTTCAAGTCGCCGTTATTCTTCACGTAGATATTCGTGTCGATAACGTCGCCCGTCGGATTGATCTCGGCTTTAACGTGATTTTCTTCGGTCGGTTCTCTGTCGTTTCCGATAATAAGGTCTCCGCCGTTAAGATCGGTTTCCTCGGCTTTCAGACTGCCGCCGTCGATCTTGACAAGGCCGTCATCAATGGTGAGTTTGCCCGTCTCAATATCTCCCGTGTTGTTCACATCGCCTCCGGCCACAACGACGTTGTTCCAAATGGACGTGCCGGAGTTATTGTGTTCGCCGTTCGGGTCAATCGTCAGGATGTCTCCTTTCTCGTAACCGGAATTATTCGACGTACCGCCGCCCTGAATCGTCATATCGTCGTATTCAGATTTGCCTTGATTGTCGAGTGCCCCGGAAACAAGGGTATCGGTGACCTTGGTGGCGTCAATTTCACCTTTATTCGTCTTCTCGCCATCAATGACATACTTATCATTGATGGTTTCTTTGCCTCCTTCTTCGGTAGTGGCCGAGCCTCCGACCTGAACGGTTTGGTTGTTCCAGATCGAGGTTCCTGAATTGATGTGCTCACCGCCGTCTTCGATGATGAGGATGTCTCCTTTCTCGTAACCGGAGTTGTTCGACGTACCGCCGGAAGCGACGGTCATATCGTCGTAGTTTGAGGTTCCTTGGTTATCGAGCGTCCCGGAAACCTGAGTATTGGCAACGCCTGTTGCGTCAACTTCGCCTTTGTTAATGCGGTCGCCCGCAATGTCATAGGTTCCGTTGATCGTTTCCTTGCCGCCGACTTCAACAGTTGAAGTAGCACCCGTCTGGATCGAGACATTGTTCCAAATAGAGGTACCGCTGTTGGTGTGCTGACCGCCGTCAGCAATCGTCAGGATGTCGCCTTTCTCGAAACCGGAGTTGTTCGACGTGCCGCCGGAAGCGACGGTCATATCGTCGTAATTGGCCGTTCCCTCGTTGCGCAACAGACCTGCGACGGTGGTCACAGCTGTCTTTGTGGCGTCAAGAACTGCGTCTTTGCCTTTGTTGACAAACTCACCAATCACATCAAATACGCTTCCGACATCCAAATTGCCGGAGTTTTCACCGTTGCCGGAATCGGCAACGGTGACACCGTTCCAAATCGAAGTGCCGGAGTTGGCATGAGTCCCTTCAACGGTGAGGATGTTGCCTTTTTCCGTGCCGCTGTTATTAGAGCTGCCGCCCTCGGCAATCAGCATATCGTTGTAATCGGCTTTGCCTTCATTGGCGTGTGTGCCGGATACCGTTACCTTGTCAACTTTGGAAGCGTCCAAGACGGAGTTCTGGCCCTTATTCAGGAAGTTTCCGGTTACATCAAAGACCGGAAGATTTCCGTGTTTTTCGTCCAGAGACAGTTTCCCTTCGTTAACGGTCGAACCATTGCCGGTCAAACTGTTGATATGCAAAATGGCATTGGAGTGAACGTGAACATTACCGTTGTTTGCAATAGTCCAATCAGCAAATTCACCGTTCTTGGCTTCCAAAGCTCCGTCTTCTCCGATATTGGAGGAAAGAATCCATCCGACTGTCGGTGTAACACCGCCGTGAGAGCCGAACGTGAATTGACCGTTATTCACATCAATGGAACCGCCGTCGGCGGAATCCTTCAGCAGTTTATTGGCATCATCACCAAAAGAACCTTCAGGAATTGCATTGACGGCATTGCCGACAAGAACCAATTCCTTACCGCCTTCGATTGTGACTTTATCCGTATGGGAGACATCTTTGAATCCCATACTAATATTGATCGAATTGGTATTCGGATCATTGGACTCGGCACCAATGATCAAACCTTTGATCGTCTGAGAAGCATCAGTGTCTTTGTTGTACTCATCCGCAAACTCATTGTGCAGAGTCGTCGTGTTGAGCACAATGCCGGGGTTCAGAACGATATCAAGTCCTTCTTTTTCCAGATCGTTTGCCGTCGTAATAGTAAACGGGGCAGTCATCTGACCTAAGAAATTGATGGTCAGGTTGGCCGCATTTTCAAATGCATTCGCAATTTTGTCGGTGACGCTGACAATCAGCGAAGCGCTGAAATAATCGTCGTCAAGAGCAAGATTGCCGCTTTCGACATTCAGCCCGGACTGGATCTCGTCTTTGACTGCGCCTACGGTAGTTGCAGAAAGCACGGTGGTCGGAAGCTGTACCGTGCCCGTTTCGGCGTCTGCCGCGTCGATTCGAATGGCCTCAGTCGTGACAGAGCCGAAAATTTGATCCGCACTTGTCTGAAGAACGCCGCCTGTCAGATTGATGCTATCGGCTTTTCCGTCAAGTTCGATCTTGGCAACATCGAGGACGCCGCCCGCCATAATGTTGACCGTTGTGTCGCTGTTGACTACGCCCGCAATAACCTGCGTTAAATTATCTTTGTAGTGGGACTTAACTTCCGCAGAATCCTCGTTATCAATCACCGGAGTCTTATTGCCGCCGGAGATGTTAACGGTGTTATTGTCGAGGAGACCGGTAACGTTTCCTTCGGAATCGCGAACTTCGGAAGCGTCAAAAATTCCGCCTTTAATATTCAGCGTGGAATCTTCAAAGAAGCCCTTGTCAGCTTTGAAATGACCGCCTAACTGGTTATAGACGGAGTTCTTTGCATCGAGCTCGGCAATATTAAGATTACCCTTGTTAAGGTTAATCGTTCCTTCATTGGAAACAACCTTCTGAAGGGTGCTGTCTCCGTCGGAAGTGAACTGACCGCCGGTGGCGAGTTGAGTCAGAGCAATATCCGAGGTGTTTCCACCTGCATTGACAAATTCTCCGCCGTTAAGAACCAGCTGATCGGCCTTGACTGAACCCGTTGCTTGGTTAAGGAAGCGGTCGTTCTCAGCCAGAACAAGGTGTCCGGCCTCAACGGTGCCTGTATTTTCGGTCTTGGCTGCGGCAAAATCGGTAGCTTTTACCGTTCCGGCATTGTTCAGTTCTTTTAATTGAACCTTTTCAGCCTCAATCGAGGCATCCTGCCTGACTTCTGCCAGTGTCACACCCTTGGAACCCACGGAGCCGCCCTGAATCATTCCCTTCAACAGCATGAGATTTGTAAGCTCAAGGTGGCCTTCATTGGCGATACCGACGTCGGAAGCATCAGCCATTTCAATCTTGGTAGTTCCCGTGTCTTTGAACTGAGCTTCCGCAGAGTTGGTTACCTGACCGCCTGTGACGTTCAAACCTTTCAGAGCTAAAGTGCCCTTGTTGTTAACGGTACCGGCGGTAACGTTCAGGGCATTGGTATTGTCCATTGTCCCGTTATTGTTTAACTCCCCGCCCGCTACCGTAACGTTCTGCGTACCGTCAACTTTGACGGTTCCGTTGTTGGTCAGAGTTCCTTTGAGTTCTGTTGCCCCGTTAAGACCGGCAATCGTGAGTACAGCGTCAGCTGCATTGGTCACAATGGAGCCGGCTTCCGTCAGAAGTGAGTCCACTTTCGCAAGCGCGTTATTAATGAAGCTACCCGCAGTTGCATCCTGAACGGGTGTCGCGGCTTGAACGGTGAGTTTTGCAATGTCCACTTCGCCGCTGTTGGTAATATCACCGCCAACAGTTAGCTCATCCGTAACGGACAGTTTGCCCTGATTTTCCAGCGATCCACGAATGCCGTAAGTTCCCGAAGCACCGGCAAGAGCGTTACCGGAAACGGTCAGTTTTCCGGCTGTCAGTTCAGCACCTTGCTTATTAACAGAACCGTATTCGCGTAGTGTCAGCTCATTAAAGGCTGCTTGACCGTTGTTTTCCACGTAGCCGCTGATGTCGGCAGTACCGATCTCAAAGGTTCCGTAGTTAACAAACGAATTATTGGTGTTGCGGGATGCAATATTTTGAGCTTTGAAAATACCGTGATTGCTCATAGCGCTGCCGTCAACAGCCGTATAGGTGCCGACAATCAGCTGAGTGGTTGTATCGTCAGAGTTGCCAATAACCAGTCCCTCTCTGTCAGTACCGTAGCCGGCTGAACCATTGTTCAGATTATCAACAGTGAAAACACCGTTTTTGACGATAACCTGACCACCGGCACCTCCGAGAGTCGGATTGGCAGGAGAGATTCCGATATTTAATTCCCCAAGGTGGCCCTTTGTTTCCGTAGCAGAACCGTAGGACCCAAGGGTTAACTTAGAAGGTGTGACGGAACCGTCAACATTTTTGTTGCCGCCAACCCATACAGCTCCGTCTGCTAATTCAACCGGAGCGAGATTCGGATTGGGCTGGGACTGACCCACTAATACGAAATGGCTGCCGTTGTTGATGTAGAGGCCGTCTGTTACGCCGGTGACGTTCATAAAGCCCATGTTTTGGCTCAGTACATTGGGTGTACCGGAACTCGGAACGACAATCGCACCCTTTTCGTTAACACCGACTACCAAGGAAGTGGCTCCGGGATTGTCGGTTGTTTCGTTGGAGAGTGTCTCATTCGCAAATGTTGCATAGGCTAGAGTGCCGGCAGCCGTGGCTTTAATAGAATTTGCGAGATCTACATTAAACCTCTCTGCTGCTTTGCCGTTAAATGCGACTTCGAGCTCACCGCGACGTTCCGCCGGAACGTCTCCGATGGCTACAAGCTTGTTGACTGCATCGCCGGCCAGCGCAGCGCTGTATGAGGCGTCGTCAAATGCGACAGTGCCCCACTGGAAAGCAACGCCTTCGGCCACGGAATCAATAACATTGCCTACCCCGGTCACAATCTGAGGATTGCTTGTGACTTCTACTTTGTCGTCCGGGTTAACCGCATCGAGGTTAAGTGTTGAATAATCCAGATCGGCAAAGACCTGATCCAACGTTGTGGACAGACGGCCGCCTTGCAAGTTAGTCGTCTTGTGACCGTCCATTGCAATGTGTTCGGTTCTCAGTGTTGCGCCGCGATTGATATTAACGACAGAAGAACTGTCGAGCGTGCCGACTGTGAATGTCGCTGCATCATTGGAACCGGAGCCCGCGCCAAGATTGTATGTATTGCCAGAACCAAGAACAGCGTGTTCAATCGTTCCGCCGGTCAGATCAACTGTTGAATTGCTGAACCAACCCGAAGCACTCGAAAGACTGCCTGCCGTCTGGACGTATTTAACGTTAGCAGCTTCAAGGCTTCCGACATTGATTTGTCCGGCATTCGTAAAGGTATCGTTGCCAAGACCCGCGCGTTTGAACACTATCAGACCGTCCCCGGAAATCGAGCCGGAATTGTTCAAAGTACCGCCGAAAGTAAATGTACCTGCATTTTTGATCGAGCCGGTATTAGTAATACCTAATCCGCTGCCGTCAACGAAAATGTCAGACACGCCGCCGAAAGCTTCGGCGCCTGTAGCATTGATAAATTCACCCGCAATCGTACCTGTACCGTAGTAGGCCAATCCGTTATTTGTCTTTGTTCCGCCTTCGGAAACCGTCAGATTCTTTAATTGCTCTGTTGCTCTGGCAACTGCTCTTGCGACGGCTCTGAGGCGCAACGGAGAAGCTGTGAACGTTTGCTGCGCGTTGTCTCCATTGATGAAATAGCCGCCGTCATTGACGATTAGTGAATCCGCTATGAGCGTGCCATTATTGGAAACGACACCGCCATCAAGAATCAACAGCTCGGCATCATCTCCTGAAAACTCTGCGACTGCACCCTGAGCGTTAGCAATCAGACCGGAAACTTGAGTTTTACCGGTTGCTTTAAGAGTGTAGGTATTGCCGATTGTGCCAATATCACCATCGCCGCGTGAACCAATGGCCGTGTTGAACAGACGGATTTCTCCCGGATTTTCAAGAGTGCCGAATACTGTTGAATTATCCAGCGCTTCCATGTAACCGAAATTCCGCAGTGTTCCGTTGACATTTACGGTATTCGCGATTAAAGAAGCACCCTGACTGTTTTGGAGGGTACCGTCCAGGTCCGCAGTTCCTACCAATTTGGCGTTTGCGTTATTGATGAATCTGCCGCCGAATTGTGTAATACCGTTGACCGTTAGCTTGCTGTTGTTGTGAACTTCAGCACCGTTCCACCCGGTCAAAGTACCAAGAACCGTTTCTCCATTGTTCTCTAAGACTGCTTTTTCTATGAAGGTAGCGTTTTCGCTGTTAAAAACAGCATTTTTATCGACAGTGGTCTTGCCGCCTGAAGAATTAAGGTTCTTGACGAGGTAATCGCCAGCGGCAACCTTAAGTTCTCCCTTATCAGAGAGATGAACCTGTTCGGCCTGTCCTTGGTAGACAGAAGAGTCTTTAATTCCCAAGCTGCCAAGAATGAGCTTTGCTCCGTCACCAACCGCACTGATAATACGTTCGGCAAGAGTAAAGCGAGTACCGGTACCGTCTGATTTGCCGCCGATAAGGGTTAGCTCTTTTCCGTCCTGGATGGTCGTGCCGGTTGCTTCATTGATGCCTGTGAACCCGGTGTTGTTTCGTAAACCAGAATTGCCGACAACAATTGCTCCGTTTTCACCTTCCAAGTTTCTGTCAACGAAAATCACATCGCGAAGATGCTCAACGTTGTCGTAAAGCTCGTTGGTTTTTGCGACGGTCAACTTATCATCATGTGAAACGCCCGAGATCGTTCCTTGGAACTCAAGAGCTGTATTACCTCCAAACTTGTCTTTAAATGCCTTTATCAAATCATCGCGTTGCGTTTCAGTCAGATGTGCATTCGTGACAATGACTTTCCCGCCTGTGAACGAAGCGTGATTGGCAATCTCGTCAAGGACTTTTTGATTTTCAGGAACATACTTGCGGAAAAACTCAGTAAGTTGTTGGCGAACCTCCTGGGGCTGAGGCCTTCCAAGGTCAACGACATTCAGACCGTCTATGTGAGAATCTTCTATGGAAAACAGCTTTGAACGGTCGGCTTGAAGGGTGCCAGAGGAGACCAATCTTCCGTTGTTCCCCATGTTAAAGTCATTCAACCTCAACGTTCCAGAATTGTTCAGAAGACCGTCAAGATTTAAATTATTGATCGAGAACTCACCGGCGAAAACTTTCAATGTTCCGTTATTGACAATGCTTACATTTGTTGCCGTTCCTCCGGAAGCCAAGCCGTTTGCACCGAAAATAAGCGTTCCGTGATCGGCGATAAATTCATTTCCAGCCAGTCTGGTACTTGCGTTATCTCCTAAGATAGCAAATGTCGCTCCGCTGTTAACAGTAATGGAACCGACATTTTCCACATTCTTTACACCGAAATTTTTACTAATATCTCCGGTTCCGATTACCTTATCCTGCCCCTCTCCATTCCAATTAAGTGTATGGAACAAATAGTCAGCTCGACGGTTTTCGTCGAAAACAGAATTGAGAACTGTACTTGTCCATCCATTCGATAAGTCCAAACTGTTATCTGTGGCGACATTCCCTGTAAACTGTACGTTTACCCCACTACCGTATTTATTTTTGATTGCGCTCGACGCCTGATCCCTAATTGATTGGGTATAGTCACCTTCTATCTTGAGCGTGGCATTTCCAATTTGGATTTTGTCTGACATGGGACGAAATGCGCCCAAGGAAGCCTTAGTTCCTGCAGCATACGAAATGGCGTTTAACGATGCAAGGGTATTGAGATCTTTAACAGAAAGGTTTGCAGCTTTCGCGGGATTTAACGTGAGCAAACCGTTTGTGGTTACCTCGCCACCGTTAATGATTACCTTACCGTCGCCCGTAATGTCATCTATATTGGAGGAGCCGGAATTTTGAATGTAATTGCAACCAGGACAAAGATTAATGCTTCCCGCAATCAGCGATCCACCGTTATTAACCAAGTTGCTTACTCCGTTTTTGGTTTGCGGATCTGATGTATCTGTGCCAGCATAGGCATACGTCCAGCCGCCGTCACCTCCTTGACCCGACATATGGTAGCCGATACCCAAATAGGTTAATTTAGTCACAGCAGATGCTGTGTTTGAGGAAAGAGTTAAGTTGTTTGCAACTAGACTAGAGCCCGCGGAGATAGTTGACTGAAGATCAGCGTTAACGGATGAGCCTCCTGCTGAATTGCTCCAATAGTTGAAAAACTCATTTTCCCCGACCCTTCGGCCGTTTACATAGTAGCCGGTACTAAACGGAGTTCTAAGATGAGGGTCATAGCTATAATCAATTTTGGAAGGGTCGCTGCCCTGGTACTGACGAGAATCAGAAGAATAACCAATCGAGTTCGGAGTTCTTATGGTTACTTCTTTAGTCCCCAAATTACCGCCAATCACCACCTGACCGTAATTTCCTGAAACCGCTTGAGACTGTGTAACTGTTATATCCGTGGCTCCGGCGTTATTTCCGACAGCAGTTAGAAAGGCAACTGTGCCAATTATCACGCCCGCTTTTGAGCTTTGGCTCGCTGCTGTCATCGCTTCGGAAACAGCCACAAAGCATCCTCGGCTTCGATTCCAAATCTTCTTGTAGATTTTGTTCATATGTTTTTTCTCCTAGGAAAAAAGAAACTCAAACGTTTCGATCAGCACCGTCCCTCAACGGCGCTGGTGGAAACGTTCGAGGATTGGAGAAAAAACTTGTCTTTAAATGCCTTTTTCAGATCGTCAGCTTGTGTTTGAGTGAGTTCCACTCCGGTGACAACCACTTTTCCACCCGTAAACGAGGCATGATTAATTAGCTTCTGAGCAATTGAACCAGGAGCATACTTAGTGAAGAAATCATTCAAACTGGATTTAACTTCTTGCGGTAAAACCGAATTCAATCCAACATAATGAAGTTCTTGTTGAGCAGTTGTCCCTAATGAATCGAAGACGTTAAATGAGTTGTTGGTTTGGACAATTCCACCGCTTACTGCCAAAACACCGGAAGGCCCGAAAGACCACACCCCGTCATGTGTGTTGAGCGTTCCGGAAGTATTTAACTTATCCGTGAAATTAACTGCACCATAACTATTGATAGTCCCGTAGTTAGTGGTTTTGGCAATTGTTGCATTGCCGTTGAAGTTTGCAGTACCGTAATTGTTGAGATTCTTGTACCAGCCGCCGTTGACAGTTAAAGTTCCTCGGTTGTTGATGTTTCCGCCTTCAAAGTTCGATGTAGAAGCCCCTAGACCGGAAGCGATATTGACGACGATATCTCCCGAAACTTTGGAGGCATTAAATGAACCGCCGTTATAGTTATAGGTGCCGCTGCCTGTTAACTTAGAAGAAAAGTTTCCGCCGGTTTGCGTCACAGTTCCGTTGTTAATAAGGTTGCCGTTTCCGGCATTGACATTCCCGCCCTGCAAATTAAATGAACCGGTATTTATCCAATTACCATATGGATTGATAGTTCCTCCGGTCATGTAAGTATTGCTGCGGGTTTGAAGATTGTTGTGGACGTCAACGCGTGAATTTCCATTGATATGGAAGGGTCCGTCAAAAACCATCCCGGAGCCGTTGACAGAAAGAACGCTGTTGCCTTCTTGGACAAAGGTTGTGTTAGAGAAGCCTCTTCCGTTGATAGTTATGGACGAAGAGTCCTTCAACCGAAATTCTGTAAGGTTATTGCTTTTGTCAGTTCCGCCTCGGGTAAGGTTGCCGATTTCGTCGTAGTCACCGATATAAAGAGATCCGGTGCTATTAACCAGAATGGAATTTGATCTGTCCCAAGTAAAATGCCCTAAATCTTCACTGTGCCATGAATGAAGTAAAAGATTTCCGTTTACTGTAGTAACGGTGTTGTCTGGCCCGATATTAAAAGATGCTTTTCCTCGAACAGACCAAGAAACATTGGACCCCGCACCAACGGTGTAATTGCCGTGCAAATTTAATGAATAATCCTGTTCGGCATAGTCTAGGTTCTGTCCGGCGGTTGATTCTCCGGCATAAATATGCTTATAAATGGCGTATGAAGGCGTCGATACAAGACCCAATACCAGACCGGCGGTTATAACTGTCGCTTTACCTGAGCTTTGAGCGGCAGAAGACATAGCTTCGGAAACAGCGACAAAGCACCCCCGTCTCCGATTCCATACCTTTTTAAAGATTTTGTTCATAAGACCTCCTCGGGTTGTGCTATTTATTTGGTCTGAGCCGTCTGTGCCGGTTCTTTTTCAGCTGGCGTAAAAATGAGAGGGACTGCATCGAAAGCGACTACTTCTTTGATGCGAACCCAGCTAACGCCGCGAATTCCCTGGAACGTAAAAACTTTCTCTTGGGATTCGGGATCGGCCAAGACATTTTGGAAAGCGGCAATCTGCGGATCGGGCTTATGCGGATCTTCAGCTTGAAGGTCGATACCCAGATTTGTTCCGTTCTTGAGATGGATAGTCACTCGTTGAAAGTGAATTGCGTTTGTCATTTTTTCCTCCTTAAGGAAATGAAGTTGGTTTGGGAAAAGGTTTTCGTTAGCCGAAAGCCTTTTCCTAAAGAAACTGAGGAGGAAAAAGGGCGCAAAAAGCCGAACCGTCCTTAAAGAAGGAAAGTCCGAACCTTGAGATTTGTCTGTTGTTCATAACTCTTATTTCAAAAAATCTGGCGGGACTTTCTGTGCAGACTGTTATGAACCGAAAGATCAACTGTCACCGTTCTTTCAACGGGGCGGGACGATTAGAATAATTGGTGCCCGGAGGCTGCATTGTCCCGCCAAGGATGCAACCGCGCCTGTCAATCAGGCCGTCTGCTTCCGGGCATTAACTGTTACGCTGATCGCAATCGGCCTCCGACCTTCAAAAGAATCCAGTCCTGAAGTTCGGCTATGTTTTCAGAAGCTCTTTTCTGAATTACTGCGCCTCTTTTGATATTTGCTTCATAAAGGTGAATCGACTTCGGCCCGGTAAGACCCACAACACGTTTGGATTCGATGACGCGGATGGAAACATTCGGGTATTCCACATTGTTGATTCTCATTTTTTATCTCCCGATTTATCTTTGCTTTTCAAAGTTTCCAGTTTGTCTTGCAGAAACCGCTCCGTCAGTTCCAATGCGTTTTCGGCAACACCTTGTATTCGTTGGTTATTCACTACTGCCGGGAGAACCTTCATTGCAGCCAAAGTTTCGGAGCTTGGGACAAAGACCCATGCAATCAAAGAAAAAATAAGTATTAGAACAAAGGCGACAAAGAACCTAACTGATTCTAAGTAAAGAGCCATTACACTTAAATAAAAGCATGTCAGTCCTAATAACCCTAGACCTATCGAAATTTTGCTGACTTGTCCGATCCAGAAAATATCGGAAGCTGTGATTTCAACCATGATGAACCTTTAAAGAGGATGTTTACCAATGCACGCGTGTCCAGTTTTTGCCGTTGATGAAGACATCAATGGCTCGTCTGGACTGATACTGTTGCCATTTCACCTGTTCATAGACGCGGACAGGGCGGTAGCAAACGGAAGAACTGCTGCTGTCTCCCGAGCTGTCATAACAGGCGTAACTCTCATAGGCAGTGCCTTGATAGCCCTTAACGCAAGCCTTAGTGCCTCCCCAATGTCCGGGAGAGTCCTCGGTTGCTTTGAACCAGTGCTCACCGCCCCAGTTGTAGCTGGCATTATTTTTTCTAAGTAGTTTGTTTTTCCGACGGTCAGTTTTGAACTGATTGTTGTCGTTGATGTTCCCTTCAACGATCCAGCCTTGAGGAGCATCTTCCATCCCTTGAAGGATGCAAGGATCAAATCCGTCAGAAAGCTGCTTCGCATAGTTGCCGTCTCCGGCCATCGGGCAGGATGGAAATTTGCATGGGTGACGCCAAGAAAGGCAGTCAAAGAGTTTGTCTATCGGAGGACGGCATTCGCTAACGGCTCTCGGTCCGTTCGGATTGGCTAAGCAGAGCAGGACTTCGCATCCCCAACGGTCATTGCCGGTCATCAATTCGATCTTCGGCATACCGGGAATCTGAGAATAGTCCGTCGTATCGGCTAATACTTTGAAACCTGCGCCGGACAGCAGGGCGCTGACGGCTGCCAAGGCTAGTAATGTTTTGGGATTTGAGATTATTGTTTTCATTTTCAGTTTGCCATCAATTCTTTGAATTTCATGGAAAAAGCGCTTGCATTAGCTAGTCGTTCCGTCATCGCTTCAACGCTTAAGCCTTGCTGCTCAGCGGCTTTTTTTATCGTCCAAGCGTCTATTTCACACTCGTACCAAAATGTCCATCTACTGGACAATTGAATCGGTTTCGGAAACGTCGGGTCGTTTTTTACCAATTTGTATAACTGGGTTTTACCGCAGCCGAGACGCTCGCAGACCTGTTCAGGTCTCAGTTGATTGAGGCTGAAGTTACTCATAGAGCCTCCGATCAGGAATAAAAAGCAGCGCCGCTGAGTAGTCAGACAATGTTCTGAACAAGGAAGAGAGCATTCTCATGTTTAAAATCCCGAGAAGACAATCAATGGTCTCGGTATTCAGAAACACTATTAGCGCTGAAGGACCCTCGATGGAATAAGACAAACGGGGGGGGTGTGTTTGTCTCAATTCTCTTACTAAGAGTCCGAGGAAATTGATTGTTGGAAAACCATTCATATCAGCCCCCGTAACTGTCCAGTCCCACAAAACCGCAGCAGCCAATAAGGACAAACGCAATGCCAATGAGCATTAGGCCGGGCGCGGTAAAGGACACAGAGTTTCTTTCGCTGTTTTGGAACAGGAATAAAGGTGCAATTGCCAGACAGCAAAGGCCGGAAAGAAGAAGGATGAAGAAGAATTTCTGCTCAGCCATCATCTCCTCCTCGCGAAATCGGTCTCCGGTGTACTGGGTAGAATTTGATTTGTCAGGAAAAAATCCAAACCCAATACCCGGAGTAAAAAAGTGGACGCAATTATTGCTTTCCTCACAGGAAGTGGACTAACAGGACTTATCGCTCTATTTTTCAATGCCTTTAAAGGCGGATATGAAATTCGCAGAAATATGTTTAGCGTCTCTGCAATAGCTGATGGAAATAAGGGCAGCTGGCGTCGAAAAATCTTTCTATCCATGAAAGCAAACAATGAGCAGGTCATTGTGTTGTCAATTTCCGGTGTCTCAGGCAGACTCCTTACTGACACGGGCCAAATAGTTAAACGGATAGAACTAACTAAAACTCTCATAGCTCATTCTCCCGATTGGCAGTTTGAAATTGATTACCTGCCGGATAGACCCGAGACACAAAAATTAGGGCGTGTGGATATTTTTGTTCAGGCGGAAACTTGCATGAACTTTCGATGCTATTTTTCTTTGATTGAGTTTCAGAACAGGAACCATGCTTCAGACAGCAAATTGCTAGGCCGAACAAACAAATTAAAACCAAAAGAAGGTTAAAAGGTGATGTGAGATCATCTCGTCCAGAAGACCAAAAGAAACAATTAATCCCTAATACCAGAAAGGCTCCCAAAAGGAAATAAAACCAATCCATACCCACCACCATCGAAGACTGCCGTTGTAACGGATTCAAAAAGGCAAAATTCCTAATTTCCAACAGCACAGCTGCGAAATGAGAAAAAACAGGAGAAACCATTTGAGAAGCGAAAGGTCTTTGAAGAAACAAGCGTTCAGTACGCAGATAATCAGAAGAGCAAGCGTTAAAAAAAGAAGCAGAAAGGTAAACACACCTAACGGTGATTGAAGATTGGCTTCCATCTTTTCCCCTCATATTCAGGCAGCCTATGGTTTTCATTGCTTTTCCTTGTTCTTATTTTCAAAGTTCAAGCGGTTAACGCTTCTGCTCCGGGGCAGCTCAAATACTGCTTAATCTCTTTTTTTAATCTGCCGGTTTCAGCGTTACTTCTATCTAATTGAGCGAACTTCCAAGGGATATCGGGACGCAACTCTTCACAAGATAGGTGTCCACGAGAAAGGTTGACCAATGTCAGGCAATTCTCGGGTGAAATTAAACGACGCCCGCAGATGTAAGAGTTAATCGTTGCCTTAGAAAGCCCCAGCTCGGTTGCTAAATACCGTCTAGGATCAGCAACCCCAGCTTCTTTTAGAAACGAACAATAGTCTTTCAAATTCATTGCTACACCTTATTCTTGAACTCGCGGCTAACTAAGCGCGATCCCTGTTTATTTTTTCTTGTCTTAACTCGTAAATATTCCAAAGTTCATTCCACCGGAAGTTAGGCGCGAGTTCTTCACATGAAACGAGGTTGTTGGTGAATTTCTCTATTCTTGCGCAATGATTTATAGGAATGGGCCGTCCATTTTTTAACCAGTCATAGACGTTCGCAGGAGTAATTCCTAAAAATTTGGCAAGGGCATACGGCGTCTTCGCTCCTTCAATTGAAAAATATTCATGTAGTTTCATATCGTCGGACAGTAGATCTATCAGCATATGTAATATTATACCATATCATATATCAGCTCAGTGAATCTCATATAAAAAACTTATCTCTGCTAATAAAGGAAGAAAGGAAAATATGGTGGAGAGAACATGGAAACGGTCACTGAAATAAGGCGTCAAAACCTTAATTTTTTAATAGAGCAATACCAAACAATAGCTAACCTTAATTTGGCTCTAGGCCGACCACGTCACGACTCTACCTTGAGTCAAATTCGGAATCAGGTAAAAATAAATAAACGAAAGGGGCTTCGTTCTATGGGTATTGCTATGGCACGAAGTATTGAAGAAAAATTACATCTCCCCGTTGGCTGGATGGACAAGATTCACGAGGACAAACTCCCGATTCAGCCCAGACAAGAAGAGGATACAACCGAACCAATTCCGCTCTCAGAAATACAAAAAATAACGTCAATTCCGGTGTTTATTCAGCCTGAAAAAGATCTCTCTGGCAACTGTAATCCTAAACTTAAAGGAGAAATTCAATTGCCTAATATGATGATTGATCAATTTTCAGAAGGCGGAGAGCATAATCTTCAGGGCTATATTCCAACTGAAGCTGCAATGTTCAAAACCCTCCCTCTAGGCTCAATCGTTCTGGTTGACACGAACGTAAAAAAATATATTGGTGATGGTCTTTATTTCTTACGCATCAACGGTTTCTATAAGTTTCGAAAAATTACCCAATTAATCAACGGAAACTATGAGATAGAAAGTGATTTGAAAAAAGAAATTGCAGAAGAACTCAACTCAATTTATTTTATTGGAAAAGTTACCAATATTTGGTTGAATGTGAAGGTCTAGTCCTATAGGAATTGCCGTTCAATCACCTTTGAACCACCCTATTTATTCACCAAAATGTGCTAGGCGAGCCTTTTTGCAATCCTTAATTTGTTGATTTACTTTAGTTATATAAGGGTTAGCCTTTTGCGAAGAAACTTTCTTGGTAACCTTGAGGTTAAGGAACTTATTAGCAATGGCCGTAAGTTGTAAAAGCTGACAATCCTCTCTTCTTAATTGAAAATCGTCAACAACGTTTGCCAGTTCCTCAAAAGATAATTGTTTTGGGTCTGAGGGAAGTGCTGCTATGCAGTTAAAGGAAAAGCATAAAGAGGCAAGTAGCGAAATTTTCAAAATAGTGTTCATGAGACGCTCCTTTAAAGATACAAAATAATTATATCAGCATTTGCAATATTAGCACATCTCATATAAACTAATCTCAATATTAATTTATTACAGTTTTTGTCCTTACACAAAAAGGTTCTTATGCAGGGACAAAAAGGTTCAACTTATATGAGACTCTATCAACTGACACTAGAAGACTTTACAAGGGAATTTTCATCGCTGCCAGATAAGTACAAGATTCTCTTATTTAAGTTACAAACCTCTTACTGTTTTAAAGAAGAACCATTAAACGAATTTGAGATAGCAGGTATCGCAAATGTGGAAATTCCATTGGACGAAAACTTACTACGTTTCTTAAATAACTACTTCGTTCAAACCAAAGAAGGACTATGGAAGTCTCCTTCAGTGGATAGCCAGTCAGAACAATTAGAGAATTTAATCGAAAAAGAAGTTCAAAAACGAGTCGCCCGAGCTCTGGCCGGAATGAAAGGCGGCTTAACGAAAGCCCGAAACCGAAAAAATCAAAATTCTCCCGTTTTTGATGAAGAAATCTCTGTCAACGAAGTTCCGGAAGAGCAGCAAACAATTGGCGAAGAACCGGAAGAGATCAAGCAAACCTCTGGCAAACCTTTAGCAAACGGCTACCAAACTCCTAGCAAAACTGTAGCAAACGGCTGGCAAAGTTCTAGCAAAGTTGTAGCAAACGCCAAGCAAACTTCTAGCAAACCTCTAGCAAACGGCTACCAAACTCCTAGCAAAACTGTAGCAAACGGCTGGCAAAGTTCTAGCAAAGTTGTAGCAAATGCCAAGCAAACTGCTGGCAAAAATCTAGCAAACGAAAATTTTGCTACAACACAAGAACCTCAACCCGTTGATTTTGAAGAAGAACCAGAAAATTTGCCCAATACAGCCGAGTTCGAGTCGGAAGCCGGTCCGTTCCTCGCGCACGTATGCGCGTCCGAGAATCCGATATCTGATAATTTTTTAATTAATAAAAATAAATCGGAATCGGTATCGGAATCGGTTAAAGAAAAAACTGAAAATTTTAAAAATCAAAATTCGCGCGAAATTGAAAAATTCTCTACCGGAAAAAAATGGACGCTTCAGGAAGCCAAAACGCTTCTGGTTGATTCCGGGTTAGACCAAAAGTTTCTCGAAGCGTGGGTTTCGCGCTCAGACAGAAATCAAACCCGCTTCAATGCGCTTTTTTCCGAGGTTCTTCCACGGTTCGATCAAGAGGCTTTTGACCAGCTGATTGCCAGATGCAAAGAACAAAAACGTTCTGAAGGGGCCATGTTTGCGGGGTCAATCGCTTACGTTATCTCCGCACTTGAACGCGAACCCGTGACAGTAAAAAAACGATCGAAGAAAAGAAGTTCTGAACGCGATTACACGGAAGGACTGATTCAAAACCCCGACGGATCTTGGAGCCCCGACCCGAATTACGTTCCGAAGAAAAAAAAGTATTCGGACAGAGACTGGACGGAAGGGTTAATCAAGAATCCCGACGGCTCCTACAGCCTTGATCCGAATTACGAACGCTAACCCCAACGATTACTAACCCAAGGAACGCCATGTCATCTGATACCGATAACGTCCAAAAGACTTTCAAAACCTGTCCGGTTCACGGTACGTCCTACGTGTACTCCATAACGGATGCCTCAGGGACGCGCTACACAAACGGCTGTCCGCTTTGTGAAGCAGAAAAACGCTGTCAGGCCGCGTTCGGCCAAGCGCTGATACCTGCCAGATTCACAGATCAAACCTTCGAAACTTATGAAGTGACGAATGACGGGCAAAAGGCCGCAGTAACCCTTTGCCGAGACTTTGTGAAGCGTTTCGGGGATTACCGTAAAACGGGGCACGGACTGCTTCTGACCGGTCGCCCCGGAACCGGAAAAACCCATTTAGCTTGTTCACTGCTGAAAGAACTTATTCTCGGAAAGAAAGCAGGGCTCTACACATCGCTGGATCAAATCCTTACGGCTGTGAAGGCGACATGGAACTCACCGGACGATTCTCAGAAAAAGTACCTTAAGAAGCTAGCCGGATTGGACTGTTTGGTTATAGACGAAATCGGTACGAATCGCGAGATTTCTCCGAGAGAAAAAGATCTGTTTTTCACGATCATCAATGACCGTTACGAGCAATTAAAGCCGACGATCCTCATTTCAAATCTGTCTCTGCGCGGGGAGGACTCCCTAGAAGAGTTCATGGATGAACGCACGGCTGACCGGGTATTTGAAACAAATTCAATTATTGTTTTTAACTGGGAAAGCTTCAGGGGAAAGAAATGAGATCAGAGCGGCAGAAAAAAACTTTGGACCGGTTTATTTATGAATCAATGGGCGAGAAACAGTATTTGATTTCCTGTCTGGACGACGACCTATTTTAAAGAGCGCTCAAGGGCTTCCGAAAAGAATGCCCGGAAATAGATTCAAGAACGAATGGATTCCGAATGTGCCTAGAAGCGCTTCAAGCTTCCGAACTATTCACAGAAATTTCTTTTATCGACCTGCACGGAACGAAATTCCCGTTATTTCGCAAAAAACAGTAATCGAGACAGTGATGCCGAACAACCTCAGACAAAAAACAGCCGGAAGCCCCGAAGAGGGACTTCCTGCGTTAATCCTCAACGCAGCCGACGGTTATAAAAACCAACTGTCAGCGACCGCCGAGATAATCAACACTAGCAGCGCCAAAGGCACCGCAGCTTTAACTTTGAAGGTAAACCCTTCTCTGTTTACATGTGTTAATATCTCTACGGAGATTAGCGAGTTCTTCGACCGCATCGCTAGTACTCCCTTGATTGACTTCGGCTCGACTGTTCGCACCAGTTGGGCCGTTGGCGTTTTACGGGCCCAAAATGAACAATCTGTGCGATTCTTAAAAGAACAGCACACCGCAAAAAAAATGCCGGAACAAAACCACCGTCCCGGCGTCGAGCACTATTCCTTAATTAAGAACAATAGCGCTGCTGCTCCAATTACGGCCAAGGAGACAGAGCCTTCAAAGTTGACAACGAAGTCAGCTCTGACGGATAATTCCCTCAACACGATAAGGAGCAGAAATAGTCGTACTTGTTTACGTTTCACGACTAATCTCCTTGTTCAAGGGCTCGGCGCTTGTCCAAGGCGCATCGAGCCCTGTGTTTTTCTTCCCTTAAGAGAATTAGAAGATTTCATCTCAAAAGGGGCTTCTGCCTTCCTTTCGGAAAGCATTCTCCATCGAAAAACAAAAGCGCTTAATCCTACACTTTTTTCCTTTCCTAAGGAGGAGAAACCGTGCGCTGCGTAATCCATCACCTTAATAAATATTGGAAAAAAATTGACTGGGATCAGATTCAGTCCGGTCTGATCAATCCATTGCCGGAACAATTTGAAGTCGTTTTGCTTGCTTACCGTCCGGAAGGCAGCAATCAGCTCTTTAAAACCCGCGGCTACTGGAACGAAACATTTTTCAATGATGTGACATTCACCCTTGATTTTCAGGATGCTTTACTTCACCCGGTCACAAGAGAAGTTGTGGCATGGCGTCCGTTAAAAATCAAAGCATAGGAGAAATAATATGGATTTCAAAACAGTTAAGCCTGAAGAGCTTTGTGATCCGACACTGATTGGATATGTCACGAAACTGCTGAAGAACGAAGCAGCTTTCCCGGAAATATTCGCTGTTGCTTACGAAAACCGAAATGCCAATAACTTAGTATTCAGTATTCCTTCAGATTTAAGCATCACGGGTAAACAGATAGACGTGATTGCAGACAGAGCGCACCTTCTTAAAGAGCCTCCGTACCGGCCTCACGAATGGAATGCATGGCCTGACGTCATACCGCCTAGGTTGGATACGGAACCGGCCATCAACGGAGAAACCAGAGAATGCGATTATTGGTTGGTCAAACTGAAAAACGGGTCATACCGAACCGGAAAAATTACCAAAGATAAATACTGGGTTCGGTTTGAAAATCAAATTGCTGCGTACAGAGAGTTTTCGCCTCGTCCGGCGGAAGCGGTTTTGGAGAATCAAACTGAATTCGATCCTGACGGCTGGAATGCATACCCGAAATTTAAACCCAGCTCTGAAGAAGTTTTTGAGGTCATGTTAAAAGGCGGTTTGCAAAGAAGCGCCGGATGGAAAAAAGGAAATTGGACATTTTGGTCTGAAGAAATCACGGCTTTTAAAAAGATCAATGATTAACAAAAGGGGGTACTATGAAAACTTTAGCAATCATCAATGAGAAGGGCGGCGTAGGCAAATCATTTATTGCCACGCAATTTGCATTCTTCTGTCGTTTCAAACTCGGCAACCGGGTTCTTGTTGTGGATTTGGATCAGCAAAGAAATACAAGCGATATTTTGATTAACTCGGGTTTGTGCGTTCCGACCGAAACAACCGCCGGTTTAATCATGAAAAACGGCGGATTGGTGAAGGCTGAAGAGCCCTTCATGGTCATTCCCGGAGACGACAATCTGCTTGAATTGGAAAGCATGAAGGATGCTGCGGGAATCACACAAAATCTTTATTCGGCATTAGACGCCGTGAGCGACAAGTTTGATCTGTGCATTATTGATTGCTCTCCGAGCGCGGACGTCCGCCAGTTGATTGCATTAAGCCTCAGCACGCATTACCTGATTCCTTTCCAAGTCAAAGCCGAATCCATCAGCGGTGTCGAAAAAACCTTAGCGCGAGCAAAGGTAATTCAAGAAAACGTGAACAATTCCTTGGAATTTTTAGGACTGCTGATGAGCATGGTGAGGTTGCAGGGCATCCAAAAGAAAAACTTTGAATGGGTCATTGAGCAAACCCAAAATCTGCTTCTGAAGAAATACGAACCCAAAACCGGAAAGTTTGAAGGTGTGTGCTGCATCTACGAAAGAAGCGAATACACAGCAGCACAGCAGTATTACCGTCCAGTATTTTTTAGTGAAAACGGTAAACCAAGACGCGAGGCGCTCGAACTGGCAAGAGTTTGGGTTTCAATATTTAAGCAGCTGGGATTAACGCCCCGGAAACCTATTCAAATTAGAAAATGCGAAGACAGTGACAAATTAGCAGCAGTTGAGACTCAGCCTGTTGCCGAACCTTAATAAAGGAAAAGAAAATGGGATTAAATCTGAACTTAGGCAATATCAATAAAGCAGCCAAAGATTTTACGCACAGACGCTCAGAGGCATCTGATGAGACAATGCGGGATGTCGAGGTCGAAGTCATTAAAGCCGATCCCCAGCAGCCGCGTAAAGAGTTTGACGAGGAGGCTTTAAAGGAACTGGCAGAAAGCATTAAGGCGCACGGCCTTATCCAGCCGATTGTTTTGCGCCCGTCACCGGACAAAGAAGACGAGTATTACATCATTGCCGGAGAGAGACGCTTCCGCGCTGTAAAGCTGAACGGTGATAAAACAATTCGAGCAATTGTCAAAAAGACGCTTAAACCGGAAGAAATCGGTTATGTCCAAATGGCCGAGAACGTTAAAAGAGCCAATCTGACAGTGGTCGAAATCGCAGAGTTTATTTGCCGACAGTTGGAGGCCGGAGAAAAACAAGCAGACGTAGCAGAAAAATTGGGATTGAATAAGGCTATTGTTTCTCAATATGCCGTATGGCCGGAATTGCCGGAATGCATTAAAGAAGCGTTAACCTCAAAAAAAATCGGTAGTATTCAGTCTGCTTATGCCCTTTTTAAAACTTGGCAGGAATATCCCGAGGAGACAGCGAAATTTGTAGCCGAAAACGAAAAAATCAGTCAAGCTGAAGCCCGAAAGTTTGAACCAAAAAGTTTGTACGTACAAACATTTCAAGACCAAGAAGATATATCTCAGCCTTCAGACCAAGTGTCGGATGAACCTGTTTTAGATACTTCAGTCTCCCCAGCAACGAAAGATATAGTTGCCTCTGAAGAGTCAGAGAATAAGCCGGAAGAATGCGGTTCAATCGACAACTATGAGGAAAAGACCACATCCGACGAAGAAGAACATTCTGAGAAATCTGAAGAGCTTGAAACCGCTGCGGATGACTTTTTGCAGGTGCAATCTGAAGAATCTACTTATAAAAAACCCATGATCCTTTGCCTGATTGAAGGCAGAGAATGCGAACTGCTTTATAAAAAAAGAACGTTGGACGGGTTCGTCGTTGTGAAATATGAGGACGGTACGGAAGAAGAAGTTCCGGCTGAAGATGTGACGTTGAATCGAATCATAGAAGCTTGATAAAAAGGGGCATAGTTCTCCTAAGTCTTGGTATGAATAAAGATAAAACATCAATGAGTGTATGGCTGACGCAGGAAGAAAAAGCGATCTGGAAGCAACTTGCCCGGCTGAACAATATGAATCTTTCTGCTTACACCCACTTCGTCATAAAAGAAGTCATAAAGGAGTCTCTTAATCTGCCGGAGCTAAAAGTATCGCTTAATGTTGAAAGAGAAGGCAGTGAAGAGGAGAAGGTTCCAATCAAGCTCAGAATGACAAAAAGTGAAATGGAGGCTATTGGGAAATTAGCGGCAGTCAGAGGACAAACCCGTCAGGCATTAATCGTATCTGCTGTCAGAGAATTGCTTTTGAATAAATCCCAAATTGATCCGAAAGAGTATCGGTTGATATCGGACTCCACTCTTTCACTGAATCGGATCGGCGTGAACTTGAACCAGATCGCCAGAGTTTTGAATGAGCAGAATAAATCGGGACAATTAAATCCGTCAGACATTGCTGGGATACCGGCGGTCTTGAAACAGCTGAATCAAAAAATAGATCTGCATATCAAAGAGATTGATGAATTTCTTTCGCAGCACAAAGATAGATTAAAAATAAGATCAGCGGTAAAGAAAACGGAGAAGGAAAATGAACGAGTCAGTCAAGAAGTGGCTTGAAGAAAAGCGGGCCGAACTTGCCGGGCGCCGAGATGTCGCTATTTTCATAGAAGCCAAGGACGTTTTGGACGCCATAGAGCAGCTGAGCAAACCTCGTTTATTTTCCGACTCTCGTTTGGTAGAGAGTCTGCGCTGGCAGTATTCAGAATGCGAAACCCGAAAGCAATTTTTGAGGAAAGTGCTCACCGAACAATTCAAATTTGTCGGGCCGAATGCGAATTGCCCGGAGCCGCAAAATACGGACTCTCAAGTTGAAAGAAGAAGAGCCCGAGAAACAAGATAAAATTAGCCCCAAAACCCGAGATATTACTAACTAGTTTCAATTTTTTAAGGAGAAACGAAATGAACAAAACTGAATTGGTTGCAGCCGTTGCCGAAGAAACCGGAAAATCCAAGGCCGACGTCAAAGAAATTTTAGAGGCTCTTATAGCCCAAGTGGTCAAAACGGTAAAGGCCGGAGATGAAATCGCGTTGATCGGTTTCGGTACTTTTAAATCTGCCGAACGTGCTGCTAGAACCGGACGCAATCCGGCCACCGGCAAAGAAATCAAAATTCCGGCTTCTAGACAGCCGAAATTTGTAGCCGGGAAAATGTTCAAGGACGCACTTAACGGGAAATAATTCATAGAAAGTACCATAGTCAAAGGGCCTCTTCGGAGGCCTTTTGACTTCTAGGGTGTTTTCAAAAAGTTGGTTTAGACCAACTGTTTAGCTCTTACAGTTGCCCACAAGCCCTTGCACGCAACTAGAGGAATTTAGTTGTGAAAAGCAGAATCAAAAAATTTTTGTTCCAGATTACATCCTTTTAGGAAGGCCTCAGTCATTTTATTTTTCTCCTTGTCCTTAAGTTTTACTGCATGCTCGTTCAAAAAACCTCTAATTTGATCTACGGTTTTCAGATACTGTGGGTCCCCTAGACCTTCCAACCATGAGTGATAGGGATTCTCAATTAAAATTGCTTTCGCTTGAATCGCTTTTCCAATTTCTCCGTAAACCCAAAAACAGGGGTAAACAGATGCTAATCCAATACTAAAAGAACTATTACGTACTAGATTTGATTCGAATTGAATGTACTCAGAGTTCTCCATACAAGGTTTAATGATAGTGGGAAATTTTTTCTTACCAATGTGCTCGTATAGTTCTTTCGTATACTCGACCAACGCAGTCGCCTCTTTAGAGCTTTTCCTCAGAAAATCAGATTCTTCTCTATTTGATGTTTTTAATGCAAGGTCTGAAAGAACATCTGCGTAATTCTTCAAGTACAAAGCATTCTGTTCCAAATACTTTAAGAAAACTTTCACTGGAAGGTTTCCAGAAATAGCTGATGGAATAAAACCTTTATTTATTATTGAACGAACAGTTTCTAAAGCACGCTTTTCAGCTTCTTCAGTCCACAACTCTTCGGAGCGCACAATATTCGGAATTAACATCGTTAGAGGCAAAAGTAAAAACAAATTTCTCCTTAACATTTTTAGACCTTGGTAGATATGAATCGAAAATTGTATTCCTTGTGTACAGGCAGAGACCTCACACATCGCACATAAAAATTGTTTTGAAGTAAGTGTTTGCACGGTCTCCCTACTAGACAAGTTTGTTACGCGACAGCATAGAATAACCACCTAACGACAATATTTTGGACCCACCAAT
>ERZ791914.205-NODE-205-length-66374-cov-57.750464_pt1 | contig 66374 bp, 55 predicted proteins | sample MGYA00510140_ERZ791914 | MGnify/ENA primary metagenome ERZ791914 (study PRJEB30046, sample SAMN00792079) | human gut metagenome | study: EMG produced TPA metagenomics assembly of the A metagenome-wide association study of gut microbiota in type 2... | reverse complement strand
CCCATTCATCCATTTTTTCTGCCATAGTCGAGCTCGGCGTGATCGGATAAATGGCTGCTACATCGGTAAATACATAGGACACATAGGCGGCAGCCGTGTTGCCGTCCATGGTCATCATTTCCATTGCCATTGGAAACTCCTCCTAAAACGTAACTAAATGTTAAAGCGCAGATATAATGTTTCGTTATTTCATAAAGAGCCAAAAAGAGGCTGCAGCAACATAACTCTATATGTATTTTGCTGCAGCCTCCCTTAGCGTTATGCAATTAATCAGAGTGGGATTCTGTCTGCATTACCAATATTATTTAATCAGATCGAGAGCCTGTTTGAGGTCAGCGATGATATCATCAGCATCTTCCAGACCTACGGAGAGACGTACCAGACCTTCGCTGATGCCGGCAGCTTTCAGTTCTTCCGGTGTGTAGGTGGAGTGCGTCATGGAAGCAGCATGTTCGATCAATGTTTCAGCATCGCCGAGAGATACTGCCAGGCTGCACAGTTTGACATTGTTCATAACGATGGCGCCTTCTTCTCTGCCACCTTTGAGTTCGAAGGAAATCATGCCACCGGGCAGACGCATCTGTTTCTTAGCCAGTTCATACTGCGGGAAGCTCTTCAGGCCAGGATAGTTGACTTTTGCAACAGCCGGATGGCTTTCGAGGAATTCAGCAACTTTCATAGCGTTGGCCGAATGTTTTTCCATACGCAGAGCCAGCGTCTTCATGCCGCGGGCAATAAGGAATGCGTCAAACGGGCTGAGTACGGAACCAGTCATATCTTTGATACCGAAGAGACGTACGTTGTTGATGTATTCCTGAGAACCAACTACGAAGCCGGCAATAACGTCGCCATGGCCGTTCAGATATTTAGTAGCGGAATGAACAACTACGTCAGCGCCGAGGGATAACGGTTTCTGGATGTACGGCGAGCAGAAGGTGTTATCAACTACGACTGTGATATCGCCCATTTCATGAGCCATCTTGCTGATGCCTTCGATATCGGAAATCTTCAGTGTCGGGTTAGCCGGTGTTTCGAGGTAAATAACACGGGTATTCGGTTTGATAGCTTTCTTGACAGCATCCATATCAGTAATATCGACGAAGGATACTTCTACGCCATAGCGGGTCATGCCGTGGTTCAGGAGAGCGAATGTGCAGCCATAGAGCGTATCGCTGGCTACTACATGATCACCTGCATGGAGCAGTGTCCAGAGAGCGGAAGAGATAGCACCCATACCAGAAGCTGCGGAGCAGCAGGCTTCGCCGCCTTCGAGCATAGCAACTTTTTCTTCAACCTGTGTATCGGAAGGATTGCCGAGACGGGAATAAATATAGCCCGGTTCTTTTAAAGCAAAGCGGGCACCGCCCTGTTCAGCCGAATCAAATACGAATGTGGAAGACTGATAAATCGGGTTGGTCAGTGCGCCGAATTCATTTTTCATAGCACCTGCGTGAATAGCCTGTGTAGCAAAACCCATTTTCTTCAACATTTCTTTTTCCATTACAATTTCCTCCTTAAATTATATAGAATGATAATATATAACACTATTCAAAAGCTATACAGCTTTTAATAAACAAACTATATTTTCTTGTTTTTATTTCGTTTCCTCTTGACAATGTAAGTGTAACATAATGCTGCCCCTTTGTATAATACGTATCACTCGTACTATTACATAGTTTAAAACTATATAAACTCCAGCACAAAAAAACTGCACTCCATTGAGGCAGTGCAGTTGATAGTTACTTATTACGTTATACGATGTAGTACCGGTACATTCCGACAACTTCCTGACGACTCAGTTTTCCGTGGTGAAGCAGGTATTCAATATGGGCCAGTGTTTCTCCCATAGCAAACCATTTCTGGGTCGGCGGGAATTCAGCCCACGACTTGCCCCGCATAGACCAGGAAAGGCAGGGCGCCAGTTCGAAGGCTGTCGCTCCCGGATGCGTGGCAGCGGCCTGCAGCACTTCGTCGAGGCGTCTGGCATGATGCTTCCGCAAGACATCGATACGGCCGGCAATAGACGTATCTCCTTTGCGATGTCCTGGCAGGGCCAGCCGTACAGGCAGGTCATATACCTTATCCAGGCTCTGCAGATACCGTTCCAGCGCATCAGGCATATGATACCAATACTGAATATTCGGCGTAATATCGAAGAGAATATGGTCACTGGTAAATATAATTTCTTTTTCCGGTATATACAGGCAGCACAGGCCTTTTGTGTGGCCCGGCGTATGAATGACCTGGAACTCCGTACCAGCCAGCTGTATCCGTTCGCCATCGCGTACGGCCCGTACCGTAAAAGACGGGTCCGGCGAATATTTCCGTGCCTGATTGGAAAACTGGTTTTTTATCTCTTCCGGCGGCATCCCTTCAGCCATAAACTTTTCCTCCGCATATCGCCAGGTACTGCCATCGGCTGAATCGACAAGGTACTGATAGTCATCGGGATGCATGTAAATCCGGCTTCCTGACCGGGAAAAATCTCCTACAAGCCCTGTATGATCGGCATGGAGATGTGTCAGAAATAAATCGGTCCGGGCCAGGTCCACATGAAGGCTGGCCAGTCCCGAAAACAGTGCTTCCCGGCATTCCGGCCGGTTGAACCCTGTGTCAATGACCAGAAACCGGTCTCTGCCGCGTACGACGTAGGAATTCAGGTACCGCAGCGGATTGTGGGGCAACGGTACTTCGATGCGGTATATATCCGGTTCTGCGCATATATGTTCAATCATAATATAAAACTCCTTATCTCTGGAATATCATCTAATTATAACACAAAACACCAGAAACACGGACGCTCCTAAGCTGTCCGCATTTCTGGTGTTTTGTCCTGTGTAAAAGAGTGTCAACAACTTTACCTTCAGGAATACATAAAAATAATAACACGATGCAAAATACATAAATACATATCTAATTTAAAAGCAAACCTTTACCAATCCCCCTACAACTATACTCCCCCATGCCGCTATGCGGCGGTTATCACGAACCGATGTAAATCTACGCATTATTTCTTCTTACAGAGAGCCTTTACATACCCCCATATGCAGCCGTTCTCACTGCCCCCACAGCTTGTCCGGCCGGTTCTCTGTGCCATTTGATCTCCCCAGATGCAATGGCATCTCTTTCCCTGTCTGCAATAAAAAAAGCCCCTGCTGCATATCATATGCAACAGGGGCGATGTATCGCGGTACCACCCTGATATTATACTCAGTGTCTTATGAGACGTCTCTAACGCGGAATCACGTCTGTACCTCCTGTTTCTCTAGAAAAAAATTCGGCACAGCTGCTCCCGGGCGAAGTCGGATATACTGATTTTCCCCCGGCTCTCAGCAACCGCCGGTTCTCTGTCAGAAAATACAAATCATACCCTTTACCCTATCATAGCATTTCGTGGCATGTATCTTTAAAATATATGCCTATAGGAAAGATTGAATACATTATCTACGAAAATTCATTTCCTGTCAAGGCCTTTATTTTAGTTTTTTGCCATTTTGCTTAAATTAAACGTTTAATCAGTGCGTTCCTACTTTATTCTTTTTTCTTCCGGGGATTAAACCGGTTCATCCCCTTATCTACACCCAGCTTCAAACAGCCCAGAACGGCGTCTGCTGCTTTCTTGAGGCCTTCTTCATATTCTGGCACCAGTTCGTCCGGGAAGGGCGTCAGAACGTGATCTACGACATCATGATGGGGCAGTGGGCGGCCGATGCCGACGCGGAACCGGATAAACCGTTCACAGCCATGGGCCAGAAGACTCTTGATGCCATTGTGACCTCCGGCACTGCCACTGGTCCGGATACGCAGCCGGCCTACAGGCAGATCCATATCGTCATATATGACATAGACATCGGTTTCATCCAGTTTGTACCAGCGCATGAGCGGCCCTACAGCAGCTCCGCTGTTATTCATATACGTCTGGGGTTTGACCAGCAATATCTTCTCACCGTCATTCATCGTCTGGGCTACCAGAGCATCCATCTGGCTGCGCCAGACCGTGACGCTAAGTCGTGATGCCAGTTCATCAATGACCCGGAAACCTGTATTATGTTTTGATTTTTCATATTCCCGGCCCGGATTGCCCAGACCCACTATCATGTGCACGCTTATACCTGCCTCTTATTTATCAAACAGACGGCTGACCGATACGTCATGGAAGATACGCATAATAGCTTCGCCGAGAAGCGGCGCTACCGAAAGGACTTTAATCTTGTCAATCTGTTTTTCTTCCGGAAGAGGAATCGTATTCGTAATGATCAGTTCCGTAATAACCGAATTCTTAATGCGGTCTACAGCGGGATCCGTGAGGACAGCATGGGCACAGGCAGCATACACACGGGCAGCACCCATTTCTTTCAGGGCCTTGGCTCCGCCGCACAAGGAACCTGCCGTATCTACGATATCATCGACGAGGATACAGGTCTTACCTTTGATATCACCGATGACATTCATGACTTCCGCAACGCCCGGACGGGGACGGCGTTTTTCAATAATAGCAATAGGAGCATTGACGCGGTCAGCCAGATCACGGGCACGGGTTACCCCGCCAAGGTCCGGGGAAACGACGACGATATCGCCCATATCACATTCTGCTTTCTTTTGATTGATATATTTAGCAATAATAGAAGCAGAGCCGAGATGATCGACAGGAATATCAAAGAATCCCTGAATCTGACCGGCATGGAGATCCATCGTAACGACACGGGTAATGCCGGCAGTCGTCATCAGGTCAGCCACTAATTTGGAAGTAATCGGTTCACGGCCGCGGGTCTTACGATCCTGACGGGCATATCCGTAGTACGGTACGACTGCCGTGATGTGACGGGCCGAAGCACGTTTCAGAGCGTCTGCCATAATCAGCAATTCCATCAGCGTATCATTGGCCGGCTGACATGTAGGCTGAATAACAAAAACATCCTTGCCGCGGACACTTTCATCAATCATGACCTGAATTTCACCGTTGTTGAATTTGCCGACAAAAGCCTTGCCCAGTTCCAGGCCAAGATAGTCTGCAATTTCTTTTGCCAGTTTCGGATTGGCGTTACCTGTAAAAATTTTCAGCTTTTTCCCGTCTTCGTAACTCATGGTGAGCCTCCTAATTAAATAGTGAAATATAATAACAGCAGTACCAATGGAACTTACTGGTTATTTCTTATATGTGTCGTCTTTTACCCAGCCTTCGATATTGCGCTGTCTTGCCCGCCCTACAGAAAGAGCTTTGGCCGGAACGTCCTTGGTAATCGTCGAGCCAGCGCCGACATAGGCATAGGCACCAATAGAAACAGGTGCCACGAGATTGCTGTTGCATCCCACAAAGGCGTGATCTGCAATGGTCGTGCGATGTTTGATTTTGCCATCGTAATTGACGGTAATCGTTCCACAGCCGATATTGACGCCGCTGCCGACATCGCTGTCGCCGATATAGCTCAGGTGCGGCAGTTTGGTACCATCGCCGACGTTTGAATTTTTTACTTCCATATAGTTGCCAACCTTGACATGATTGCCTATCACCGTATTGGGACGGAAATGGACAAACGGCCCGATTTCACATCCATCCTTGATCTGGCAGTCATGGGCATAGGTAAATTGTAAATGATCGTGAGAGCCCATTTGTACGTTTGTCATGCGGACGTATGGCCCTATCTGGCAGTCTTCACCGATAACGGTATTTCCTTCCAGGATCGTTCCCGGATACAGGACCGTATCCCGGCCTACTACTACCGTCGTATCTACATAGGTATTTGCCGGGTCGATAATAGAAACACCATCAGTCATCAATTCGTCGAGCTTGCGGCTGCGCAGGACCTGTTCTGCTGCCGCCAGCTGCTGCCGGGAATTGACTCCCAGCGTTTCTTTATAATCAGGAGCGGCAAACGCACTGACTATCTTTCCTGCATTCACCAGCATGCCGATAATATCCGTCAGATAGTATTCACCCTGGGCGTTATTATTATTTACGTTGTGCAGCATCTGCCAGAGTAAAGACAAATCAAAACAGTATATGCCGGCATTGACTTCATCGACGGCCAGTTCTTCCGGTGTCCCGTCTTTCTGTTCGACGATTTTTACCACCTGACCGGCTTCATCACGGACAATCCGCCCATAACCGGTAGGATCCGGCATATGCGCCGTGAGGATCGTAGCCGCAGCACCGCTCTTTTCATGCCAGTCCAGAAGAAATGCAAACGTGTCTTTCGTAACCAGCGGCGTGTCGCCACAAGTAACAAGCAGCGTGCCTTGTTCATCCTTCAGCAGTGCTTCCGCCTGCAGGACAGCATGCCCTGTTCCGAGCTGTTCCTTCTGCATCACTGTTTCTGCTTCATTGCCCAGATATTCCTGTACCATTTCGCCGCCGAAACCGACTACGACAATCTGCCGCCGTGTACCAGCTGCTTTTACGGTCCGCAGGACTTGTTCTACCATCGGCACCCCGCCGACTCTGTGCAGAACTTTGGGAAGACGGGACTTCATTCTCGTCCCCTTGCCTGCTGCCAAGATAAGTGCAATCGTGTCTTTCATTCAGCCTTAGCCTCCCTGGTGTTAAATAACTTTACCATGTCTTTCTAGAATAACACAAACACTGCCTAAAATACATAGCAATTTTACAAAAAATTGCCACAAATTAGTAAATTCTCTTATGCTTCTTTGACATGCAAAAAGGAGAGGGTGACACCTCTCCTTTTCTCACTCTATCAATTTATAAAACATGGACAACGACATTCTGTCTGCCAAAATTCAAAGCTTCTTCCCGGTCATCCATTCCCAGGTCGATACGGTTGCCAACAATGGCTCCGCCCGTATCATCGGCAATGGCATCTCCGTATCCTTCAATATACAGCCGCGTTCCCAGCGGAATAACAGCGGGATCAACGGAAACGAGGCCATGGGTCAGCCGGTGACCTCCTGCAGTGATACCACTGTTTCCCGGATCATCTGCCGTATAAGCCGTAGCATCCATCACCATGCTGTACTGGTATGAACCACTTTCTTCAGGCACTTCGCGCCCGCTGGCATCAGCCAGGGCCTGCATCGTCTGTGTTCCGACAACTCCGTCGGCGTCTAACCCATGATCTGCTTGAAAGCGACGCACAGCACTTTGTGTACCACTGCCAAACACACCATCTGCTCCATCAGATAAATATCCAGTGTCAATGAGCATATATTGCACACTCTGAACAACAGAGCCGGTCATTCCCATTTCTACGTTCGCAGACGCAAGCGAAGAAAATGCAAAAACAAATAAAGCTGTGAGTAAGAAGACTATTCGTTTCTTCAAAAAACCACCTCTTTGCTAACATCAAAAAATCACATCGACAAAATTATAGCAAAAATGGCACAATAAGTCAAAAAAATACGTATTTATGCATCGATTTTTGTCTATTTATACTTCATTCTTTCTCTGCTCACTCTTTATCATCCTTTATTTGTCACACTTTAATCATATTTTTTTATTACCAGGTACTAATTTTAATAATTATTATGCATTTTCGTGTTCTACCAAGTTCCGGACTTTTTCTGCCGCTTCGACGGAATCCGTCAGGACATACAGGTAATCTCCGGCACATAAACGGGTATGATAATCGGGAATAATTTCTTCTGTTCCCCGTTTAATATCGACTAAGGCAACGTGATCCGGCCAGTCAATCCGGCCAATATATTTTCCATCGACAGCACTTCCACTGCTGATAGTCAGCTCCAGAATATTACGCCGTTCTTCTGCAGGAAGTACTTTATGTCTCGTAGTAAGAGACCGTTTGAGCAGCGTATCATAAATCGGCTGCCCTCCCAGGAGTTGTGCCGTAGCCAGAGCAATCATAGACGCTGTACAAAGTACGAGGAGATGTTCATATGATGCCGTCATTTCCATAATCAGGATTGTCCCCGTAACCGGCGAATGAACAGATGCTGCAAAAAACGCCGCCATGGAAATGACAATGATATTCGTCAGGTAATACGAGGAAATGACTCCCATTTGTACGAGAAGGATACCTATGCTGCCACCGCATAATGCTCCCAGTACCAGCATGGGAAGAAAAAATCCCCCCGGCGTGCCACATCCATAGCTGATAAGCGTAAACAGGAATTTGCCACAAAGGAGCGTAAGAAACAGGGTCAGCGACAGTGGCAGCTGGTAGAGGCTGTTGATGAGATCATTGCCTCCGCCGAGTATCTGAGGGAAAACATATCCCAATATACCGGCTGTTACCAGAGCAAAGGCAATGCGCATATAATCATTACGAAATACAGACAATGCGTAAAAACGGCTGATATTGAGAAGGCCTTTGTTGAAAATGACACCGGCTGCGCCAATAATGATTCCTAATACAACGGCCAGCCACATATACCGTAACGGGAACGGCGGCAGCATGCCAAAATGGAAAATCGGATCCCGGCCAAATACTACACGGCTGACCATAGTCGCAACCAGAGCCGCCGCCATGGCCGGAGCCAGGACGACGCTGGAAAAATTCCGGTGGAGTTCTTCCAAAGCAAAAATGGCACCTGCCAGTGGCGCATTAAATGCAGCTGCCAGACCGGCACTGGCCCCTGCCGTAATCAAATACCGTTCTTCCATGCGCGACCGTCCCAGAGCGCGGCTCATCCCCTGGGCCGTAACGGCGCCGAGCTGTATAGACGGGCCTTCCCGTCCCAGAGACAGCCCCAGACCGATACCCAGTATACCGCCGGCCAGCTTGACCCAGAGTACCCTCAGCCAGCGCAGCCGCACGACACCGAGAATGATTCCTTTTACTTGTGGGATACCACTGCCAGATGCTTCTGGCTCATGCTGTTTCAGACGATATAACACGTACGCTGCCATCAGTAAGAACACAAACCATACTGTATTTTCCACCCACCCCGTCTGCATCAGCAGGGCATATACCTGCTCACGCAGCCGGGTTCCCGCTTCCAGGCACCAGCGGAAGAAACTGATGACGATGCCACTGAGCAGACCTACCCATGCACCTTCCACAAACAGGCGCAGCCGGAACCGGGGCCAGTGATTTAAATTCCGGATAACCGGGATAATATCTATTTTGCCTTGCATGATGCCAACCTCCCTATATATGGTCAGTATATCATATTTTTTCAATTTTGATTATTTTCTACTGCTATCATGGTATAATGAACGACAAGAGTATATCATCGCATAAAAGACGCAATATATTATAGTATATATATTATAAGAGACAAAGACTTTAAGCGGTGAATAGTCATGACATTCCCTATAACAAGGAGGCCCATACCATGCATACATACCAGCCCGATTTTGATATTGAATCTGCTGTTTTACATGAATTACCTTATATGATCCACATGCGTGAACATTTCCATGCTCATCCTGAATTGAGCGGTCAGGAACGCGAAACGAGCCAGACGGTCCTTCGTGAACTCCAGAAAGCAGGCATAGAAGATGCCCGCATCATTGCCGATACAGGCGTCACAGGGCTCATCCGCGGGGCACTGCCCGGTCCGGTCCTGCTGCTTCGTGCCGACATGGACGCCCTGCCCCTGACAGAGCAATATACCTGTTCCTATACCTCCCAGACGCCCGGTGTGATGCACGCCTGTGGTCACGATGGCCACACAGCCAACCTTCTCGGCGTCGCGCGCATCCTCCAGGCTCACCGGAACTGCCTGCGCGGCACTGTCCGCCTTGCATTCCAGCCGGCTGAAGAAGGAAACGGCGGTGCCGCCCGCATGATAGAAGCAGGAATACTGCATAATCCTTCTGTTGATTATGCGCTGGGACTACACGTCGCCGGCGGGCTGCCCCAGGGATATATCGGCCTGCGCCACGGAGAGTGCTCCGCTTCCTGCGATGATTTCACCATCACGATTCATGGCAAAGGCGGGCACGGATCACGGCCATCAGACTGCATCAGCCCCATCCAGATGGGCGTATCCATTATTTCCCAGATTCAGGACTATGTGTACCACAAACGGGCTGACGGTGACGGCGTTGTCCTTACATTCGGCCAGTTCCAGTCCGGCCACAATCCCAATGTCATTCCCGATACAGCAGAACTCAAAGGCACACTGCGCACATATAATGAAAAGAAACGTCAGGATATCCTGGAAACATTACAGCATATCCTGACTGCCTGTGAAACGATTTACGGTGGCACCTGCCAGCTTCATGTCGTTCCCTTTTCCCCGGTATGCATAAATGATGACACCGTCACATCCCGCGTCGAATCCATCCTGCGCCGTCATATGGCAGACCGCATCCAGCTGATTACGATGGAACGCGGTTCCGGCTCTGAAGACTTCGCCTATTTCAGTGCGGCCGTCCCTTCCTGTTTTTATTACACAGGTATCTATGATACAGAACCTGTATTCGGTCACAACCCGGATTTCCACTGGGACAGCCATGCACTGCAGTATATGGCTGAAAGCATGCTAACCCTCGTGTATTACTTTGCCGGCTGATTCTTCCTGGCCGGCAAACGATTGCAGACACGGCCGTAATGCCGATAAAATGCGGGCTGCCGTCTGTGTCGGATGCAGATGGGTTACCAGATAATACACACGGTCTGGCGGAGGATCGGTCAGTTTCTGTATGATATACCGGCCGGTAGCAGCCAGTTTTTTTGCCATAGAAATCTGTACGACCGACCACTGCCCGGGCTTATTCAATAAGAGCGGAATCAGGCTGGCATTATCAACGCTGATATAACTATTATTGACCGGCGCCCACCATTCATCATGCCATGCCTGAAAACCAATACCGCTGTAATTATAAATTTCCATTTCCTGTGGCAGGTCTCTGGGACTGCAGACAGGGCTGGAAATCTCCGTCCCCGCCGGGCGGACCACGACCATGGGCTCACTGAACCATGTTTCTACCAGCGTATTCTGATATTCCCGTGCAATGAGAGAAAATCCCAGATCTGCCTGATGGCGTTCCACCAGATCATAAATCAGTCCCGAATGAGATGTCATAACGTGTAAATGCGTAGTCGGTATATGTTCATGCAGATAATCCGATATGGTCGGAATCGCCTGGATATTCAGACTGCTCAGAGACGCAATCGTAAAGGACGACTGCCAGCGCCCCCTTCCCAGATGGCAGGCATCTTTCCACAAGGACAGCATTTCATTGGCAATGGTGAGAAAGTTTTCACCAGCCAGTGTTAGGCGCAGGGATTTCATTCCCTGGCCACGCTCTATCAAGACGACCTGTAACGCCGTTTCCAGATCCTTTATCCGTTTACTCACTGTCGATTGGGATAAATGGAGATTGCGTGCTGTCTGAGAAAAGCTGAGGGTCTGAGATAGATCAACAAAAATTTGCAAATCTTCATTCGTATACATCCGGTTCGCCCTTTCCGTTTTATATTCCATAAGTAAATAGCAATACGTATATATTCCGTTTCATTTCTATTCCTATTCCAATTTACGATATATTCGTTTGATATTTACTATTTTACAAAATCACTAAAGTTTCGTATAGTAGGAAATCATATGATTCCAAATGTTTTTATCCAAAGTGAGGTTCTACTATGGTTTTCCTTTTTATCCTTGAACATACGATGATGCCTCTGTTTACGCTGGTACTCATAGGCTACCTCGTGGACAGGAAATTTCACATCGACGTCAAACCACTGTCTAAACTGTTATTTTTTCTCATTATTCCCAGTTTTATTTTTACTAATATTTACAAAACTAACTTTCCCAGCAATAGTATAAACATCTTACTCTGTGTATTTATACTGCTCTTTATTTCCTTTGTCCTTGCCAATATTGTCAGCCGATGGAGGCATTACGATGCTGGAATGATTGAATCGTGCCGGAATGCGCTGATGTTCAATAATACTGGCAACCTTGGCGTCGCATTAATTATTCTGGTCTTTTCTCATGAACCATTTATTGTAAATGGCCAGACGCCATATCTGGATGAGGCGATGGTCGTCTGGATCATAATTTATGTAGTTCAGAGTGTCAGCCTCAATACACTAGGTCTTTATCAGGCCGGGCGCGGAAGACTTACCGCACGGGACACTTTAAAAATAATGTTTCAAATGCCAATTATTTATTTATTCGCGGCGGCTGTTCTAACCCGGTATCTCGGCCTGCATGCAGAAAATTTTTATTTCTGGCCTATTATGGAAATGTCAAGTCAGGCCATCACACCAGTCGCAATGTTTACCATTGGCGTGCAATTATCACAAACGAAAATCGAATGGTTGAATCCCGATGTCTGGATAATCAGCATCTTAAAATTCTTTATCATGCCCGCCATCGGCCTGGCCATGATTTTTATTGCCAATGCACTCGTCCCCGGTACATTCACGGCCGTCGGAGCCATCGTCTTCCTCATCTACTGTGCCATCCCGACTGCCGTCAACACGGCCATGTTTGCTATGGAATTTGATAACAACCCCAATTACGCAACCCAGGTCGTCATGAACACGACCGCTCTCAGTGCCATCTCCCTGACACTGGTCATATTTGTCGGTCACCTCATCTTTATATAATTTTCTATACTGTTACGCCTTTTGTGATGGAAGAGATGCCAGATGATGCATGCCCTCATATGCATTATCTGGCATCTCTTTATTCATTATTGATAATCATTTCTTTTTAACATATGTTGCAAATGTAACAGAAATCCTGCTATAATCATGATATAGTAATCATAGAAAAAAACAAATGACAGATATACAAGAAAGGAGACATCCATCATGAAGGCTCTTGTACTCTACTCATCCCAAACTGGCAGAACGAAAAAATTTGCCGAAGCAATTCGTTCCGTATTACCAAAAAACACCGATTTCCTGCCCATGGAACAAGCCCCGGAACACTTTGATGACTACGATATCGTCTTTGCTGGCATCTGGTTTTTGGATTATAAATTGGACAGCGTATCCCAGTCCGTATTACAGCGGCTAAATGCAAAAAAAGTAGCTATTTTCGCGACCATGCACCGCGACCTGTATTCAGATGAAATCTCAAAAAACCTTCGTCAGGCTGTCGATCTGCTGCCACCCCATGTATGGGTTGCCGGTACGCACGTCAGCTACATTGATGAATCCATCGCCAGAACGCCCCTGGGCAAACAAGAATCGCTCCGTCTGGATACCCTCCAGGACTTTGCAGCCAATACCTATGAACGAGTTCTGACAGCAGCATAGCTGGATAATACAGCCAAAAGCCGGAACAGAATGAGAACAACTTCTCATCTCTGTTCCGGTTTTTTGATTGCTTACTTTATTTTCTCATATCCTTTTCAAAAACATACTCTGTCTGATTTTCCATATGAAACCGATGAAGCATATTAATAAACTCCGTTTCTTTTCGCCTGATATAATGAATAATCCTCCATTTAAATAGAATGATTTCACGACGCTTCATTTTTTCCATCTGCGTATCAGTAATCATATACATATCCCGCGAAGGAGTCTGCACAGCCAGTCCGGAGACATAGCAGTCTTCCCGTTTACGGAGTTCCAGGCATATACTATAAGGAGCAAAAAACCATGTCGTATCATCGAGCAGATCAAATGCTATCTTAGCCGTATCCACAGAAAACTTCGGCATGATGTAAGACGGAAAATACAAACTGTGCCAATGGACATAATCGGCCCCCCAGTTTATATATATCTGATTCCTGCCGTCCAGATCAGACGGCATCAATACGGTCTTATCATGTATCTTATGCCGGCTTACTACCATCAGTGTTTCAGAATGAATGTTCCGCACCCGGATATGAGGCACCCGTTGTTCCCGCAGAGGAAATCCAATATCCAGTACATGAAGCCGTACCTGTTCATATATCTCATTTGAATGAAGAGTCCGGATATGCAACCGCCAGTCCAGTGGATCCGTCTTCAACTGATTATAAAATGCGCTGAATAAATAGTTATTGACACTATTGACCGTTCCTATAGTCAATTCTAATGTTTGAGGGCGATGCTGAAAATTTTCCAGATCCTGATCCAGTCTCAGCCAGTTCTGGGCCAGTGGCAGAAACCGCGCTCCCGCTGCCGTAAGGTGAGTATGTTTTGCTCCCTTATTACGAATAATCAATTCTTCCCCTATATGTTCCTCCAGTTTTTTCAAACGATGGCTGACCGCAGCCTGGGATATGTACAGAACCTGTGCGGTTTTACTAATATTTTGCACATTTGCCAGCGTTACGAAAGTTTCTAATATGTCTTTTTCCATGGTATCAGTCCTATTCCAGATGTAAGCAATGCATTTATTGAATTATTCATCAAGTAAGTAATTCATCTATTTATTATTTGTTTTTATTTTAATTCTTTCTGTATTATGATGTCAATGTAAGATACGTATCTGAAAATCGCAATAGCATTATACCTTGGGAGGATTTTAACATGGAAATTATGGACTGCACGCTTCGTGATGGAGCCAATGTTGTTGGTGCTGGTTTTTCTGTTGATTTGACAAAACTTATGATTGAAGGACTGCTCGACAGTCATATAACAATAATTGAAATGGGCCATTGCACGGGCCTCGGCAGTATGCAGCATGGAGGCAAACACTCTCCTGTAACTGACGATGAATACTTAGATGCCATTCAGCCTTACGTCAAAAGAGGTCATATCGGCATGTTCCAGTCTGCCAAAAATGCAGATGAGGAACTTATCTTCAAAGCTGCCCATAAAGGTCTGAGCTTTCTCCGTGTCGGTGCTAATGCCGGGGATGGCAAAACAGCTGTAAATGCTGTCAAAATGGTCCGCAGAGCCAGTCTGGAAGCCCGCTACAGCCTGATGAAAGCCTATGTACTTACACCAGACGAACTGGCCGCCGAAGCCGCTATGCTGGAAAATGCCGGAGTTCAGGCCATTACAATCATGGATTCTGCAGGTTACATGTTCCCGGAACAAGCTGCTGAATATACCCGGAAATTGAAATCCGCTGTGTCTATTCCCGTAGGGTTCCACGGCCATAGCAACCTGGGAATGGCTATGGCAAACGCCCAGGCCGCTGAAGCTGCTGGCGCAGATTTTATCGACTGTGGTCTCATGGGCATGGCCCGCAGTGCAGGAAATATCACAACCGAAGGAGCCCTGGCTATTTTCCAGAGAGAAGGCAAAGCCATGCAATATGATTTTTACAAGCTCCTCCACTTTATCGATGATAAACTGATGCCTGCAATGGAAAAAGAAGGATATCATAACCCAATAAAACCATTAGACCTGATTCTCGGCTACGCCGGCTGTCATTCCAGCTTTGTCAACACTTACAAAGAAGTAGCTAAAGAAACAGGTACAGACCTGTACAAACTCATCGTAGAAACATCGAAACAAAATCAGAAGAACCCAACCCGGGAACTGATGGAAGAAGTAGCAAGTACATTATAAGAAAAGAGGGATTAGTGATGAAACCTTTAAAAGCTGCCATTGATATGCATATTCATGGGGCTCCAGATGTTGTCCCTCGGAAATTATCTGATATTGAAATAGCGAAACAAGCTATTAAAGAAGAAATGTATGCCATTGTATTAAAAACTCATCTGGGTTCAACTGTAGCGCGAGCAAAATTAGCAGATGAAGCAACCAATCATCAAATACAAGTATGTGGTGGAATTTCTTTAAACAGCTTTATCGGGGGATTTAATCCCTTGGCATTAAGAGCTGCCTTAGCAATGGGCGCTAAAATCGTATGGATGCCAACTTTTACTGCTAAAAATCATCTGTCCTATGAGCGAAGAAATAAAAAATCAGTAAATACTTTATCTGAACTGTGCAAAAATCTCGAAGGCTTATCAATATTCGATTCTGACCATCAAATAAAAGCCGAAGTAACTGAAATTCTCAAGTTGATTTCTAAAGCCAATGTATTACTATGCTGTGGTCATATTGGAATGGTTGAATCTAAGGCATTGATTCCCTTAGCTCAACGATTAGGAATCAAACGAATTGTCTACAATCATCCGAATAACCCAATAAATCCAGCCACACTAAATGATCAATTATGGCTTGTAGAGCATAACGTGATTCTCGAACGTTGTATTGTTGACATTGCCCAAAATCTTGTTGATTGGCCAACAGTAATTTACGAAATCCGAAAAACTGGAATAAAAAATAACATTATTAGCACCGATTTGGGGCAGGCCAAAAATATCACCCCAGTAGAAGGATTAAAGTTGGCTGTAACAAAATTAAAAGAGTATGATTTTTCCAATGATGAAATTAAGTCCCTAATTTCTGATACTCCAAAAAAACTGCTTAATATCTAAAATTATAAGGGAGGAATGTAATATGGCAAATCAAACAATTCTGACTATTGCCGCCAGAATGGACAGGTTACCTACGTCTAAATGGCATCGAAAAATCATAGCAATTTTAGGATTTGGAGTTCTATGTGACACGTTAGATATCTATGCCGGAAGTTCTATTCTTGCTGTATTGGTTGCAGATGGCTGGTCCAATAATACAATGAACGGCTGGTTTATTTCTGCTACAATGGGAGGCATGTTTTTAGGGGCCATGCTTGCTGGCTATATTGGAGATAAATTTGGACGCCGCAAATCATTTCTTCTTAATTATTTGATATTTGGTTTGGCTTCTATCTGTACCGTCTTTACTACTAATATGCTGCAACTTATATTTTTGCGCGGTATTATGGGATTTGGTTTAGGTGCACAACAAGCTGCTGCTACCGGCGCTTTACCTGAATTCTTCCAGCCTCAATACAGAGGTAAATATTCTGGTATGGTTGGTTTTATAGGTAACGTAGCTCCACCAATCGCGATGATGTTTTCACTATTAATTATTCCTGTATTTGGTTGGAAAGTTTTATTCGTAGGAATAGGTGTAATGGCTTTAATTATGTGGATACTTACATTAAGGTTTATGCCTGAATCACCACGCTGGTATGCTTCAAAAGCCATGATTGAAAAAGCAGATCAATTAGTGACTAAAATTGAAAAAGAAATTGAAATAGAAAAGGGAATTAAATTAGCACCAATTGAAACTGTGTCAAATGATTTTGGAATCAATTCTTCTCAAAATGTTTCTTATTCTGTCATTTTTAGTAAAAAACTCATCCGTAGGACAATTACATTGTGTGCTGCATTAATTGGCATGAATGTAGCTATTTATACCATTGTTAATTGGATTCCAACCATATTTGTCAGTCAAGGCATTAGCATAACAAAATCATTTGCAATGTCAGTCATTATCATGGTCGGAGCACCTGTTGGAGCCTTTCTGGTGCCATTACTATCTGATAAATTACCCCGTCGTAAAACCTTATCCGTATTAGCCTTTATGATAGGCGTCTTAGGATATATTTATTCACTTCAGCATTCTGATATGCTCATCATGGGACTTGGATTTGTGATGATTACTTTATTATATTTCTATTCGGTTACTGTTATGTTTGTGTATTCTGGAGAAATTTTCCCTACTGAATCTCGGTTACGTGGTGTCGGTTTCAGTAGTGCTATAGGAAAGTTATCATCAGTTATTACACCACCTATTATAGCTTTTATACTTACAAAATTTGGTTCAATTTCAGTATTTGTTTTCGTGTTTGCATTAATGTCATTAATTGCTTTAATCATAGGAACATGTGGCGTTGAAACCCGTAATAAATCGTTAGAAGCCATTAACGATAACTTAATTTCAAATAAAAAGGAATGATTAACTTGAAAACATATATTTTTGATCCTATTTCTGACGATGCACTGACATATGCCCGTGAACGACTGGATGTTGTAACGTGGGATGATGACAAAATCAACGCGCCCTCTGATGCAGAAGCATGCATTGTCCGTACTTACAAAATTGGTAAAAAAGAAATAGACGCTATGCCCAAACTCCGGATTATCGCTAAACATGGGGTCGGTACAGATAACATCGATATTCCATATGCTAAAAGTAAAGGCATTCTCGTAACCAATACACCAACTGCCAATTCTAACTCCGTAGCCGAACAAGCCATTGCACTGATTTTTGATTGTGCCCGTAAAATCACGCAAGCCCATATAGATAATGAAAAAGGATTGGAACGCAATCAACCGATGTATCTTAAAGGATATGAAATTACAGGAAAAAAATTAGGACTCATCGGAATCGGTCATATTGGCTATCTCGTCGGAAAGAAATTAAAATCTGGCTTTGATATGGATGTCTACGCCTATGACCCATTTATTTCCACAGAAAAATGCGAATCAATGGGATTTCATCATATAAAAGATATCGACGATATCATCAAAACCTGCGATATCATTTCTATCTCTGTTCCCTTAAACGATGCTACACGCAATCTCATCAGTAAACGTGAATTGGGAATGATGAAACCGACAACCATCTTAATCAACACCTCGCGTGGCGGTATCGTCAATGAAGCCGACCTGTATGAAGCTCTGCAAAACAAGAAAATCTGGGGTGCCGGTTTCGATGCTTTTGTCGCAGAACCACTTCCCCCACATGATAAACTCTTTAATTGTTTCAACTTCGTCGGCACACCCCATAACGGCGCGAATACGTATGAAGCCCTGACCCGTATGGGCACAGGTGCCGTCGATGAAATTATCCGCGTAAAAGAAAACAAACCTACTCTTACAAATTTAGGAAATAAACTCCATTAAAATCATCTTTGAATGTATTAATAGAAACGCTGGCAGTATTTTTCACTGTCAGCGCTTCTATCATTTATGCATATCAAATTCCATACTTTTTATATAATTCATTGCGGAATGCCTCATCCTGTACTGCACGCCGGGCATCATCCAGTTTATGTTCGTCCATCAGGCATTGCATCAATGTACTAAACCGTTTCTCTCCTTTTTCAATCCCCTTTTCTTCTCCCTTTTCAAAACCATCTTCAAAGGCTTCTCTGGTATTTGTATTGTAATCTATGATGGCCATTTCCCGGTTGATACGTGCTCTTTGTTCAGCTGTATTCTGCATGAATTCCCGGGCTGCTTTCATGGCATCATGAATCGTTGCATCGCTCATGATCAGTTCCTCCTTTTCCTCTGCATTCAGTTTGTTGGCAAAGAATGCCAGCCACCTCTCCATCTTCGTCATCTTCCGCACCGGTTTTACTGGCAGTCTGACAAATTTGGGGATTTCCAGAAAATGCAATACCAAATCCTTGTTCAGCCGGTCGCCCGTCTGTATATTATACACGCTCCACAGCGAATGAGCCTCTTCTTTTCTATGTTATTATATCATGAAAAAAACAAAAAAAGGTCCACACAACTGCGCCAAAAAGCGCTAATCGTGTGAACCTAAAGTTCCATACCATCAAGCCTTACATTTCTAGATCATCATCAATTACTGCATATCACCTTCACCCATTCCTTATAATGTATAACATTGGCTTCATTTATATCATAGCAAAAATAGAACATATGTGCAAAGTTTTATCTTTCATTAGCTATAAGTTTAAATCATTCTAAATCAATTCATCATTAAGAAACATTATATTCCCTTCAGCAATTGTCGCCAACGTACGTATGTACTTGTCACCACTTCTTTTAACATTATTTGCATCGTAAAAATCATGTTGCGTATTAACAATTTTGCAAATGCATATATCAGCTAAGGCCCCCTCTTGAAGAGTTCCTATTTCTCCAGATAACTTCAATACCTGAGCAGGTATTGAAGTTACAGATTTTATAATTGTCGAAAAGTTGAGTCCTAAATTTAAATACTTAGACATAACAAAAACTAAATTACGAGCCATGTTATTTTGAAAATTATTAAAACTTCGAGCTGTTAAATCCGTACTAATAATGTCTGGAGCAAATTGCTGCTGTAATGCTGGAATAGCAATTTTATAACTAAAATTGACACATCCATTAGCAGCATCCATTATTACTCCTCTTTTTCTTGCTTTCCAAAATTCATTTTTCACAATATTATTTTCATCTAAAATCGTATTTCCATGCCCTTGATATAAGTGACAATAAATATCTCCCTTACGTAATTTTGATACTATAATCCCCGTATCACATGGTGGGTTTGTCGTATGAATGCATAGCGGTAACCCTGTATAATCACATATTTCTAAAATTTTATATAAAAAATTTTCTTCATCTTGTTCAATTAACCCTTTGCTAAATTTTAATTTAATACCTTTTATAGTATCTTTATTTTCCAAAATTAATTTTATCAGTTTATCTTTATGCAGTATATCCGTATTTAAAAATTCTGTAATACCATCTCCTGGCTGTCCCAAAGGATATACATTAATAAAGGACTTTACTTTCATCATTTTATTTTGGCATTGATGAATAAAAGATGGATAATTGATATAACCTACCGTCCCCTGATCGACAACAGTCGTTATACCATAGCTAAAAAGCAGGTCCGGATTAACACCATAAGCACTACCTTCAAAAACATGCGTATGAAAATCTATAAATCCAGGAACAACGTAATTTCCCTGGGCATCAAGAATTTTCTGCGCTGGTATATCTGGATTATAAGAAACAATTCTTCCATTTTGAATAGCAATTCCATCAACATTCATGGTATTTCCTGCATCTAAAAAGATACCGTTTTTTATAACCAAATCATACATTGTTTACCCCTCCTGAATAACGGACTCTTTATGCGAGAATTTTACAAAATATGCACAAAATACACCAATCAGGCAGATACTCCCTGCTAATACAAATCCTGCATTATATCCATATAAGGTTACCATATATCCTGTGATTGTAGGCGCCAACATGGCAGCAGTTTGTCCCAAGAAATGCATAATACCGCCAAAAGCACCAGTACGAGTCGGATCAATATCAATCAAATTGCTCCAATAAATTGAATTCGATGATAATGCCGCCGAATTCCCAAGAGCCATAAGGGCCAACGCACCTATCATAGAGTTAGTCATAGGAATTGCAATAAAACAAGCTCCTGACAAGAGCAACGATACCATAGCGACAGAATTACGAGCAGTCCGCAAGTTACCTGTTTTTCTAAAAATTTTATCAGCTATACGACCACCTAATGGAGTTGTAAAAATAGGTCCTATCCAAGGAATCATTCCCAAATACCATAAAGAACTCAAGCTCATGCCATATACATCTTGCAAATATTTAGGTGTCCATGTCAATAACATAAAAATAATATAACTAATCGCAAAAAATCCTACAGTATTAAAAACATATGATGGGTTCTTAAAGAAATCATACCAATGCGAATTTTTTTGTTCTTCAGCAGTCGCTACAACGCTTTTCTTTTCACCACTTCGAATTTCAGCTAGTTCTTCTTTTGAAACATGTGGGTTGTCTTCTGGCATGCTCGTAAAAATTCTTGAAAATACGATTACCCAAATCAATCCTAACCCACCTAATAACAAGAAGGAAATTCTCCAATTAAATACCGAAATTAAAAATACAGCGACAGGTGCAGTTATAACTGAACCTAAAGGAGTACCAATTAACGTAATAGACGATGTAAATGTTCGTTCTGTAGGTGCTACCCAGTTTGCCAGTGAACGTACCATCGTTACAAAAGAAGGACCTTCAGAAAATCCAAATAAAGCACGAATTACAAAGAAACCAGCCATTGCAGATCCACCAAAAACAGCAATACCAATATCTCCCGCATATGCTGTTAGTGCAACGGCTATGGACCAAAGTGTTACAAAAGTAATCCACACAAAACGTGGTCCTTTTTTATCGGCCAATACTCCACCAAATAAACCACCAAAAATATATCCATAACCAAAGAATCCCTGGATACTGCCCCATTGAGCTGGATTTAAGCCAAATTCTGCAATAATATCTTGTTGTGCATATGCTAATGCACCCCTATCAATATAATTAATGGTCATAATGGCCAGAATCATCCCTATGATCCAATAGCGAAATTTTGAATTTTGCATAATCTCATCACCTTTCTTGAAATTCATATGAGAACAAATTTTTGTATAACATTACTTCTCTTCCCGCACTTTATCCCAAAGCACAGCGACATCCTGCCAGTTTTCCGGGCGTTTTTCATTGAAATATGTGTGTGCATCGAGGTCACGGAACCATTCCAGTCGTTTTTCTGTAGCCTGTGTCATAATCGGTGCTACACCGATGTCTTCCAGCATCTTCATCACGTCGCTCATTTCATGGGCCTGTCTGGCTCCATGCCATGCACTGGCTACGACCAGGTAATTGTTATTAAAAGCAAACGATTTCCCATCCAGTGTATTGCCAATCGAATCAATTACCAGTTTATCTACGCCCAGCACGTTGGCAGCTTCCAGCATTTCCGCTCCCAGTGCCGCAATGCCTTTCATATAGATACTGCGAACAAATTTTACTGCGATGGCATCACCAGGTTTTTCCGTAATCTGTTTGATATTCATGCCATACGGCACTAACGCATCGATAAAAGGCTGACAGTTTGCGCCCGAGACCAGAATAGGTACTTTATAATGAGCCTGACTCAGGCTGGCCATAAGCGCCCCGTCAATGAAATTCCCACCTTTTTCACTGATCAACTCATTTTCTGCCCGTTTGACGCTGGGGAGACTGGTCGATAAATCGACGAGAAGTTTCCCTGGTGTTACACTGTCCAGCAGACCTTTCGTCGTATCCAGTGCAAATGCACCGGGTACGACCATCAGGATCATATCGCATTTTTTTACCACATCATTACCAGAATCCAAAAGGGTTACCCCTGCTTTTTCTGCCTTATCTTTTACAATATGTCCCTTTTCCGGATGATTCTGCATTACATCATACGCGTAAATTTCTTTTAATCCCTGTCCTACCAGGCCACTACTGATTTCGTATCCTACTTCACCAAACCCAATGAATCCTAATTTCATGATATTCCTGCCTCCGTCTATCGATAAATTATTCCACGATCTCTGCACCGATTTCTTTGATTTTATCTGCCACCCAGGGACGGATATAGGTGCCATCTTCTACGATGTGTTTCATAATCCCTGCTTCTTTTTCCATGACCTTCCGCGTCGCCGCTGCAATATCTGCCGCTTCTTCCGGTTTGATGACGACGATACCATCACCGTCACCGACGATGATATCACCGGGGCGGACGACTTTTCCTCCAAAGGAAATGACCGTATTGATTTCTCCCGGGCCATTTTTATACGGGCCATTGGGAATCGCTGCTTTAGCGTATACAGGGAAATCCATGGCCGCTATTTCATCGGAATCACGGATAGCTCCATCTACGATGACACCGGCCAGGCCCCGTTTCTGACAATAGGTAATCATCAACTCCCCAAAGATAGCACGGTTCGCATCGCCGCCGGCATCAATGACGATGACATCGCCCGGCTGTGCCATATCCATAGCAGCATGGAACATCAGATTATCCCCTTCCGGTACTTTAACGGTAAACGCCGTTCCCAGCAAAGGAGCCTTATTCAACGGACAGATATCCGACCGAACGGCTGCCGTGCGGTTCATGCAGTCATCAATATTGGCTACAGGCATTCCCTTGAACGCTTCTACTAATGCTCTATCGGGTCTTTTAATCGTTTTTATAATTTTGCATCCTACACTCATTCTTCTCTTTCCGCCTTTCATGTATATAAATGATAGTATCCATGTTTAATGCTTTACCGGTATAAGTTTCATGTCTTGATATCATTTTATATCCAGATTATAATAAAGTAAAATGAATAAATAGGTAATTAATAATCAATTATTTTCATATTTACTGAAAGGAGTACCTCACATGCACATACACGATATTGAAGCCTTCCTGACCGTCGTTCAGACCCGCAATATCAGCCGGGCCGCAGAACAGCTCTACGTATCCCAGACGGCCATCACTCACCGTCTGCAGAATCTGGAAGCCGAGCTGGGCGTCACACTGCTGGAGCGGGGCCGGGGCATCAAAGAAATTTCACTGACTCCTTCAGGACAGGATTTTATGCCTATCGCCCACCGTTGGGCAGCTTTATGGAAAGAGCTGGATCACTTCAAAGAAGAAGGAGAAAAACTTTCCCTTTCCTTTGGGTCTGTCCAATATCTGAACGACTTCATCTTTCCGCCATTATTCCAAAAATTGCTGAATCATCAGCCAAAAATTCATTTATCCCTGCACACCGAACATACGGCAGAATTATACCCTCTGCTTGAACGCAGGGAAATCGACGTAGCCATCGCCTGGCGGAACATCAAATATCCTGATATACTCTGCACCCCCTGGAAAAAAACGCCTTTAGTCGTACTAAAATCCAGTACCGCATCAGACAAAGGGATTTCTACCATCGACAATACCACGTTGGATCCCCAGGACGAAATCTACGTCCCCTGGACACCCGAATTCAAGAACTGGCATGACGACCACTGGCCCGGCGACATTTACAGCAGCCCTACATTCCTTACTGGCTCACCACTCGCACTTCAGGTATTAAAAAACAGCAGCCGTTGGTCTATCGTGCCCTTGGGAATGGCACAGTATGCTTTTTCACTGGGTGGATTCATATATTCTTATTTATCCGATCCCCCCGCTCCCCTGACTGCCTATATTATCCAGCACAAAAAGCCCCGTCCCACTACGCAGAGGTCCCTTTCTATTTTTTTCAAATATTTGCAGGAACTATCACTAAATATTGACAGACAGGCATTAGCTTATAAAGTGTAACACATTGTTTACAATACGCCGGCAGGGCTTTACATTAAATCCGGCTTATTGGTATAATATATGCATAATACTCATAATTATGAAAAGAAGGTCGTACCTATGCATTCTTCATCTCTGGCAGTCGGTCTCCTTCTTCTTGCCCTGCTGCCATCCATTTTCGTCCAATACAGAGTCTTTGTCCCACTCCTGGCACCCTGTGAATCACGCCGTCTGGCAAAGGCATTTATCCTGACGTATGCCGCCATTGTGCTGTGTGTGGTCTTTGTGTTTTCACAAGGCATTGTAGGCGTCGCCTGGATTTCATTCAAAGACACCATTTCCCTTCACGCCATCCCGTATCTTCTTCTCGGGCTGCTGTATATGCCGGCATACCGGCTGCAGTATGTATTCGTTCTGGGAATGCAGGGCCTGTGTATCGTGGCCCTTCTTACGTTCATCATGAATCTAGACCTTCTCATCATTCCCAGCAGCCAGTTTTTCTATTATATAGTCCCGTTTCTCCTGGCATACATGCTGTCCTATATCATGCTTGTGCCACTGCTGTTGAAATTTTTCCGTTCCTTGTTCATCACCTATCATATGGTCGATATGCTTTCATTCTGGAAATACGCAGCCTGGCTTCCCGTTTCTCTGATTCTGTATTCCGCTGTTCTGGCCCATACCAACGAACCAATAGCCCGCGAATACCTCATCCCGCGCGTACTGCAGGCCTTGTTTGGGATTTGTATTGCCATTACGATGTATCTGGGCACGCGTAAAATGCATTATGCCATCGAACTCAAGCGTGAAAATGCGGCTTTGCTGACACAAATGGAAATGTTTGCCGACTACACGAAGATGCTTCAGTCCTCCCAGCGGCGTATGTCCATATACCGCCATGACACACGGCACCAGCTGCGCCTTCTGTCTAAATTGATTCAGGAAAAGGACGATACGGCTTCACTGGCCTTACTGGAAACGCTCACACAGGAACTGGCCCAGACCCGGCCCTATCACTGGGGGAAAAACATCTGTATCCGGAAGACATTGCTCCCACTCATAGAGAAAGCCCGTGAAGACGGTATTTCCGTCATGGCCGACCTCTCGCTGGCACCGCATCTTCCCTTTGAACAGGAACTGGCCCAAGCTGCAGCCCGGCTGGTAGGAGCCGCGATTACCGTTAGTCTTACTCAGGATAAAACCAGACGATCTATCACGGTAATAGCCCGTCAGACCGATACGACAGTCATGCTGCTCGTTGGCCACCGCCAGACCGCCCCGGTAACGGTGGATGCCGAAGGTCGTCCCCAGGATGGTCCGTACGCTGAGGTCATACCGGTGCTGCGTCAATTTATGATGCGCCATCAGGGAGTCGGTCAGTATACCTGCAAAAAGGGCTGGATTGTCGCCAACCTGCGTATTCCCTGCAAGGGAGGTTCTGCCGTATGATGGGGATATTCGTCACTACCTGCCTGCTCACCCTGTCCATCGTACCGCCGGCTTATCTGCAGTATGCTTCTTTTGCCCCGTTTATCCCGGAAAAGCAAAAAAAATGGACCGTCGCCGGATACGTCGTCTGTTTCATGACAGAAACGCTAGTCCTGCTCTACCTCTTTCTCAGCGGGCAGTGTTCCCACTCCATTTTCATGTTCAAAAAGCTATATTCCCTGTTGTGGACTCCTTATTTTATCTGGGCCATCACTATAATCCGTCCGTATTTTTTCCGGCATATCTACGTCTTTGCCCTGCGCACCATATTTATGCTGATGCTCCACACCCTCATCTATTATTTGTTTTATGTATTCATCCAGCTGGGTATGTTTACCAACAGCAATACTCTCATACATTATTCACTTGAATTATTCATCTATACCATCAGTTATATACTCTGTCTGCCGGTCCTCATCCGGTATTTCAACGATATATTCCGCAATGACCATGCTCTGAGCACGAGAGGTTACTGGAAATATATCTGTGTCCTTCCCTGCCTGCTCCTGGCGGAATCACTATTTTTCGTCACCCAGTCTGTCCCCAATGTAATCTATTTTGAAATGCTGGTACCACGGATCATCATTTCCTGCGCTACCCTGCTCATCGCCCTGAGTGTACGGGCCGGTATCAATCAGGCCGATGCCATTTACCTGACCTACGAGCGCAACGACGCCCTGGCCGCCCAGATCCAGTCCAGCCAGAATTACGCCCAATCCCTGAATGAATCACAGACGTTGATGGAGCAATTTTACGAAAAAAGACGGGAATATTTACAGAAATTGACGAAGCTCATATCAGATCACGACTATGATAAAGCTCTGGCCCTGATTGAACACATCGGGCTAAAGCTCAATCAGACCAAACGTCAGGAATATTGTAAAAACACCGTCGTCAATGCCGCCCTTACGACGTATCTCAGCGCGGCTATACGCAAAGGCATTGCCGTCACTGCCCAGGCCGATATCCCGGACTGCAGTCCGGCGTTCAGCACGGACCTGTCCATGGTCTTTTCCAATCTCATCGAAAACGCCGTCCATGCCAGTGAAAAACAGGCAGAAAGCAGGCGTGTCCTGACTCTTCTCGTCGTCCGTCAGGAAGATATGCTGAACATTCTCATAAAGAACCGCTTCGATGGCACGGTCACATTCAACGAAGACGGCCTGCCAACGACCGATGCCCCGGGCCACGGCATCGGCATGAAATCCCTGGCCCGTTTCCGGGATGAATACCATGCAAATGTCATCTGCACCTGCGAAAAAGGCTGGTTCAGCACCTACATCCGACTGGCACTTCCGGCAACATAAAATCTTCTAGAAAACAACAAACAGGCTGTCGCAACGTAAGCTATAAAAGCTATTTTGCGATAGCCTGTTTTAGTTTGCCCCGGATCATCGCTTAGCAGAGTTGACAATACTTTACTTGACAACAAAACTACCGCATCCTGAATGAGATTCAGGATGCGGCAGTTCGTCATGCCTTCTGCTGCTACCTCTGACGATGCAGGGATTCAGCGTTCGTTATGCTTTGTTCTGGGCAGCCATAGCTTTCAGTTCCGGTTTAAATTCTTCTACCAGTTTCGCTTCTGCTTTGGCGCCTTTCTGCAGGGCTTTGTAAATGATTTCTGCCATTTCATAGCGGGTCATGGTACGTTCGCCATGATACTTGCCATCTTCATACCCCTGGATGATGCCGTTGCCAGCCAGGCGGGATACGGCTTCATATGCCCAGTGATTTGCCGGTACATCGGGGAATTCTTTGGACATGTTCGGATTGAGGACGGACAGGAGGGCATCCATCTGATTCTGCAGGGTATTGACCTGGGATTCGAGATTCTTGACGTATTTTACGCTTTCCGCCATCTGTTTATTCCGTGCTTTGTTGCCGCCGCGGCCGATGCGGACCGATACGCCGCCGCCGATCATGTTGTCATCCGAGCCGACTGTACCGGACAGGTTGACCATGACGTCTTCATTGGGGCGATAGAAGAGGCCCAGAGCCGTAGCCGTTTCGTTCTTGTAATTACCGACGGCTGCTGCGACATTGAACTTGGAATCGGCGTCAAATTCGAGAGGATGGAGGTTGGCCATAGCTGCTGCATTGGCACCGACTTCGTTGATGCGGCTGTCCATCTTGCTGACGCGGCGGTTGGTTTCATAGAGCTGTGATCCATTGACCGCATCCAGGCTGTTGGCCGAAAGTTCTCCCGCTGCCACGTTGGTAATCTTCTGGTTATTGGCGTTGATGCCGTTATCATCAATATAGGTCTTGTCGCCGACTTTGTACGAAGAAGCTGTCATGCTTCCCGATACGCTGGCATTGCCGCCGACAGAGAGGTCTTTTTCCATGGTGACTACATCTTTAAAGGTGGCTGCGCCATCGAAAGTCGATGTGTTGGTGACGTGGAGCGTATCCGTCGTCGTGCCGCCAGTAACGGTGGCCCCATTGTTGACGACGAGTTTATCCGTTGTTGTCGTGCCTTCTACAGTCAGGTCTTTCTTAACCGTAGCGTTAGATTCCATGGTGACATCGCCTTTCAGGTCAGATGTGCCATTGACAGTTAAGTTCTTGCCAACGGTTGCACTACCGCGGACGCCGAGGTCTTTCAGGACGGTAGCATAGTCCATTTCGGTTTCATGCGTGCCATCTTCATTAGTTAGCTTCGTCTTACCGTCTGTTGTAGTAATCGTGGTCTTGCCAACTTTATTGACGATGGAATCGGCGCTCATCGTGGTACTGACATTATCACCAACTTTGTTGGTGATGGAAGTCGCAGCCGTATTGCTGATGTTCTTCGCACTCAGGCTGCTGTCACCGGTCACCGTGGTGGTCTGGTTGCCGCCAATGGTATTGGTCTGGTCCCCAGTAACTTCATTGGTCTGGCTGCCGTTGACCGTGTGTTTTTCTTCACCGGTAATGGTAGTTTCCAGTCCGCCATTGTAGTTTTCCGTAGCTTTGCCAGTTACCGTTTCCGTCAGAGTTCCTTCAACAGTATTGCTCTGATTGCCATGAACCGTAGTGCTCTGGCTGCCTGTCACTTCGGTGCTCATATTGCCGCCAACGGTCGTCGTCATATTCCTGCCAATGGTATTGGTCATATCTTCCGTCGTCGTGTTGGTAATGTTCTTGGCACTGTTGCTCAGGGTTTCAGAAGCCGTGTTGGTGATATCCTTGGCATCATTGGTAATCGTACCGTTCTTAGCCGTGTTGGTGATATCTTTTGCCGTCTGGGTGATGCCAGTGCTGTTGGTGCCATCCGTTACGGCGCTGCTGATGAGCGGGTTGGCTGCATCGTCGAGGTTCTTGATGACGTCGATGATGCTGCTGCCGCTTACCATGGCATCTTCCATCTTAGTAGCTGTCTTAGTGGTGGCGCTGTACTGGGTATCGCTGGCTTTGATCAGCTGTTCCGATTTGTCTACGGTGTTGTTGGTGTTGTTGGACTTGCTCCCGTCGGTGATGGAGGAAGCCAGGCTCGTGGCATCCTGGTTCACAACGGTGGTATTGGTGCCGTCCGTTACGGAGGAAGCAATCTGATCTGCTTTCTGCAGGCTGTTGGAGGTATTGGTCCCTTCCGTAATGTTGGTGTTAGTCTGGCCGGCAATGGTGTCGATGGTGGTCTTCTTGTCCCCATCGGTGAGCTGGGATTTTTCTTCTGCTGCACCGCGGAGATAGGAAGCGGTCTTGCCATCGGCCTGGCTCATTTCTTCTTTAGTCTGATAGGACAACTGGGTAGAAGTGTTGGAGCCGGCATCGTTGGAAACCTTGTTCACGATGGAGCTGGAAGCATCCGTTTCCACATCGATAGCCTTGTTGGTAATCTTGTTCTTCGCTTCGTTGGTAATGTTTTCTGCTGTCAGGCTGCTGTCACCAGTTACCGTCGTAGTCTGGTTTCCGCCTACCGTAGTGCTAAGGTTGGCTTTGTAGTCTTCCGTTACATCACCGGTCACCGTGGTAGTCTGGCTGCCGCCGATAGTGTTGACCTGGTCACCAGTGATGCTATTGGTCTGCTTGCCGGTTACTGTCGTGCTCTGGTCACCATTGACTTTCGTAGTCTGGCTGCCATAGGTTTCCGTCACAGCGCCTTTGACGTTTTCCGTCTTGCTGCCACTGATGGTATTGGTCTGGTTGCCAGTTACCACATTTTCCTGATTGCCGCCCACATGGGTGCTCTGGTCACCGTCAACTGTAGTTGCCTGGCTGCCATATTTTTCCGTGACACTGCCTTTGACCGTTTCCGTCTTGCTTCCGCTTACGGTATTCTGCTGGTTGCCAGCTACGATATTGGTCTGGTTGCCACCTACAGAAGTCTTCTGGTCTGTCTTAACGTTGGTAACCTGGGCGTTGAAGTTTTCCGTTTCCGTTCCTTTTACACTGACCGTACGGTCGCCGGACACGGTATTGGTCTGGTTGCCTGCTACATAATGGGTTTCATTTCCACCCACCTTGGTATCCAGGTCGGACTTGTAGTCTTCCGTGACCTTGCCGGTAACGGTAGTTGTCATATTACCGCCAACAGTGGTCGTCAGATTCCGATCTACTGTGTTTGTCATGTCTTCTATAGCATGATTGACCAAATCTTTTGCCTCATTGGTGATAGTTCCATTAGAAGCGGTATTGGTGATGTTTTCACTCGCCGTATTAGTGATATTCTTAGCATTAGTAGAAGCTGTTTCACTGGCGATAGTTGCTACGTTTTTACCTTGGTTGGTAAGTGTTTCGGCCGCAATATTGGTGATATTGTTGGATGCATTGTTGGTAATATCCTTTGCCGTATTGGTCAAGGCTTCTGTTGCTGTATTGCTGATATTCTTAGCCGAGCTGGTCATATCACCAGTGACCGTATTCGTCAGATTACCACCAACAACATTGGTCATATTTTCTGTAGTCGTATTCGCAATATTCTTGGCGTTGTTGGCTAAGGTGCCATTCAGTGCATTATTCGTGATATCCCCGTTAGTAGCTGTATTTGTAATGCTGTTTCCTGCTGTATTAGTAATGCTTTCAGAAGCACTGTTCGAGAGGTTTTTAGCATTGTTGGCAATAGTACCCTGTTCAGCCGTATTGGTGATATCCGTCGTAGTCTGGGTGGAAGAAGTCGTGTTGGTTCCATCGGTGACTTCGCTAGTAATGCCGTTGAGCCTCTGATCGATAGTGGAGAACGCACCATTTTGATCGTTAATCTGGCTGAGAATCTGATCTACATTCTGCTTGAATGTAGATGTCTTGCCATCTTTATTCGTTACGACACTGCTGGATTCCGTTGCACTCTGAGTTGCCGTATTGGTGTTACTATCTTTATCCGTCAGTGTGCTCTGTGACTGAGTAGATGTCTGTGTAGACAGGTTGCTGTTCTTTTCAGAATCAATAACCTTGGACGTTACCTTGTTGCCTTCTACAGTGAGAGTGCTCTTCTTCCATTTGCCATCTGCATCGGTAGATTTTGCCCATGTAGAAGTGCCGTTTTCATCATAATCAATGGCACTTTCTTTTTCACTGCCGTCTTTCGTGCTGGTAGCTTTTTTATAGGACGTGATTTCACCGGCTGCCACTTTCGTGCTGGCCGTTACGTTGTTGTCCCCTACAATACCGTTCTTGGTCAGGTCGATTTCATCCACATTCAGCTTGCCTTTGACCGTCAGGTCGCCGCCGATGGTGGCATCACCGCTGGTGGTGATGGTTTCAGCGCTCAGGTTCTTCACACCGGTGAGGTTGCCATTCTGCATAGTTGCCGTGCCATCAGAGATGCTCTTACCCTGGATAGCACCGCCGGCGGTCAGGTCACCGGTAATGGTGGCACTACCTGCTGTCAGAGCGCCCTGGATGGAAGCGCTGGCCCCTGTAATGGCGCCGCCTGCGTGAATGTCACCCAATGCGGAGATGTTGCCTGTAGAAGTTACGGTGCCGCCGGTAATGGTACCGCTGGTATTGATGTTGCCATTGGTAATGGTAGCAATCCCATCGGTCAGTGTCTTGCCGGTTACTGTTCCGTTGCTCATGGAAGCACCCTTACCGTCGGTTACTGTTTCGCCGGTGATAGTTGCCTTAGAAGTGACATTTCCATTTTCATCCACGGTGAAAGCCCCGTTGGCCCCTTTGATTTTGCCGTCAGCGCTCATAGCTGCCGCGGCTTCGCTGTAGGTGTCGCCGCCGGTGTAGACGCCGTCTTTATCTACAACCGTGCTGTTGGTGCCAACCTTGATTCCATTTTCGTTCAGGGTAATCTGATTGTCATTACCCTTGTTCAGGATCATTTCATTGGCATCGGTCTTGGAGGTGGTCACATTGCCCTGGGCGTCAATGGTAGTGGTGTTCTTTTGCAACACATTGTCATCGCTCAGGCTCAGTCCGCTGTTGACGGCTTCCACCAGTTTGGTATCTGCTACCACACGGGCCGAAGTTTCTGCCGTAATCTTATCATCCAGTGCCGCATCGGCTGCTGCCCGTTCCTGGGCTTCCTTGGCATCAGCCTGGTTCAGAGCCGTGAACCCATCAGCCATGTTCTTGTTAATGGTGTTGACGCTCTGTACCAGGTTGTCATTAACCTGCTGGATGACTTTGTCCTGGGCTGCATCGGCACCAATCCGGGCAGCCGTTTCTTTTGCTAATGCCGCATCGAGATTGGTTACGTTTTCGCCGATGGTTTTGTCCGCTTTCACGATGGCCCCATCCTGTACGGCAGCATCGGTCTTGCTAACATAATTGTCGGAAGTCTGTTTTTCCAGATATTCCTTCACATTGGTGATCCGGGTATCCAGTTTTTCATCCCCTGCTTTGATTTCATCATGGATTGCATTGGCTTCGTTTGTAATGCGTTCGTTCAGTTCATTATCTGCCGCTTCACGGGCCTTTTCTTCTGCAGCTACTTTCCGATAGGTATACGTATTTGCTGCATCAACTTTCTGATCCGTTTCAGCCTTCGTATAAACGTCAGCTGCATTGGCTTTTTCAGCAATCGCATCGGCATTGGATTTAACCTGGGTATCGAGAGCGGAAAGGTTAGCCCCTACACTATTGGTTTGGACTACGTAGTTTCCAGTCTTCGTTGTATCATCGTAAACAGCTTCCGCTTCTACTTTCCCTGCTACCGATACATTACCACCAGAGGTTATGTCACCAGTGGAAATACTTCCGGAAGTCAATTGCCCACGGATCTTCAGATCTTTGACGGTCTGATTTTCTTTGGTCCCTACAATCAGATTTCCATCCTTGGAAACATGCAGAGCCGTGCTGGTCTTATCCGTTGTAAACTGATCCGCATTGGCTTTGACCTGTGTATCCAGTGCAACGATATTTTCACCTACCGTATTGCCGGCCGTTACATAATTCCCGCTGGTAAGGGTATTATCCACGACGCCCTGCATGCCGACGACTTTATTTTTAGCGGTAATATTGGTCTGGGAAACGATTTCGTTGGCTCCTACCGTCGCTTGAGAAGAAATATTTCCTGTTGCCGCAATAGTTCCCTGAGAAATAATGCTGTTCGAACCAATCAGGTCTTTTCCCTTCATGGTACCAGTAGCCGTTACCGTCTGACCTGCGATGGTTCCTACGGCTGTAATATTTCCCCGGCTATTAACACTTCCTGCATTCACAGCACCGCCGGCACTCAGCGTTCCCGAAATGCTAGCTGATTCTGCAGAAACCTGACCAGCAACTTTCAACGTCGTTACATCCGTCTTCGTTGTGGTTTTTGTAGTACTGTCATAGCTTTCTTGCTGTAATGTATTGTCAGAAGAAAGAGTCAGTTTATCCGTCCCCAAGTTGTTAATCAGGTCTTGATGTTGAGCTAATTCCGTTTCAACGCTCTGCATAGCAGTTTGCAGATTTCCAATATCTTTTGCATTATTGGTAGCTTTCATCACGGTACCACTGATGTTATCAGCATCTTTTTGAGTTCCTGTGATAACACTAGTACCATTAATCGTCGCAGAGTTTATAGTTGCGTAGCTATTCCCGATTCCGACGGGGAACAGCAGGAGTGCTGCTACGGCTGCCAGTGCAGCCCGTTTCGCCATGCGGCCCGTGCTCGTGGATTTGCTCGTGCCTTTGGCTAATTCCGAAGCTACGACGTAGCAATTTCTTGATTTACTCCAGATGACTTTAAATATCTTATTCATGTGTTCGCTTCCTTTCTGTATAAAAATTCATCTATAGCTCTAAATTTGCGTACAAAAATAAGACCTCACAAAAAATCTGTTTTTTCAGAATTTTTATGCTTCTTTTTTAAAAATAAACTTAAAATATTCTTCCTGGAATTGGCGGTATTTCCGTTTTGCCAGCGGAATCTGATATCCCTGGATTTCGATATAATCGCTTTTGATGACATGAATGGCCGCCTGATTTACGATATACCCTTTGCCCGGTGAAATAAACTGGCCGGGAGAAATGGAATCCAGTGTCGCAAGCAGCTGTGCCAGGGCCTGGCGCGTCTCCAGAACCGCCCCATCGTGGGTATATACTTTCTGGATATGGCCTTTACTTTCTACAAACAGGATGTCATTGATTTCTTCCACCTGTATGCCGCCCCCAACAAGACGGAAAATGATTTTTTTGCTATGCCGCTGCCGGATGCTTTCCATGACCCGGTTCATAGCCTGATCAAACTGTTTTTGTGTAAACGGTTTGACGAGGTAATGCGCGGCCTGGACGCCGAAGGCATCGACTGCAAACTCATCGCTCGTCGAAAGAAAGATGATTTCCGCCCGGCTTTTCTGGTTTCGCATTTCGGTTGCGACATCAGTTCCCAGCATACCGGGCATACAGATATCGAGCAGTACGATATCAAAATTCATTTCTTCTTCAAAGGCATCCAGAAACAGCATGGCATTATCATACCGGGAAATTTTGATTTCATACGTGCTGTCTGCAAAATACGTACGCACGGCGTTTTCCATGATATCCAGCTGTTCCGGTATATCGTCACAAAGGGCAATCCTCAGCATAGTATACCTCCTTTCAATATATGATATGAGCATCCGTCATTTCTCATTGCACTTGCATTATATCACGTGCTTTCCTTCGAAAAGCTTTCGTGTCATTAAAAGTGCATTTTTTGTCACAAGTGGGATTTTCTCATATTCACTCAGGTAAATTTACCGTTTCTTTTCATTTCTTCCGTCCCGACATGAGCAGAAGATAGATTTCAACGTTCTTCCCTTTTGATAATGTTAGTATATAACAAAACATGTTCTGCCGATAGTATGCTTTTGTATATACTTAGGGGATGCAGGACGGGAGAGCCACAAAAAATGGAACCAACTGGCACATTTTTGTCAAGCCGGTTCATGCCAGGAAATTCCCGGTTCTCTTCCAGACTCCCCCACATATAGTATATGATGCAGAACTTTTTCTAATCTTTCTGCCAGAAATAGAGCCGCCGTCTGCTATCTGACAGCCAGACCGTTGGGGACATACTATGCCAGAAACTTGTCCTGACCGTAATACAAAGTGATTACTAGTTGACAGTTCAACATTTGCAGCAGAAAAGAAAAACTTCGACATCCGGCGGGAAACAGGGAACAAAACCGGCCTGCTGCCCCAGGTTCCCGGGAAGCCAGTTCGTTTCACGATAAAACTATCAAAAAGTTGGTTGCTTTCATAAAAATTTATTGACAATCCCTGTGTTTACAACTATAATGAATGTCATCAATAGAACACAGGGCGATGAAGCCCGGCTGTGCACACACCGTAGCGTGCTATAGCCGGGCTTTTCTGTTTCTCTATTGATAATCATTTATTCGTACTGCAATAGAATAAGAGCAGGCAGGTTGTTTCGAGGGGAAGTAAAAGGCTTGTCTGTATGAGGGGACAAAGAGGTCCTGCCAGCATCAACCTCCACGTGCTGTGCAGGGCCTCTTTCTTTTGCAGTCCACCAGAGGGGTGACAGGTATGAAAAAATTTTGGTGTTTATTTTCCTGGTTCCTGCTCATAGCGCCTACTGCACTGGCTGCTGACGGGAGCGGAACCATCGACACGGGGGATACGGCCTGGGTGCTGATTTCCGCCGCCCTGGTCTTCATCATGACCCCGGGCCTCGGCTTTTTCTATGGCGGTATGGTCCGCAGTAAAAACGTACTGACGACGATTATGCAGAGTTTCTTCATCGTCGCCATGATTTCTGTCGAATGGATTATTCTGGGATATGCCATGACATTCGGCACCGATATCCACGGCTTTATCGGAAGCCTTGACAAAATCGGGCTGGCCGGCGTAGGCATGCAGTGCCTTTCCGGCGGTACGATTCCCGAACTGGCCTTTGTCGCATTCCAGTGCATGTTCGCGGTCATTACGCCGGCTCTGATCACCGGCGCCTTTGCCGAACGGGTCAAATTCCGTGCTTTCTGCATTTTTATCTTGTTATGGGCTATCTTCATTTACAACCCCATGGCTCACTGGGTCTGGGGCGGCGGTTTCCTTGCCCAGCTCGGCGCACTCGACTTTGCTGGCGGACTCGTCATCCACATCCTTTCCGGGGTATCGGGGCTGACGCTCTGCCTGCTCGTCGGCAAACGCCGCGGTCTCGGCAAATATCCTATTATTCCGCACAATATGCCCATGGTCGTCCTGGGAGCTACGCTCTTATGGTTCGGCTGGTTCGGCTTTAACGCCGGCAGTGCTCTCGGTGCCAATGCACTGGCAGCCAGCGCCTTCATCTGTTCCCAGGCCGCAGCGGCTGCCGCTACCGTTTCCTGGGTCCTCATCGAATGGTTCATCAATGGCAAACCGACCGTCCTGGGAGCCGCATCAGGCTGCATCGCCGGTCTCGTAGCCATTACGCCGGCTGCCGGGTTCGTCGCACCCCTTCCGGCTCTCTATATCGGTGCTATCAGCGGTATCGTCTGCTATCTGGCCGTCGCCGTCTGCAAGAGCCGCCTGGGCTATGACGACGCCCTCGATGCTTTTGGCATCCACGGTGTAGGCGGCACATGGGGTTCCATCGCTACGGGCCTCTGGGCTACGGTAGAAGTCAATCCGGACGGGGCCAACGGCCTTTTCTATGGCGATGCCCACCTTCTGATGGCACAGGTCATTTCGACAGTCGTTGCATACGCGCTGGCTATTATCGGATCTGTCATCCTCTACAAAATCATCAGCCTCTTCACGAATTTCCGTGTCGATGCCGATGAAGAAGTGGTCGGTCTCGATATCAATGAACACGGCGAACGCGGTTATATGCAGCAGACATTATAATATGGACAGCAACGGCCAGTGTCACACCCTTACCCAAGCACTGGTCTTTGCTGCATCAGCTGCGGGATTGGCATGACGATCCCAAGACGTGTTACATGTATCTCCTTAACAAACAATCCCGCCGCTGATGCTATTTATAGATATATTTCCCAATGCAGGAGTGATTGTATATGAGAAAAATTACAAAGATAGACATCGTGACCCGTCCGAGCAAGCTGGACGAACTCAAAGCCGCCCTGAACGCCATCGGCGTCATGGGCATCACGGTCAGCCAGGTCTATGGCTGCGGCACACAGAAAGGCCACATCGAAGTATACCGGGGCAAGGAATACAAGGTAAATCTCCTCCCCCATATCAAAGTGGAAACGGTCGTCTGCGAAGTCCCTGTCGATGACGTCATCGAAACGGCCATGCGCATCTGCCAGACCGGGGAACCGGGCGATGGCAAAATCTTCGTGTTCAACGTAGAAGATGCCGTCCGTATCCGCACGGGAGACCGCGGTGCCGAAGCCATTATGGATGAAAAAGAACCGCCTGACACGGATTTCTGATACGACGAAGAGGCCGCTCTGCGAAGCAAAATGCTTCATGGAGCGGCCTCTTTTCGTATAGAATCTTATGGGATTTCCTTTATCCTTCTACCGATTCCAGAGCTTTTTTGATTTTAGCTGCCACGCCGGTCATTTTATAAGCCGGGATGGAGCAGACGCCGAGGCGGATACCCCGTGCCAGAGGAGCGGCGAAAATCAGATCATCCCGCAATTTTGTACAGGCATCGGCTGATTTCAGCGTCGGGACGGAGATGAAAAATCCGGCTTTGTAGGGTACGAAGTCGAGATTGCATGCCCGGGCTTCTTCCATGAAAATATCAGCACGACGGCGGATATTCTGGAAATATTCATTTTCTTCCGTTTCCAGTTCCTTGAGCAGCGCCGGATCCCGGCGTACGATGGACAACAATGTCATGGCAGCCCGGTTGATATTGGACCAGGATGTACGGGCCGAATATTTTCCCACTTCCTGAAATTCATCGATGACATCTTTGCTGGAAGAAAGACCTACGAGGGCACCGGCCCGCTGGCCGTAAAGGGTAAACCCTTTGGACATACTGTAGGCAAACATGACGAAGATGTGTTCCGGCAGATGGCTGAACTTCTTCATAAAGGTGCGGACTTCATTCTTATCGCCCGTATAGGCAATATAGGCGATATCGACGAGGATGCTGATGCGTTTTCCATTCTTTTCGTGGAACCGGCACACATCGAGCACTTCTTCCCAGTCCCGGTCCGACAGGGCAAAGCCGGTCGGGTTATTGGCCGGTGTATTGAGCATGATGAGCAGGGAATCCTGCTGGCGCAGAATGGCCGCTACAGCCGAGGAAAAGGAATCGATATTGAAGGAGTGGCTGTCATCGAGCATGGCAAAAGTCGTGAGATGACGGCCCACTTCATCGCAAAGATTGTCGTAGACGGACCAGCGCCAGTCCGTCGTCAGGACCTGGTCCCCTACTTCGGAATAGTTGCTGATGGCAATATGCACGGCCCCGGTACCGCCGGCTGTGGCAATAGCAGCCGTATAGCCATCGGGACGCTGGTCTTCAAAGGTCGCATCGATGACATCGCTGCGGTAATCGGCCAGCCCGATTGGCGGCGCATAGGTAATAAAATCGCTCATAGGCAGTGATTTGTACACTTTTTCAACGACGGGCAGACAGGCGACTTTTTCATCGTCGCCGGCATAACAGCCTACGGTGGCATTGACAACATGTTCGATGCCATATTTTTTTATGGCTTCTTTTGCCGCCGCGCTGGACGAAAATACGACATCATTTAATTTTTTCCCTTCCCGGCTGGCAGCTGCCATATATGTTGACATAACAGGACCCCCTCCAAAGCAAAAGCGTAAGTATTCTTTTTTATTATACCACGTAATGCCCGGTTTACATATATTTTTATGTAATTCACTCTTTTTCTTTCTGTTCTTCTGGTTTTGTCACGCTGGCCTTTTTTATTCCCTTCATGCCCAGAAGGTCCGAAAGGAGTTCACTCTGACTCAGTTCTTCTCCCACGTGTACGTTCAGTTCCAGTTCGACATTTTCCTCTTCTTCTCCGGAAAGCGTATGAAAGGAAAGAAGGGTCAGCTGATGACGCTGCAAGTATTCGGAGAGACGGCGGGACTGCCCCACCGTATTGCGCATGGTCAGGTGCAGCACATAGGAATGGCGGCCCCGTTTCCGCATCATCTTATCCAGGCGGACAAATACGGTAAGGACGATAAATATCAGCACCGTCGCAGCTGCTGCCGTCACCAGATAGCCGGCACCGACGACCAGACCGACGGCAGCTACGCCCCAGATGCTGGCCGCTGTCGTCAGGCCCTTGACACTGTGCCCTTTCTGATTGGCCAGAATCGTACCGGCGCCCAGGAACCCTACGCCGGAAATGACCTGGGCGGCAATCCGTTCCGGATCCGAACGGGTATAGCCATAGACAGAATAGAAATCGAGGGCGATATTGATAGAAATAATCATGCACAGGCAGGCGCCGAGACAGACGAGGATATGCGTACGCAGACCGGCCGACTGGCTCCGGGCCTCCCGTTCGTACCCGATCAGGCCTCCCAGGATAATAGCCACGACGAGCCGTATGATGCTGTCACTGGTACTAATCATCATGGGCATCACTCCTATTCATCAAAAAAGCGAAATCTTCACTTTTTCTTTATATTAGTTATAGTATAATATACGTCGGAAGGAAAATCTACGTTCTGCGCTTATATAGTGTTTCTATATTCCTTATACAGAATGTGTACAGAAAGGAGTCCTCCTGATGGGTAAACATATATTTTATCTCGATAACCTGCGTACGTTTATCATTTTCCTGGGCATCCTCTGTCTGGCCGCCGGTTCATTCCTGCCGGCTCCGTTTATGCCGCCTCATTATGTCTTTGCCGGCCAGCAGGGTACTATCGTTCCCTTTTATTATCTCTTTTATGAATTTGCCATGGCCCTGGTCATTCCCGTTCTCTTTTTCCTCAGCGGCTATTTCAGTGCGTCGAATCTGCGTATCCGCCTGCTGCAGCCTTATTTCAGGGGACGCTGGCTTCGTCTGGGCTGGCCCTTGCTGTTTGCCATAATTATCATGATGCCGGAAATAGCCTGGATCAGTGCCCGCAGCACGGGATACAGCGCAGGATTTTTCACATTTCTTACACAGCGCTTCCTGGGCCGGGGGTTTACCCTGGGAGTGTATGGATTCCTGGCAGTGCTCCTGTTGTTCACCCTGCTGCTCATGGAGGCAAAAAAAATCAATCATCAGGCCCTGCGTCATACGGAACAATCGTCTCCGTCCCCGCTGTTCCTCATCCTCTTTGCCGGGGCTCATCTCATCCTGTCCCTCGTCGTCTACTTCGGCTTTCTCGGCCTGTCGCCGCAGGGTCTGTCCTCCATTCAGGCGTTCTTTGCCGGTCTGGGCTTCCAGCCTAGCTGGCTCATTACGGCCGCCTTGTACTTTCTCCTCGGCATCTATGCAGCCAAGCACCGCTGGTTCATCCCGGGCGGTTACGTTCCGGGGAGTGTCTGGATGATCGCTGCCATTGGTTTTTGTGTCCTGTACAATGTATTTCCCTACTATCACGTCGTCATCCTCGCCTTCCTCTCTCTTTCGGGCACACTAGGACTGATTGCCGCCTTTGCCCGCTGGGGAGATCAGAGTTCACAACCGCTTCTCACCCTGTCCCATATGGCATATCCTGTATGGTACCTGAGCGAACCGGTGCTGGAAAACATCATGTATTTCCTCCTGCCCCTTACGATTGCCGCCCCGCTCAAACTGATACTGGCCCTGGGCCTGACGTTATTCTACGGCTATTTCGTCTACAAATACGCCTTATGCCATCTCGGGTGCTTTAAAACGCGGTGACCGGGATTTAAATAATTCGTTAATTTTTCCCCCTCTGCTGGCACAAAGACTCCTATCTATGCTATGATAGAACAAGTCAGATTATATATTTTCTTTTTTAGATAAGGAGTTGGATGAATTCTATGGATACATTGCTGCAATTAATGGAAGTCTATGGATATGCAGCCATGTTCGTGGCCATGGTAGCCGAAAATGCCAATATTCCCATTCCCAGCGAAGTCGTACTCGGTTTTGCAGGGTTCCTCATTTCCCAGCATATTTTCGATTTCTGGACGACCTTTATTATCGCCTGTGCAGCCGGGGTAACCGGCTCCGTGCTGAGTTACTGGCTCGGTTCGTATGGCGGCCGCCCTCTGCTCTTGAAATACGGCAAATATATTTTCTTCAATGAAAAGAAATTCAATATGGCCGAAAAGATGTTCAATAAGTACGGCGGCATTGCCGTCATCATCTGCCGCTGCCTGCCCGGTGTGCGGACGTTCATTTCCTTCCCGGCCGGCGTCGCCCGCTATCCCTTCGGCCGGTTCGTACTGTTTACGATTATCGGCACCATTCCCTGGACACTGCTTCTCGTCTGGGCCGGCTCCGTACTGGGCAGCCATTGGCGCGATCTGATCCAGTACAATCATCAGCTGCTCATCGGGATGGGCATCGTCTGCGCCGTCATTGCCATCGTCGGTCTCTGGAAATACCGCCGCAGCCGCAATCACCGCCAGACGGAATAAGCTGTATCACCTGCTGCCGCATCATTCATCATGCGGCAGTTTTTTTCTGATATATTTCAGGATGTAGAAAGGAGTTTTCTATGAAATCCCGCGGTCTCTTACTCGCCATCGCCATAGTCAGCCTGCTGTTTTTCCTGACTGGCAATGGGTCTCTGCCTGTCACCGACCCGGTGGAATCGAATTATGCCCTGACGGCAAAGGAAATGGTCTTGTCCGGTGACTGGATTTCTCCCCGGATTTTCGGTACATTCTGGTATGATAAACCGGTTTTCATCTACTGGATGCTCAGTCTGTCTTACACGCTGCTGGGATTCAGTGATTTTGCTTCCCGTCTGCCGGGAGCCGTGTTTGGCATGGGGTCGGTCGTCCTGTTTTCCTGGTATCTGCTGCGGCGCGGCACACGGCGGGAGCTGGCCGTCCTGGGAGCAGCCGTCATGGCCACCAGTCTGGAAGTCTGGGCTGTCTCTCATTCTATCATTACCGATCAGATTCTCTTCTTCTTTACAGAAGCCACCCTGTTTTCTGCTTATATCGGGCTTACAGAAAAGCGTTCCTCCTATATGACGGCCGCCTATGCCATGGCCGCTCTGGCAGTCCTTACCAAAGGGCCGGTCGGCATCGTCCTGCCCGGTACATTTTTGCTGGCCTTTGCCGCTCTGCGCCGTGACACGTCACTGCTGCGCCGGATTTTTCAGCCTCAGGGCATCGTCTTATTTCTCCTGCTCTGTCTGCCCTGGTACGGTATCATGTATCATCTGCACGGGACAGACTTTATCGACGGATTCCTGGGACTGCACAATATAGCCAGGGCCACCGCATCGGAACACCCGGAAGTCAATGTCTGGTATTACTATCTGGTACTCATCCCCGTCAGTCTGCTTCCCTGGACAGGGCCTGCGCTCTACGGCGCATGGCGCCACCGTCATGACGGCACCGAATATCAGTTCATGATGATCTGGGCACTGGGAACGATATTGTTCTATACTCTCGTCGCGACAAAATATCCCACCTATGCCTATATTGCCAACATACCGCTGCTCCTATATGCCGTGCTGGGCATTGGGGACTTGTATGAAAAAAACAAAACCCGCCTCTGGACGATTCTCACCGGGCCTGCCATCTTCTGGTGGCTGCTGTTTGCTGCAGTGCCTTTATTTTTCAAAAAGGCCGCCTTTGTCCCCGGGAGCTGGATTGGGCTGTATATATTCATTCCCCTATCCATCGTCCTGCTCCTGGCTGCCCAGAAGACCCATGCCTTTCCGGCACTGCCGGTCATGACGGCTGTCGGCACGGCTGTCATCTACATTCTGGTTCTCTATCAGGGTCTGGTGCCGTTCTATGGCTACCGATCGGCATCGGTTTTCCAGAGTCAGGAAAACGTACTGCAGGGACAGCTCTATTTCTTTGAAGAGTATCGCACATCCTTCACTTATTACACGGGCCGTACGGCCTTGTATACTGAACCGGCCGGATACGATGAAAATGCCCGGCTGCACCGTTCTTCTGTCTGGGCCGGCAAACATCCCTTCCCGGAAGAAGACAGCGCTCATCTCATGGCGCGCCTTACGGCAGGGGAAATGGTGACTATTCTCGTGCCGCGGGGCCGCTATGATGACTATATCCAGTCGGAATTTTATCCGCTCACCCGGGAAGCGGGAAAAATCGGCGCCTGTTATGTGTTTTATACGAAGGAGGCTTTGCCATGACTATAGAAGATTTTATCCGCTCACTCCGGACGTATACCAGTCCGGCCGTATGCAATCCCTGGCGGGATTATGACCTGCAGTGCGATCTGGGCCCACAGGCACCGGAAATCCGCTGCCGGCAGCTGCAGGAATATCTGGCACCGCGTATCAGCCGCGCCCGTTATCTCTTTGTCGCCGAAGCCGCCGGATATCAGGGCTGCCGGTTTACGGGCATTGCCATCACGTGTGAACGGATGATTCTCGACGCCCACAAGCAAGTGACCAGTGCCATGGTCCTGGGCCATGCGGGACAGCGCACGAGCCGTCCCGACTCTCCGTATATGACCAGCCGCCCCCAGAGAGATCACGGCATGAATGAACCGACAGATACGTACGTATGGGGTGCTATCCTGGATAACGGACTCGATCCGCGGGATGTCCTGCTCTGGAATATTTTTCCATTTCATCCCCATAAGGCTTCGCCTTTTTCCAACCGCACGCCGACAGATGATGAACTGGCGGCAGGCCTTGCGTATACGCGCCAACTGCTCGCACTCTGTCCGCAGCCGCTGCGCATCGGCGCCATCGGCCGCAAGGCAGCAGAGACGCTGCAAAGCGCCGGCATCGATACCGTTGCCACCCGTCATCCGGCCAATGGCGGAGCCGGCCTGTTCCGGAAACAATTTGCCGATCTGATTAAACCTGTGTAAAACGAATTCCATTGCCTATCCTGACGGGACCGTACTGCCATGAACTCCGTGTTCATGGTGTGCGGTCTTTTTTTGCATACCCTATACAGGTAGAGAAATCACACGAATCATCTATACGTTTATTTTATGATTATTTATCATAGTTAAAATGATTTTATTTTATCGCGCGTCCAATAAAAGGTAAGTTATTTTTGCGATTATTCTTTATTTTTATCAATGTATACAATATTATTTTTGAATTTTTTATTGACATAACCACATTTCACCTTTATAATAAATTCCAATCTGTACAACGTTTATCGTATGCGTTATAAAAATATGTCTGCGTTGTACCGGGGGGATATGAAGAGGGGGAATCGATATGTATAAAAAATTACGCGATCTGCCGGCACCGCAGGGGCTGTACGATCCGGCATTTGAACACGATGCCTGCGGCATTGGCTTCGTCGTCAATATGAAAGGAAAAAAATCCTATGATATCATAGACCAGGCTCTGACGATTCTGGAAAATCTGAAGCACCGTGGTGCCGAAGGCGCCGATGCCCAGAGCGGTGACGGCGCAGGGATTCTCGTACAGATACCGCATCAGTTTTTCTGCCGTGAATGTGACGTCCTGGGCTTTACCCTGCCGCCGGAAGGAGAGTATGGCGTCGGCATGATTTTTGCCCACCGCTATGAAACATTCCGCAAGAAACAGATGGAAGAATTCGAAAAAATCGTCAACGAAGAAGGCCTGTCCATCCTCGGCTGGCGTGACGTACCGGTCGATGAAAGCCTCATCGGGAGCATTGCCAAAACGATCCGGCCTCATTTCCTGCAGGTCTTTATCCGCAAGGATCCGGCTCTTACCAACCCGATGGATTTTGAACGCAAATTGTATATCATCCGCAAGATGGCAGAAAAGAAGATCATCCCGGCCAGCCAGGAAAAGGGCTCCGATTTCTACATCGCCAGTCTGTCTTCGCGGACGATTGTCTATAAAGGCATGCTGACCTCTATCCAGCTGCGCCATTTTTATCTGGACCTGTCCGACCTGGATTTTACGACATCCATGGCACTCGTCCATTCCCGTTTCAGCACCAATACCTTCCCCAGCTGGGCCCGGGCCCATCCGAACCGCTATATCGTCCACAACGGGGAAATCAATACCATCCAGGGGAATGTAAACTGGCTCAATGCCCGGGAAAGCAAATCCAAATCCAGTGATTTCCCGGACCTGGAAAAAGTCTTTCCCGTCGTCGATGACAGCGGCAGCGATTCGGCCATGTTCGACAACTGTCTGGAATACCTGTACATGACAGGGCACTCCCTGCCCCATGCCATGATGATGATGATTCCGGAACCGTGGGAAAAAGATCCGCTCATGAGCAAGGAAAAGCGGGATTTTTACCGCTATCACAATTTCATGATTGAACCGTGGGATGGCCCGGCCGCCATCGGATTCTGTGACGGCATCGTCATCGGCGGCATGCTCGACCGCAACGGCCTGCGCCCTGCCCGGTACTACGTCACCCGCGATGACCGGGTCATTGCCAGTTCGGAAGTGGGGGCTCTCTCTATTCCGCCGGAAGAGGTGCTCTACAAAGGCCGTCTTCAGCCGGGGAAGATGCTCCTCGTCGATACGCAGCAGCAGCGCATCATCGACGACGAAGAAATCAAACAGCAGATTGCCACGGAATTTCCTTATGGGGAATGGTATAAGAAGCACGTCATCGATCTGGACGATCTCATGTCCCGCCAGAATCTCATCGGCAGCGACAAAACGATCCCTTATGATCTGAAAGAGCAGGAAATGGTCTTTGGCTATACGCAGGAAGATATGGACAAAATCATCCTGCCCATGGCCCGCGATGGCAAGCAGCCCATTGACTCGATGGGCATGGACGTATCCCTGCCCGTCCTTTCAGACCGGCCCCAGCTGCTGTACGATTATTTCCAGGAAAACTTCGCCCAGGTCACCAATCCGCCTATCGACGGCGTGCGGGAAAATATCGTCATGAGTTCGCTCGTCATGGCAGGGAACGTCGCCAATATCATGGATCCCGATGATGAAAACACGGCCGCTCTCTACCTGAAACGGCCCATTCTCACCAATGAAGAAATGGCCGTCATCAAGTCTCTCATGACGGATAAGCTCCACACCTCGGTCATTTCCATGCTGTATCCCGTAGGCGGCGGCCCCGACGCGATGGAAACGGCTATTGAATCACTCTGCATCGATGCGCTGAAAGCCATCCGCAACGGCGCCAATATCCTGATTCTGTCCGACCGGGGCATCAACTCCCGTATGGCCGCCATCCCGGCCCTGCTGGCAACGGCCGCGCTCCATCATTTTCTCATCCGCAAGACCGTCCGTTCCGACGTCGGCCTCATCCTGGAATCAGGGGAACCGCGGGAAATCCATCATTTCTGCACCCTCGTCGGCTACGGCATCACGGCGGTCAATCCCTATGTCGCCCTGGAATCCATCAAGGAACTGGCGGCGAAAAAGAAGCTGGGAAAAATATCCTGTGAAGAAGCACGGGAAAACTATATCCGGGCTGCCGTCAACGGCATGCTGGCCGTCATGTCCAAGATGGGCATTTCGACCATCCACAGTTATCATGGCGCCCAGATTTTTGAAGCCGTCGGTATCAGCCGCGACCTGATCCAGAAATATTTCGTCAATACACCCAGCCCCATCGGCGGCATCGGCCTTACGGAAATAGCCAGAGAAAACGCGCTGCGTCATGAAGCGGCATTTTCTGGCAGCGACACACTGCCCAAAGGGGATATCTACCAATATCACAAGGGCGGCCAGGCGCATATCATCGACCCGCAGGCAGTCCAGCTGCTGCAAAAAGCCTGCCGCACCAATGACTATGACCTGTACCGCGAATATGCCGACCGGGTCAATACGTCGTCCACATATCGTCTGCGCGATCTGCTGGAATTCGTCTATCCTGCGGGCTGCAGCATCCCTATCGAAGAAGTCGAGTCGGAAGATAATATCGTCAAACGGTTCCGCACCGGCGCCATGAGCTACGGTGCCCTCAGCAAGGAAGCCCACGAATGTGTGGCCCGGGCCATGAATCGTCTCGGCGGCATGAGCAATACTGGCGAAGGCGGCGAAGACGCAGCCCGTTTTGATACGGATACGAATGATAAGATCAAGCAGGTCGCTTCGGCCCGTTTCGGCGTAACCAGCAACTATCTGGTCCATGCGGCGGAACTACAAATCAAGTGCGCCCAGGGTGCCAAGCCCGGTGAAGGCGGCCATCTGCCGGGCAGCAAGGTCTATCCTGACATTGCCAAAACACGCCACGCCACGACCGGCGTCGCCCTCATTTCCCCGCCGCCTCATCACGATGTTTATTCCATCGAAGATCTGGCCGAACTCATTTTTGACCTGAAAAATGCCAACCGCAATGCCCGTATCGGCGTCAAGCTCACCAGTGGCACCGGCATCGGTACCATTGCCGCCGGCGTCGTCAAAGCCAAAGCCGATGAACTGACTATCAGCGGCTTCGACGGCGGTACCGGGGCATCACCGCGGACCAGTCTGCGCCATGCCGGTCTTCCCTGGGAAATCGGCCTTTCGGAAGTACAACAAACACTGCTGCTCAATCAGCTCCGCGACCGGGTGCGCGTCGAAGTGGACGGCAAACTGCTCACGGGCCGCGACGTAGCCATCGCCGCCCTGTTCGGTGCCGAACTGTTCGGATTCGGCACGGCTCCCCTCATGGCCATCGGCTGCCACATGCTCCGCGTATGTCATCTCAACACCTGCCCGTACGGTGTCTGCACACAGAATGAAAAACTGCGGAAGAATTTCAAGGGCAAGCCAGAATATATCATCAATTTCATGCATTTCATCGCCCGGGACCTGCGGGAAATCATGGCCCGTCTGGGCTTCCACAAAATCGACGATATGGTCGGCCGCTATGATCTCCTGAAACAAAAAGATGCTGCACCGAACTGGAAGGCCGCTACGGTCAACCTGAAGCAGCTCCTCTATCGTCCGTACACGGATATCCACATCGGCCATCATTTCACGACACCCCAGGACCATGAAATTTCCAAGACCCTGGATATGTCGAAACTGGTGCGCATGTGCCGTCCGGCGCTGGAACAGAAGAAACACATCCGTGCCCGCCTGCGCATCAAGAACACAGACCGTGTCCCCGGGACCCTTCTTGGCAGTGAAATCACGCGGCGCTACGGGGAAGAAGGGCTGACAGAAGATACAATCAAGCTCTGTTTCGTCGGATCAGCCGGTCAGAGTTTCGGCGCATTCATTCCCCGTGGTCTGACCCTGGAACTGGAAGGCGATGCCAATGATTATCTCGGCAAGGGCCTCTCAGGTGGCAAGATTATCGTCCATCCACCAGTAGAATCGGTATTCCCTGCAGAAGACAACATCATCATCGGCAACGTAGCTTTCTATGGCGCGACCAGTGGCGAAGCCTATATCAACGGCATCGCCGGTGAACGGTTCTGCGTCCGCAACAGCGGCATTACGGCTGTCGTCGAAGGCGTAGGCAATCATGGCTGTGAATACATGACCGGCGGCCGCGTCCTCGTACTGGGCCGTACAGGGCGGAACTTTGCCGCCGGCATGTCCGGTGGTATCGCTTACGTATACGACCTGGAACCGACAAACTGCAACCAGGACCTGGTGCATCTGGGAGATCTCACCGATGAAGGCGAAGTCTCCATCGTCAAGGACATGCTCGCCCGCCATGTCCAGTACACCGGCAGCGAACTGGGCCGCCGTCTCCTGGAAAACTGGGAAGACACCCAGGGCCGCATCACCCGCATCATCCCGACGGCTTATGAAGAAATGCTGGCTCTCATCGAAAAAGCAAAGGCTGAAGGCCACACAGATAAAGAAGCCCACATGATTGCGTTCCAGACAAAACACGGAAAATAATCCCAGCAGTACATAAGAAAACCGGCAACGACTGCGCGCCTTTATGGCGCAGTTGTTGCCGGTTTTCCTGTTCCAGTTTTATTTCAGAAATGGTTCTATCTGGCTGGCTTTGAGCACCCTGCCAGCTGATACCACTTTTTCATCTACGACAAGAGCCGGCGTGCTCATGACGCCGTACCGGGCAATCTGGGCAAAATCCGTTACGTACTCAATTTCGGCATCAATGCCGAGATGCTGGACGGCTTCTTTCGTCACAGCCAGCAGTGCTTCGCATTTGCTGCATCCACTTCCTAACACTTTGATTTTCATCATACATTATCCTCCTGACTTATTTTTTCTTTCAATCCGGCAATACGACACCGGATTTGTTCCATGACATCGATATAAGCCGCATCATCTTTCCCTGTCGGATCTTCCAGTCCCCAGTCTTCATGATGCCTGCCCCGGACAGCCGGGCACTGTACGCCACATCCCATAGTGATGACCCAGTCTGCACGGGGAAGTTCGGAAATCAGCTTGGGCCTCTGTCCGTTTTTTATGACATCTATACCATATTTTGCTGCCATCAGCCGTACGACATCGGGGTTGATGGCATCTTTACTATGCGTACCGGCGGAATAACTGGTAAAAACATCTCCTGCCATCGCTCTCCCGAATGCCTCGGCAATCTGGCTGCGGCAGGCATTATGGGTACAAATAAAGGCAACAACGGGTTTACGTTTTTTCATATGAAAACCACCTCTTTGTGTGATTAGCAATCCTGACTAACGCCAGCATAACAGGAACTTCCGTCAGCACCCCTACAGTTGTAGCCAATGCTGCCGGACTGGCTGTACCGAACAAAGCAATGGCTACAGCAACAGCCAATTCAAAAAAATTAGAAGCGCCGATCATGCCCGCAGGAGCCGCGATTTCAAAGGGAAGATGTATGACTCTGGAAGCTCCATAAGCTATGAAGAAAATAAAAAATGTCTGAATCGTCAGCGGGATGGCAATGAGGACAATATGAAGCGGATTGCTAAGAATGATATTGGCCTGAGAGCTGAAGATAATGACCAGCGTCAATAATAGCCCAACGGTCGTAGCCCCATCAAATTTATGTACAAAAACCTGTTCCAGATAATCCCGGCCTTTACTCCGGACAACCTGTATCCGTGTAATAATTCCCGCCAGCAAAGGCAGGACGACAAATAAACCGACACTGATAAAAAGTGTACTATACGGAACGATAACCTGCGAAACGCCCAGAAGAAATTTTACGATAGGCACAAAGGCTATCAGGATAATGAGATCATTCGTAGCTACCTGAACTACCGTATATGCCGGATTTCCATGGGTCAGCGTGCTCCAGACAAAAACCATGGCCGTGCATGGTGCTGCACCCAAAAGGACAGCACCGGCCAGATACTGTCTCGCCAGTTCTGGTGTCATAAAACTGGCAAAAACATCATAGAGAAAAACATACGCTATAAAATACATTGTAAATGGCTTAATCAGCCAATTTGTAATCCAGGTGACAAATAATCCTTTGGGGTTCCTGCCGACTTCCCGGACACTCTGGAAATCTACTTTAATCATCATGGGATAAATCATAATCCATATCAATACGGCAATGGGGATTGATATGCCCGCAATTTCCATGCTCCCCAATATGGCAGGTATTTGCGGGATACTATGTCCGATCAGTATTCCCACTGCCATACAGAGCAGAACCCATATTGTAAGATATTTTTGAAAAAAATTAATTCCCGATTCTTTACGATTCATACGATTCACCTCACGTCTTATGTGATATTACCGGTCTGCGCCTGTTGCGTCCTCATCGGAACAGGGCTCCGCCTTCCGGTAGCAGTCAGGACCGCAATTCAGGGAATCGATAAAGGAACGGAACGCCGTAAGGACATCACAATTGAGGGAATAGTAGGTATTCTTCCATTCTTTACGGCTTTTTACCAGTCCACATTCTGTCAGTATTTTCATATGATGAGACAACGTGGGCTGGGTGATCTGAAAATGTTCCAATAACTTACAGGCGCACATTTCTCCTTTTGTCAGCAGCCCGACAATCTGCAGACGGTTGGAATCCCCCAGCGCCTTACATATGAGGGACACATCTATAGCATTCATTTTACCACCTCACAATAATACATATCGTAGAGCATTGAAACCGTATCCGACCAAAATGATTCCCACTACACAGATGGCTACAAAGACGCCCAGCAATTTTGGCTTTACAGCCTTGCGCAGTAAAATCAGGGACGGCAGGCTGAGTGTCGTCACGGCCATCATGAAACTGAGGACAGCACCGAGAAGAGCCCCTTTTCCCAGTAGTGCTTCGGCAATGGGAATAGTTCCAAAAATATCAGCATACATGGGAACGCCTACCAGCGTCGCAAGGATGACGCCCCATTGATTCTGACTCCCCAAAACGGTTTCGACCATGGTTTCCGGAATCCAGTTGTGAATCAGTGCTCCTATGCCTACGCCAATCAGGATATAGGGAAACACTTTTTTAAATGTCCCGGTCATCTGGTCTCTGGCAAATGACAGCCTGTCCCGTACGGTCAGTTCAGCCGGTTCTATATCCGGGCCGGCAACAGCCTGACGGATAAAATCTTCGACCTCATTTTCCAGATGCATCCGTTCTATGACCGAGCCCCCTATGACGGCAATGATAAGGCCAAACACGACATAGGCCGCTGCAATCTTATACCCAAAAATACTAATCAGCAGGACGAGACTCCCCAGATCTACCATAGGCGACGAAATGAGGAACGAAAAGGTAACTCCCAGCGGAAGGCCGGCACTGGTAAATCCCATAAACAGCGGAATGGATGAGCATGAACAAAAGGGAGTAACCGTTCCCAGCAAAGCTCCCATGATATTCGCCCCGATTCCATGAAACCGGCCCATAATTTTCCGGCTCCGCTCGGGAGGGAAAAAGCTCTGGATATACGAAATAGCAAAAATCAGGACACAGAGAAGCAGAGTAATCTTGATGACATCATATAAAAAGAACTGCAGGCTGCCACCCAGCCGGCTCTCTATATCCACGCCGGCCCATATCAATCCATCCGCAACCAGACCGTTCAGCCATTGCATCCCTAAAATCTGATTTTGAATAAACAACCACATCATACGCACCTCCTTCTTATCACATTTATCTTCATCTATGTGATAAGGATACTACTCACATTGATATTTGTCAATATGATTAGTGGATGAGGCGGCAAAAAAATATACCTGCCACCGGCAAAGTATAGTATAATAGTATCATTCTCTCATGAAAGGATGATAGATATGTATATTGATGACGCTGAAGGGATGGTATTCCGTCCTCCCAGTGAAGCCTATAGTTTTATATTGCGTGCCACCATCGGTTGTTCCCACAATACGTGCACGTTCTGTCCTATGTACAAGGAATCGCGGTTCCGGATCCGTCCCCTTGCAGAAATCGACGGCATCATTGAACGCGGTGCCGCTGCGTATCCTTATGTGCGCCGTGTATTTATCGCCGATGGCGATGCCCTGGTCCTGAAAACAGAAGACCTGCTGCATATCATAAAAAAATGCTACGATTTATTTCCCCGCCTGACCCGCGTCGGTGCCTATGCGACTCCTGCGGACATCGACCGCAAGACGCCGGAAGAACTGGCCGCACTCCATGAAGCCGGCCTTGGGATTCTCTATACGGGAATCGAAAGCGGCGACGATGCCGTTCTCACACGGGTCCATAAAGGCACGACGGCAGAACTCACCGTGCGGGCCGGTCAGAAAGCGCTGGCCGCGGGTTTCAAATTATCTGCCATGATTCTGCTCGGTCTGGGCGGGCAGGAACGAACCCACGAACATGCCCTGCACACGGCAGAAGTCGTCTCCGCCATCAATCCTACTATGCTCAGCGCCTTGTCCCTTATCATTCCTGAATTTGTTCCCCTGTACAACGAAGTGCTGGATGGCACCTTTACGCCTCTGACGGCCCGGGGATTTATCCGGGAACTGGACGAGCTCCTGCGCCATACGGAAATGACCGAACCCTGTATTTTCCGCAGCAACCACGTTTCCAATCTCTATCCCGTAGGCGGCACGCTGCCCAAAGACAAAGATGCCATGCTACAGGCACTGGAACAGATGATGCCCCACATGGACGATACGACTCCCATTCTGGGCGACGTAACGCATTTTTAAAACAAAAAAACAGAGGATGCTGCAATACAGGCTTTTAGAGCCATTCTGCGCATCCTCTGTTTTATTTTTATATATTCTCTTTTAATGCTGAGCCGGAACGGTAATGGTTTCGCGCTGTTTTTCTGCATTCCGCGCTTCTATCTTATCCATATTGCGGGCAAAAACCCCAGCCAGGATCGACCCGGTGACCTGATGGATAGCGGCACCGACAGCGGCCGGAATGGCCACGGCCGGAGCAAAGAAGACAGAGACGAGGGAAATAGCCAGAGCATCGTTCTGCATGCCGACTTCCAGTGTAACGGAATGCTGCTGTTTTTTGCCCAGTCCCAGTTTACCCGTAACGAGATATCCGATGAGAAAACCGCCCAGATTATGAATGAGTACCATGAGAATGATGAAGAAACCCATTTCCAGAATCTTGGCACCATTGATGGCAATAACGCCGCCGACGATGACCAGTACGCCAAAAGCTGAAATGAGTACCAGTACTTTCGACAATGAAGCAACGTGCTTTTCTCCCATGACGCGATGAACGATAAGCCCCAGAACCAACGGAACCAGAATAACTTTCATGACCGTCATGGCCATGGCAAAGAAGGAAACTTCGACCCACTGGCCAGCCCGTCCCCAGACGATAAAGGGCATCATGATGGGGGCCAGCAGGGTCGAACAGGTCGTGATGGATACGGACAGTGGCACATCAGCCTTTGCCAGGAAGCCCATGACGTTGGATGCCGTACCGCTCGGGCAGGACCCCAGCAGAATCATGCCTACTGCCATTTCAGGCGGCATCTGAAAAGCCAGCACCAGACCATAGGCCAGAAGCGGCATAATCGTGTAATGGGCCGTGCAGCCAATGAGGACTTCCTTCGGCCGCTGCAGGATGAGTTTGAAATCTTTGGCATGCAGCGTCATCCCCATGCCAAACATGATAACTCCCAGAAGCAATACCGTATGCGGTACAGCCCATAAAAATGCGCCCGGCATAAAATACGCCCAGATGACGACAAGGAATACGATGTACGTCAGATTCTTTCCTACAAAACCACTTAACTTCCCGATTAAATCCATCATATAAATCCCCCCGATGATACTGTACGAATGAAAACATAACTATACCCCGATAACAAATCCTGCAGCTGCTCCGACTTTTATAAAAAAAACACGCTTTGCCTCTGTAAAAGAGACAAAGCGTATAGCTCTGCGGTACCACTCTTATTGTCGTAACGACCCCTTTGTGCATCTCCGGAACCCCCGCTCCTTGCAATGCCTGACCTGATAACGGTGGTCTTCCGGCTGCGTCTACTTGCAAAGCGTTCGGGCAGCTGCTCATGGGTGACTTCACGGTATCTGCCCATCCCGTCTCTCAGCCTGCAACGGGTCTCTGTCATGGGGGAATACCCTTACTACTCCCAATCAACACAGTGTCTGTGGATTTGTTGATGCTTATTATACGCACGGTGTATGAGAAAGTCAAGAGGTTTTTTTCTTCTTATCTTAAAAAAAGCATGTATTAAAACGTTAAACTTAAAATTATTAATATTGATTATTCGGACATTCTCATTAATAATTAACGTCCTGTATTCATAGAATCTTAGAATTGCAGTACATTCCCTCTCGTTATTTCAAATTTCATTTTGTCTTACTTTTGCTGAAATTTGTAGTATAATGAAGAAAAATCCCGTAAACCAAGGAGGTCCTGCCTTATGAAAAAGATATGTTTCTTCCTCATCCTGCTCGTTACGTTAGCAGGTGTATCCTTTGCCGCAGATACGGCCAGTTCATCACCTGCAGCCGCCACACCAGCTTTGGCCAGCCAACCGGCAGCGGACACGGTACGCTTTGACAACGAACGGACGGCCCTTCTGGTCCGCACGACACAAAGCGGCTACCCCGCCCGTTTCATGGAGCAGCGTCTGCGCCAGCCCTTCCGCCTTCCCTACTGGGACCGTCTGTCTGCAACAGAAACCATCTCTCCGGAAGATATTACAGAAGATACGATGCAAAAACTGGCCGGATCGTACAAGGCGGATATCGTCCTCGTACCGGTCGTGCGCACCTGGGTCTGGCGGCAGTATCACGCATACCGCGGCTGGTACGGTGATGACGAATTTTTCACAGAATGCTGGTATGACCTGCGGGTATACGCTTACAATGCCAAAGACCAGACACTGAAGAGCTATAGTTCCCGCGGCTCAGAACGGGATGAAGCCTCTATCCTCAACGATCCTAATGAAATCCTGGGACGGGCCATGGACCAGATTCTGGAAAAACTGCCGTACAAACGTATCCCGACAGACATCGAACGATAATCAGCCGCTGATTTTACGCTGAGAAGCTTCCATCCAGGCCGCACCGGCAATTCCCGGCGTCGTCATTTCCCATGGGGACAGGATGTGTTCCATCTGTTCTTCCGTAAGGATGTGATGTTCCCGGATAATATCCCGTACGGGCCGTTTGGTCGCATAAGCTTCCCGTGCCAGGAAGGACGCTTTTTCATAGCCGATATGTGGCAGCAGTGCCGTGATGATGCCGACACTGTGGTCTACCCAGTACTGGCACTGGCTGCGGTTGGCTTCCAGTCCCTTCAGCAGTTTATCGATGAACGCATGAATGGCATTCGTCAGGCACTGCATGGCACTGAACAGATTATATGCCATGACCGGTTCCATGACGTTGAGTTCAAACTGGCCGTTTTCCGAAGCGAAGGTGACGGCCAGATCGTTGCCGATGACCTGATAGCAGGCCTGGTCGAGCACTTCTGCCATGACCGGATTGACTTTCCCCGGCATGATGGACGAACCGGGCTGACGGGCCGGCAGTTTCAGTTCATTGAGGCCACAGCGCGGGCCCGATGCCATGAGGCGGAAGTCATTTGCCATTTTAATCAGCACCAGAGCCGTGCATTTCATGGCCGACGATACTTCGGTAAATCCGTCCGTATTATTGGTCATGTCGATGAGATTGCTGGCCGTCGTAAACAGTTCGCCCGTAAGTCCCGACAATTCTTTGGCCACACCGCGGATATACTGCGGTTCGGCATTGAGGCCCGTACCGACGGCAGTGCCGCCCATATTGATGGTATGTACGCCTTCAAGAGACCGTTTGATCCGTTTGCGACCGCGATGTACGGCTGATGCATAGGCGCCCATTTCCTGGCCCAGTGTCACCGGGACCGCATCCTGCAGGTGTGTCCGGCCCATTTTGATGACATCTTTAAAGGCTTCCTCTTTATCGAGAAGCGCCAGTTCCAATGCCCGCAGTGCATCATTCAGTTTTTTGCCTTTCAGGATGAGGCAGACCTTCATACTCGTAGGAAATACGTCGTTTGTAGATTGGGCCATATTTGCATGATTATTCGGCGATACGATATCATAGCGTCCCTTGGGCTGGCCCAGGATTTCCAGTGCGCGGTTGCAGAGCACTTCGTTCATATTCATATTGACCGATGTGCCGGCACCACCCTGAATCGGATCGACAGGGAACTGATCCAGCCATTTTCCCGCCAGGATTTCATCGGCGGCCTGTACAAGGGCTGTGCCGATTTTCTTCGGCAGACGGCCTGTTTTCATGTTGGCCAGCGCAGCAGCTTTTTTGACCAGCGCCATGGCATGGATGAAATCCGGGTCGAGATGATTGCCTGTAATATGGAAATTTTCCATAGCACGCATGGTCTGTACGCCATAATATACATCATCCGGCACATTCATTTCTCCCAAAAAATCATGTTCTGTTCTCATGATACCCCTCCTGGTCACGCACTGTTGTATACAGTATGCAATGATTGTGATAAAAAAATAAATGAAAATTTATAAATCCATATTTCCTAGGAATCAGCATAGCAAAAGGCGCTGCCGGATTTATGTCCAACAGCGCCTTTGCCGCATGTCCTATGAAATTTAGCTATATCTTAACGCTATTTGAAATGGTTGTCAAGATGGAGTATGCCACAACGGATACAGGATATATTCTTCCATATCGTGCAATTTATTGAATATAATTCTAATTTCTTTAAACATTTACATTGTCTTCCGATTGCCTTATAATTTTCTTAGGATAAGTCTATCTTAAAATTTTGTTTTTATAAAGGAGACGATTTGCATGGAATTAGAAGAAATGTGGAAAAAGATGGTCGATTGTCTGCACAAAGAAGTTAAACCTGCCACAGGGTGTACGGAGCCGATATCTCTTGCCTACGCATCGGCTGTAGCCGCAGAAAAGCTGGGCCAGCCCGTAGAGAAAATCGAAGCAAGGGTATCGGCGAATATGATGAAAAACGGGATGGCCGTCATCGTGCCGGGAACGGAAACACCGGGGCTGTACATTGCGGCAGCTGTCGGTGCGCTGGGCGGTGACCCTAAAGGCGGTCTGCAGGTACTGAAACGCTTGTCTCCCGAAGTCGTACGGAAAGGCAAAAAGATGGTCGCTGACAAGCTCGTATCCGTCGATATCGCTGACGTACCCAATGTTCTCTATTCCGAAGCCAAAGTCTATGGTGGCGGTCATACGGCACGGGTCTGCATTGCCGACGATCACACCAATGTCGTACGCATTGAAAAAGACGATGCCGTCCTCTTTGAAGCACCGCCCATGAAGAGCGACGAAGTCTCCCCGGAAGAACAGTTCCTGAATAACCTGACGTTAAAGGACGTCTATCAGTTTGCAACGGAATGCCCCATTGACGATATCCGCTTCATGGAAGAAGCCGCCAAATTGAATGAAGAATTGTCCAAAGTCGGTCTTTCCGAAAAATACGGCCACTGCATCGGCTATACGATGAAATCAGAAATCCACACGGGCTTCCTGAGCAATGCCCTGCAGGATACGATTATCATGAAAACAGCCGGAGCATCTGACGCCCGCATGGGAGGTGCCCCGCTTCCGGCCATGACCAATTCCGGTTCCGGTAACCAGGGCATTACCGCCACCATTCCTGTCGTCGTAACGGCCCAGAAAGTAAAAGCATCCAAGGAACAGCTTATCCGTGCCCTTACCATGTCCCACATGACGGCCATCTACATCCACAGTTTTCTCCCCAAACTGTCAGCTCTCTGTGCCTGTGGCACGGCTGCCATGGGTGCCGCTACGGGGATGGTCTGGCTTCTGGGTGGCAAATTCCAGGACGTACAGGACACGATTTCCAATATGACCGGCGACCATATCGGCATGGTATGTGACGGCGCCGGAAACAGCTGCACCCTGAAAGTGGCCACAGCCTGCGATGCCGCCTGCCGGGCTGTCATGCTCAGTCTGCACAATATCCGCGTAACCGGCAGTGAAGGCCTGGTCAGCAACAATCCCGATGAATCCATCCGCAACATTGGCGAACTGGCTAAAAAGGGAATGGAACAGACCGATAAGGAAATCCTGCAGATCATGCTCCACAAAAACAAGCTCGATGCCTGAAACGTTTCAGACAGCTTTTGAAAACAAAAGAATTTACACAAACATAAAAGCCGAAGCAAGATGAGCATTTTCCCATCTTGCTTCGGCTTTTATTATTACAGGTCTTTTTTCAGATAAATCACATTGGGCATAGGATTGTGGTAATACGCCGGGATTTCTGTAAACCCGAACCGTTCATACGTATGGATGGCGCTCTTCATCGTATCGGTGAACGAATCCAGCACCATTTCTTTATATCCGTCCGCGCGGGCCTGCCGGACAATCTGCTCTACGAGCATGCGGCCGGCATGAAGATGACGGTATGCCGGTTTTACGTACAGGCGTTTCATTTCGCACCGGCGGTCATCATGACAGTGATAGGCAACACAACCGATAACCATCCCGTCATCGGCCACAGCCGCGTAGATGCGCCCGTAAGGCGGTACATAGCGTTGTTCCAGATGGGCCAGCTCATCCGACAAATTCTGAAAGCTCAGATCCATGTGCAGAGAATCGGTATATTCCACAATCAGCTTCTTTAATTCAGGAAGCCGCTGCGTTCCATCAATAATCTTCATGCCAATCCCTCCCGTACCTTTTTTCTTTTAGTATACTACAGAGCTTTGGTTTTTCCTATATATGACCCGCTCATCCCTAAAACGCATAAATTAATAGTTAGAGCTTGTATTCATGCAGCGTATCATATACAATAAGTATAATATGTTATTCCTGGAGGTGATGATCATGTTTACCAAGCGCGTACTGGCTATCCATGATTTATGCTCTTTTGGCCGATGCTCGCTTACTGCTGTCGTACCGGTTATTTCTGCCATGGGATTTCAAGTCTGTCCCCTACCGACATCCTTGTCGAGTAATAATATAACCTATCCCACCTGTTATAGTTCGGATGTATTACCCGATACACGTTTATTCATGGAGAAATGGGAGGAAATCGGTTGTTCCTATCAGGCTATTTACAGTGGCTTTTTATCAGATTTCCAACAAATTCAGATTGTCAGGGAAGCCATCAGCCGTTTTTCTGACGAAGATACTCTCGTCGTCATCGATCCGGTCATGTCATTCGACGACCATCCTCTTCCGTCTTATACACCGGATATGATTGAAAACATGCGCAGCCTTATACGACAGGCCACGGTCATTACACCTACGCTGATGGAAGCCTGTATGCTGACCGGGACACCAGTTGTCCCATCTTCCCCTTCCTTGAAGGACGTTCTTCGGCTGTGTCATCTGCTCTCCTCACTGGGGCCGCGGTATATCGTGATTACCCGTATTCCCGCATCAGATATAAAGATAAACAGCGTCAGTTTTGACGGCCTTACTCACACCTATGATGAATGCCGGATTCACCGCACGCGGAAATGTGTCGATGGCCTGAACGATTTATTCGCCAGCGTCCTAACAGGCGCACTGCTCCGGAATCATTCCATTCACATGGCCATGCGCCTGTCTCTCGATTTCCTGTCCTATGCCCTTGATTATACCCGTCAGGCCGGTTCCGACGCCCGTGAAGGAATCCAGATTGAACCGTGCTTACGACAGCTTCTCAAGATTTAACAAGCCCCGCTATTCATCATATCAGCTGTTATACTCTACCTGACTATAGTTACTGTAATAAAAGTACGTACTTTCTCATCCTGTGTTTCCATGATATAGTTTAGTCATCCTAAAAGGTAACTATATTTCTGAATTGATTGTAAAGGAGAACTTGTACGACATGAAAAAAATAATAGCCTTAAATGGAAGTCCCCGAAGAACAGGTACGACAGCCCAGCTATTGAACAAAGCACTAGATGGAGCCAGAAAAGCAGGGGCTAAAATCGAATTCATCAACCTGTACACATTGAAATTCACAGGCTGTCTCAGCTGTTTTTACTGCAAACGTAAAGGCGTGCCCCACGGTCATTGCGCACTCCGCGATGACCTGTCTCCCGTTTTGGAACAAATGAAAAAAGCCGATGCCATTCTCATCGGAACTCCCATCTATATATTTAATATCACGTCAGCTACACAGGCATTGTTAGAACGCTTCCTTTTTTCCAATATGCTCTACACTAAAGAAAATTTCGTTACTCTTGGGAAAACAATAAAAACCGGGCTTATCTATACAATGGGTATGCCCAAAACGATGTTTGATGAAACCCATTTCGGAGACAAAATGAAATTAACGGAACACAGTCTGGCTACTATCACGGGAAATCCGCTGGAAAAATTATATTCGTACGATGGGATTCAATTCCGTGATTATTCACAGTATGAAGCTGATAAACTTCCTGAAAAAGAAAGGCGGATTTATTTAGCCAATCAGTACCCTGAAGATCTGAAACGAGCAGAAGCAATAGGTTATCATCTGATACGGAGCTGAGCCATGAATCACAAACCAACTTCCAGCCAGACGATTCAAGATACAGGTATCTATTACGCAATGAAGCGCATTCAGGGTAAATACAAAGTATTCATTCTATATATCCTATCCCAGCAGGAATTCGTCCGATTTAATGAAATAAAGCGAAGAATTCCAGGCATTACCTTTAAATCCTTAACCACAGCACTAAAAGAACTCGAAAACGATTCCCTCATTCACCGCCATGCGTACCCGGAAATACCACCCCGTGTCGAATATAGTCTGACAGATCTGGGGAAATCTATACTTCCGCCATTGCAAATGCTTTGCCGATGGGGCAATGAACATAAAAACGATGAAGAAAAAAAAATCAGGCAATAGCCTGATTTTTTTTTCGATTCATCCATAAGCCAATACTAACGACGCTGACTGCCAATACTATTTGAATCGCTGATGGCGCCCAGCCGCCAGCCGTCTGCATAATCAGCTGTCCTACGATTTTATCATGCATAATCATAGAACCCGCCGTCCAGCCCAGAAGGCCGGCACCGCCATAGAGTATGACAGGAAAGCGGTCCATGATTCTGCCAATGACCGTACTGCCGCAAACGATGATGGGGATACTGATGAGAAATCCGCAGGCGACGAGGAGAAAACTGCCATGAGAGGCCCCGGCAATAGCCAGTACATTATCGACGCCCATGGCCGCATCGGCAATGATGATGGTCCGGATAGCCCCCATCAGATTATCCGAAGCATTAATCTGTTCATTATGCTCTGCCGGCAATAATAATTTTACAGCAATGGGCAGCAGGATAAGTCCGCCCAGAACCTGCAGATAGGGAATCGTCAGGAGCCATACGGCAATCAGCGTCATAACCAGGCGGATGACGACAGCTCCCCCCGTGCCGATGAGGATGGCTTTTCTGCGCAGAGCCGCCGGCAGCTTATTGGCCGCCATGGCAATGACGACAGCATTATCGCCACCGAGCAGAATATCCAGCATAATGATAGAAATGAGGGCCGTCACAAAATCCCAGGAAACAAAGGTCCATTCCATGATGTATTCTCCTTTACATGAACATACGATAAAAAAATGAGACTTTCCCATGCCGTCTGACGGACAGTATGGAAAAGTCTCACCTATTGTAAAATGGTTACAACGCAGGCGCCAGCCCAATCGGGCATGCATGTTGACGCCAGCTAAAAGGTTACTCCCTTTTACTACTATATGTGGTTGTGCAAATAGTATACCAGATACGGAGGCCTCGTGTCAATAGAATTTAAAATGCCGGAATGACCGCTCCCTTGTATTTTTCTTCCATGAATTTCTTGATAGGTTCGCTCTGATAAATCTGGACAATCTTCTTGTATGTCGGATTGTCGGCATCCTGTTCTCTTACGACCAGTACAGCTGCAAAAGGCGAATCCTTATCTTCCCGGAACAGCGAATCTGCCATTGGGTTGAGTCCTGCTTCCAGCGCATAATTTGTATTGACCGCTGCCAGATCGACATCATCCAAGGAACGGGGAAGCTGGGCCGCGTCAAGTTCTACAATCTGATAATTCTTAGGATTTTCTGTAATATCTGTAATGGCCGGGAATTCTACGCCATCTTTCGTCTTGATGAGTCCGGCCTTTGCCAGAAGAAGAAGGGCACGGGATCCATTGCTCGGATCGTTCGGAATGGCAATCTTGCCTCCTTCTGGCAGGTCTTTCAAATCCTTGTATTTATGAGAATAGACTGCCATAGGCGCTACGAGGGTTTTGCCGATAGCTTTCAGCTTCAACCCTTTTTTCTGTATCATGTTGTCCAGAAATGGTTTATGCTGATAGGAATTCATATCGAGTTCCCCGTTATCCAGCGCCGCATCAGGCGTAACAAAATCAGAGAATTCTACGACCTGGATATCGATTCCCTGTTTAGCTGCTTCTTTCTTGACTTCTTCCATGATTTCCGCATGAAGCCCCTGGGTAACGCCTACCTTGACAGGCTTCTTATCCAGGGAACTGCTGGAACCAGAATTGGATGAACTGCCACAGCCAGCGGCAAATACGCTGATGGCAGCAATGGCAGCAACGGTAATAATTGTCTCGACTACATGTTTCATGGGCTCTGCTCCTTTTCCATACAAAACTTTGAGAAATGGCGGATTCATCTTCCCGCTGTACCATTTTCGAGGCGAAGAAAAAGCCATCAACAGACGGTGATGGCTTGTGAATCAATCGGTATTCATCTGCCGGAACCTTCCGTTGGAATTGGCACCTTTCTGTAATAGCAGGTTGCCGCAGCGTCACCGGGCCAGTCCCTCAGCTGCTCTTGATGAAATCATATTCTCTTATTGAAGCAAATTCTACCATGGAATACAGAATCCATTTGTAGCCATTGATACGAATTTCTGAAAAAGTCACGGGAAATATAAGAAATTTGAATTTAATTCTATTCCTACCAGCCTTTTTTACCAGCAAGAACGGCATCAGGGATGTCTCCTTTTTCAAAATCCGTCATTGCCTGATCCAGAATGACAAACCCTTTCTTCAAATGGTCATCTGATATATTGAGCGGCGGCTGTACCCGAAGGACATTGGCACCAACATTAATAATCAGGAGATGATTTTCGTAGGCCCGGTACAAAATTTTATATGTACCTTCCGGATCAGCCCTGCTTTGATCCGTTCCCTCTTTCTTTACAATACCAATACCCATAGACATGCCGATTCCCCGCACAAATCCTACTATATCAGGATGTTTCCGCTGCAACTGTCCGGCTTCTTCCCAAAGGAGTTTAATAGTCCGGGCCAGTTGTTCCTGAAACGCTCTCCGCTGCAAGATGGTAAAGAGTGCATTTCCCGCCGCACAGGATACCTGGTTGCCTCCCAAGGTAAACAGATGGGCCGGAGCTGGAAGGGAATCCATGATGTCAGCCCGTGCCATAAAAGCTCCTAGAGGAAATCCTCCGCCAATAGACTTTCCCATAATGATACCATCGGGAATAACACCATAGTGCTCGATGGCAAAAAACTTACCCGTCCGATAAAAGCCCTGCTGTACTTCTTCAGAAATAAACAAAATATGGTATTTCTTACATAAGTCATATAGTTTCCGGATGAATATCGGATGTGCCGGCAATATGCCCCCATCCCCCTGTATCGGTTCGATGACAACAGCTGCCACTTCCTCTGGTGACAGATACATCGAAAAAGCATTTTCTATAGTCTGCAGACAATCTTTCTCTACCTGTTCATCGGGGAGATTAATGCCAAAAAAAGGAAAATGATAAATTTCCGGGAGGAACGGCCCCATTTTTTCCCGCATTCTCGGTGTACAGGCAGTCATACTGCACGAACCGTAAGTATTTCCATGATACGAGTTCAAAAAGGTAATAATTTTTTTTCTTCCCGTATAAGCCCTGGCAAATTTTACAGCACAATCATTGGCATCGGACCCACAGTTGCCAAAGGCAATCTTAGCCTTTACCCCTCCCGGATAGACGGAAACCAGATTTTCCGCATAGGTAATCGTCGCTTCGTTATATGTGTATGCCGGAGTATACTGCGTGCATTTCTGAAATTGCTCTTGTACGGCAGACATGATTTCCGGATGGCAGCTTCCCAGATTCAGCGATGATGCACTCGTAAGGAAGTCAATAAAACGGTTGCCATCTTTATCGGTCACAATATCCCCCTGTGCAGATTCTACTACAAGAGGAAAATATGAAAGATGCTGGCAAGTTGCAACAACTTCTGCATCCCGGTTTACCCATTCCTGACACGCCATCTGTTTCATACTCTTTCAGCTCCTTCTCCTCCAAAATCCGGTACGTTAATTCTCGTTATACATTTCCGCTTCAATTTCAGCATCTGGATCATGACTGTTAATTTTATATAAGCCAATCGTGAGCATAGGCAGTGCAAAGAAGAGGAAGAACCCCCAGCATATAATGCCATAGCCCTGAGCAATAAGCGGAATCAGCCCAAAAGTAGACACAACGACTCCCAGAGCAGTAAGACCCACCGCAATGGTCGGACGTACCCAGCGTGGCACATGGCCTTTCGCCCGTTTATATGCAATTTCCACACGGTCATCCACGGCTTTGATAAAGCCGGTACCGGTCGCGATGAGCGTACCCAGGAGTACGCTTTCGAAGAGAATATAAAGCCACAGCATATTCAATTCTTCAAAAACGACTGCAACAGGTATTTCTGCCTGGATAGCTGCCGTAAAATTACAGCCCATCACCAGGAGAAGCAATACAGCCGGAATAATGCCAAAGATTCCGGAAATAATCCCACACAGGACCGCTTCTTTGCGGGTTTTTAAATCCCGCACCGTGTATAATACCACGGCGACAACGACAAGATTATAGAAGGAATACCGCAGGCCGTTGAACCACCAGTCGCCCCCGATTTCTGCCCGGGCGAATTCATTAGCAATAGCTCCTCCGAATTTATAGAAAACGACAGCCATAAAGAGGATGTATACGGCATATAGGACATATCCCCACACGGTAAGCGCCTTTTCAATCGTTGCCGTTCCTTTCAAGACCAAAATCACCATACCGGCCGAAAGGATGCCGATGCCAAACCATTTGGAAAGCCCGGTAAGACTGTTGAGCATACTGCCGGCACTGGCACAGACGACGCCCATAATGATGACCATCATGGCCCAGTAACATACTTCATACAGGATAGCTCCCCGCCCGAGAAGCTGTTTCATGAGAGATCCATAATCATAGGTCTTAAAAATACGGACGAATTCAAAGGTAATCACACACATCAGTGTCCAGACAACCATCGTAATCATCTGTGCCAAAAAACCACCCAATAGTCCCTGCGTCCCAAAAAATTGCGCAATCTCAGCACCTGTACCATAACCGCCGCCAATGACTACTTGTTGAAAAACAAAACCGGGAATAACATATTTCGTCCAACTCGTCTTCGCCTTTTCCATATCGTCACGTCCTTTCTCCAATACATTTTGTCATGAAAAGTGCAAAAGATATCCTGCTGACAGCGCTATCGTGTACAAGCATTGCCTTTGTTTTAAATCATTATGATATATATCATGTGAAATGATGAAATGCCATACTCCGGAATATACGGCAGAGCTATCTTTTTATCAAATTACCTGTTCGGTATTTACGCTCCCCGAAGCTTGATTTACAATACATATATAAGGACAATTTCGTATACCAGCAAAGTTGTTTTATATTTTATTGGGTATTAGTCCAGATTTTGTGGTGTGGTCACCCCTAGTCCAATTTTTGTGGTCT
>ERZ791914.200-NODE-200-length-67621-cov-8.493103_pt1 | contig 67621 bp, 58 predicted proteins | sample MGYA00510140_ERZ791914 | MGnify/ENA primary metagenome ERZ791914 (study PRJEB30046, sample SAMN00792079) | human gut metagenome | study: EMG produced TPA metagenomics assembly of the A metagenome-wide association study of gut microbiota in type 2... | reverse complement strand
TCATTATACCTACCCCGCCATTATTTTCCAGTGTTTTCTGTACGGCCTGTGACATAGCCTGTGTCTGTCCCGTTACAGCCTCACCTAAAGAATATATTTTGTCTTCATACTTTTCCATTTTATAAAAATCCTCTCTCTGTTTTATGCTTCATTATCCTCCGCCAGCAATAAGTTTAATCCACTGATATCCATCTGTGCCGCTGTTTTCTTTACTGTATCTGGTGCGGGAGCAAGTTTAAACGGAATCCTGATAATAAAAGTTGAGCCAACTCCCTCTTTGCTTTTAACTTCGATAGTTCCCCCCATCTTTTCAATCAGACCTTTTACAATCGCCATTCCCAGTCCAATTCCCTGCTGTGTACTTCTTGCATCCTCTCTTTCCTGCGAAAACGGCTCAAATATATGCTCCTGGTATTCCCTGCTCATACCAATGCCAGTATCAGTTATGGTCCACTCATATGTCGTAATTCCGTCAACAGCTTCTGTATAATCTGACACCGTTATTATCTTGCCGCCAATCCGGTTATACTTAATACAGTTTCCATAAATATTAAGAAATATCTGTCTTAAATGTACCGGACTTCCATAAATAAAAGGATATCGAAGCCCTCCCTTTTTTGCACGGAACTGCATCTGGATTCCTCTGTCTTTTGCCCGCTGTTCTATGATAGTCAGAACATCCTGACTTAATTCCTCAAAGTTGATGATTTCCTGCGTCAGAGGTACATTTCCATCTTCAATTTTGCTCATCTGAAGGATATCGTTAATAAGAGACAATAGATAGTCTGCAGCTACCTGCATTTTTCTGAAATTTTCCAGGACCAATTCCCTGTCATCAAAATGTTTCTCAGCAATCTTCAGCAATCCGATAATTCCATTCAGCGGGGTTCTCATATCGTGCGACATCCTGGAGAGAAAATCAAACTTGCTTTTATTTGCTTTCTTTTCACTTTCCAAGGCAATTGATTTGTGCATGAAGTCATTTTTATCCAGCATGAGATTCCAATGTTCAATGGTTCCGTCTTCCTTTATTACTTTCTGTCCACGATCCTCGATGTATTTGTATGTGCCGTCTTTACAGCGTATCCGGTAAATAGTAGCATAATGATCGGAATGAGTATATTGCTTTAATGCATCTGCAAGTCCGACCTCCACGTCATCCGGATGAGCAAGACCGATAATATTACCGCCAGAAGCGTCCAACAGTTCCTTTGGTGTTGCGTAACCGAGCATATTTGCAAATTGTTCTGAAACATATTTGAAAGAGTATTCCGGGTCATCATTGCTGATTTTGACGCCGCCGGGGATGGATACGGTAAATAACTCCAGCTGACTTTGCAGTTTTTTTGTCAATTCCTCGATCATAGCTGTATGCTTTTTCTCTTCATCCAGAAGCTTTGCATACTCTCTGTTTGATTTTTCCAGTGCCCGCTCTTTTTCCTCTAAGCGGTAATGTTCTGTACGGTCAAGAACATAATTAACTGCAATGACATCTCCGGTTTCCTCTTCCCGATACAGAGCCATGTGATCTTCTGCAAGCATAGGCTCAAAAGTAGCAGTCCTGGTCCAGTATCGGAACGATATATGCCGTTCACCATTTTCAAACCGATTTAATAATCGTTCTCTGTCAAACTCGTGCAGAAAATCTTTAAGACCTTCCTCAGGTATGGTCAATGCCCATGCATCCACCAGACTCTGTAAGCTTGAATTTTCCGGCAAACCTAATTGTTCATTCAGATTATATTTTTTTCCATTAACTACCTGATACATGGAACCACGTACGATACTCTTTGTGAGATTGATCACGCAGTATCCATCGGCAATAGCAAATACCGACTCTTCCAAAAAACGATTATTAATAATGTCCTGACTCATTCAACTTTTCCTCGTTAATCTTCTAGTAAAAATTATATCCTTATTTTTTGTGTATCCATCAATAAAAAGAGTGGGGTAACGATTCAAATACTTAGTCACCCATTTCTCCACCAATTTCCATCGTGTCCTTTGTTCCCACATGATGTCCTGCTTTTTTCGCATATTGCATTTCTCCCTTCTGAAGTTTTCTTTTCCGTTACATGACTATACCCGAAATCAGGGAAATAGCGATTCATCAGATGTACCGAAAATGCGTGGAGGAGATTGGGGATAGTAGACAATATAGGGAAAATTAGGAGAAACGAAAAGTCATGACTTGGGAACCATGACCTTTCAAAAGAACATATTTAATTTCCGCTTGCAACTCCGGCAAATTTTACTGTCACATCATAAGTAGACGGATCATCTTCAACAGATTTTCCGTTGACACAATCAGCGTCTGTTCCTTCCATCCAGATATACACATGAACGGCAATTCCATCATATCCTACATTTGTTGCAATTGCTTCTGAATTGGTTGGAATCGTAAAGTTCTCGCCATCCTTGGTCGCAGCCCAGTTTTTTGCACCGGTTATCCTTTGATCTGTATAATGTCCGGTGTAAACATATGGATATGTAACTGCATCAAGTTTCGGCTTTCCGTTTACTTTCTGAATACTTGTCCATCCAGCCTTGGCAGTGCTGTCATTGCCTTCTCCCGTTTCATTATCTTTTGCATACACGATACGGAGCGTTTCTTCTCCAACAGGAGTTTTTCCGTCTGCCGCGACTGCCTGCGTAGTGATCGCAACACGCATGGAATCTGTAACCGTCTTGGAACCATCGCCACCTTTTGCTGTAATTGTGACAGGGGCACCATCGCTGGCATCCAAATATACATCTGCCGTACCAGTCTCTGTAATCGTATAAACGATATAATCACTTTTTATAAATGCAAAATAATCCTTATCATAATTGCCCGGTATGGCATTTGCTCCTGTTGCAAAAGCTGGCTCAGAATAGTCGGTGACAAGACCTTGGTTATTGAAGCTCTGACACACATACCAATTTTTCAGATCATCCGTAGAAGCCGGACTTAAAGTTGCTCCTTTGGAAGTTGCTTCCAGAGATTTCTGTTCTCCACCATGCTGTGCACCTTTTGACAATTCACCAATCTGAAGAATAAATCCATTGGTTGTAGCACTGATGGTAGATGTCGTTCCCTCTACTTTGTTGTTTATCACAAACCAGGCATAAGTCGCTGATGATAATGCAACCGCGGTAACTACTACAGACAGACCTGCTGCTGCCAATTCCCTTTTTAATTGTTGTATATTCTTCATATTCTCACTCCTGACAGATAAAACATTTCAAAAAACAGAAGCCAGAAGATTCTGTTTTTTGAAATGTCCCCCACGCCACAACCGTGGGGACATATCTCACATTTAACACAGATTATCTCTTATGCGCCTGTTGCTTCGTTATTTGCATTTACGTCACTTCCGTCTGTGTTAACCGGAGTAGCTGTAAATGTAATTGTTACGCCACAACCTGTTAAATCAGCAAGCTGTGTGGTTTTTACATCATCATCTGCTCCATCGTAAAATACGTAAACATCAACTTTTCCAGAAGCTGCTGCTGCAATTGCATCATCAAGATATCCCTCTGTATCATAACCTGTAATATCGGTCTGCGTACTCATATTTTTGTACTGTTTTACCCATCCAGCTGTGGCATCATCACCTTTTTTCCATACAACCCAGCCATCTTCACCAACTACGAGCACACGCATTGCATTTTCAAGTTTAGAGCCAGCAGTTGCGTTAACTTTTACTGATGAAACAGTAAGGTTTTTAAAAGAACCCGCTTTATCATCGCTTGTACCAACATAGAATGTCTGTTTGATTGCATAACTTCCTGTTACAGCTGCTTCAGCATCGCCAACTGTAAAACGTGAATTTGCTAATTCATCAGCCTTTGCTTTATCTGACGCATAAGCTGATTCAAATTTAGCTGATTTGCCATCAGCACCAACACCAACAACCTGTGACGGATATAATTTGTTTTCTCCTGCAGGCTCAGTTAATGTTTTTGTTGTTCCTGAACCAGCTGTTACAGCTACACTGTCAATTTTCAGGAATGGTGCATTTGACTGTGCACTGATATTTGTGGTTGTACCTTTAACGGTATTATTACTTACAAACCAAGCATACGTACTTGATCCGAGCGCTACAGCGGCAACGCATACCATGGCAACTGCTGCTGCCATCTGTTTTTTCAGCGCTTTCATGTTTTTGTTATCTTTCATGGCAATCTCTCCTTCGTGACACAGGAATCCTCTTTTGGCTTTTTTGTGAAGCTTCTATGCCACCGTATGAAGTAGATCAAACTCTCACCGAACCCGGTCGAAGGAGTTTTTCATCATCACCGTTTCCGATGAGGATCTCATCTAATTGCACAGTTTTTCACAAATCTGCCCTTTTCATAGGGAATCCTGCGGTTTATTGCATTGCATTTATATAAACGGCGGTTGTGGCGCTGTTCATACCATTGGTTATTTGTTTCGCCTGTTTTCCCAGGTGATATCCTGATCGGTATAGTAGGCATCATTCGGAACGTCGTTTCCTGCGGCGCTGATTGGTTTGTTGCCGGTCAGGGTGTCCTTGATATCTGTGATAAATTTCCAGAGAAGGCTGGACTGGTCATCGGAATCGGCATCAATGTGCATGCTGAATTCCACGCTTCCGCCGATAATTTTATCGACACATTCCGGGTCCTCTCCCTCCATCCAGATTACGATTGTGTAGCGGTCTACATTTCCTACCAGGAAATTTTTTTCTTCATATCTGCAGACCAGGTTTTTTTCTGTAAAGTTCGTACAGCCTGCCTCCGGATCTCCGTTTTTGGATGGTTCTGCGTAAACGACGCGATCGCCGTTCCGCCATACTGCCACGCGGACGGCATCTTCCGCACCTTTTGCACAGGAATCCAGCGTTATGCTTGCTACATAACCAAGATCTTCTTTTCCGGCGTTCCGCACATAGTAGGTGTAGGCCATATAGTTTTTTCCGTTATGTGTTCCTTCTTCTTCGTCAAGGTTATCCGGCAGATCGTCTATGGAAATATTCGTCGCATCTTTTACGCTTGCTGCTGTCAGTTTTGCCGTTGCCTGGTCAAAGTTCCCATTGTCGGCTATGCTGATTCCCTTCCGGTACAGTTCCAGACGATCCAGATTAATGGTAAAGTTTCCCATCTTTTCCTGCATGAATGCAGTGATAAAAAGAATACAGACGACAAGCAGCATTCCGAGCAGTACCAGCTGCAGACGGTCCAATCGAAGAAGCGCAGCTCCAATCTGGCGCCGGCGGCGATGTGGGCGGTACATACTGACGATTTTTTCCGGATCAATATCATCTCCGTATTTTGCCATCAGCTCCTGCAGCTCCTCAATTCGGATCAGTTGATTGTTTTTTTCCTTTTTTCCGAACCGTTTTGGGGATTTTTTTCCTTTCCGGAAATCCTGTGATGTACTCTGCTCTTTCAGCCATTCCTCCAGATATTCTTCTGTTTTTTTGTCCGTTTCTGTATTTTTTTCTTTCATTATAATATCTTTTTTCTGTTTTATCATCATTTGCAGTTTGTTTTTTTGTTACCATTCTACAGTCTGTAACGCTTCTTTACATATGCAACGTATTCCTGTATCTTTCTTCCCTCCTCGACGGAACCGAAATGGAGCTGGACACCGGTTGCAAAGCGGAAGGCCCCGCCTTTGGGCAGTTCACGCATCCAGCAGATGACGCCGGCAACCTCGAGTTCTTCTTCTCCTTCGCCTGCGTTTCCAAGACGCGGAAGTGTAAAGATACAGCTCTCTCCCACATCGAACCAGTGGTTCATGTATACAGCCATACCATTGTTGGAAATATCTATCGTTTCACCGCTTTCTTTTTCAATTTTGCCTTCCGTATTTAATGCCCAGGTATCCTGCATATAGGATACTGGGATCTGTACTTTCAAACGAATATCACGTCTCTGGATAAACTGACGCTGCTCGGCCACGCGGCGCACTTTCCAGTAACGCCGGATTCCTTCTTTTACCACATCATCCACGTAACCGGCAACCAGATTCTGGTCGTTCCCCTCTCCGTATCGGAAGAGAAGCTTCTGTGTTTCCCCCGGAATCAGCATTTTGCCGTCTACGATGGGAATGGAAACGAGAAATGCGGATTCATCCAATGCCTTGTTAAATGTGCAGATCATATTGAACTGCGGCTGCTGCCCCGCCGGTACATCATAGGCCACTTGTATTTTTGTCCCATGCTTGATCTGTAAACTCCCTGCCATTCTAATAACCTCCAGAAATTTCTACTTTATCTGTTATTTCTTTTTTCCTTTTCCTTCCTGATTTCCTGCAAGGCATCCTCAATTGCCTTTTTTTCTTCATCCTCCGCAATCTGCTTTGCAAGCTTTACCGTTTTTATGGTATTTCCAACCAGCATCGCTGCCAGCGGAATCAGAATTACCGGAATAAACAGAAGTGGATTGACAATCAGCCTCGCAAGCTTTCCAAGGAACAGGGACGAGCCTGTCACTTTTCCGATCAGTGCCGTCTCGCCTGTGCCATAGGCGTCTTCGACATTATTCGCATCTCCTTTTGTTTTGTAGCTCCAGTGTGTCCCATCCGTCTGCACTCCGGTAACGCGGTGCGTATTGACTGCTCCATCCAATGCCGGGTCGGAAGAATAGAAAGAAATCACATCTCCCGTCTGTATCCGGGATGGATCCGTCTTTTTCACCAGAATCAGCGTATCCACCGGATACGTCGGCTCCATGCTTCCTGTTGTGATACGGAATAGGGTATATCCCGCAATACTCGGCGCTTCTCCCGGCCTGGTCAGAAGAACGATACACAGCACAACGACGGCTGCTGCAATGGTGATCACAGAAACCAGATTGACCAGATGCAGGATTATTTTCTGAATCATTTGTTCTCTCTGTCCTCTTCTTTATCTTTTTTCCGTTCTTTCCGCTCTTTCAGCACTTGCAGCAGGTAATGGGAAAGTGTGCCGGCTTCCGCCTTTGCAAGCGCCCTGTCTTTTTCTTTCTGCATGGCCATCAGCTGATTTTGGGCTTCTTCCGCCGCTTTTTCCGCTTCCTGACGAATCCGCTTTACTTCTTCCTGTGCTTTTGTAATAGCTTCTGTGGCTGCTTTTTGCTTTTTCTCTTTTTCTTCCCTGGCTTTCTTTGCCTCACGCTGTGCGTCCTCGGACCGTTTTTTCCATTTCCGGCATTCTTTTTCTGCTTCCTCTTCTGCCGTCTGCTGCTGCATTTTTGCACGCTCAACCTGCTCCATGGCCTTTGCTTTTTCTTCTGCAATCTCTTTTTGGGCTTTTTCTTTTGCCTCGTTAATCGCAGCCGTTTTTTCCTCTTCCGCCTTTTTCTCAGCTTTTGCGATCCGGTCTTCTTTTTCCTTCTGCGCCGCTGTAATGGCTTCTTTCGCCTGTTCTTCTACTTTCCTTTTCGCCTGCATCTCCCTGGCTGCTTCCGCTGCAAGAGCTTCTTTTTCCTGTCTTGCCTGCGCCAGCTCCTGCTCCAGAAAGTCCAGCTGCTGTGAAACAGAATTCAGCTGAAATTCCGTCTCCGACAGACTGCTTTCCAGATCCGCGCTGCGCTCTTTCTCTTTTTCCAGATCAGCTTCCGCTTTCAGCTGTGCTTCGGTAACCTCTTCCACAAACACTCTGCGTATTTCCACATCCGGAACATTGCGGTCTTCTACGATTTCTTCCCTAATTTCTTTTACAAACTTCGGCTTAACCGGCTCCCGCTTCTCTCTTGCCAGCTCTTTCACATTGCGCTCGTCGGATTCCAGAATACTCTTGAACACGGTATAGTTCGTAATGAAATGGATGTACATCTGTAAAAGATATTCTTCATCGAATTGTAACGCAGAATCCTGTTCCTCGATGGTATATCCCACCTCGTCATATCCTTCGATAAACTGCCAGAGCTGATAACATTTCCGGTAGTCCGGATCCTTCATCATCAGGTTGGTTCTCTGAATCGGGCTGTATACCTTCGCGCAGCCGCCCATAATATCACAAAAGGAGCTGGTCCGAAGTGTCCGCGACAGCCTCCGCACACGGTCAATTCTTTTGAAAATATCCATGTGGTCCGTATCATTTTCCGCATAGCTTTGCCGGTTTTTGATCGTCATTTCCACTTTATAGGAAATTTCCTCATAAGCATCATCAATCTTGCTCTCCATACTCATGACATTGCAGGTTTCATCCCCCGTTGACCAGAAAATGACATCCGTTCTCTTATCCACAAACGCAAACAGACGCTGGATCAGGTGATACACAAACCGGTTTTCATACAAATCAAAGCTTTCCTCGCTTGTGACATTTAAAATCCGGGTCGGCTGGATTTCCCCCGCTTCATTGGATGTGATAAACTGGGTATTCTGACTCAGATGGCGTACACTGTCCGCCGTAATTTTTTTTGCAAGTGCCACCGGCACAACCTCTTCGGTGGTCGCAATAAAACGCCGCGGTTTTTCCACAATATGAAAAATGGCCTCGATTCCTTCTTCTACGACCGTCAGCCACCGCTCATCCACAACCTTGTGGAGAACACGGTTTTTCTGCTGCAGGGTATTGTCGCCCGCCTGTATCATCTCAAAAAGATACTGGAAGTACCGGTCGTTTTCCAGTTCCTCGATCCCGCTGGTATATTTGGAATATAACTCGCTGATCGTTATATCTTCCATAAGAATCCCTCCCGTATATAAAAAATAGTGTAACTCTTCCGTTTTCAGACATACTCTAATACAGGTTCTGGATTCTTCTCAGATAGTTCTTGCTATCCTGCATTTCCGCACTTCCGAATGTTTTATCAAGATAGTTGATCAGACCCGTGATTTCGTCCCGCACGAAGCTGACGTTCATACTCTCAAATTTTTTCAGTACCTTACGTGCTACAATATAGTCCATGCCGCCTACTTCACTTCCGCCGCAGGCAACGTAGACCGGAATAAAGTCATTCATCTGCTTCATAATACGGTTTCCAAAGGAAAGCTTAAAGCGGGTAATCAGGTAGTTATCCAGCTTCTGCATTTTCTCCAGCAGCTCCTCGCTGATCGGATGATCCACTTTAGCTTTTTCAAAGAGCGCCTGCAGATGCACCGCTGTAATCTCACAGTGCGGATGCGGTTCGCACTCAAATGCGTCGGCACGCTCATTCAGCTCGATCGGCATCGCACGGTCGTATACCTTATCGGTAATGGTAAAGGTAGAGTCATCGTTGTTCGCCGTTCCGACAAACCAGGTCGCGTCGGATACGTGGATTTTTCCGTCTTCCAGTTTCTTCGGGTCGCCCGGCCATTCGGTCGGAACCAGGTCAAGCACCCATTCATCCTTGCTCGGCATCTCGAGGACGGAAAGCATCTCTGCGAAATAATACTCGATACGGGCAAGGTTCATCTCGTCGAGAACAATAAGAGTCGGATCCTCGCGGTAATTTGCCTCATACAGGGCACGGAGAAACTCGGTCTCGTTGAATCGTTTGGAGAACTCGTTAAAGTAACCAAGGATCTCGGTACGGTCACGGTAAGACGGCTGTACGGAGACGATGGTCGCCGGGTTTTCCATATACCGGCTGAAGGAATACGGAAGACTCGTTTTACCGGTACCGGAAATACCTTCCAGAATCAGCAGCTTGCTGGCCGCCATACCGGCAACGAACCGGCGTACGATTTCCGGTGTGTAGTACAGATGCATCTGGCTTGCTGCAAACAGGCGATAGCCTTCGACAAAATCTTCGAGTGTGATTTCGTTATCGTATGCCGGCACCTGATAATTCGCGTATTTTTCATCCACAAGCGTAAGCTTCGGGAAACGGTGTTCGACACCTTTCTTATTTTCGGAGAGAACGGCATTGACGACCGGAGCACCTGCAAGGGCTGCTGCTGCCGTTGCCATACCGGCCGCTGCCGCCTCCGGACTCGTTACGTTTTCTACCGTCGGAATCTGGTCATCCGTCAGTGCAGATGCTCCCACATACGGGATGCGCTCGGTTCCGCCCATCGCATTTACTTTCAGGGCGAGAATGCTGTTTTTCTCATCCATCAGCTGCAGAACCTGTTTATTCAGGCGTCCGATTTCCCGGTATAACGCCGCATTATCGGACTTATCCGTCTTCAGCTGGTGATGCAGAATCGCGCGCCGCACCAGAATCACAATCATCACAATTGGTATCGCAATCAGGAGGAGCACCAGCAGTACGGAGAGTACCTTTCCTACAAGATCCAGCGTTGGGAAATAGGTACGGAAAATCAGGAAATATTCGACCCATCCCGTAATGAACAGTCTTACAAACGCTACTGCGCAGGCCGCCAGATTGTATACGATTTTCGATAAAATTTCAAATGCAAATTTTAAGAACTCACTCAAGGCTTTTGCTTCCTCCTCCTTTTTTACTCTGCGTCCTGCTTATTGTTCTGGCTTTTCTTTGCTTCTTCCAGCTCCTGCTGCGCCTGTGCCCGGATGGACTCTGCCTCCTCGCGCATTCTCTTTGCTTCTTCTAATGCTGCGCGGGCTGCCTCAGCGTCGCTGTTTTTCGCCTTATTTTCTTCTTCTGCCTGTGTTGCCGCCTCTTTTGCTGCTTCAACAGCCATGACCTTCTTCAGACGGATGGAGATCATGATCAGGTTGTATACCTGATAGATAAAGAACAGAAGCATCGGGATAACAATGACGATCAGAAATCCGGTGCTGCTGGAAAGGAAATCCATCACCTTTCCGGCTTTTTTCAGATGACCGGTGTATTTTCCGACGATGTCGCCGTTGGAAATGATATGGCGGTCCGCGATGCCGTTGTTGTTATCACCCATGGTGGTGTAGCTGCGGACACCGTTGCTTTCATCAATTTTTTCAATACGGTGGGTATTCAGTGCATATTCATTATCAATGATGGTGTGAAAGCAGATGATATCTCCCTCTTTTAATGTATCCGGATCGCACTTCTTGATAAAGATCAGATCGCCTGCATCGAAGGTCGGTGACATGGAATTTGTCTTTACGACCAGCGGGGTGTATCCCAGCAGACTGGACACGTTCTGGTTATCTCTCGTTGCCATCGTGGTAAAGGCATACAGTGCTGCGATCAGAATTATAATCCACAACAAAACACTGATTACAATAGTTCCTGCTTTTTTTACTGCTTTCATCTCTTCTTCTCCTGGTTTTGTTATTTTAATCTATTTACTCAGAAAACGGCTGCCCGTTTTCGTCTGTTCCTGCGAATCGGAGACGAATTGCATAATCGGCTCCTTTTAACCCGTCGGTACAGGCCGGATCGGTTCCTTCCATCCAGATATGTACTTTTACTTCTTTGTTGACGCCCTCTTTCATGGAAAACATGGCGTTGTCATCGTTGAGATCCATGGCATCCCTGGCGGGAAGTCCAAACGTTGTGGCATTTCCCTCTGTCACACTGATGTTTCCCATCCCTGGATCGTAAATCCAGGTCTTTCCATCCGTCGCAAACGAAATTCGCATGGATGATGGAAGTGCTGCGTTTTCAGACGTAACTTCGGTTCCGTCTCCCGCTCCGCTGCTGCTGTCTGCGCTCGTCAGGTGCACTACCATGTCCGCTGCTGCCATAAAATGCAGGGTGAATTCCAGATAGACACCGCTGGTGCTGTCTGCTGCTGTTCCATTTTCGAAAGTGAACGTTTCTTCATCCTGCGTTGTCACCGGTTCCAGCGGGGTTTCCTGCATGGAGAAACCTTTTTCCTGCCGGATTCGTTCGGCAATCTGGTCGAAAGACAGTGTTTTTACATACTCTTCCAGCGTTTCATGTGGGTCGAGATCCATTCGAAGATCGGTACCGGAGACGATATCGAGACTCATAGACTTTACTTTGGTGTTGTCTGCAATGGAAAACCAGGCAACGGTTGCCGCCGTGACGGCGACGAGTGCAAGAAGGACGAGTAATACGGATGTATACAGGCGGCTTCTTGCCGAAATCAGGGTTTTGTTATTTTTCATCCTGCCTCCTCCTGCTGTAAGACTCCATAAAAGGCAAGATGCAGATCCGCGATGTCAAAGCTCAGATCGTCTGAGCAGTCCGGATCACAGCCCTCCAGATAAAAATATATGTCCACCGGATAAATCCGGTTTAAGTCCATCGTCAATAACGGCTGTTCGGGGAGGGTGATATCGCTCTCTCCAAACTGAATCATGTAGGATTCCATCGGAACGGACGGATCCTGTGCCGCTGCCGCCGTTCCGTTCTGCCAGGTGAGAACCTCGTTATTTCCAAGGGTTCTTCCATTTACTACCGTATTATAATTCTGCTGACTCTGCGCATTTTCTTCTTCGCTGAGTCTTAAAATCACACGGCTTGATGCGTCGTCATCAAAGACCATTCCGAGCCGCGCCGCATGCAGCAGCTGGCCGGAAACGGTTTCTCCTAAAACTCCATCGGCCTGATCCAGATAGAGCGCCATGCGGCTTCCATCGGACCATCCCTTGCCAACGGCGCGGAGATAAATGCGGCCGTGATAATAATACGCTTCGTTGTCTACTCTTTTGAATGCCGTTGCCATTCCATTTTCGGTGGACGGCGAATACACAAAATTCACAAGATCTGCGGTGGAAACCGGCATCAGATAGGAAGCGTCCGTCTGATTGACCTGGGTAATGGATGCGGTCTCTTCACTTTGGAAGCTGCCGCCTCCGCTGCTGCTGATCTGCAGTTCCAGAGTTTCGTCTCCTGTCCGCGCGGTCGCGGTGCTGGTCGAAACTTCGCGGCTTGAAGTGAACCAGGCATAAGTTGCTGCCGAAAAAGCCAGTAACGCAAAAACGGTTGTAATCCCAAGATACCATGCCCGAAAGCTATGTTTCATCTGTTCTGCGCTCCTTTCTTTTTCGTTTTCTTTCTATTTTTATTCATTTCCGTCGGCATCGACACCGACAAAAGCAAACTGAATTTCCGAGGACCGGCTCTGTACGGCATTGATGCACTGTTCGTCACAGCCCTCCAGATACAGCCAGTATTCTACGGCTGCCACTTCATCCGCATTCAGCTCCACAACCGTCTCCGATCCGGCGCTGTAGCTGCCGTTTGCCTGTCCTGCAAAGAATCCCAAAAGATTCTGGGACGGATCATCGGTATAAACGGGCTGGCCGCTTTCCGAAACAGAAGAAACTACGGCAGAAGTGCGTGCTGTTGTCTGTTTGGACTCTGCGCCGCCGGTGCTGCCTAAGTCATCCAGTTTCCAGAAATACGTTGTCGTGCCTGTGTGGGATGTAATTTTCATCCCGAGACGCATCGCGGCAAGTGCCTGTGCATCGTTTCCCAGGTTTAATTCTGACTGGTTGAAATATACTCTGCACGGTGCATTTTCACATTTCAGATAGACGGTTCCGTGAATGGCATCGGTGTCCACGCGGTTGTCGGCACTGGCATACAGCACGGAAATTCCATCCTGGTTCTGTGCGGTTGCGCGGTAAAAGTGGTCGAGGTCCGCCGTTGAAAGCGGCTTTAAACTTTCCGGATTGCCGCTCAGCACAAGATCGCACGTTTTTTCAAACGGGCCGTCGGCACTCGCTGAAATCAGCAGAACGGTATCGCCTTTGCTGATGGTACCGCCCGTCGGCGTAACGTTGGTGGAGGCCTGCCCGGTCAGGGTAAACCATGCATACGTGGTTCCCGTCGCCGCAAGAAGCAGCAGCAGAATCCCGGCAACTGCCCGCGCCAGCGAGCTTTTTAACTGTTTTTGTTCTGTTTCCACGCGGCATTCCTCCCTGTCGTTTTTAATTCTGATCTGAAATTCCCGCAAAGGAAACCGCAAGATTTTTCAGTGTCTGACTGCTCAGATTTCCGGTGCAGTCCTCGTCGCAGCCTTCCAGCCAGATGTAGAGGTCAATCTGTACCGGTGTTCCCGGTTTTCCATCTGATGTGCCGGTTACGGTGCAGAGCTTTAACGATCCCTCTTTCTTTGTCACTTCACCGGTATCTTTGTCATAAATACAGTAAGCTTCTTCATTATAAGGCTGAAACGGTACGGTCGTTCCGTCCGTTTTTGTGCTGTCCAGAACGTAACCCTCTTCTCCGGTCGCCGTGTTGTACTCCGCCTGCGGATTCTTTTTGTCGCTGATTTCAAAGATATACTCATTTTCTGTCGGCTGGTCCAGTCCGGCCTGGTGTATTACGAAACCTGCACGAATCGCTGATGAGATCGGATTGTTTTCATCGCTGTCCTCAAAGCCGATATCGAAAAGATAGATGTCGGTGGATTTTCCATTGCTCCGCAGGAACAGGCTGGTTTTATAGTAATCGCTGTAGTCGCCTCTTCCAAACAGATTCGCCACCAGATTGGACTGGTTTTCCGTTCCGTTTGTGAAGCCGAGCACTTTCTGAAAACCTCCGCTGATCCGGTTCGTCGATACCGGATTGAGCTGGCCGGAAAAGCTGTCCAATACGGCGGCAGAACCATAAACACCATCGTAGGCATTGCTGATCTGCATATTGATTCCTGCTCCGGCTGCCATACGTACTTTTGTCGTATGACGTCCCGTGTTGTACACATACCAGGCATATGTGGAAACAACAACCGCACCCAGCGTAAGAAGCACTCCGATCGTTCCTGCTGTAAAACGGTATCTGAGGCTTTTTTTATTTATCTGATTTTTTTCGATTTCCATAGGAACTTCTGAACGCTCACCTCCTGGTATCATTACAAATATACATAAAAACTCATTTTTATATTACCACGAAATTTTTTACTTTGCAATGCACATACCTTTTCAGACGCTGCTTTTCTTGTTTCCTTTTTCAGAAAATTGCAACCAAAGGGGCGCACCTGAAAATTTCTTTTCAAATGCGCCCCTTCGCTTTCTTTTTTCTTTTTTTCTGTTTTTCTATCAGATCAATCCGTAATGCTCCATCGCCTTTGCCACGCCGTCCCGCTCGACGGTATCGGTTACGTACTCTGTGTACGGATCCAGAACCTCATCATGTTTTCCAAGCGCAATGGTGTGTGCGCCGCACCGGAACATGGTAAGGTCGTTGCTGCTGTCGCCAAATACGTATGCATCTTCTTTCTCCAGCTGAAACTGTTTCAGCGCATAGTCCACAGCTGTTCCTTTGCTGCAGCCGTGCGGAACGATTTCGTATACACCGCCGCGGCGATCCATGATATCAAACTCCTGCTCAAATTCACGGTACATACGTTCTATATCAGACTGTGCATCGGTTACGATACAAAATTTATCGTAAATGATTCCTTTTGTCTCCGCTGTCTCCGCGAGTCCGATTCCGACAGCAGCGAAATAGGCACGGGTCTGCTCGACCTCCCGAAAACGGGATACCTCCGACGAAAAATAAACATTATCCGTTCCCTCCAGAATCATGCCGATCCTGCACTCCTTTAAAATAACCGGGATTTCCTCACAGCGCTTTTTCGGAATCGTCTGATGCATCAGAATTTCGCCGTCCCGGCGCAGATAGGTCCCGCAGCCGCACAGAAATCCGGAAAACGGAAGCTTTTTCAGCTCCTCGGGCAGCTCCGACCAGGTGCGGCCGGTATTAATAAACGTAAGATTTCCTTTTTCCGCTGTCTTTTTCAATGCATCGAGCGCGCTCTGCGGAATTTCTTTTGTAATCTCACTCAGTAACGTTCCATCAATATCAAAAAATAATGCTTTCACAAAAATTTCCTCCTCGTGTACTGTTTCCTGTTCTCTTTCTGACATACGAAAAAATGCCGAAGCTCTTGATTGTCAAGGCTTTCGGCATTTTCATTCCAGTCGAAGCGACGGGATTCGAACCCACGACCTCTGCGTCCCGAACGCAGCGCTCTACCAAACTGAGCCACGCTTCGATTTTATTTGTTTTCTGAACTCTCGTCCGTCAACAATAGCTATTATATATGATGTCTATAGGAATGTCAACACCTTTTTTGAAATTTTTTTAATTTTTTTTATTATTGCTTCAAAAGGTACATTTCACACGGGTTTGCGGCCTTTTTGGTGTTCTTTTAGAATGACAGTTTCTGAGAAAGTCAAAAAAAGAGATATGCCGGAAGTTCTGTTCCGGCATATTTCTTATCTTTGTTTCTCAGCTCAGCTGATATACATCTGCATACTGCACGCCGAAGCTCAGCGCCTCGGAATGGCTGCTGCAGAAGATGTCTACGTGGCCGTAAGCGGTTCCGCGGTCTTCTACCGTGTAAACCTGGCCGTTGATCATCAGTTTCGTGCCAAATGGTACACCGCCCATGGCAATCGTTCTGCCGGCGGTCGGTGTGGTTCCGCTCGCGGTGGATCCGCCGGACCACTGTCCGGTACAGATGGAACAGGAGCAATATCCTGTCAGTTTAAATCTTCCAAGGTATGTTCCGCTGGAGGAGCTGCTGGAAGTATCTGACGCGGATGGACTCCCCGTTGTCGTGGAGGATGCGCTGCTGTCCGAAGAACTGCTTCCGGAGCTGCTGCTTGTATCGGTATCTGCTTTCGCTGCGGCATTTGCTGCTTCTGCGGCTGCGACTCTTGCGGCCTCGGCCTCGGCTGCCTGTTTTCTGGCGGCCTCTGCCTCAGCTTCTGCGGCAGCCTGCTGTGCGGCGGCTGCTTCCTCTTCTGCTTTCTTCTGCGCTGCAATCTCCTCTTCTTTCGCCTGACGGATCAGGTCGTTGATTGCATCTGCTTTGCTGTTGATTTCATCTACCAGTGCACTCTCGCTGGATTTTGCATCGTCCAGCTCTGCGGAGTAGGTACGGAGTTCCTGATAAGCTGCTGCGTACAGCTCCTGAATGGCTTCCTGCTGATCGCTGCTCTGCTGCTGCAGTTCTACGATCGCTGCCTGCTCTTCCTGCACCTGTGTTTCTTTTTCTTTTACCTGGTCTACCGTGTCTTCATACTCCTGCATAAGATCGCGGTCGAAATCGGAAATTTTCTGTATGTATTCTGCCCGGCTGATCAGCTCTGAAATGCTTTTGGAAGAAAAGAGCATTGCCATGTATCCGTTTCCGGAAGAATTTTCATACATATACTGGATACGGAGCTTCATCGCTTCGTACTGCTCTTCTTCTTTTGCTTTTGCATCTTCCAGATCTGCCTGAATCTGTACCAGTTCGTTCTGCTTCGCATCATACTGATCCTGAAGCTCCTGCAGACGGTTCTGCAGATCGTCCAGCTGCTGGTTCAGTTCGGAAAGATATTCTTCTGATTGTCCCTTTTTGGAATTGAGTTCGTCAATCCTGCTCTGTATGCTGTCAAGCTGAGACTGTGCGGCAGCCTGTTCTGCCTGAGCATTTGAAATTTTCTCCTTTGTACTGGCACCATAGCATGGCAGAACGGTTGCTGCCGTAAGCACTGTGGCCAAAACCAGGCTGAATAATTTCTTTTTTTTCATGTCGTACACCTCATACTTATTACGTTCTGTTGCTGATTGTCACTCCAAGTTACTGCGGAAAATGGGCCTTTTTTCCCGCCGTACTTTGCCATTATAACACAAGTATGTCTGAAATGAAAGTCTTTTTTAATTTCTGTTAATAACTTTGTAATATTTCGACGTTTTTCCTGCAAAAACTGGCATGATTTTTCTACTTTCTCCATCCAACAGGGTACTTATTTTTCAAGGTTCCATTGACCAGTTTGCCCCATCCAAGGCCGAATCCATCGACGCAGACCAGCTTCCAGCCCGACGGCGATGCGGTCTCTCCCGGCTCTACGGAAATTGTCTCACCGTGAAGATATTTTTCGGTACGCTCGTCATCTGCCTTTAAATTCATGTAATCTTTGAACTTGTCCGCGGAGAGTGTCACGGCAAACGGCTGTGACGGCTCGAAACGGTCTTTTTTCAGTTCACCGAGATACAGACCGTTCCGCAGGAAATGAAGATTCCGCACGCCATCCGGCAGGGACGGGGAATGGTATACTTTTCCGGCGCGGACTTCCAGTTCCTCCACCGGGATCGGTGCTGTCATCCGGGACAGGAAATCGGAAAGGATCTGTTTTTCTGCTTTCGACGGACCCGGTGCTTCCGTTCCGCGGTCTTTTTTCCGGTTTTTCTGTTTTTTGTTTTTCTTTTCGATCGGTTTTTCTTCTGTCTCATAAGGAATGGCTTCGCCTTTTTTGCGGAACAGGGCAAGGTAATGGCCCTCGCCGTTCATTTTATGCGGCCAGATGCGCACGGTCTTTTCGATCTCCGGATCGCCGTTTCCCCAGACTGGATTGCCTTTTGAAAAACCTTCGTAGCCTTCCATCTCGATCAGTTCCATTTCCGGGAAGTTTTCCAGAAGAAAAGAAACGGTTCCCTCGTCCTCCTGCGGGGCGAAGGTACACGTCGAATACATCATGAGGCCGCCCGGACGCAGCATTTTGACAGCATTCGAGGTGATCTCTCGCTGCAGATCCGCAAAGAAATCCGGCCGCTCCGGGGTCCAGGTGCCGATGACTGCCTCATCTTTCCGGAACATGCCCTCGCCGGAGCACGGTGCATCCACGAGGATTTTATCGAAGAAGCCCGGGAAGACGTCTGCAAGGCCTGCCGGTGTCTCATTGGTGACAAGCACGTTTTCACTTCCGAACAGCTCCAGATTGCGCAGCAGTGCTTTGGCGCGGGCGTTGCTGATGTCATTGGCGACGAGAAGGCCGGTTCCTTTCAGGCGCGCATTCAGCTCGGTTGCCTTGCCGCCCGGTGCGGCGCAGAGATCGAGCACACGCTCACCCGGTTCGATCGGGAGGCGGGACGCCGGGGTCATGGCGCTTGGCTCCTGCAGATAGAAGACGCCTGCCGCATACAGCGGAGACTGGCCCATGCGCATGCCGTCCGGCACGAAATAGCCGTTTGGAATCCACGGAATTTTCTTCCACGTTCCCGGAACAAGCGGCGGGAAATCTTCGGTCCGGCATTTTTTTGTATTCACACGCAGCCCGGCTGTGCGGGGTGCGTCGTAGGAAGTTAAAAATGCATCAAATTCATCGCCCAGCATGTCCTGCATGCGGGTCAGAAATTCCTGTGGTAACTGCGCCATGTATTGTCTCTCCTTTTTATTTTGCTTTGTTGTGCATCGGTCCCTTTTCGTGAACTGGCGATGCTTTTTCTGTTTTTGTTTCTTTTGTTTTGCATCTATTTCATAATTTCTCACAGAAAAAGAGACAGCTTTTTCGATTTTTCAATCTTTTTGCTGTCTCTTTTTTGCATAGCGGAGAAGAAGGGATTTGAACCCTTGCGCCGTTTCCGACCTACTGGTGTTCGAAGCCAGACCCTTCAGCCTCTTGGGTACTTCTCCGTATTTTGTCAAATACATCATATATTATAGTGCTTTTTTCGGGATTCGTCAATGATTTTTTCGATGGTTTCCGATGGAAATACGGGGATTGTATTTTTTACGGAAATATTCGAAAGTGCAACTTACTCAAACAAATAATCTTCCTCAGGCAGCATCCCATCCCGATGCTGCCTCTTCTTTTATTCTTTCCCTTCTTCCGCCCTCTTCCTCTCTTCTTTTTTCTTCTTTTTCACCACCCGCAGTCTCCGGAAAAACGCACTCAGCATCTCCGAGCACTCTTCTTTCAGCACGCCGCGCTCGACCTTCACCTGATGGTTAAACTCGTGCATTTCCAGCATATTTAAGATCGATCCCGCGCAGCCCGCCTTCGGGTTCATGCTGCCGATGACGACTTCGCTGACTCTTGCCTGTACGATCGCACCGGCGCACATCTGGCATGGTTCCAGGGTGACATACAACGTACACCCCTCCAGCCGCCAGTCGCCGAGCTTTTTGCTGGCTTTCCGGATCGCATTCAGTTCCGCGTGGGACAGCGTGTTTTTATCCGTATTTCTGCGGTTATATCCCCGCGCAATCACCTTTCCCTCGTACACAATCACACAGCCGATCGGCACTTCCATCAGCTTTTCCGCTTTCTTCGCCTGCGTAATCGCCTGGCGCATGAAGCGTTCCCGTTCTTTCCGGTGCGCTTTTTCCTCCGGCGTTTCCAGCTTTGTTTCTTCTTCCATTGTGCACTTCCTTTCTTCTCTGCGTATATTTTCTGTCCTTCCCGCATATCGTGAACTGTAGCGCAGTATCTTTTTCTACTCTTTTTACTTCTATGCAGGAGGTTTTTATGTCTGATTACCGGCGTTTCATTGCCTATCTATACGAATACCCGAACAACCGCAAGGGCGGATGCTGCGGCTTTGTCCGCGTGGAGTCGCAGAACGGCTTCTGCCGCATGGACTTCCAGATCAAATCGCCGTCGCTTCCGCCGGAGACCTCGGTCACGGTCTACGGATTTATCCGCCGGTCAGGGCGGATGTACGGCATTCCGCTCGGAAATCTCCTTGCGGGGCGCTCTTCTACGAGTGGAAAACTCTTCACGCACTCCGATGCCATTGGGCAGACGGATGTCACGCTCGACGAGCTTGGCGGTCTGATCCTGCTCTGCCGCCAGACCGGCGTCATCGCCACCCAGTGGGACGATCTTCCGATTCAGCCGGAGTTTTTCGCTCCCACGCTCCCGCAGGAGCCCAAAACATCCGCAGACAATGGTACCAGACCGACCGAAGAGAAAACTGCCGAAACACCCGAACCTCTGGATCCCGCCGTACCTGCGCAGTCCCTGCCATCATCAGACGCTTCAAAAGCACAGTTCGATGAACTTTCCACAGAATTCAGCAGCAATTCCGGACCTTATCCACAAAATTCCAGCCCGGAATCCACCGTCTCCACAGAATCCACATCAACTGACACGGTAAACACCGTTCCTGCAGACCGGATCACGCAATCATCCGCCAACACACTCCATCCCGCATCCGCGGAATCTGTGAAAACCGCAGAAAGCTATCCCTCTGCCAACCCGGAACCGCCGCAGCCCATCCCGGATTCTGCCGCCCAGCCGCTACATATGACTTCCGCCGATTTTCCCGCCGCAGCAGCCGTGCCGCCGTCCCGCGCTGCTCTCTATCTCCAGCTTCAGGACCAGTTCCCGGAGTTCCACCCGTTCCCAGATGATGATCTGACCGACTGCCTGCGCCTCTCACTCGACGATCTTCCACAGCTCCGCGCCGCCGGTCTTTCGGTGGATGCGAACCGCTTCGTCCTCCATGGCTCCTCGTCCTATCGCCATCTGCTCCTCGCCCGGAACCGCGACCAGCAGGAACTCTGGTATTTCGGCGTCCCCGGCGTCTACACGCCGAATGAGCAGTTCATGGCAAGCCTCTTCGGCTTTTTCCACTTCAGGCAGGCGATGCGCCCCTCCGAGCTCGCGCCCGATGCCCGCTTCGGCTACTGGTACCGCACGCTTTAAAGCGTTTTTTAATCCACGCCGCGGATCTCCACCGTCTCAATCTTTCCGCGCAGGATCTCGCAGAACCGCTCGAGCTGCTCCCTCGCATACCCCGAGAACCTCGGATCAATCACATAATCCGATTCCCGGTAATTCTGCAGGAAGTACCGTTTTGCCCCGGAAAGCCACTTTCCGATCGCTTCGATCTCTTCCCTTCCATGCAGCTCCTTGCAGAGCGTTGTCCGGAACTCATAGTCCACCACGCCGCTCTTTAAAAACTCGACCGACTCATTGATCCGCATCACATCGATCTTTTTCACGCCCGCCGTCTCGCCGTACCGGGACGGCGCGTTTTTGATGTCCATGGCGACGTAGTCGATTTTCTTCTCTTCCACCAGCTTTTTCAAAATCTCCGGCCGGTATCCATTCGTATCGAGCTTCACAAGATATCCCAGTTCCTTAATTTTCGTCACGAACCGCTCCAGATCCGGATCCAGCGTCGGCTCACCGCCCGTCACGCAGACGCCGTCCAGCACGCCGCGCCGCTTTTCGAGCACTGCAAAAATCTCCTCCTCCGGAATCACCGGCTCCCATTCGGGATGCTGCACGAGATTTCCGTTCTGGCAGAACGGGCAGCGGAAATTACATCCGCCCGAAAACAATGTGCACGCCACCTTGCCCGGGTAATCCAGCAGCGTCAGCTTTTGAAATCCATGTATGACCATATGCTATCCTCTCCGACCGCAGGACTTCGAACTTTCGTCCGCCCTGCAACAGAAAAAGCGGAACCATAATGTCCGCTTTTTCCATTCATCTTCTATTGGTAATTATTTGCCGTAACGCTCTGCCTGGGAACGGATCAGGTCCAGATCATCAAAATAGTTGATTTTCATGGCTGCTTTGACATCCGCCAGTGTCTGAGCGGCAACTTTTTCTGCCTCTTCGCTGCCTTTTTTCAGCATCTCATAGATCGCCGGAATGTCTTTTTCCAGTTCTTTTCTGCGATTGCGGATCGGCTCTAAGGTCTCCTGCAGTACATTGTTCAGGAACTTCTTCACTTTGACATCGCCAAGGCCGCCTCTCTGGTAATGTGCTTTCAACTCGTCGAGATTTGCGTAATCCGGCAGATAGCGCTCGAAGTGCTCCGGCTGGCAGAATGCATCGAGATAAGTAAATACGGTATTTCCCTCGATCTTGCCCGGGTCGGTGATCTTGATGTGATCCGGGTCGGTGTACATGCTCATGACTTTTTTCTTGATCTCATCCGGCTCCTCGGACAGGTAAATGCAGTTTCCAAGTGATTTACTCATCTTCGCTTTTCCGTCGATACCCGGCAGACGTCTGCAGGAATCATTCTCCGGCAGCATAATCTTCGGCTGCACAAGTGCCTCGCCATAAACCGTATTGAATTTGTGGACGATCTCCTGTGTCTGCTCGATCATCGGCATCTGATCCTCTCCAACCGGAACGGTCGTTGCCTTGAATGCAGTGATATCGGCTGCCTGGCTGATCGGGTAGGTGAAGAATCCAACCGGGATGCTCGCCTCAAAGTTTCTCATCTGGATCTCCGATTTTACGGTTGGATTTCTCTGCAGTCTGGAAACCGTAACGAGATTCATATAATAGAAAGAAAGCTCGCACAGTTCCGGAATCTGAGACTGGATAAAGATGGTGCTCTTTTCCGGATCAAGTCCGCAGGAAAGGTAATCCAGTGCTACCTCCAGAATGTTCTGGCGCACCTTCTCCGGGTTGTCCGCATTGTCGGTCAGCGCCTGTGCGTCTGCAATCATGATGTAAATTTTATCGAATTCACCGGAGTTCTGCAGCTCCACGCGGCGGCGCAGTGAACCAACGTAATGTCCTACATGCAGCTTGCCGGTCGGTCTGTCACCGGTCAGTATAATTTTTCCCATTTTTCTTCCTGCCTTCCTGATACGTAATCTTCGCAGTCCGCTTCTGTATGAAAAATTTCATGAAAATTCTCATAACTGCGGACCTTCTACATACCCTCTATAATACCGTCTTTTTACAAACACTGTCAATGGTCTTTTCCGGTAAAATCCCTCAAAATATCTATTATGAGACAAATCGTTCAACAGCCACGTACAGCCTTCCCTTTTTCGTCTGATTCTGCACGCCAACATAGCGGAATTTTCCCATATGGCGCACGGTCACGAGATCGTCCTCTTTTAATGACGCGCTCGGCGACGTCACCAGTTTTCCATTAATAAACACCTGGCCGCCCTCGATCAGCGGCACCATTTTGCTCCGCGAACTGTTGAACGCCAGCGACAGCACCGCATCGAGCCGCACGGAAGCGACGGAGCCTTCTTTCCGCTCGGTTTTCGGCTCCGTCAGCTCCTCCGGCAGTCCCGCCTCGACTTCACAGTACACGCTCGTATGGCGCACTTTTTTCAGCTCCGCACAGATGTAGTCCGCCATATCCGCCATACAGATCAGATACGCCTGGTTTCCATCGATCAGAATGTCTCCCAGCTTATACCGCTCCACGCCGAGATTCATCAGTGATCCTAAGAAATCACGGTGTGACAGCGCATCCGCAAATTTTTCATTCAGCGGGCTGATGCGCACGACTGCGATCGGAAGCATCGACGCATCACCGTCCTCTGCATAGGATGGCAGAAACAGCGCCGCTTTCCGCTCTGCCGCCTCGTATCCGCCGGACAGCACGTAACGCACGCCCGGGATTTTATTTACCGTACGGTAGAACAGATCCTGCTCCGCCAGCGTCAGAAACTCCGTGTGTGACGGAACATCCCTGTGATAACACTGCTCTGCCAGATCCTGAATCCGTCCGACCAGCACTTCTTCCTCATTCATGGTAATCCCCCTTTGATACACCGCGGGCTGCCCCTGTTTTCTTTCGGGCAGCCCACGTATCACACTTTATTTATCCAGCAGCATCGACAGCCCGATCCGCTTCTTCGCCAGATCAAGGCTGATGACCTTCACTTCCACGATATCGCCGACGCTCACAGCCTCCAGCGGATGCTTGATGAAGCGTTTCGTCATCTGGGAAATGTGGACGAGTCCGTCCTGATGCACGCCGATATCGACGAATGCACCGAAGTCAATGACGTTGCGCACGGTTCCCTTTAAGATCATGCCGACCTTCAGGTCCTTCATATCGAGCACGTCGGTGCGCAGGATCGGGCGCGGCATCTCGTCACGCGGGTCACGGCCAGGCTTCTGCAGCTCTTTGATGATATCGCGCAGCGTAATCTCGCCGACACCGATCTCCTCTGCCATCTTTTTGTAATCTTTGATGAAGAACGCCGTTGGTCCCTCGCTGATCTGCTCTGTCTTCATATTTAACTTTGCAAACAGCTTCTCGACTGCCTCGTAGCTCTCCGGATGAACGCTTGTGCCGTCCAGCGGATTTTTGCCGCCGGTGATGCGCATAAAGCCCGCGCACTGCTCAAACGCCTTCGGTCCGAGTTTTGCCACTTTCAGGAGCTCTTTTCTGCTCTCGAAACGGCCGTTCTCCTCGCGGTATGCCACGATGTTTTTTGCTATCACCTTGCTGACACCGGAAATGTATTCCAGCAGCGACGCGGATGCCGTATTCAGATCGACACCGACTTTATTCACGCAATCCTCAACGACACCGCCGAGCGCCTCGCCGAGCTTCTTCTGGTTCATATCGTGCTGATACTGGCCGACGCCGATCGATTTCGGATCAATTTTGACAAGCTCTGCCAGCGGATCCTGCACACGGCGTGCGATGGAAGCGGCGCTTCGCTGTCCGACATCAAAGTTTGGAAATTCCTCGGTTGCCAGCTTGCTTGCAGAGTAAACGGATGCTCCTGCCTCGTTTGTGATCACATACGCAACCTTCTCCGGAATCTCTTTTAAGATCTCGACGATGATCTGCTCGGACTCACGGCTTGCAGTTCCGTTTCCGACAGAAATCAGGGTGACGCCGTATTTGTGGATCAGATCTTTTACGGTCGCTTTTGCTGCTGCAATCTTCTTCTCGTTCGTCGGCGCGGTCGGATAAACCACGGTGGTGTCGAGCACTTTTCCGGTCGCATCGACAACGGCCAGCTTGCATCCCGTACGGAACGCCGGGTCCCATCCAAGGACAACCTGGCCTGCAATCGGCGGCTGCATCAGAAGCTGCTCAAGATTCTTTCCAAAGACCTTGATCGCACCGTCCTCTGCCTTTTCGGTGAGCTGATTTCTGACCTCACGCTCGATGGCCGGAGCGATCAGACGGTTGTAGGCATCCTCGATGGTCGCCTGCAGAACCGGCTTTGTCTGCGGATTCTCTTTGGTGATGATTTTTTTCTCGAGATAACGCAGGATTTCTTCCGTCGGCGCCTCAATTTTGACGTTCAGGAATTTTTCTTTCTCACCGCGGTTCAGTGCCAGCACACGGTGTCCGGCAATTTTCGATACCGGCTCGGAAAACTCATAGTAATTCTCGTAAACGGACTCTGCTTTCTCATCCTTTGCTGTCGAGACGATCAGGCCCTTCGCCTCGGTTCTGCGGCGGATCTCCATACGGTAATCGGCCTCATCGGAAATGCTCTCGGCGATGATGTCGCAGGCACCAGCAATGGCGTCTTTTGCCGTTTTGACTTCCTTTTCTTCTGAAACAAAAGCCTCTGCCTCTTTTTCGAGCGGCTCTTTTGTCATCTGCAGAAGAATGATATTCGCCAGCGGCTCCAGTCCTTTTTCTTTTGCGATCGTCGCACGCGTCCGGCGTTTCGGACGGTACGGGCGGTATAAATCCTCTACGACCACGAGAGTTGCGGCCTCTTCGATGGATTTTTTCAGTTCTGCGGTCAGCTTGCCCTGCTCCTCGATGCTCGCAAGGACAACGGCCTTGCGGTCATTTAAACTGCGCAGGTACATCAGACGATCGTACAGATTTCGCAGTATCTCATCGTTTAAGGAACCTGTTGCTTCTTTTCGATATCGTGAAATAAAAGGGATCGTGTTTCCCTCGTCAATCAGTTTCACTGCAGCTTCTACCTGCCACGGTTTGACGTTCAGCTCAGCTGCCAATACCTGATTCATATCCATAGGTAAATTCCTCCTGTTGTCTCTTCCAAAACACGCTGTTCCTTCTCTGTTTTTCCCGCATAAAAAGCGGGACCCTTGGCGGAACAGCCACTCTATTACCTTATCAATAGGTCTTGTTTTTGTCAACCTTACATGATAAAATCTTTACTATAGCTTTTTTGACAGACTGCGTGTGAAACCGCGCTTTTTTGCAGAAGAAAGGACATTTTATGACACCAGAAAATTACGATCCAAACACCAATGAGTCCGGAGATTCCTATCAGTCCTCCCATCCGTACGGCGTGCCTGAGGGCCAGCGTCCCGGACCGTATCAGCATTACCAGCAGCAGCCTCCCGTACAGCCGCCGCGCAAGACGGGTTCGCAGGCCCTTGCGGCCGCTTCGATGGTCATGGCGATCTGCTCCTTTTTGTTCATGCTCAACATGGGTTCCCTGTTTTTCGGCTCGCTCGGCGTGATCTTCGCCCTTTTAAGCCGCGGCGCAGGACGCATGAGCGGCACGGCAAAAGCCGGTCTGGCGGGCTGTACCATCGGCATAATTGTCGGTATCTGCATGTATGCTTTCCTGCTTTTCAACATGGTCAGCGGCGGCAGCACCGACCTGCTTGAGCGGTATTACAATCAGTACATGCAGGAATACCAGATGACACCGGATAACGGAACAACCACCGACGGAAATACCATCTAGGTACCAGAAAGGATTTTTCATGAACGGACAAAAACAGAAATTTTCAGAACTGAAAAAGCAGGCCCGTGAGGCCATGGCAGGCCGATGCGGCACGCTGGTGGGCGCAACCGCGATCAACCTGTTTCTCACCTTCTCCTGCTCCCTCATCCCGACGCTGATTTTTTCAGGCACAACGCTGTACGATATCATTTTCCTGAATCTGACGCTGTTCCTGTTTTCCCTGCTCCTCAGCCTCTTTCAGGCGGGCTACTTAAAGATCTGCCTCTCAACGCTGCGCGGGGAACCGATTTCCGTCGGTGATATGCTCTACGCTTTCTATCACCACCCGGACCAGTACGTGCTGATGTTCCTTATCATCAACGGCATCAGCTCCGTGATCGCCCTGATTTCCAGCATTCCGGGCTTCCAGTATCTTTCCTCCCCGAGTGCGGAACTGACGCTTGGAACAGCCCTTTCCATTGATGCCGAGCTTTCTTCGCTCATGAATGTTTACGTTTATAAGCTGATCGGCTCTCTCGTTTCCACGCTGGTGCTGGTTCCGTTTTCCCTTTCCACCTTCGTGATGAACGACGCTCCCGGCATCGGCCCGATCCAGGCAATTCGCCAGAGCTTTGCGATGATGAAGAAGAACTTTTTCCGCTACATTCTGCTTCTCTTAAGTTTCTTAGGGCTTGAGATTCTCGCATCCTGTTCCTGTGCCATCGGCTTTTTGTGGGTAATGCCCTATATGCAGATCACGATGGCTGCGTTCTATCAGGAACGGAAAGATGTCCTGTATCCGGCATCGGAACCGGTGGGATATGATACGGATTCCTTTGGATCCGGCACAGATCTTTAAAAATAAATTTTAAGATAACTAAAAAGACGTTTCACACCCCTTGCTTTACGGCTGTGAAACGTCTTTTTAGTTATGTCTATTTCGAGATCTTAAATTCTCGCGCGGATTCTGCTCTGGATTCCGTCGAGTTTCTCTGCTTTTTCTCTGTACTCCTGCTCTGTGATTTCGCCTGTGATGAATGCGAACTCCTCGGACAGACTTGGAACTGCTACGATTTCTACTTTTCCGAACAGCTCCTCGATCTCACTCTGGCGCTCTGCGGCGTGGCCGGATACGCGGACGAAGAAGCGGCTCTTCACATCATCGATCTGCAGCAGGTTCAGTTTCTCCTCGCTCCAGCTCATCATGATGTTTCTGCCTTTGTTCTTTGCGCAGTCTACAACATCGGCTACAACGGCACTTGCGGTCGGAAGCTTTCCTGCTCCGCTTCCGTAGAACATCGCATCACCCAGTACATTTCCGTGGATGAAGATGGCGTTGAAGACACCGTTTACGCTGTACAGCGGGTTTTTCGCGTCAATCATCACCGGGCTTACCATGGCGTAATACTGATCACCCACCTTGCGGCTTGTTGCGAGCAGTTTGATTGCGGTTCCCATCGAGGTAGCATATTTGATATCCTCTGCGGTGATCTTTGTGATTCCCTCGGTGTAAACCTTTTCGTAATTGACTTCTTTTCCATAAGCAAGAGAAGAAAGAATCGCAATTTTACGGCACGCATCGTAGCCTTCTACATCTGCTTCCGGGTTGCGCTCTGCGTAGCCGAGGCGCTGTGCCTCTTTTAATACATCCGCGAAATCGGAACCGTCGCTTGCCATTTTGCTTAAGATATAGTTCGTGGTACCATTTAAGATACCAGTTACTTCATCGATCTCATCTGCAGTCAGGGAGGAGTTTAACGGACGGATGATCGGGATACCGCCGCCGCAGCTTGCCTCAAACAGATAGTTTGCGCCGTGCTCTTTTGCAATTGCAAGAAGCTCGGTACCGTGTCTTGCCACCAGCTCTTTGTTGGATGTGCAGACGCTCTTTCCAGCCTCCAGCGCACGTTTTGTGAAGGTGTAAGCCGGCTCAACGCCGCCCATGACCTCGACAACAATATCAACCTCCGGATCGTTTGCGATCACTTCGTAATCATGTACCAGCACTTTTTCCACTGGATCTCCCGGGAAATCTCTTAAATCCAGAACGTATTTGATATTAATCTCGTTCTCTGCTCTCTTGTTGATGCTGTCATGGTTCGTGTTGATGACTTCTACCACGCCGGAACCAACGGTGCCATATCCTAATACTGCAATCTGAATCATCTCTTTTGTCCCTCTCTTGCTTTTTCTTTTTCAGGACTCCTGTCCTAAGATTTTAAAATAATGAACTCCCTGTCTGGACTCAATCTCGTTGATCATCTCCGAGGCGTCTCCCCGGTCTTCCGCGATATCCACGCTGATCGTCAGTGACGCCACGCCGTTTAACGGAATCGTCTGATGAATGGTCAGAATGTTTCCGTGAAACTCGGCGATAATCTTCAGCACATCGGAAAGCAGTCCCGGCTCATCGTCCATCTGCAGAATAAACGTAATCGTTTTTCCTTTTGCATTGTCATGAAAAGGAAGAATATCATCTTTGTATTTATAGAAAGAGCTTCTGCTGATTCCCGCTTTTTCCGTTGCCTGCTGCACGGTAAGCTCCTGCATATCCATCAACCGTTTGGCCTCGATGACCTTCAAAAGGACCTCGGGAACCGCTTTTTCTTTGATTACATAGTACTTTGTTTTTTCTTCTCTCATGGCAATCCTCTACCTTTATACTCTTTCCAGGAAATACATTTGTTTTCACAGGAAAGATCGTACCATATTCCGACACAATACGCAAGGAATTTTTTCGAATCGCTTTTCAGAAGCCAATGCTTCCGCCGCCGTGGCTGTTTCCGCTTGACGAAGTGTGAACGGTGCTTCCACCGCCACCTCCGCCGCCAGAAACGCCTCCGCCGTGGTTGCCATCATCCTTCTGGATTTTGTGCATCGATACATGGCGATCGATCAGTGCATCCCTGCGGTCTCTGATGTTTACGCGTTTCAGATCCGCATAGCTCTTTGCACCACGGTTTTTCTTTCGTCTGTAGCTCTTCCAGATTCCAAAATAAACAAGAATTCCTGTCGCAGCCGCTGCGATAACAGAAATAAGAGCTTCCGTGCTGTTGATTTTGCGGTAATGAATAATGGAACCGTCTTCTGTAATCAGATAGTCCGCATCGGAAACGCCTCGGTCGAAGCATTCCTGCGTCATCGTAATCATTTTTGCAAAGGTTCCCGCATAGTCGCCGTCTTTCGCGTAGCCCTGCGCCGCCTGCAGGATATCATCAATTTCCGTGTCCGACATATAATACTGCATAATACCGGACGTCGAAATCACGATCTGGCGCTGTCCCATGTCGATGAGGAAGCAGACACCGTTTGGCTCTTTCGGATACTTTTTGTCATAAAAATCATCTGCAATCGCCTGACAGTCCTCGGAACCGCTGCTGCGCTCGGTCAGGATGACCATATGAATTTCCGTATTGTTCTCGAACTCCGCGCAGGATCTCTCGAGGTCCTGCTCCTCCGCATCAGAAAGAAGCGATGCATTGTCGTAGATATGCTGGGATTCGGCTTTTACGGTATTCACAGAAAAAATCCCGCACAGCAGAAGGGCCGCAAAAATCCCGAGCAGATATTGTCCTGCTTTTTTCATTCTTCTCATGCGAAATACCCTCCTATCAGCATCACAATCAGAACCAGAAGAGCACTCACAGCCGACGTCAGAAGGGCTCTCTTCCGCTCATAGGGAAAATCGCCGTTGATCGTTCCGGTCTGGCCGTTCATCGCATAGTAGTAAACCTTCCCGTCCTTTCCCGGATACGTCAGCGTCCAGACGGGAAACAGGACGTAACGCCAGTTCTCCTGCTTCGGGGAAAGGTTCATTTTTTCCTGCTCGAGGGAGATATATTCGTTCGCCTCATTCCGCATGGCGCCGCGTGCCATCGTCTCCAGTTCTTTTTTCAGTTCCGGTGCGATCTGCTGCTGTTCGATATCACGCTTTTCCGCCTGAAAGCCGGAAAGGTACCCCATGGAAAACGGCTGCATCTCCTCCAGACGGTATGGCTGTACGCATTCGATCAGATCGCGGTCTGCCTTGTTCAGAGCGTTACGCGACAGACCGTCCACACGGACCTCTCCCTCCCGGCGGACATCGTAGATGCTGGTCTCTGTGTACTCCACATCACCGGTCTGCCAGACTCTCACCTTCCGGCCGCGCGCTATGTAATCCGTCTCAAAGTCTCCGCCGTAAATCCAGTACGGGAAATAGACACCTGTCATCTTCTGTACCTGACTCTTTTCGAAAAAGTCCTTCGGAATAAAGTGTTTCTTCCGGGTAAATGACAAAAATTTCTCGATTGCCTGCTCCTTGCTGATTTTGAACGGCAGCACAAAATCCGGCATATATTCTCCCGAAAGCCGGCCGGAAAGCACCACCGGGTTGTGGCAGTAGAAACAGTATGTCGCTGCCGTCGTCGCATCGGTCACAATCTCGGCGCCGCAGTTCGGGCAGGTGTAGACAACTGCTTCGCCCTGCTCTGTTTCCACTTTTGTTTCCTCCGTACTGCTTTCCTTCTGTGCATCGGATGCTTCCTGTGCACCGGCAGCATCGTCCTCCCCGTTCAGCGCTTCCGCTGCTTTCGGGTTCGCCCTTTCGGCTTCTTCCTGTGTAAACGAGGACAGGCAGTACTCGCATTTATACTTTCCGCTTGCCGGATCGAAGGTCAGATCGCCTCCGCAGTTCGGGCATTTGTATGTAATAACCTCCATATTCTATCCCTCCTTCCCCGGAGCCGCTGTTGTATTGGATGGTTATCTGTTTTCTTTTACTGTCTTGGTTTTCCGCAGTTCGAGCAGAACTTGCCGGTATTCTCCGTTCCGCATGCGCAGACCCATTTTCCTGCCGCTTCCGGTTTCGGGCTGCCGCAGTTCGAACAAAACTTCCCGCTGTTCTCCGTTCCGCACTTGCCGCAGATCCACACCATCGGCTTTGCACTTCCGCAGTTTGAGCAGAAATTGCCGGTGTTCTCCGTTCCGCAGGAGCATTTCCATACGCCTTTTGCAGCTTCCTGCTGTGCCTTGGCTGCCGCCTGCTGCTGCATCTGCTGCTGATTCGAAGCGGACGCCGATGCAAACGAGGAACCGAAGGCATTCATGCCCATCTGAACACCCATAAAGCCGTTCATGGCTCCGTTTGGGTTGGCTGCTGCTTTCTCCATACTGCGTGCCATCGCTCCCTGTACATAGCCCTCACGGATCGATGGATCAGACATCATCGCACCTTCGTTGCGCATCTGGATCAGTTTCTGGGAAGCTTCATCGTAGGAAAGGCTTGCGATTGCCACGGACTGGATCTCCATGCCGCGCATTGCCCGCCAGCTCTCATCCATCGCATCTGCCATGTAGCGGGACAGCTCGGCGCTCTTGGATGCTGCGAACGAAATGCGGATGCCGTCGGCTGCCATCTGATTGATCGAGGACTGCAGGCCCTCTAAAAATTCGTTCATATACTGCTCGTTGATATCCTCGATCTCTACGCGGGATGCGTTTCTCGGCACAGCCTCTGCGTAGAAGCGGAGCGGATCGATGATGCGGATGGAATAGGAACCGTGTGCCCGAAGGAACAGCTCGGCATTGTAGAACTGGTCGAAATAGTTGACCGGATTTCTCGTTCCGAATTTGATTCCCTTGATTTCCTGCAGATTAATATAGAAAACTCTCTGCTCATGCGGGGTCTGGCCGCCGAATTTCAGGCGCTCAAACGTATCTTTTACGGCTGCGTCAAGCGATCCGCTGAACATCGACGGAGACGATGACTGGTCTACGGTAAAGTAGCCCGGCTCTGCGGTGTAATCAATGATCTTTCCGCCGTCCACCAGCATCATAAACTGATTGTCATAGACATGGATCACAGAACCGTTTGAAATCGTCTGGCTTCCCTTTTTATTCTGGCCTTTTCTTACCAGAATTCCCTCTGTAAATACCGTATGTTCCCCCATCTCATACGGTTCCACGGTCTCCAGCCACTGATCGGCGAAACTGCCGTGTACTGCATTGACTGCTGCTCTGATAATACCCATACTTTTACCTCCTGTTTGCCTTTGGCTTCAAAACAGAAAGGAGCATTTCCGTCCTCTGTTGGTGAAAATGCTCCTTATTTTACTTGTCACTGTGCTCTGCCCACAGCCGAATTATGCTTCTTCCTCTTTCGCTCCGGTTCCGAGGGCAATCCACTTCAGATATGCGTTGATAAACAGATCAATTCCGCCGTCCATGACTGCATCGACGTTTCCGGTCTCTGCGTTGGTACGGTGGTCTTTGACCATGGTGTATGGCTGCATAACGTAAGAACGGATCTGGTTGCCCCAGCCGATCTCGGTTACTTCGCCGCGGATGTCGCTCAGCTTATCTGCCTGCTCCTGGAGTTTCAGCATATACAATTTTGCTTTCAGCATCTGCATTGCCTTGTCCTTGTTCTGGAACTGGGAACGCTCATTCTGGCACGTAACCACGATGCCGGTCGGCATATGCGTGATTCGGATCGCCGATGACGTCTTGTTGATGTGCTGTCCGCCGGCACCGCTGGAACGGTACGTATCGATACGAATATCCTCATCACGAACCTCAACATCGATCTCTTTGTCGATATCCGGCATAACATCGCACGATACGAACGATGTCTGGCGTTTTCCTGCCGCGTTGAACGGAGAAATACGGACGAGACGGTGAACGCCTTTTTCGGATTTCAGATAACCGTAAGCGTTTTCGCCGTTGACCTGGAATGTCACGGACTTCACACCGGCCTCATCACCGTCCAGAAAGTCGAGTTCCTCGATCGTAAAGCCTTTGCGTTCTGCCCATCTGGTGTACATACGGTACAGCATGCCGCACCAGTCGCACGCCTCGGTTCCGCCTGCACCTGCGTTCAGTTTGATGATCGCATTGTCCTTGTCAAATTCGCCGGACAGCAGGGTTTTGATGCGGATGGCATCGAAGGATGCCTTGAACTCTTCCATCATTTCCGCGATTTCCGGAACAACGGAATCGTCATCCTCCTCCTGTCCCATCTCGATCAGAGTTTCCATATCTTCTTTGGCGGATACCAGTTTCTGATACGTATCTCTGTCCTCTTTCATGCTGCTCAGCTGTTTCATCTGCTCCTGCGCTTCTTCGGGGTTGTCCCAGAAATTGGGTTCCTCCATTTTACGCTCTAATTCTTCGATCCTCTGCTCTTTGTTAGCGAGGTCAAAGTGAATCCCTCACTTCCACTAATGGTTTATCGTATGTGCCAAGTTCCATTTTGAACTGGTCTAATTCAACTACCACAAGCTTCACCTGCTTTCTGTTTTATATTTTGTATGACACGCAGCTTCTGGTAGGGAAGCTGCGTGCTTTGTCAAACGGATCGTGCTCATCCGTCTCACTGCTGTTCTGCTTTTATCAAACCGGTTTTCTTCCGCAGCACTGTTTATACTTCTTGCCGCTTCCGCACGGGCATGGATCGTTTGGATAGATCTTACGCTCTGCGCGCTGTACCGGTTTTCTCGGGCCGGACTCGTCTTTGTTGGTTCCGGTCACTTTGGCTACCTGCTCACGTTCTACTTTCTGCTCAACACGTACATGGAACAGGAGACGGACGGTATCCTGCTGGATGGACTCGAGCATTTCGTTAAACATGTCGTAAGCTGCCATCTTGTACTCAACCTTCGGGTCTCTCTGGCCGTATGCCTGCAGGCCGATACCCTCGCGGAGCTGATCCATATCATCGATATGATCCATCCACTTCTGGTCGATAACCTTCAGAAGAACGACACGCTCAAGCTCACGAATCTGCTCCTCCTCCGGGAATTCTGCTTCTTTCTCCTCGTAGAGTTTAACAGCTTCCTCTTTTAACTGCTGTTTCAGCTCGTTTTTGGAAATCTTCTCTACGCGCTCTTTTGTCACTGCCTTCACCGGCATGATGGAGAGCAGCATCTCATTTAACTCGGTCAGATCCCACTCGGACTGCTCGGTGTTCTCGCCGATGCAGAGATCCACAGTATTGTCGATGGTATCGGCAATCATCTTGAAGATGGTGTCTCTCATGCTCTCGCCGTCCAGAACGCGGCGTCTCTCTTTGTAGATGATCTCACGCTGCTCGTTGTTGACCTGGTCATAGTCGAGCAGGTTTTTACGGATTCCGTAGTTGTTGCCCTCGATCTTCTTCTGCGCTTTTTCGATGGCGGAAGAAAGCATCTTGTGCTCGATCTGCTCATTTTCCGGTACGCCGAGGGATTTGAAAATGCCCATCAGTTTTTCGGAACCGAAGAGTCTCATCAAATCGTCTTCCAGGGAAATGTAAAAACGGGACTCACCCGGGTCTCCCTGACGGCCGGAACGACCGCGGAGCTGATTGTCGATACGGCGGGACTCATGACGCTCGGTGCCGATGATCTTTAAGCCGCCGGCAGCTTTTGCCACATCATCCAGCTTAATATCGGTACCACGGCCGGCCATGTTGGTCGCGATGGTAACGGCTCCTGCCTCACCGGCATGGGCTACGATTTCTGCCTCGAGCTCATGGAACTTCGCATTTAAGACCTGATGCGGAATTCCCTCGCGGCGCAGCATTTTGCTGATCAGCTCGGAAGTCTCGATGGTGATGGTACCAACCAGAACCGGCTGGTTCACGGCATGTGCCTCTTTGACTTCCTCTACGACTGCGTGGAATTTCTCTTTTTTCGTCATGTATACGGCATCGTCCATATCCACACGGATGACCGGGCGGTTGGTCGGGATCTCGATAACGTCCATGCCGTAGATGTCACGGAACTCCTGCTCCTCGGTGAGAGCAGTACCGGTCATGCCGGCTTTTTTCTCGTATTTGTTAAAGAAGTTCTGGAACGTGATGGTTGCCAGAGTCTTGCTCTCTCTTCTTACTTTTACGTGCTCTTTTGCCTCGATTGCCTGATGCAGACCATCGGAATAACGGCGGCCCGGCATGATACGGCCGGTGAACTCATCGACGATCAGAACCTCGTCGTCTTTGACTACGTAATCCTTGTCGCGGTGCATCAGATAATTGGCACGCAGTGCCAGGATGACGTTGTGCTGGATTTCCAGGTTTTCCGGGTCGGAGAGGTTCTCGATATGGAAGAAGTTCTCGACTTTCTTCACACCGTCATCGGTCAGGGTAACGAATTTGTCCTTCTCGTTGACGATGAAGTCTCCGGTCTCCTCGATCTCCTCGCCCATGATCGCGGTCATCTTGGTCATCTCGCCGCTTGCCTCGCCGCGCTGCATCTGGTGTGCCAGAATATCTGCGGTCTCGTACAGCTTGGTGGATTTGCTGCTCTGTCCGGAAATAATCAGAGGTGTTCTTGCCTCGTCGATCAGGACAGAGTCGACCTCGTCGATGATACAGTAAGCAAGCTCTCTCTGTACGAGCTGCTCTTTGTAGATCACCATGTTGTCACGCAGGTAATCGAAACCAAGTTCGTTGTTGGTGATGTAGGTGATGTCGCATGCATACTGCTGGCGGCGCTCATCGTTCTTCATATCGTTCAGAACGACACCGACGGTCAAACCGAGGAATCTGTGGACTTTGCCCATCCACTCAGCATCTCGGTTTGCCAGGTAATCGTTGACGGTAACAATGTGGACACCGCGTCCGGTCAGTGCATTCAGGTAAGCCGGAAGGGTGGAAACGAGGGTTTTTCCTTCACCGGTTTTCATCTCAGCGATACGCCCCTGATGGAGGATAATACCACCGATCAGCTGTACGCGGTGGTGTTCCATACCGAGGGAACGTTTTGCTGCCTCGCGGACGGTTGCGAATGCTTCCGGGAGAATGGAATCCAGGGATTCGCCTCCGTTGTAGCGGTCTTTATATTCCTTTGTCTTGGCACGCAGCTCTTCATCGGTCAGCGCCTGCATGGTCGGGCGGAGAGCTTCGATTTTGTCTACGATTGGATAGATTCGTTTCAGCTCGCGCTCACTGTGCGTACCAAAAAGTTTTTCTGTGAATTTCATAGAATGTTTGCTCCTGCTTTCTCTATTAATTGCCATATTAACATATGGTACTATTCTACCACTTCTGGCACAAGATAACAATGAATTTTTCGTAAACATTTGGTGCCGTTCCCCGGTTTTCCGCTGTTTTTACGGCTTTTCCCGGACTTTCCGGCCCTTTCCGCGAAAAAGTCACCCTGTTTCACAGCTTTTCTAAGCTGGAAACAGGGTGACTGTTCATTCTTTATTTACTTTTCAGCACTCCGGCTCGATCAGACCGTAGGTGTTGTTCTTTCTCTTGTAAACGACGTTTACTTCGTCGGTCTCTGCATTGCGGAATACGAAGAAGGTGTGTCCAAGAAGTTCCATCTGTACGCAGGCATCTTCCGGATACATTGGTTTCATGCCGAATTTTTTCGTACGGATGATCTGGATGTCTTCGTCCTCCAGATAGTCATGCTCCAGATATTCTTTCTGGAAGTTTCCTGCTTCCTGCTGTTTGTCGGCAATTTTGTTTTTGTATTTGCGAAGCTGGCGTTCGATGACTTCCTCTACCAGATCGATGGATACGTACATATCGTTGCTTACCTGCTCGGAACGGATGATGTTTCCTTTTACCGGAATGGTAACCTCAATTTTCTGTCTTTCTTTCTCTACACTTAAGGTTACAATGACATTTGTGTCAGGCGTAAAATATTTCTCCAGTTTGCCAAGTTTTTCGTTGACCGCGGCTTTTAATCCCTCTGTCACGTCAATATTTTTTCCGCTGATGGTAATTTTCATTATGCCCAACCCCTTTGCTCTCAAATTTTACAGGTTTTTCACTTCCCCTGTAAGTAACTCTAATTATAGCAATAGTTGTCTCTATTTGCAATAGTATTTAGAAAATTCATGAATATTTTAGAGTTTTTTCCTGCAATTTTTGTGATTCTTTCTTTCCGTCCATTTTTTCTCGCATCTATATGAGGAAATCAAACACACTTTATCCTGTCATGTTATTTTCTTTGCTTGTTATCTTTTTCCTTACCTTCTGCACATTTCCAGTACGTCTTCAAATTTCATGTTTCCGCCAAACAGATCCAGTGCGCTTCCGATCGTCACATCCACATGATCGTTCCCAACCTTTTTCAGCAGTTCCAGATCCGCAAAGTTTCCGACGCCGCCGGCATATGTAACAGGGAAATCTTTCATTTTCGCAAGTAATTCCACCAGTTCTGTCTCGATACCGGATGCTTTTCCTTCGACATCTACCGCGTGGATCAGAAATTCATCACAGTATTCCGTCAGATGATGCAGGAGCGGTTCCGTTACTTCTTCCTCTGTAAACTTTTGCCAGCGGTCCGTTACAATATAATATTTCCCGTTTCGTTTCCGGCAGCTTAAGTCCATGGTCAGCCGCTGTTTTCCAACAGTCGTTACCAGTTTTTCGAGATTTTCATAGAATACATGGCCATCCCGGAACACATACGATGTCACGATCACATGGCTTGCACCGGCCGTCAGAAATTCGCAGGCATTTTCCGCGTCGATACCGCCGCCAACCTGCAGTCCGCCCGGATACGTAGAAAGTGCCAGCAGCGCCTGCCGCTTTGTTTCCGGATAATATTCGGAATCTTTTTTGTTCAGAAGAATCACATGACCTCCGGTGATCCCTTTTTCTTTATATAACTGCGCATAGTAAGACGCATCCTGCTCCGAAACAAAATTTTCATTTGCCTGGTTTCCCTGATCTTTTAAGGATCCCCCAACAATCTGTTTTACTTTTCCATTGTGGATATCAATACATGGTCGAAATTTCATAAATAAAGTCCCCTGTCCCTTTCCTGTTCATCGAATGGATATCTGTAGTTAGCGATAATTCGGTTAAAAAATTTTTATCTCCCTCAAATTTCTCATATTATATCAAATTTCGGACTTCCTGTGTACAAATTCACTCTTTTTTCACTAAAAAGCTCCCCTTGGATCTTTTGTTCGTGTGCATGACAGCAAAAAAATGCCGCAATCCGGATTTTTTCCCGAACTGCGGCATCCCATTATACTTTATCTTATGTTTTGTCCTATCCCGTGCTTATGCCTAGACTCATGTTTCAGTCTATCCTTGGGTTTATGCCTGGAATCATGTTTTCTACTCCTGTACCACAGAATAAGAATAGTCAGAAAGATTGACACGGATCACCGTTTCTTCTCCGGACGGTGTACCGTCCATTTTCACATCAACATGATCACCTTCGTAATGTACTTCATATGCCCAATAGTATCCCGGATAGAAACTTTCTACTTCATACAATTCATTTCCGTCTTTATCAATTGCGCCAAAATCCGGTCCATAGAAAGAGCAGTAATAAAGTGTTCCGTCCGGTCCGAAATCCGTTCCTGTCATGGAACCATGTGATGATGCACTGTGCCAGATTTCTTTTCCGTCCCGGAGGCGTACGGCATAAATAACTCCACAATGCGCATAATAATACCTGTCTTCATAAATTCCAATTTCTGTATTGGCTGTTATCTCCGCTGCCGGAGATTTTTCTGTCTCAATGGTCCATACTACATTTTCATCCTGATCCAATCCGGTAATCACAGCATACTCCTGATCCCGATTTTCTTCTGAAGCAAACAGGTCATGCGTTTTTTCTCCGTTATTATAAAAGGTTTCCAGTATTACATGTGTTGCATCTTTTTTTGCCACCTTTTCCAGAGCAGCTTTCAGATTCAGCATCGGATACTCTTCCCGCTTGTCCTCCTGACAGGTTGATCTTGCGGTTCCGGCTGTGGAGATCAGTGTCTCTTTTACCTCCTCCGCCGAAAGTTCCGGAGCCACAGACCACAGAACAGCCGCAGAACCGGAAACCAGTGGGGCCGCCATGGATGTTCCAGACAGATTTCCATATTTAATCCCGTTTTTCACTGTTCTAAGATTTTTATGTCCTGGATTTTCTTCAGTATAGGAATCATCTTTTTCTGTAATCGTGCTGTAAACATCATATCCAGGTGCAACAATATCTATATTGGAACCATAATTTGAAAATTCTGTCATTTGATATCCCTTTTCTGTTTCCTGCACTGCACCTACAATCAGGATATGATTTCGAATTTTCTCATAGGAGTATCCGCTTCTGCTTAATCTATGCGTTTCTCCATCCAGTCTGTTATAAACCTCCTCATTAATTCCGCAATAATCTCCTGTCTTTTGAGCATCAAATCCCACACCACCGTTATCATACCCATTGCCTGCACTCTGGACAATTAAAAATCTTTCCTGTTGATTTAAAAGCAATTCAAAAAGCATCACTATCATCTGACTGGAAGTGCATTTTGCGCTCGTTTCTAATTTCTTTTGATAACTTTCGTACAACTCATATTTCTGATCAATCTTCCCTTTTTCTATGAGAAACTCCGCTATTTTTTCTTCCCATACCGGTCTTTCCCCGATTAGCGTATCTTTTAAATACTGCTCTCTGGATTGTATCACAGTTGCCCATGAATTATTCACCACGCAGGCCGTATGTTCACTTAGCATCGTTTCAATCATCTGTTTTGTTACATTTACATATTCTCCTGTACTGAAGAGATCTTCTTTCCACCAGCTCACAAAATACAAATCCGTCCGATCTGCCACACCACGGATTCCGGCCTGATTATTTTCCGCACCGATCAATCCCGTCACATGTGTGCCATGGTCAAATGCCAGATTTTCTTTGTAATCTTCCAGCCAGTGAATTTTACTTTCGCCGTTTTTCTGAAATTCTTCGTGTTCCGCATCAACTCCATCATCCATAATGCCGACCGCCACATTGGCAAGATCCTGCTCGTGGGAATCAACATAGTCCCATGCAGAAAATGCTCCAATTGCCTCTGCCCACCAGTCATTTCCATCTGGTTTGCTTTCATTATGGTCATTATTCTTTTTATCCTGTTCTCCTGCCTCCCATGGATTCTCATCTGCAGTATTTTCCATCATCATCGGAATTTCCGTCGAACTGTAGAGCACATTTTCTTCTTCCATCAGAATTTCAGCCTTCTGTTCCAGATCCGCATACGCGGTGTCCTCCACCAGGATTTCAATCACGTTCATGCTTCCGCTCATATTTCCAACCAGCGTTCCATCTACCTTTGCTGCAAGTGCTTCCCGCTCTTCCTGGCTACTGTTTTCTATCAGATAAACAATCAGCAGATTTTCGTAGTACAACAGGCCGGTATCTTCATCATAAGAAACGGTACTTACCGACGGCTGATAAACCGTATCCCCATTGGCACATTTTTTCATTGTGCCTGGCTCTTTCACATCCTGACTATCCTGCGACTGTTCTCCATTCTGATTCTTGTTCTGTTTTTGGCTTTGGTCACCTTCATCTGCCTGCACTTTTTCCTGTTTTTGTTTCCATTCTTCCAGTTGTCTTTCTTTCCATCCCTGTATTTGCTTCTTCTGTGATCCAACTGCAATGGCAAGCAGGATACCTAAAAACAGCACAATCACAATGACAAGTACCAGAAATCTTCGAATTTTCTTTTTTCTCTTCTTCTTTTTTTCTTCCGCCACATGGCAGCCACAGTACTGGCAATAGGCATCTTCTTTCTGAATCCTGCGTCTGCACCTGGGACATTTGATTTCCTTTTTCATTTTCTGCTCCTCTTATTGCAGTTTTGATCCGCAGCGCGTACAAAACTTTTCTCCTTCTTTCGGAATTCTTCCGCAGGAGGGACACGCTGACCGCATCTTCGAAGCTGCCGGGTTCTTTGATACGGTTTCTTCCGGCTTAATTTTTTTCGATTCCGTTTTTTTTGATTTGATTTTTTCCGGCTCAATTTTTCTTGAAATACTTTTCTTTGAAGCACTTTTCTCTTTAGAAACCATTCCCCACAGTGCAAATATAAGAATCAGAACATGAAGTGCTATCCACATCCACACAAATTCCATGCGAAGCGGCATTCCTGTCATCTGGCCGTTATAATCAACCTTGTTTTTCCATCCCCAGCTGAGTCGTTGCATTGACCACGCAAGACCTCCGTTTGTCACGATGGATAATACAATTGCCAGAACATAGGTCTTTTTTCCATTTAACAGCGTAACCAGAACTGATCCCACAAGCGTTACTGCCGCTGTTCCAATCAACCATGCGTTGATATTTTCAAAGACACTTTCCTGCATCAGTTTCCAGATCATCCCTCCGACAAAAGAGTCTCCTTCCTGGCTTTCCATTCCATAGAGAATCACATCGTAAAGCCGGATGGCATCATCTTTCCAGCCGATCATTCTGCAGAAATATAGTGGTATCGTACATAAAAACAGAATTACAATGACGTATTTTGCTTTTGTTTTCATCTGAAAATTCTCCTGTTCTGCTCTATTTTTATACTTCTTCTGATGGTTCCAGCACCATTTTGCTATCTGCTGTATCCATTTCCGAAAATAACTTTTTGCCTTTCAGATCGTAATAATCTGTCTTATCTACCTCGACATATTCCGACTCACCATCCACAGTCTCTTTTTCTTCCTCGCTGTATGTTACCTGCAGGATTCCATCACTGACCAGTTCTCCTTTTTTTCCATCCTCAACGGTATATAACAGATTCCCGCTTAAATCATACAATTCTTTCTGATCGATCAGTAATGTCTTATCTTCCATGGAAAAAGATTCTCCGGCAATCGGATCGGCAATTTCTTTCATGGTATCCGCATTGATCAGGCAGACATAAAACTGATTATCTTCCCCATACATGGAAAGTGCAAGAACATTATCCTCGATGCAGCTTGTTGTAGTGGAATAATATTTAAAATACGGCGCATACTTTCCTGTATATTTTTTGATATCGCCTGTCTCCAGATCACACAAAAAATAAATGTCCTGGTCGTCCTGTCTTACCGTAAAAAGTGCATATTTTTTTGTCCAGTCGAGCAGAGTCGGATATCCGCCAAACGGGCCAAGATACTGACTCGGGATTTCAATTTCTTTTTCTTCTCCATTCCCGATCACTGTAATATGAAACGGATTTTCATCCCCTGCCCAATATCCATCGTCCATTGCGCCCGTTTCTATGATAAGTCCGTCCCGCATTCCATGTTCTTCTGCTTTGTCAAACGAAACGTTTAACTCTGTTTCTTTTCCCAGTTCCGGCTCAACCAGAACACAGACTTCTTTCGTACCGTCCATTTTTTTATACAGAAATTTTCCATCACCCATGTAGGATCTTTTAAAGCTCAGATTTTCCAGGTCCTGATTGCTGACTGTATAATCACACACTTCACCCCCTTCCGGACTATACAGTGTATATTTCCAAAACCCGGCATCATCCCAGGATACATTTTCTTCCTCCTCCAGCCAGGTATAACCACCGCCGTAATCTGCCACTTTGTCTGCATCATACTGGCTTTTTATCATTCCATCCGTGTCAATCACATAAAAAATATTGTCATAGACGAACCAGTTATAACCATTATTAAAATTCACATCGTACCGATAAATATCTGCATCAATTGCATCTTCATCAAAAGGTATATAAAACTTTAACTTTCCCTTTTTATCCAGAAAGCCTTTGTAAGATTCCCCCTTTCCGTGAATTCTTACAAAGGCAAGTCCATCCTGAAATTCTCTTGCATCAGAAAATTTCATATTTTCCAATGTATGAGACGTCTCCGCATTTGAACTTATATCGTCTTCATCATCCGACCATGTATCATCATCATCTTCTTCTTCTTCTTCGTCGTCGTCGTCTTCGTCGTCATAGTTTTCTTCCGATCCATCGTCCCAACCCTCAAAGTCGAGATACCATTTTCCGTCAATTTCAACAACCGCTATCTCCATTTCTTCCGGTTCTATGCCAGATGCACTCACTTCCACAAACACATTTCTTGCATCGGTGACCGTATCTCCTTCTTCTCCATAATGACTTTTTATTTTTTCCATGTTGCCTTCGGGCTGTTTTTCTGATCTGACTGGCCAATGGGTAATTTGTATATCCCCAACTTCATCTTGCAGTTTCTGAAATTCCTCTTCCACTGCATTTTCTATGATCCACTGTAACGTTTCCCCATATTGGCCAAAATACCGCTCCGGCAACAGGCTCAGAAGCGTATCGGTATCTCCTGTAAATAATGCTTCGACTGCACGATCTGCCACCTGCATATATTCCTCATCGGACTCCTGGCTTTCCGCTGTTTTTCCAGCTTTTTCCCCTGATTCCGTCATCTGGAGTATTCCATATTCCGGAACAAACTTCCATGGATATAAAATTGCTATAGCCGCCATAATTCCAAAAGTAATGATCAAAATTCGGCTTCCTGCTTTTTTCATATATTCTCTACTCCTTTTTCTCTCATCGTATCTTTACTTCTGAATAGAGTCCTAATATAATTTTCCAGATTTTTTGCACTCTCTTACTCTGTAAGGACACTGCTACTCTGCTTTCCACAATAGGTAATAGGGATCTCTTCTCACCAGTCCAGCCCATTGTCTGTAATGGTTATGGTATGTCCCAGTTTTTCTTTCGTGAGAATTTCATAACTGTCTCCATATAATTCTACAAATGGGTGTTCCATGTTTTCCCCGGACTTCACACAGAAAACTACTGCTCCGACTGCCACTATTGCAGTCAGGCCAAGTGCTGTCGCAATTTTCCATCCTTTTTTTCTGCGTTTTACCGGCAGCACGGCGTCCGATTTATTGTATTCTGCTCTTTTACGTTCAGCTGTGTTTTTTTCTTCTTCTTTTTCTTCTGCTATCTTTTTATTTTCTGCTGTTTCCCTCGTTTTCGGTCTGACAGGTTCTATCGTTTTTTTCACACTCGGTTTGACCGGCTCTGTTTTTTTCCTCTGCTCCTCTTTCCCATCATCCGGCACTATATCTGGCACTACAATATTTCCATCCTCCAGTTTTGCTCCACAGCTTCCGCAAAATCTTGTCGCATCTGACCACTCTTTTCCACATACCGGGCATTTTTTCATACTTGTTTTCCTCTCCTGTCCCTTTTTATCCACAAATCTTTTTTCTTTGCAATAAATGATCCAAAATCCACCTCCCTATTTTGGATCATTTATCTTTTTGCTGTCTGATTTGATCTTCTCTTCTGTGCTTTGCTTTTTCAAACACGCTCTCGATTTTACTCGTCAACTTTATGTCCACAAACCGTACAGAATTTCATATCCGGTTCCAGCGGTGCTCCGCATTCACTGCAAAAATCCGGCCGTTCCTGTTCTTCTTCCACTGTTTCCTGTTCTTCACTCTGCAGTTTCATTCCACAGCTGCTGCAGAACATCATTTCCGGTTTGATTTTTGCACCGCAGCGCGGGCAGCTGTTCATTGCATTGATTGCCTGGATCTGCAGTTTGCATGCTTCCATAGCCTCTTCCAGCTCCCGGATCTGGCCAATTTCCTCTTTGACTTCTTCCAGCGGATTTTCCCGATATGCACAGTAAACTTTATATCCTATTTCACTGTAGATTTCATTGATTTTCGTCTCCGATTCAGAAATCGCCATATTCAGTTTCGTAATCTCCGACAAATCCTTTGCTTTTTGCATAGTTGAATATCCTGCTTTTGAAATTTTTCCTTTTACTCCATCTAAAAATGCCATTTTTCTTCCCCTTCCATTTCTTTTTTGTACTTTATAATCTGCTTTTTTTAGATCTGCCGTCTTCTCTCTTATAAGGGGCTTTCCCCTCCTGATTCACGCAATTCCCCGCCTCACTGCTTATTGCTTTCCTCAATGAAAACAGGGATTTCCTTGATTTGATTAAATTTTTCCGCTCAGCGCGCATCACTTTTCGATTCGTTTTTCTATTTTTCTTCCTTATAGCTTTTCAGGACACGGCTCAGACTCTCCGGCGATAAATGCAGATAGGAAGCGATATCTTTCTTACTCACAACGTCTACCAGATCCCGATAGGTATCAACAAAATATTGATATCGTTCCTTTGCCCTGTGGTTTGCAACAATATCCTCATGTTCAATTAGCTTTTTATATGCAAGGCTGAGTGCACGGTTATATAAACGCATCATTTCCGGCGATTGCTCAATCAACTTCAACAATTCTGGTATCGGGACGCACAGCATGGTACACGAACTGATTGATTCTATCGTCAAAAGTGATTTCACATTTACGGATAAATTGGAAATTCCTACAACAATGTCTCCTTTTAAATAACCAAAGCAGGAAACATGCTCTTTTCCATCTCCCTTGCTTTCACAATACCCTTTTACAATGCCCGATACCAGAAAAGGAACGCATGGCAGCGGTTCCCCTTCTCGAATGATAACTTCCTTATCTTTCACCTTCCAGACATACGCCATTTGTTCCAGACTGCTCAGCACATTTTTATTTTTGATACCTAAATAAGTTTTGAAGAACTCCTGTTTTTCTATATTTTCATTTTCCAACCGCTCTATTTCCTTTCTGCCTTTTTATTTTACATTACATAACATCAATCTTTTTTATTCCTATGCGATTTTGTTAATTATATCATGAACAGTTTTTCACATCTCATCATTCTCTTGATTTAGATCAATATTTGCAATTTTCTGAATATTCTGTATTTTTAAATTTTGTCAAAAAAGAAGAACCTGTTTCTCCTGCAGGTTCTTCTTTTCATTTATCTCATATTTTCTATTTCTTTCATATTAGAGCGTGTTGGAAAAGACTTTTCATATTCTACATGCTCAAGTCTGTGAGAAATTTTGTCCGAATGAGAACAAAAACAGATAGATTTTTTATTTATCAATATCCTCAAACGCTTCCTTCACCTTATCCATAAACCCTTTTTTCTTCTTCGGCTGTTCTGCGGTATTCTCACCATCGGCTGCTTTTGCTTCTGGCACCTGACGGTTTCCGCAAGCTTCATCAAAGGCACGAAGGGCTTCTTTTGCTTTTTCGTTCAGCCTGGTCGGTGTCTGAACAACAAGTGTTACATAGTGATCGCCGCGTACATTGCTGTTTCGGAGAGATGGAACGCCTTTTCCTTTCAGACGGATCTTGGTATCGGTCTGAGTTCCCGGTTTTACGGTATAGAGAACGTCCCCGTCAACGGTGCTGATCTTCACATCACCGCCGAGCGCTGCCTGCGCAAATGTAATCGGTGCGGTAGAGAAGATGTTCATATCCTGTCTCTGGAAGATCGGATGACGGGTTACCTGAACCTCGACAAGCAGATCTCCTCTCGGTCCGCCGTTTACACCCGGCTCACCTTTTTCACGGATCCGGATACTCTGTCCATCGTCGATTCCGGCCGGAATATTGACCTGAATGCGTTTTCTGCTGGATGTATAGCCCGTGCCGTGGCATGCGGTACATTTATCACGGATGATTTTTCCGGTTCCGTTACAATCCGGACAGGTCGTCACGTTTCTCACAGAGCCGAACATGGTCTGCTGTGTGTACGTAATCTGACCAGTTCCGTTACATTTGGAGCATGTCTCCGGTGAAGTTCCTGGTTTTGCGCCGGTTCCGTGGCACGTTGTACAGGTATCCTTCAGGTTGATCTCGAGCTCTTTCTGGCATCCGAAAACAGCTTCCTCAAACGTAATGTGGACAACAGCGCGGAGGTTTGCTCCCTTCATCGGTCCATTGTTTGCTCTTCTTCTGCTTCCACCGCCACCGAACAGGTCGCCGAAAATATCGCCGAAGATATCACCCATATCTCCGCCGCCAAAGTCGAAGCCGCCGAATCCGCCGGCTCCTGCGCCGCCACCGCCGTTTTCAAATGCAGCGTGGCCAAACTGATCGTACTGACGCCGTTTGTCCGGATCACTCAGCACGCCATAGGCTTCTGTCGCCTCTTTAAATTTTGCCTCGGCCTCTTTGTCGCCCGGGTTCATATCCGGATGGTATTTCTTGGCCAGTTTACGGTATGCTTTTTTTAATGTTGCATCGTCCGCTCCGCGGTCTACGCCGAGGACCTCGTAATAATCTCTTTTTTCTGCCATTTATGTTCACCTTTTCATTTCTGTTCCACAAATTTCATCTTTGCAGAAATGTTTTTCCGCACGCTCCAGTATAGCACTTTTCCGAAAGCAATACCAGCATAAATACAGGGGGCGGAATGTATTTTCCGTCCCCTGCAAACATTCGCCTCACAGGGCTTTTTGCGTTTATTTACTTATTGTTTCAACTCACAGTCGGTATTTTCACGGAGTGTGACATGCCGAAAATTAAACCTCTTTGTAGTCAGCGTCTACGACATCGTCGTCATGGCCGCCTGCTGCTCCGGCATTTCCCATATCCGGGCCTGCACCTGCTGCTCCAGCACCAGCGCCTGCTGCGCCGCCCTGCTGCTCATACAGTTTTGCAAACAGTTTCTGAGCGCTTGTCATCAGTTTTTCCTGAGCTGCTTTCAGATCAGCTACCTGTGCATCGGTCATCTCTTCCGGATTGCATTTTGCAATGAGATCTTTCAGTGCGTTCAGGTCAGCTTCTACTGCTGTTTTGTCGTTTGCATCAAGCTTGTCGCCGACTTCCTCGATTGCTTTCTCGGTCTGGAATACCATGGAGTCTGCATCGTTTCTTGCGTCGATTGCTTCTTTTCGTTTCTTATCCTGAGCCTCGAACTCAGCAGCTTCTTTGACTGCTTTGTCGATCTCGCTGTCGGACATGTTAGAGCCTGCGGTGATGGTGATGTGCTGCTCTTTTCCTGTTCCCAGGTCTTTTGCAGATACATTTACGATACCGTTGGCATCGATATCAAAGGTAACCTCGATCTGCGGAACGCCTCTTCTTGCTGGCGGAATTCCATCCAGACGGAACTGGCCGAGGGATTTGTTGTCTTTCGCGAACTGACGCTCACCCTGTACAACGTTGATATCTACTGCAGTCTGGTTATCTGCTGCTGTGGAGAAGATCTGGCTCTTCTTGGTCGGGATTGTGGTGTTACGCTCGATCAGACGAGTTGCAATACCTCCCATGGTCTCGATGGACAGAGACAGTGGAGTTACATCCAGAAGAAGGATATCGCCTGCGCCGGCGTCTCCTGCAAGTTTACCACCCTGTACGGAAGCACCAAGTGCTACGCACTCATCCGGGTTCAGGCTCTTGCTTGGCTCGTGTCCGGTCAGCTGTCTTACTTTATCCTGTACAGCCGGGATACGGGTAGAGCCGCCTACCAGAAGGACTTTGGAAAGCTCGGATGCCTGAAGGCCTGCATCAGAAAGTGCTCTCTGTACCGGCTCTGCGGTTTTCTCTACCAGGTCGTGGGTCAGCTCATCGAATTTAGCCTTTGTCAGGTTCATATCGAGATGTTTCGGGCCATCTGCGGTTGCAGTGATGAACGGCAGGTTGATGTTGGTTGTAGTAGCGCTGGAAAGCTCTTTCTTTGCTTTCTCTGCTGCTTCTCTGATTCTCTGCAGAGCCATTTTATCATTGGAAAGATCTACACCTTCCTGTTTCTTGAACTCAGCGAGGATATAATCTGTTACTTTCTGGTCGAAGTCATCGCCGCCCAGACGGTTGTTTCCTGCTGTGGAAAGAACTTCGATAACGCCGTCACCGATCTCGATGATGGAAACATCGAAAGTACCGCCGCCAAGGTCGTATACCATGATCTTCTGCTCATTTTCGTTGTCCAGTCCGTATGCCAGAGCTGCTGCGGTAGGCTCGTTGATGATACGTTTTACATCAAGACCTGCGATTTTACCGGCATCTTTGGTTGCCTGACGCTGTGCGTCATTGAAGTAAGCCGGAACTGTGATAACTGCTTCTGTTACTTTCTCACCAAGGTAGTTCTCTGCATCACCTTTCAGTTTCTGAAGAATCATAGCGGAGATCTCCTGCGGAGAGTATTTCTTTCCTTCGATATCTACTTTATAGTCAGTACCCATCTCACGTTTGATGGAACGGATGGTTCTGTCTGCGTTTGTTACAGCCTGACGTTTTGCCGGCTCGCCGACCAGACGGTCACCTGTTTTTGTGAATGCTACGATAGAAGGAGTTGTTCTTTCACCCTCTGCGTTTGCGATAACGGTTGGTTTTCCACCTTCCATAACGGCTACACAGCTGTTTGTTGTTCCTAAGTCAATACCAATAATTTTGCCCATTGTTGTTTCCTCCTCAATGAATTATGCTAAAAAATGGTTTAATTTCTATTTATTTATCTTCAAGGCTTAATTAGCCACCTTGACCATACTGTGACGGACTACGGAGCCTTTGTACATGTAGCCCTTCAGGAACTCTTCTACGACGATGTTCTCGCCGGCTTCCTCATCCTCCACATGCATCACCGCGTTGTGCAGGTTCGGATCGAATTCCTTTCCAACGGCCTCGATCACGGTTACACCGAGTTCATCGAGTGCTGTGGTAAACTGTTTGTATACTTTATTCATGCCGTCTGCGAACGGATCTTCCTCCGGGTTTTCCACCGTTGCAAGTCCGCGCTCGAAGCTGTCAACAACCGGAAGAATCTTCTCGATGATGTCTTTTGCTCCAATGGCATACATATTTGCTTTTTCTTTTTCGGTGCGTTTGCGGAAGTTATCGAACTCTGCCATCTGACGGGTCAGACGGTCAGTCAGCTCTTCGATTTTCTCATCTTTTTTATCTTTTTTCTTTTTGAAGAACTTTCGTTCTTTGCCATCCTCAGCAGTTTCTTCTGCAGCTTCCGCTTCTTTTGCCTCTGCTGCTTTCTTTGCTTCTTCCTGCTCCGCAGCCGGTTCGGTTTCCGGCAGATCGGTCTCTGCTCCGGTTTCTTTTTCCATCTCGCGTGTAGGTTCTTCCATGGTTTCCTCTTTCTTTCTATTTTCTTCGCTCACTGATCATTCCACCTTTCTACTCACCTGTGTCCGGCTTTTTGAAGACGGCGTCCAGTTGAACTTTTAATGTTTTCAGGTTATCTACCACATTTTCGTAATCCATCCGCTTTGGTCCCACGATACCGATTGTTCCGCGCATACCGTTTCCCATATCGTATGTGGTGGTGACCACGCTGCAGTCCCGTAAGGGTTCCATCGAAGATTCATTTCCGATGTATACCTGAATACCGGTATTTTCCTCTCCGTCCTGCTCCTCGGCAGCTCCTTTGATCATATCGACCAGTTTCTGCCGTTCCTCGAATGTGGAAATCAGCTGGCTGGCTTTGCTGCTGTCGGAAAGCTCAGGGTACTTGAAAATGTTGGTTGCGCCGCTGGTGTACACCGGCACATCTTCTTCGCTGACTGCGATGGCTTCCGCTACGGTATCGACCACTTTGCTGATGATGCCGGAGTGGATGCCTGCCTGCTCTTTCATCTTCTTGATCATGCCAAGATTGATTTCTTCAATGGTCAGGCCATTGAGCTGTGTGTTCAGAAGCAGGTTCAGCTTTAATATCTGTTCATCGTTGATGGTCTCGTCGAGGTCGATCATCTGGTTTTTCACCAGGTTGCCTTCTACGACGATGACGGCCAGGAGCTGCTCTTCATTGACTTTTGAGAGCTGGATGAATTTCACTTTATTTCTGTGATATTCCGGTCCTGTAATCAACGTTGCATAGTTGGTAGATGAAGCGAGGACTTTGACAACCTGCTGCAGAACTTTTTCCATTCGGTCTGTTTTTTCAATGACCATGTTTTTGATGTCTGCAACTTCCTGTTCTTTTTCCCGCATCAGCTCATCTACATAGAGGCGGTAGCCTTTATCGGAAGGAATGCGTCCTGCGGAAGTGTGGGGCTGTAAGATGTAACCCATCTCTTCCAGATCGGACATTTCATTCCGGATTGTGGCGGAGCTTAAATTCAAATCCGTGTATTTGGAAATCGTTCTTGAGCCGACCGGCTCGCCCGTTTCCAGATACGTCTGGATGATCGCTTTTAATATTTTTCTTTTTCTTTCATCCAATTCTGTATCCACTAAGATAAGCTCCTTCCTGTTGTATAGTCCTGTTAGCACTCGTTTCAGTGGAGTGCTAACATCTATGCTCTTAAGATAGCACTCTGCCTTTTGTTTGTCAACACCTTTTCCCGGTTTTTCTATGAAGAAATTGTGAAAAAAGTATAAACCGTTTTCTTTCTGAAAAGGAATCTGACTTTTCTTTTTTATTGCATTCTACTGTTTCAAAGGCGCTATAGCCGTATGGTAGGATTCTGCCATTTCGATACGACCATTTAGTAGCATTTTCTCAGAGGTGATGAATCATGAAATATCAGAGACTGGAGGATCTGCGCACGGACCGCGATCTGACGATCCGCCAGGTTGCCGACTATCTCGGCTGCAACCGCGATGTGTATACCCGATATGAAAAAGGCGTCCGGCAGCTGCCGATCTCCATTGCCATCCGTCTGGCGGAGCTGTATCAAGTCAGTCTGGATTATCTGGTCGGCATCAGCGATGAGAAGCGGCCGTATGGATCCTGACTTTCCGGTGTCTCCGCCGCAGCAAAAGCAGGAGGACAGTTTTTCTTCTCCCTGTCCTCCCTGTTTTGCTTTTTCGTTTACAGATTCTGCAGATATTCCATCATCCGCGTTTCGCTGAGTTTCCATCCGTCCGGCTCCCCGCAGAGATACAGCGTAAAATGCCCGCACGGGACTCCGTTTTCCAGGTGGATGCCGGTATACAGTTCTACAATGAGGAGTTCTTCTGCTTTTTCTTCATATATATTAGTGATCTGATAGATGCGCTCTCCCTTTTCGTCCACCGGCCATTCTTTCTTCAGCACATCCCTCAGACGGCTCTCCCGCCCCTGCGCTTCGCATTCTTCCTCCCGGCTGATCATTTTTTCAAACGCTTCCGGCGTCTCCATCCGTTCCACTATATTCTGGACAAAATCTTCTATTTCTATTCTTTCTGCTTTTCCCATTCGTTCCCCCATTTCTGCCGTACATATTTTTCTGTTTTCTGCACAGGCTGTCTTCACCCGCCGTTTCTCTCTCCCGCCCCATTCTCCAATTTGCGACCATATGATCTGATTTAACTTTGTCCATCCAACCGTTTGGTAGTATGGGTTTGAATCTGAAAGGATGGTACAACGTATGAAATACCAGAGAATTGAAGATATGCGGATCGATCAGGATCTCACCATCAAAGAGATTTCTGCCCTGCTCGAATGCAACCGCGACGTCTATTCCCGCTACGAAAAAGGAATCCGCGACATCCCGATCGACTATGTGATCCGGCTTGCACGGTTCTATGACTGCTCGGTCGACTATCTGCTGAGTGTCTCCAGTAAAAAGAGAAAATTCGGCGATTAATTTTTTTATTGTTGTCTTTTTATTTTTGTGTTTTGCGTTTTGATACGACCGTTTGGTCGTATTTTATATTATAATGGTATTCTTATTTTGCGTCAATTCTGAACAAGAAGGAATCAAAATCGGACGCAAAAAAGCGTGCCGGAAAGTTTTCTGTCGCTTTTCCGGCACGCTTTTTTTCATGCTCTTTTCTTCTTTTTTATTTCTCATTTTTTATTCTTCCATGTCATCCAGGCTCTTCTTCAGTGTGATCATTTTGTCACGCAGCTCGGCGGCCATTTCGAAGTTGAGTTCGGCGGCAGCGGCTTTCATCTGTTTCTGTACCTGGCCGATCAGTTTTTCCAGTTCTTCGCGGCTCATGGACTCCGGGTCTTTTTCCATCTTTTCTTCTGTCTTTGCCACTTCTTTCGAAATGCTGATGAGATCGCGGACGGCTTTTTTGATGGTGGTCGGAGTGATGCCGTGTTCTTTGTTGTAGGCTTCCTGCAGGGCACGGCGGCGCTTCGTCTCGTCGATCGCTAGGCGCATGGAATCGGTCATCACATCGGCGTACATGATAACATGGCCCTCGCTGTTTCGCGCGGCACGGCCGATGGTCTGGATCAGGGAGGTTTCGGAACGCAGGAAACCTTCTTTATCGGCATCCAGGATCGCCACGAGTGTGATTTCCGGGATGTCGAGACCCTCACGCAGAAGGTTGATACCGACGAGCACATCGAAGACATCGAGACGCATATCACGGATGATCTCGGTCCGTTCCAGGGTGTCGATATCGGAGTGCAGGTAGCGCACGCGGATGCCGGCCTCTTTCATATAGTCGGTCAGATCCTCTGCCATACGCTTCGTCAGCGTCGTCACGAGAACTTTGTTGTGTTTTTCAGTTTCTTTCTTTACTTCCGAAATCAGATCGTCGATCTGTCCCTCCACCGGGCGCACCTCGACATCCGGGTCGAGAAGGCCGGTCGGGCGGATGATCTGTTCGGCGCGCAGCAGCTCGTGGTCTGCCTCGTAGTCGCCCGGCGTGGCAGATACGAAGAGGATCTGATCGATCCGGTCCTCGAACTCGCCGAAGTTCAACGGGCGGTTGTCTTTTGCGGACGGCAGACGGAATCCATAGTCCACCAGCGTCGATTTCCGCGACTGGTCGCCGGCATACATGCTGCGGATCTGCGGAACAGTCTTATGCGACTCATCCACGATGATGAGGAAATCATCTCCGAAATAGTCCATCAGTGTGTAGGGCGGCTCGCCTGGCTTTAATCCGGAGAGGTAACGCGAATAGTTTTCGATGCCGGAACAGATGCCGGTTTCTTTGAGCATCTCAATATCGAAATTGGTCCGCTCCTCGATGCGCTGGGCCTCGATCAGTTTTCCCTCGTGCTTGAAGAACTTCACCTGCTCTTCCATATCCTTTTCAATCTCGCCTGTTGCTTTCAGGATCGTGTCCATCGGCACAACGTAGTGGGAGGCCGGAAAGATTGCGATATGGTTCAGTTCACATAAGATTTCACCCGTCAGCGTATCGATCTGCACCAGACGGTCAATCTCATCCCCGAAGAACTCGACGCGCACCGCCTTGTCCGTCTCTTCCGCCGGAAAAATCTCCAATACATCACCGCGCACGCGGAACGTACCGCGGTGGAAATCCATATCATTCCGGTCATACTGAATATCAATCAACTGCCGGATCACATCGTCCCGGTCCTTTTCCATTCCCGGGCGGAGCGAAATAATCATCTCCATGTAGTCCTTCGGGCTTCCGATTCCATAGATACACGAAACACTGGAAACCACAATGACATCGTTCCGCTCACTCAGTGCAGAAGTCGCGGAAAGCCGCAGCTTATCAATCTCATCGTTCCGCGCAGAGTCCTTCGCAATATACGTATCCGAAGACGGCACGTAAGCCTCCGGCTGGTAGTAGTCGTAGTAGGAGACAAAGTATTCGACGCTGTTTTCCGGGAAATATTCTTTGAATTCTCCGTAAAGCTGCGCCGCCAACGTCTTATTGTGCGCAATAATCAAAGTCGGCTTGTTCAACTGCTGGATCACATTCGCCATCGTAAAAGTCTTGCCAGAGCCCGTAACCCCTAGTAAAGTCTGGCATTGGTTGCCTTCCCGGAACCCTTTGACAAGGGTTTCGATCGCCTGCGGCTGGTCTCCGGTCGGCTGATAATCTGACACTAATTTAAACTTTTTCTGTTCGTTTTCCACTTCAATACCTCCCGATACGACTAGTATCAACCAGAAAATTCGTGTAATTTGAGGTCAAAATTCGTGTAATGGCCTTTATTTTTTTTAGTCAAAATGGCAATTACACGAATAAAGTCACTAAAAATATTTTTTTTGACTGGGCGTCACTTACCATAACGCCCAGTCATTCTTCAAAACAGAATAGCACAAAACAACATAATTATAAAGGTACAATCCTAAATTTTCTTTGTCAGCTTATGCATCTGATTGTATAAATATTCAATTCTTGCTTGCGAACATCTGTTCTTTTCTCATTGTAGCAAAAAAGAAATATAAACACAAGACCAATCTATAATTACTACTATGTTTTTAACAAAATAAAAAACCGCCTGCGTGAAAAGCAAACGGTTCTCTATCTCTATAACATTTCATTTTTTCCTTCTGCCTGCAAAAAGTTCTCTACTCTATTAAGAAATTCTTTTGCATTGCAAATCTGATTTTCCGAGTCCTCTTTTGATGCAATAAAGAAATCTGAGTAGTCACATTTTTCTCTAATGCGGTATGCACTGTCTATCAGTTTATATGTACCCCTATCGAACTTTCCTCCATGCACATAAACCTGATTAAAATGAGCAATTACAGAACTATGCTTCGAAGCATCAAAGCCTCCCAGAATATTTACCGCCCTAATCGCGTGAAAGATTGCATAATATGATCTGTTTATCGCAACCTTATAAAATCCTGACCGGTGATTGCTTACAGCCGCTTCCATATCTTCTTTGGCACGAGCGAAGCGATATTCTGAAAGAGTTTTTACATCAAGCTGCATACAGAACCACTCCTTCCTCGGACACATTTCTATAAAATGGAGAAATTGTCATCCACGTCATATATTCTTGGTAACTGACATCAATAATTGAAAAAACCTTAAAATACTTTATCGAAATATCCGTTGAAACATCGCTCAGTTTATCTTCAAACATCCTTAATTCCTGATCAGTTCCATCCACAAGAACCATAATATCTATATCCGACTCATCGGTAGCTGTTCCACGTGCAACAGACCCATATAAAATTACTGCTTTCAGTTTTTCTTGATATACTTTCTGTAACATATCTGCCAATTCCGTCAATATCTTTTTCAATTCTATATCCTGCAATTTTTCCATCCGTCTGCCCCACCTTTCCTAATTATTCTTAATAACATTATAACCAACTTGCTGCAAAAAAACAATGCACACAGTATTTTCATTTTTTGACCTGTTATCAGACCACTATAATCATTTAACATTTCTAAAAATATATAAACTTATTTCTCCAAAAAGAAGAGATAGCCTAAGCTACCTCTTCCTCCAAATACCATTCTGCAATATCATCCATCTCTGTCACATCCGAATAATCGTACACAATGATTACCGGCGCAGCTTCCTCTTTGCTTTCCTGCTCTGCATCATCTTCTGCTGTTACGCTTTCATCTTCTACTATAACAATCTCCTGAACACAATCTGCAATAATCGCCTGTATATCCGTATAAGTGTCCACCGTAATGATTGATTTTGAATGCCCCAGCGCAGCGGCTACCGCTTTCTGGTTTATATCATTCTTCATTAGAAGCGTTGCGTATGTATGTCTAAACATATGTGGCGTTATATTCCTTTCAATTCCCACCAGTTTCGTATATTTTTTCAGCATCAAGCGCATTGATTGCTCCGTAAATCTATTTCCTCTTCTATTCACAAAAAAGTATCCGCTCTTCTTGATTGCCTGTACATTTTCGGCATAATATTTTTTCAAGGTTTCTAGGACTGAAGTGTTACTAATCTGGACATATCTCTCTTTTCCCCCCTTTCCCATGAGCCTTATCAATCCTGTATTCAAATTAATGCTATCTTCGCGAATGTTTGAGATCTCATATACTCTTGCCCCTGTTGCAAAAAAGGTTTCCACCACCGCTATATCTCGTAACCGGAATTTATACGCAGATTTATCAGACTCATCCAAACACTTATACATATAATTCAAGATTTGCTCAATTTCCTCTCTGGGAATTGTACGTGGGAGGATTACTGTTTCCTTAAATTTAACCTTTATTTTTCTCAATGGATTTTCTGCAATGATTTCTTCCTCTTCCAAATAATTATAATATGCTTTGATTGATGCAATTTTCCGCTTTACTGTTTTGTGCTTATATTTTTTATGCAGACCCGTGATATATTCTTCTATTTTTTCTTTCCCAGGCTCCACACATGCAACAAATTCAAAATACTGACGTAAATCAATCCGATAAGCCTTCAAAGTCTTTTTGTCAAGCTCTTTCCTAAATTCACAATATTCTAAATATACTTCTACTTTCTCCTTTAAATTCATACCTTATCCTCCGTTTTTCGTATAGTGTACCATAACTACGGATTTTACTTAATAGATCGCCTTCTATGAAATACACGAATAAAATCATCTGACTTTCTGCTGGTATGTTCTAAAAAAATATACTAAAGCCTCGGACGTAAAACCTTTTTTCAATCCGAAAACAACTTATCGAAAAAGTAAAAAACCAGAACTCTATCTAAAGCTCCGGTTTTAACATTTACCATATTGTATAATTAGAAGATAAAACTGCTTATCAAAAATTTGCGTTTCCCTCTTCATATATCGTCTTTATATTAATCTCGCTCCATAGGTTTCCAAATCAAATATCAAAATAATGGCAGACAGTTTGAGCGGCTAAACTGTCTGCCAAGATACAATAAACTCATCGAACTTTACATTAGTCGATCGTTCAAATTTTCACATTGCTTTACTTTTTATATTATTTTTTACGCAGCATCACGTTATCAATATTACACCAGTCTCCACCATTAGCAATACTATAGATACCTAATTCACATTGTCCATTTGTAATCTGGATATTGTCAATAACAACTTTATTCCAGCCCAAATCGCTAACTGGCAAAGTCTGATTCATCTCTTCACCACCGTAATTTTTTACATAAAGCTGATTCACGGTCTGATTGGCATTCGTCATAACCCACGCAGACAATGTATATGTGCCATTCTCAAGTCCTGTTACGGTCTGATAGATTGAGCATCCATAAGCAGATTCATTCCAGAAAGACAATTTGTAATTTCCATCAAATCCGTTGCCCTCTGTTTTTACCGTTTCACCATTTACGCCATCATCAAGCCATACATTCCAACCTGTAGGACTATTAGTATAACCATCGATCTCAAAACCTGGGTTAGTTACCAGATTCTGCTCAGGTGTCTGGAATATATCAATAGATTCCAATGCGTTTCCATTAAAATCAAAAAGCGCGAGGTTATCCCAAGGATTGGATAAGATACCGTTATCCTCTATATATTCTTTTCCTGCCTCAGTTCCCCAATATGCTCCCTCTACCGGTATCCATTCCGGTTCCCAATAGAAGAAACCAAGTCCACGATTTCCAGGCACATTTAAGATTACCGATTCCAGATCGCTCATAAAATCTTTCTGACCTTGTACAGATGCCGGATAGCCGCCAATTTCTTCATCCTGCGGGCTAAAGGAACTTCCCAATCCGTCGCCATCAGCCAATGTGAATGCATATGCAGTTTCCACGATCATTACATCTTTATTATAACGCGCACTAATATCATTCAAATTGTATTGCAAATCATCCATTGTTCCATGCCACATAGGATAATAGGTCAGACCAATAATATCAAAATCCAAATCAAAACCACATCCGGTTACTCCATCAAACCACCAGCGGTACAAAGAATTATTTCCACCATTATCCAAATGCAAAACTATTTTCGTTTGATTTCCAACAGATGCCCGAACACCACTAATTGCCTGATTCAGCAGTTCTGCAAGCTGGGTAAAGTCAGTATAATCTCCTCCTATTTTTCCTTCATCCCAAAGAATACCGGAAGATGTTTCATTTCCAACCTGAACCATATCCGGAACGACACCCTGATTCTTGAAATCATTCAATGTATTCTTCATATAGTTATATAGTGTAGTTTTTAATTCATCATAAGATAAATTCTCCCATGCTTTTGGTTTTGACTGTGTACCAGGATCTGCCCAATAATCACTAAGATGAAAATCAATAAGTACTTTCATCCCTTTCTCCTGCGCACGTTTTGCAAGATACAACGTAGTATTAAAGTCGTTACTTCCTCCACCATAGCTGTTACCTTCACTATCATACGGATCTACCCATAATCTTAACCGTACGTAGTTTGCGCCATGATTCTTCATAATTTCTAAAGCATCTTTTTTCACTCCATTGTCATAAAACTCTCCACCCAGATCTTCGATGTCTTTAAGCATAGACACATCAGCACCTCGAATAAAATCAGAATAATCAGCATTTGACCGTTCAGCCTTGACTTCATTTTGAGTTCCAGCAAGCACCATAAGACCAAGTGCAAGTCCCATTATGGCTTTACTAACTATATTTCTTTTCATACACGCTCTCCTTCCTTTTTCAATTAACCCTTGACGCCGCCCGCGGTTAACCCATTTTGAATATATTTTTGTAACAGCATAAAGATTAACATAATTGGAAGTGATGCTAATACTGCCGCTGCTGCAAACAATGTCCAATGTGCTGCAAATTGATTTGTAATAAAGGATTGCAATCCAATTGCAAGAGTAAAATTCTTTGGTGACTGTAAAAACACAGAACTGATCACATATTCACTATAGGTACCAATGAATGAGAACAAAAAGATAACCACCAGTTCCGGTGTTGTAAGCGGAAGAACAATTTTCAAAAATGTAGTAAAATGATCCGCGCCATCAACAAAAGCTGCCTCATCCAACTCTTTTGAAATTCCATCCATATAAGATTTTAAAAGCCATATATTAAATGCACTGCCCGCTGCAAGCACAAAAATAATCGCTAAAAAGTTATCCGCCAAACCAAATTTGTAAATCAATATGTAATATCCTGCTAATGCCATACTGTTCGGAAATACCTGCAACACCAACAAGGCCATAAGACCTTTTGATTTTCCCGGAAAACGCATTCTGGAAAAAGCGTATGCTGCCAAACTTGTTAAAATCAACTGGATTATCGCTACAATAAGGCAAAGTTTCAGGGAATTAAGCACCCACAACATGAAATCTGTTTCTTTAAACAAACTTACATAGTTTCCTACTCCTAACTGCTCAGGGATCAGAGATGTCATGAAGAAACTGTCTCCTTTCGAAAAAGAAGCCATGATAATCCACAATGCCGGAAACATTACTACCATAATTACCACCCAGATAACAATCCTGCTGAGCCATAATGTAGTACGTTCCCCATTTTTCAATGATTCTTTTTCCAACTTTTTCACTTAATCCACCTCCTTAAATGCACCTGACATATTTAGATTAATTAAGGTCAGTGTTCCAACAATCAAGAAGGAAATCACGCTTAATGTTGCAGACAGTTCATAACGATTTGACCATGTAGTCATCTTATAAATTGTACTTGCCAGAATATCCGTACTGCCCGCAAATTGGGAACCTGGTCTTGCCGGTCCACCCTGAGTAATCATATATATATTTCCAAAATTATTAAAATTGGAAGCAAATGTGGATACAATCAGAGGAATGGACAATCGGGTAATCACAGGAAATGTAATCTCCCTGAAGCACTGCCACTTTGTCGCTCCATCAATCCTTGCCGCTTCATAAAATGTAGGTTCTATAGACTGCAGTCCTCCCAAGCATACATTCAGCATATACGGAAACCCAAGCCATAGATTGACTATAATAATCCCAAACCGTGCCCAGAATACATTGGTCATCCAAGGAATACCAGAGATTCCAACCATATGAAGCAGATTATTAATTCCACCGTACTGTTCATTCAAAAGACCCTGCCAAGCCAAAATTGCTATCGTAGCAGGAAGAGCCCATGGTACGATTAAAAGTGACTTGTATATCTTGGCTTCGCGCATATGTGGATTATTCAAAAGTACTGCCAACCCCATACCAATCAGATAAGAGCCTACGGTACTTAGCGCCGCAAAAACCAATGTCCAACCAAGCACAGGGAAAAATACCTCGCTAATACTTCCCCGAATAACGTCCAGATAATTTGTGATTCCTACTACACTAAAATCATCCAGATGATACATATTATAATTTGTAAATGATATAAAAATTGTATATACAATCGGCAGCACTGTAAAAATCGATATTGAAATCAAAGCCGGAGCGATAAATGCATATGCAATATTTGTTTTTTTCTTATTTTTGTGCATATTGATTCATCTCCTTACTTACCTGAATTCATCATATCAATCCCTTCTGCCACCTGAGTTTCAATATATTCTGCCGCCTGTTCCGGTGTAACCTGTCCGTTAAACATCAATTTCATATTATCCGCAAATGGTGTCCATACCTGCCCCATCTCCGATGCAGTAGGTAAAGGCTCCCCATAAGAAATCTGCGTGATAAAGCTTTCTGTAGCCTCATCCTTTTCAATCGCTTCCTGTGCTGCAAGCTGAGCAGGTATCCTGCCTCCCGCCGCATAAAGGTCCTGTGCAGAATTTTCCATCAGATATTGATAGAATTCCCAGACAATATCCTGACTGTCAGATTTTGAGCTTACAAAACCAACCTGAGTTCCAACCGGTGTAACAAAATTTTTTCCATTCAACTGAGGCATAGGGGCAACAGCAAACGGCGTACCCGCACTGTTCAAACCATCAATATCCCATGGACCGCCAATATAAAATGCTGTTACGCCATTCTGAAAATTACTCTTCGCAGTATCACTGGTAATATCAGAGGTAATAAACTGGTAATCTGATGCCAATTGATTGATAAATGTATAAGCCTTTATAGCCTCTTCTTTTCCCAGACCAATGTCTTCCACATCATAATTACCATCTTCATATTTAAAGATATAGCTGTCATACGCCCGCAAAAAGCCTAAATCATAGTAAATACTGGAAGCTTCAAACTGAATTCCTCCCTGTTCTTTCGCCACTTCCAGCAATTCTTCCCAAGTTGCCGGTAATTCTTTAATCTTATCTGTGTTATAAAACAAAGCATTCGTTTCAACTGCCACTGGTACCCCATAACGTTTACCCTCTGCATAGCATGCCTGTACTGCAGCCGCAACATAATCCTCATCCTTATAAACCTCTTCCGGCACTTCCTGCACAAGTCCCGCATCAATATAATTGGCAAGCTGGTCATTTGCAATTCCATAGATTCCATCCGGACCGTCCGCACTCTTTACAGCCTGGGCAAACTGCTGGATATCGGCGGTTTCATGAATCACTTCAACCTTATTACCTGTTTCCGCTTCCCATTTTTCCGCATATTCCTTTAAAGTTTCCGCTTCATTTTCCAGATTCGTCCAGATAACAACTGAACCTGAATCAGTTTCAGCAGAGGATTCCTCCTTATTTCCCCCACAGCCTGACAAAGCACCTATCATCATTGATAGTCCCATCAGTAAGCACACAACACCTTTTTTCTTCATTCTTTTCCTCTCTTTCCGGCTTTATAGAGCCATATATTATTTAATTTGCAAATTAAATCTCCTTAAGCATTGCCAGCCCCGGAAGTACATTTCCTTTATAATCAAATAAAGCCTGATTTGCCCATGTATTTCCAACCGGCGCCCTGTCACCTGTATATTCCTGACCTTCTAAAGTCGCCCATGTAGTACCATTCCCGGGAATCCATGCAGGCTCCCAATAGAAAAATCCTTTTCCCCTGTTCTCCGGAACCTTCCTGATACATGTAATTAAATCCTTCAGGAACTCCGCCTGTCCTTCTGGAGTTGCCGGATATCCCCCCTGATTTTCGCACTCCCGAGTAAAAACCAGACTGCAGTCCTCTTCCCCTTCAAGAGTAAATCCATATGCAGTTTCTACAACCAAAATATCTTTCTGATAACGCTGACTGATATCACAGATATTACTTTCTAACTTTTCCAAAGAAGCATGCCAGTAAGGATAGTATGACAAGCCGATCACATCATAATCCACATTGTATAATTCTGCCGCATCAAACCATTCACGATACAATCCATTATCTCCCCCAAAATCCAAGTGCAGAACAATTTTCATTCCACTGTCAACATCTCTTACTGCCTGTATTCCCTTATTTAACAATGAAAACATTTTTTCATATTTTCTTTCCGGCTGTTTTTCCTCCAGATACAGATACGTGTCAAGCTGACCTTCCGGCCATACAAAACCATTCGTAATCTCATTTCCAACCTGTACCATATCTGGTGCCAGACCTTTTTCTTTTAGTTCTCTGAGTACCGTTTCCGTATACTGGTAAATAGCAGAACCCAGCTTTTCTCCTGACAAGTCCCTCCACATTTTAGGTTTTATTTGTTTCTTCGGATCGGTCCAAAAATCACTATAATGAAAATCAAGTAAAAAATACATTCCTTTGTCCCGGATTCTCTGTGCAATATTTAAAACAGCCTGAATATCATTTGTTCCACCACCATAGGGACAATGATTTACATCATATGGGTCGTTCCAGATTCGAAGCCGAATGGCATTTACCCCATTTTTTTGCAAAACACTTAAAAGCTCTTCCGGGTTTCCATTATCGTAATATGTGACGCCCGCATCCTCCAATTCCGGCAGCATTGATATGTCCATTCCCTTTATAAATTCCATATTCTCTCCTTGTTAATTTATTTACTATTATTTTGATTATTTATTTCCCTATATATAGGTAAATTATTTATCCATATAATAGCAACATTTTACTTATCTGTCAATCAATTATAAAAAAGAAAAAAGCTTTTTTCTTTTTTGGGCATTTTTCACAAAAATGGGGGGCTTTTTTCTACAAATAAATTTACTTTCCTAAACAAAAAACCATTTCATCTGATAACACTAGTTACAAATGAAATGGTTTTATCCTATTTCAAATCCCTTCAGCGTTTAATTAACACAGCTACGGCGGAACACTGGTTTCCCATTAATATATACAGTTTTCGTGATTTCTCTTTTTTTAATTACACGTTCATACAAGAGATCAAGCGTACTTTCACACATAGCAGGAATATCAATATGAAAAGTTGTCAATGGGGGGGACACATATTGAGCAACATTAATATCATTGATACTAAATATTTCCGTTCGCTTGGGTATCAAAATTCCTCTTTCATTAAATGCCTGCAACAATCCTACCGCCAGTGTATCGCTTGCCACACAAATAGCAGTTGGAAGATCATTCTTTAGTTCCTCAATCATTTTAATTCCAATACGGTATCCTTCCTCTACACTAAGGGCCTCTGAAATATAGATCTTCTTCTTATCAAAAAGACCATAATATTTCACACTCTCTGTAAAAGACCATTCACGTACATCCATTACCCTCTCGAACGAATTAATATCATAATCGGACGAACCTACGAATCCAATATTCTTATGCCCTTTCTTATAAAAGAAATCCACAATCTGAGTTACAATAGAATCCAGATTAGGGCGTACCGAATCAAAAAAACTCTCATCTGGTGATGTGTCAACAAACACTCCCTGGTTCGTAATCTCTTTCAAAACATTGATTTCTCTTTGCGAAAACCATCCAATTCCAATAAAAGCCTTGGAATTCTTTGGAACTGCCCCAATCCCCTGTTTCTTTGTAATGATTGCAATCTGCACATTTCTCATTTCCGCCTGTTTTTTCATTTCTTTACAAATAGAACTATAATAAATATCTTCTAATTCTTCCTGATTAGAAGTCCAAAATAGTAAGGATACATTTTCTATTTTGGGGTATATGACCTTTTTCTTATAATTCAGACGCTCTGCGGTTTCAAAAATTGCATCTCTAGTGTCATCTGTAACAGAAATTGTCTCATCATAATTCAAAACCCGGGACACTGTAGCGGTTGAAACACCAACCTGTTGTGCAATGTCTTTAATTGTCGCCATAAGTAACCTCCGTTTATTTTTTTCAATAAATAATTTACTAATTTTTTTACAAAATGTCAATACATACTTTTCTATTCATAAAAAGGACCAATTAATAGACTTACTTTTTTAGAACAACTGACGGATCTATTATTTAAATTATCACACTGTTTACTCTCTATTATATCTATATCCAAACTTGCCATTTTTCAATTCACAAATAAATTATCAAACCAAAAACCGAAACCCCTTTTAGAGTTCCGGTTTTATCGTTTACTTTCTAGTATCATTAAAAATACAACTTTTTATCAGAAAACTCATTTCTTCTCACGGAATCATAAATCCAAACTGTTTGGATTCAACAGAAAATCCATAATCCCCATTACCACAATACCTTCTTCATTTCGCCAGAGTTTGATTCTGTCCTTCACTACAATGATCTTCTTAAAAGAATCTCCAATACGTACCAGAGAATTTTTCTCCTGCTCCATTTTGTCACTGTCAGGAATGGAAAAAGCAGACTGGATATAGTATCTCTGATTACCGCGGTTGCATACGAAGTCCACCTCAAGTCTTTTTCTAATGACTTTCCCATTGTCATCCCTTTCGGAATGCTCTACAACACCCACATCTACATTGAACCCCCGAATCAACAACTCATTATAAATGATGTTCTCCATAATATGTTTTTCTTCTTGCTGCCGAAAGTTGAGTTGGGCATTACGAAGTCCTACGTCTGTAAAGTAATACTTAAATGGAGACGCAATATATTTTTTCCCTCTGATGTCATAGCGTTCCGCTTTACTAATAAAAAATGCGTCCATAAGATACACAATATACGCACCAATAGTCTTATCACTAACATTGATTCCATTACTGCGGAAAGTATTTGCCAGCTTTGTCGGATTAGTCAAAGAACCTACTGCTGATGCAAGGATATTGACCAACGTAGCCATTACATTATCGCCTCTTAAGTTGTATCGGTCTTCAATATCCTTCAGATACAGTTCTTTACACAAGTCAATCAGGTACTTGGATTTCAATTCATCTGTTTTCCTGCTCAGAATCAGAGGAAGTCCTCCATATGTGTAGTAATCAATCCATGCACCATACTTGTCTCCGGAATAAGCCGATATATACTCCGAAAAAGACAGCGGATAAACCCTTACTTCGTCTCCGCGCCCCCGGAACTCTGTCAATACATCCGAAGAGAAAAATTTTGAATTGCTTCCTGTTACATAGATATCCAAATTCTCCTTCCTGTTCAAACCATTGAGCACGGCCTCAAATCCCTTACAAAGTTGAACTTCATCCAAAAACACATACCACGTACCATCTCCTGTCACACATTACTTAATATACATGCTTAGTTTTTTGCTATCACGCAGTTCTTCATAATCATCATCATCCAAAGGAACGGTAATAATTCTGGAACCATCCACTCCGGAATCCAACAAGTATTGATAATACAACTTGAACAGCAAGTAGGATTTTCCACATCTTCTGATGCCGGTAACAACCTTAATCAGCCCATTTTCCCTTCCGAGCCAGTCAACCAAACCAATGATGTCGCTATTTCTTTTATCATTCCGTTATATGTCATAATTCTGGAAATCGATAACAATACTATTAATGTAACGATTGTTTTCACATCCGTAATATCGTTTTATGCAGAATGCTCAAACATTGCCGCACTGACAAACCTTGTAACCTTCCTCCCAAGAACGCGGAAAGAAATATCCATGGAGTAGATGTAGTAAGTAAACTTACCACATATTCAGATGATTGCTCGCCAACTAAAATAGGAATTGTTAATTTTACATGTGATAACACTTCATTTATAGGTAAAAAAAGCTTTGATGTCACTGTCAAAAAAATACATGTCTTGCACACAATATATCAAATGAAAAGCTCTTATGTTCGTTGAATGAAATCAAACATACACTATTACCAATACAAAAAAACGAATATAAAGCCCTCAAAAACATACTAAAGCCTCGGGCACAAAACATTTTTCCAATCCGAAAGCAAATTATCAAAAAAACAAAAACCGGAACCTCATCTGAAGCTCCGGCTTTATTATATATATCTAAACTCATTTATCAACGATTTTATTTTCTTTCGAACATTTCATCACCAAAAAACTCGCTAACAGTCATTTCCAGTCCCTGACACAGTTTGCACAAAGTAACTACACCGATATTTTCTTCATTTCCATAAAGAATATTCTTAAGTGCCGGTGGAGCAATATGTGAACGCTTTGCTGCCTCATTGACTGTGATTCCTTTCTTTTTGATGATATTGTTCAGACGAATAATAACTAGCTCCTGCAAACTCATGGTACATACTCCTTTTTTATTTTTTATCCTACCATACTGCCGAATAAAAAAACGCCTGTATATGGTACTTTTCAATTGAAAGAGAGAAAGCCGTGTCATGCTTATCTGAAAATATAAATATTCATTTTTCTGCGCCATTAAGTGGCACAACCTCAACCCCTTTAAAAGTGACAGACTTTGACAGATTGGATCTATGATGATGATTTCTGGCTTCAACATTTTCACACCTCTAAGTTAGCAACCACCAGTTCAACTGGTGGTTTATTATTAGCCCTCCAAAGGGC